>Ga0302189_10002587_pt1 | contig 14409 bp, 12 predicted proteins | sample II_Bog_E2_2_FD_194551 | JGI IMG/M metagenome (GOLD analysis project Ga0302189, IMG submission 194551) | Peat permafrost microbial communities from Stordalen Mire near Abisko, Sweden - II_Bog_E2_2 | ecosystem: Environmental > Terrestrial > Soil > Wetlands > Peat | place: Sweden: Abisko...
CGGCAGGCATTGGGAGCCTCGATCCCAAGTTGGTCGAGAACGCGCCAGACGACGGTATCCGCGAGTTCCTCAAAGTTCTTGGGATGGGAATAAAACGAGGGGGAAGCGGGCATGACGATTGCCCCGGCCTCGGTGACGGTGACGATATTCCGCGCATGGATGAGATTCCATGGAGTTTCCCGCGGAACGAGAATGAGCTTTCGGCGTTCCTTGAGGAAAACATCCACGGCCCGGAGAATCAGGTTTTCACTGGTTCCGGCGGCGATGCGTCCCACGGTTCCCATGGAGCAGGGCATGATCACCATGCCGTCGAAGAGTGCGCTTCCACTGGCGAAGGGGGCATTCATCGATTTCTCGCCATGCTGCACCACGCCGCGGGGAAGTTTGAGTTCGCCCAACTCCTCGTTGATCACCTGTTTGGCATAGGGAGAGAGGACGAGATGAATCTCATGATTGCCCGGTTCAAGATGATGCAGGAGCCGTTGCAGGTAAATGGCTCCGCTCGCTCCGGTTGCTGCAAGGACAAGGCGCATGACTAGAGTAGGCTGGCTGAAGTGAGGGCGCTTCGCAAGCGATTGGCCTGATGGAGCAGATCGTTGTAGTGGGAGTGTTTTTCCGAATCAGGCAGGCAGCGCGTTGATTCGTCAAGTTTCACAAGCCGACCGCAGAGCGTATGAAGCGCCTCCATGGAATGATCCTTTCCGGCACTCCAGGCAGCCTGAAGAGCCGCTCCGAGGGCTGCTCCCTCACTGGAGGAGAGGCAGACGGTTGGCACACCAAAGACATCGGCGCAGAGTTGACGCCAAAATGAACTCTGGCTTCCTCCCCCGGTGAGGCGGATTTCGGAGGGGTTCACGCCGAGGTCCTGGAAACGGGAGAGTCCGTAAGCGAGGCCAAGGGTCACTCCTTCCATGGCGGCGCGCGCCAGATGGGCCGGGGTGAGATTTCTTGTGGTAAGGCCGTGGAGCACGCCGCTACCTCTCGGGAGATTCGGCGTGCGCTCACCGGCCAAGTAGGGAAGCAGGAGCAGGCCATCACTGCCTGCTGGGACCGAGGCTGCCTCGACATCGTAACGGTCATGATTCCAGCCATCGAAGAGCTTGCGGGTGAGTTCGGTGACCAAGGTAACATTCATGGTGCAGGCGAGGGGCATCCAGTGTCCTGTGCTATCGCAGAAGGCGGCAATTTCACCCTTGGGATCGACGATTGGAGTGGTGCTGAATGCATAGAGCGTCCCGGAGGTGCCGAGGCTCGCCGTCATGACACCTGGCTGGACATTTCCTGTGCCGATGGCTCCCATCATGTTGTCACCGCCTCCTGAGCTGACCGTCACACCACTTGGGAGATCCCATTGGGCGGCGAGTTCCGGGCGAAGTGTTCCGGCAGGTTCCGATGAGGGGCGCAGGGGAGGGAGCTTGGCGGCAAGATCAGGAGCCACTGCATTCATCACCGGCTGAGACCAAGTGCGTGAGCGCACATCGAGCAGGGCTGTGCCCGAGGCATCGCCGAATTCCATGCTCTTTTCCCCAGTGAGCCACCAGTTGATGTAATCATGAGGAAGGAGAACGGAGACGCTTTTCTCCCAATTCTGCGGCTCGTTCTGTCGTACCCAGAGAATCTTGGGGGCGGTGTAGCCGGGGAGCATAGCATTGCCGGTGAGAGTGATGACGGCCGCTTCTCCACCCAGGGAGGCGGTGAGTTCCGCACACTGCGCAGTTGTTGATGTGTCACACCAGAGCTTGGCCGGGCGGACAACCCGGTCCCCGGCATCTAGTAGGACAAGTCCGTGTTGCTGGCCGCTGACCCCGATGCCAGCGATTTCTTTGCAACGCGGTCCAAGTTTTTGAAGAACCTGGGTGATGGTGCTTTCCACTGCTGCAATCCAGACGGCGGGATCCTGTTCCATGGCACCCTCTTCCTTGGTCTCTACAAATCCGTAGGCTTGTTGGGCAGATGCCAGGACGTCACCGGTACTGATATCCAAGGCGATGGTTTTGGTGCTTTGGGTGCCGCTATCGATGCCGAGAGTAATCATGGGGTTTCCGAGCATGATCCTTGATCGGCCAAATGCCAAGACAGGAGGGGAGCAGGTTCCTTAGCGCTTCAATTTCCTCTTTTACTTCTTGCCAAGTCCCTTTCCATGGAACATTCTACCCGACCACTTTAGCGCAATTTCCGGCCAATTTTCTGTTATGAGCATTATCACCACCATCGAAAAAGAACAGTTCAAGACCGACCTCGTAGCATTCGAGGTGGGAGATTCCATCTGCGTTCACACACGCGTCATCGAGGGTGACAAGGAGCGTATCCAGAAGTATGCCGGCATCGTGATCGGTCGCAAGGGAACCGGCATCAATGCCAACTTCACCGTCCGCCGCATCAGCTTCGGCGAGGGTGTCGAGCGTGTTTTCCCAATTCATTCTCCCCGTATCGCCAAGATCGAGCTTGAGAAGCGTGGATCGATCCGTCGTTCCAAGCTGAACTATCTCCGCGACCGCAAGGGCAAGGCTGCCACCACGGTGAAGGAAAAGGCTGCCGAAGTAGCCGCTTAAGCACGAAGGCTTCGCCTAAACTACGGAAGGCTCCGCCTAGTTTCCAGTTGTTCGCCTTTTTAGGCGTCCCTTTTTAAAAAGCCCGATGACGGAAAAACGTCTCGGGCTTTTTTGTTCCACCGGTGCTCGCTGATGAAACCCCATGCAGGCCCATCGCTCCGATATGAGGAGGAGCTACGTACCCGGGGAATTCATCTGGTGGCTGGCATTGATGAGGCAGGGCGTGGTCCATTGGCAGGGCCCGTCACGGCAGCAGCCGTGATTCTCCCTGAAGGGTTTTCCTTGGCTGGATTGGATGATTCCAAAAAATTGAATCATCGCACACGGGAAAAACTTTATGTCCAGTTAACAGAAAACAAAGCTGTATTCTATACCGTGGCCCATGCTAGTTCAGAAGAAATCGGACATCTTAATATTCTTCAGGCAACATGGTTGGCGATGAGGCGATCTTTGGAATCGCTTCAGAGAAATGGACATCATCCAGAGCATGCCTTAGTTGATGGATTGCCGGTCAAGGGGCTGCCGATTGATCACACAACACTGGTCGGAGGGGATGGACTCAGCCTCAGTATCGCCGCCGCCAGCATTCTGGCCAAAGTAACCAGGGATCGAATCATGGAAGAAATTGATCGTGAATATCCCCAGTATGGATTTGCCAAACATCGGGGCTATGCCACCGCCGAACATTTGGATAAGCTAAGCAAACATGGTCCTTGCCCGTATCATCGCAGCGGTTTTTCACCGGTCGACCAAGCCACCTTCCGCTTCTGAAGGGCATCTTGCCCTTGGAATCTGGGGAGAAAAAGAGGCATCCGGTCATCTCAGGCGGCTCGGCTGGAAAGTTCTCAGGAAAAATTTCCGCGCTCCCGGTGGAGGTGAAGTCGATCTTGTCTGCCGGGATGGCGAGACTCTTGTCTTTGCCGAGGTCAAGACCCGCCGAAGCGAGGAACTGGGCCGTCCTCTGGATGCTGTGGATCGGAAGAAGCAGGAACTGATCAGACGAGGGGCGCTCTACTGGCTCCGATTGCTGGAGATGCCCGATTTAACCTTTCGTTTCGATGTGATCGAGGTGCTGGCTACGGATCCGGTGGAGATTAGAGTGATCGAAAGTGCCTTCATACTCCCCGATCCGTTGAGGTATTAGAGCCTTTTTTGATTCCTTTGGTACAGAAATAATGAAGGGGTTCGCGCAGAGGCGCTGAGACGCAGAGTAAGATATTGAATCTGGAATTAGTATGGATGACCTATCCGTATCGGGGTGGAATTCTCATCTCCTTTTTCTTGTTTTCTGTGAATCAAACAGTTCCTCTCCGCGCCTCTGCGCCTTTACGCGAGATTTTTGAATGCGGCAGAATTAAAAAGGCTCTAGGAACTGATCACTCCTCCCATCCAAAGAGATCTGGCTGTTCCGCTTGCCGTACCTCTTCCTCTGCGTCCTCAAACCTCACCCCTGTTCCGAGCAAACGCACAGGCATCTCTTTTCTCTGATACGCTTCGGCCAGTAAATTCTGGTAGATGGTTATCGAGGGTTCGCTACAGAGGCATTCCTTTGTCGTCCGCGTGAAGTCGGCAAACTTCACCTTCACAAAGGCTTTGCGAATCTTCCTGTCGGGGGCCTTCTGACGCAGTTCCTCCAGCAGTTCTTCAGAAAGATCGGCAATGGCGGTCGAGCACTCTTCCAGAGAGAGGAGATTGTCATGGAAGGTGGTTTCGTTGCTCAGGGATTTGCTGACGCGGTGAGGGTGCACCTCTCTGTCATCCTCTCCCCGGCAGAGATGATACAGTTCATCTCCCCATCTTCCGAACTGTGACACCATTTCGGGCAACGTTAACTTCTGAAGATCCGCGCAACTCTGGATGCCGCGTGCGGCAAATCGTTCGGCGCTCTTGGGGCCGATCCCCCAGATCTTCCGCACCGGAAGCCCCGCCATGAATTCCTCCACCTGATCCGGCAGGATGGCGAACTGCCCGTTCGGCTTGCGCCAGTCGCTGGCAATTTTCGCCAGCATCTTGTTGGAGGCAATCCCAGCGGAGGCAGTCAGCCCGGTCTCCGCGAAAATCCGAGCCCGAATCTCCTTGGCAATATCCCAAGCGTAGCGATCTGAGGCGGTGACATCGAGATAGGCCTCATCCAGCGAGAGGGGTTCCACCAGCGGAGTGTAGTCGTAAAAGATCTGCCGGATTTGCTGCGAGGCGGCGCGGTAGAGATCGAAGCGAAGTGGCAGAAAGACAAGCTGCGGACACCGCTCGCGTGCCATGAATCCCGGCATGGCGGAACGGATCCCGAATTTTCGGGCCTCGTAGTTGCAGGTGGTGACCACGCTCCGATGACCTCCTCCGCCCACAGCAACGGGCTGTCCGGCGAGTTCCGGTCGCTCCCGCATCTCCACGGCCGCATAGAAACAATCCATGTCGAGATGGATGATTTTTCGCATGATGGGGTGGATTGGCAATACTACTGACTGAGCAGTTAAAATATCTCAAAGCAGCTATTTTAGCTATGATAGAGCAAGAGCAGCGGCTGAGACATTTCTTGAAAAAGCGCTGCTCTCCCGCGCTGTCATGAAATTCCTCCTGCATAAGGGGCGGCTCTGAACTCGGGTTCCAGATTTGCGTTGGGTGGCTTTTGTGGGATGAGCCAAAGGGGGAGTTAGCAGGTGGATCTCCCCGCTAAAAATATTTTTCTCTCGGGAGGGCCATCTTCATCTTGTCTTAAGGTTGTCTTGGTAAGTTGGGGCCATGCGCAAGCTCTCCCCGATTACCGGTTCCACACATCTAAGCCAGGTTGGCTATGCACAACGCCAAGGTGGCGATGTGTCTCGTGAAACCAGTGATTGGGGTTCACTTCACCCCAAACCAAGAAACACCCCCATCATGAAAACAGTATCCGCCGTCATCCTCATCGGCATTGCCATTCCCTCGATGCTGAGGGCGCAACCTGCCGGAGGCCCCGCTCCGATGCCACCCCTCCCACCACCAGGCAAGAACACTCCTGGCGCGAACCCGCCTGGAATGAACCCACCTGCCACGAATATTCCTGGAACGAACAATCCCGGAATGAACCCACCTGGAACGAACACTCCCGGAACAAACAGTCCCAGAATGAACACTCCGGGAACGAATAGTCCAGGTGCAACCAATTCTCTGCCTCCTGCCGAGCCAATCAATGGGGTTGACAATAATGTCATCAATACCAATTGGGGGAGCGCAGGCACCGATTTGATACGTCTGGCACCGGCTGCTTACGCGGATGGAATTTCTACTCCGGGCCTGCCAGGGGATTTGAGCGCGAGGGCTATCAGTAATCTCATGAACAATCAGGCCGAGAGCACGAACTCGGCAGAGGACATCCAGACCGTGGATCGCAACAATCTCTCCGGCTTCGGTTACTCATTCGGACAATTCATGGATCACGATATGGATCTTACGCTGGATAACGGGGCATCGCTTCCAATCGCCGTTGCCACGAATGATCCCATCGGAGTTGGAGATGGCACACCTCTCGCGTTCAACCGCTCCATCCCCGATCCCTCGACCGGAACCAGCTTCACCAACCCCGCGCAGGATGTGAACACCATTACTTCCTACTTCGACCTCTCCCAGATCTACGGATCGGATACCGCCACGGATCAGGCAATCCGGAGCTTTACCGGTGGGCAGCTCAAGACGAGCCCGGGAGGGCTCCCTCCGCTGGATAACGCCACCTACTTCACGACCAACCAGCTGACTGCCATCAACGCATCGGTGGGAGGAATGGCCAACGATGGACCGCTGCCGGACACCTCCCTCTTTGTCACTGGTGACAGTCGGGGCAATGAAAATGTGGAACTCACGGCGCTTCAGGTGCTCTTCCTGGAAAATCACAACCGGATTGCAGGCATCCTCCAGGCATCAAATCCTACCTGGAGTGACGAACAGATCTTCCAGACCGCAAGGAAGCTCAATATCGCCTCCTATCAAAGCATCATTTACAACGAATGGATCCCCTCGGTGCTGGGCCCTCAGGCGCTGCGACCCTACACCGGCTACAAGCCCTGGGTATCGGCAACAATCGCGAATGAGTTCTCCACGGTTGCCTTTCGTTTTGGGCACAGCATTTTGAGCGGCAGCGTCGGGAGAGATGATAATAATGGCCTCCCCTTGGCCGAAGATGTGCCACTGGCCGTTGACTTCTTTGATTCCACCATTCTCAACGGTGAGGGGCAGCCGCAGCAAACCGACTCGGTGACAGGTCTCACGACGACGAGCATTGACGCGGTTCTCAAGGGGGATGCCGACATCAATGCCCAGGCGATGGATGTCATGGTGATCAACGAAGTGCGCAACCTGCTCTTTAACGAAGTGGTTCCCGGCGTGGGCGGAGGACAGGATCTGGTGGCCCTCGATATTCAGAGGGGGCGCGACCACGGGATTCCTAACTACAATGCCCTCAGAGTGGCGGTGGGGCTTCCCCAAATCTCCAGTTTTAAACAGATCACCAGAAACGTCAGCGTTCAACAAAGCCTCGCTCGGGCCTATCCGGGTGGAGTGAATACCATGGATGCGTTTGAAGGAGGACTCGCTGAAGACCCGCTCCCCGGGTCGGATGTGGGCCCACTTTTCTGGACAATTCTGGTGAATCAGTTCACCCGCCTGCGTGACGGGGACCGGTTCTTCTACCTCAATGAAAGTTTTACCCCACAGGAACAGCAGATCCTTCAAAATGGAAATTCCCTGGCCAAGGTGATCAGGGCCAATACGCAGATCACGAATCTCCAGGCCAATGTCATGATCTGGGCGGCTTCCATCAGTGGAACCATTTCCTCTCAAGGAAAAGGAAGCCCCAAGGTGAAGGTGAACCTTGAAGATACCAACAGTGATATCCTCGCCTCCACCATCACCGACCCCAACGGGAACTATCACTTCGACCAGCAGAGCGGTCCGGCCGTGAATCCCGCGCTCAATCCTGGAATCAGCAAGAGCGGTTTCTACAGGGTCGTTCCTGAAGCCCCCGCAGGGATGGAGGTTTCACCTGCCGCTCCGCCACCGATACTCATCAGCCGTGGTGACATTCATGTGAATGGAGCCAATTATTCTCTGGTTCCATCACACTAATACGACAATAAGAAATCATGAGGCTCCTGGTCATCGAAGATGAAGCCGATCTGCTCTCCAGTCTCGCCAAGGCATTGCGCGAGGAGGGCTACGCGGTGGACACCTCCGAGGAGGGTGAAGAGGGGCTCTACAAAGCGATGAATACTGATTACGACGCCATTATCCTCGATGTCATGCTGCCAGGACTGGATGGTTGGACGATTCTGAAAAAACTGCGGGCCAAGCGTAAGACCCCCGTGCTCATGCTCACGGCCCGCGACACATCCCGGGATCGTGTCCATGGCCTTGATCTCGGGGCGGATGATTATCTTGTCAAGCCCTTCGATCTGGACGAACTCTTCGCCAGGGTCAGGGCGCTGATCCGTCGCACCGCAGGGCTCTCCCGTTCGGTGGTGCAGATCGGCAACGTGCGTATCGACATTCCCGCGAGGCAGGCTTTCAGGAGCGGCAAGGCAGTCGCACTGACTCACCGTGAGTTTACGTTGCTGGAGTTCCTTGCCATGCACCGTGGAGAGGCCGTGAGCCGCGCCGCACTCTATGAGCATCTCTTTGATGAAAATGAAAACACCCTTTCCAATCTCCTGGATGTCCACATCTCCAACCTGCGCAACAAGCTCGGCAGTGAGTTTATCATGACACGACGGGGCTACGGATATTGCATCGAATGAAACTCCCACGAATCAGACTGAACGGATCTCTCCGCTGGCAACTCCAGCTCTGGCACGGGCTTTTGCTTGCCCTTGTTCTCGCGGGCTTTGCTTGGACGTCATGGCGACTCCAACGGGCAAGTCTCTTTGCCCGGGTTGATCAGGAATTGGAACGTCATGCGCAACTGGTGATCCGCGAGTTGCACCCTCACGGGCCAAATCAGCCCCCCCCACCGAGACAACCGCCTCCACCAGATGGAGCGGATCTCGGTCCCCCTCCTGAATTGCCGCCCGATCAAGAGAGTCCTGGGCTTCCTGCACCGCCGCCGCCCCATCCACCTCAACCGCCTCAACCACCTGAGCAAATGGAAGGGGAACCATCGGAGAACCTGAATCCTCTTCTCGCTAAGGAAAAAGACGATCAGGACCTGCGGGAAAACTCCCTGTATGAGGTTGTCTGGGGGCCTCTGGAACGGATCCTGCTCCGGTCCGACTCCGCCCCCAAATCCCCCCTTCAGCCCACGGCTGGATCTGCCCGTTCCGGCTTCAGAATTCATGACAATCTTCGCGAATACTTTGAGTTTCTTCCGAGCGGGGAATGCATTCTGGTTGGGAAAGAGATGGGTGATGATTTTGCCTCTCTGAACAGGGCGGCCTGGATCCTCTTCGCCGTGGGAGGAGCTGTGCTGCTGATTGGTTTGTTCATTGGCTGGATGATCACTTCGGGATTGCTCCGCCCTTTGATCACTATCAATCATACGGCTGCAAAAATTGCAGAGGGGGATCTTTCCCAACGCATACCTATGCCATCCGGAGAGAATGAAATTTCCGGACTCGTGAGGGTGCTCAACCAGACCTTTTCACGTCTGGAGACAAGCTTTGAAAGACAATCTCAATTCACGGCGGATGCCTCGCATGAGCTCCGGACTCCGATTTCGGTCATTATCACGCATGCCCAGAACGCCCTGGCACGGGAGCGTTCTTCCGAAGAGTATCGCGAGAGCCTTGCCGCGTGTCATCGCGCAGCTAAGAGGATGCAGCAACTCACGGAGTCTCTGCTCGCCTTGGTGAGGGTCGATCAGGGGGGAAGGGGCGGGGAAAGAATCACCTGCCGACTCGATCAGATTGCCGGCGACACGCTGGAGTTACTGAAGCCATTGGCGGCCGAACTCCATATTACGGTGGAAAGTGATCTGAAGCCCGTCACTTGCACTGGGAATCCCGCTCAACTGGCGCAAGTCTGCAATAATCTTCTGGAGAATGCGATTCGTTATAATGCTTCGGGAGGAAGGGTTACCCTGCGCACATCCCAGGAGTCGGGATTTTCAACGATCAGCGTTGAGGATACAGGACGTGGCATTGACCCCGATGATCTTCCTCATCTCTTTGAGAGATTCTATCGCGTTGATAAATCACGTTCCCATGGTGCGGGGGCAGGACTAGGGCTTGCCATCACCGAGGGAATTGTCAAAGCGCATGGTGGCAAAATAGAAATCATCAGCCAACTCGGTGAGGGGAGTCTCTTTATCGTGAAGCTGCCAGGCTAGAACGGCGAAGGAGTTTTGAACTCAGGCTCTCCCGATCCTTGGGGCACTTTCCATTGATGCCTAGCTCCCAGCCGTTCCGACGGCTATGGAGTGCCTCCACACTTAGGGAATAGGGACATCGATCCCCAATGCTGCCGCCAGATCGATCTCATGGTCCTGTTCCTGCACAATGATTCCCCTCAGGGTTTCGCTTAGGGCAAATTCCCCCATCGCCTCGGCCTGACGGATGCGTAAGCGATAGCGCGCCACGGTAGTGCGTTCGTTCTCAAGGTCAGCCTTCAGCATCGTGATTGCATCCTCTGAGGTGATCACAGGCTTTGGCGTCACCTCAGGCATTCCACCCAGATAATCAATCTGCTTGGCAATCTTGATGGCATGTTGGAGCTCTTCGCCGGCATGTCGCTCCAACTCCGACGCAATGGCTGTGTAAGCAGCTCCCTTGAGTACCTGGCTATAGACAATATAAGCGATGATTGCCTGATACTCTCCGGCAAGATCCTCATTGAGAAAGCGAATCATTTCTTCGCGGGTAATCTCCAACTCTTCTGTCGTTGGTTCTGTGTTCATAAGCAGTGAGTTCTTTTTTGGGGGGTTATAAGGTTTTAAAGAGAAAAAAATTTATTTCAGCTTCGACTGGATGGTCTCGATCATGGAGAGATGCATTTTCACCATTTCATCAGTCTTGGCTGCGAATGCTTTAATGTCGGCATCCTGGCCGGAGGAAGCTTCCTTCTCGAAAAGCGCGTGATCCTTAGTGTGAGCAGCTACCATGGCATCAACATAGGATTTATCAAAAGCAGCAGCAGAGAGGCCTGTCAGATTATCCACCATTGCCTGATGCATGGAGTCGAGTTTTTCTGGAATCATAATTCCCTTCGAAATGGCAAGAGACTTTAATTGCATATTGGCGTTGCCATGGTCGGTCACCATCTGTTCCCCAAAATCCTTCACATTCTTGGATGTGCCTTTATCAGCAGCCAGTTGCCCAAGCTGAACTTCGGTTATTCCGCCTTGAGCGGCCTTCATTACAAACGCTTTATCTTGGGCTGAAAGTGATTCTGCGGCTCGCGCCGAAAGGGGAATAAGGGTTAAGGCGATAAGACACGAGTAGATCAAGCACAGGGGGCGAGTAACGGCAGTAGTCATGAATAGGAGGCTACGTCTTGAATTCATCCCATCCAATAGGGTGAAGACCCCAAAGGCCATGTTGCCTCTGAGGGCCTCTTGCCTTAGAGCCTGTTAACACTGAAAGGGAGAGGAGGTGCCAGGAATGTTACTGTCTGGCGAGGCGCATCGGAGGGACAGCCGTGTCCTGGGAGCGGCTGGGTAGATTTCTCTCCAGTGCTTCTTCTGAGACTTTCACCGCCCTTACTTCCCCGGGGGAAACTATTTTCAAAAATCTTGAAACTATTTCCGTCATGGTGGTGTTCAAAAGAGTGATGAAAACACACATCCCCCAAACTAACCCCACCAATAAACTCCTCCTCACTGCCGTGGCGGCCTTGGCGCTTGCCATGCCGTCAACCTCGCTCCTGGCTCAGGATCAAGGGGCCACGAATAGTGACACCAACTCACAGACGGGTCCGAACCATCCTCCTGATGGCCCTCCCCTGCTTCCACCCCGCGCGGTAGAGGCACTGAACCTGACCGACGCTCAGAAGCAGCAGCTGAAATTTATTCAAGAACAGGTCAAAACACAGATCGAAGCTATCCTGACTCCTGCTCAACTCGATCAACTGAAACAGATGCGTGCCCAACATCGTCATGGATGGGGCCCCAAAGGACATGGCGGTCCCGGAGGAGGCACTCCACCAGCACCTCCATCCACCAATCAGCCTGCTTCCTAAGCAATCCTAAGACAGAGTAAAATTACAAAGCCCCGTTTTCCTTCACGAACGAAGGAAGGCGGGGTTTCTCTTTTTCCGACTTCCTCTTTCGTGGTGTTCGTGCATTTCGTGGTTAAAGTTTTTTTCCCCACTGAAGAGAGGAACCACAAAAGACACGAAAAGCACAAAAGGTGACTTCTTGGAGCAGAGTATTTCCAGATTCAAGAAACCATTTTCAAGATCTGTTCATGAACAGATACTAGGCGCAGAAATCCCAACTTTACCGGTCGATGTTTACCGGCCGATGGAGAGTTTTGCCATGAGTTCCGTCGTCAGGGATTCGAGTTCGATGGCGATGACCTCGACTCGGCGCGTGAAATAGTTGTAGGCGATAAGGTTCGGGACGGCCACGCCAAGGCCAACGATGGTGCAGTTTAGCGCTTGGGAAATGCCGTTTGCCACCAACTGGGGATCTCCGTGATCGCCGATATTGCCGAAGATTCCGACCAGTCCCGAGAGGGTGCCCAGCAGTCCGAGCAGCGGGGAAATACCCGTGGTGATTTCCAGAAAGACGAGACCGGATTCCAAGCGTGAGATTTCATGGCGGGCGCGGGTCTGCACGGCATCAAGAGCCTCGGCGCGCGGCCAGTCCCTGTGTTGAAGAAGGGTGATGAGTACCCGAGAAAGCGGGGAAGGTTCGTGAGAAAGGGCGGTCTGCAGTGCCTCAGCGGAGGCTCCCGCCTTGAAGGCGGCCACACTGCGCAGGACGGTTGGGGGAATGGCGCGATCCATCTTGATCACCAGGCCCCGCTGAAGAATGACCGCAAGCGAGAAGATGGAGAGGACTACAAGGACGGCCATGAAGAAGCCGCCTTTGACAAAAAACTGGAGGATGCTCAGAGCGAGGAGGGAGTGTGCAATCATTGGTTAGTAAATCGTGAAGCTGTAGTCGATTTCGAGACTGCCGTTTTGGAGTGTCGCGGCGACTTCGGGTGGGATCGGAGGAATCTTGGCGTCCATGATTGAGCGCAGGCTGCAATCCGTCAAAGATTCATTCGAATTGCTCGAGACGACACGTAGATCCGTCACTTTTCCCGAGGCGGTGACTTTGAAGGTGACGCTGACGGTGCCGATGCTGAGGAGTCCCATCCGCTCGTTGACATAGTAATACCAGCGCGAGCCGATGGCGGTGGAGACAGACTTTTTGTATCTGCCGAGTGGTGTGGCCTCGGCAGCCACGGAGGAATGGCCTCGGTTGGAAATGCTACCGCTGATCACCGTCTGGCAGGTCTCCTGTTGGTATCCCTTTTTGCTGCCTTGTTCGCCGGTTTGTGAAGCGGGAGATGCCGGGCTCGTCTGAGGGGCGGAAGGGTGGGGTGAGGGCTGTTCCTTGGGAAGCTCGAGGAGTTTGACGCTGTTGGGTGGCGGGGGTATGGGAGGGGTCGGTTGCGGCGTGGCACTGCTTTGTGGAGTTGCCGTGGGCGCAGGGGTGGACTCCGGTTTTGGCTGCTTCGGCGCAGGAGGGGTAGCGGGTTGTGGAGGAACGGGATTTCCAGCAGGGGAGGCAGGCTGTTCTCCCGGGGTGTACTTTTGATTCGCTAATTCCAGATTCGGCTGGGTAATCCCCTCCTGGGTTGGCAGGGGAACGGTACCGGTGGCGGGAAGTTCCGTTGCTGCCTTGCTGTTTTGATCCGATTCAAAAGGGGCCTTCTCCGGAGCCTTGTCGGTGATTTCTTTTGCATCAACGGTGGGGCGCTCCGGCGGAGGAAGTTCCAGCGTGACCTCGGGCATCGGTGGTTCCGGAGGAACGGGTGGTTTCTCAGCTAATTTTTTTGCGAAGAGGTAGGCCAGCAGGAGGATGAGCGTGGCATGGATGAGCAGGGAAAGAATCAGGAGCAGGGAAAAGCGCTCTCTGGGTTCTTTTTTCCAACCCGATCGTTTCACCTGGGGGCGTCTTGCGACTTTCCTCTGAGCACTCATGCGGTCACGAGTCTCCGAGGTTGTTTGGATGGCGATTTTTTAGGCGATTTTGCGGCTGATGAGGCTTTGGGCAGTAGCAGTTTTCCAGTGCGAGCCTGATGAAAGAGATACTGCTGGATGTATCCTGCGTAGGGGCCGAGAAGTTTTTCCCCATAGCGCTCCAGTTGCTCCGGTGTGGCTTTTCTGGACCGGAATGATCCGAGAATCCTGGCAATCCAGACATCGACAGGAACGGCATTGAGGCGTTCGTAGGAGAAGAGAAGAATGCAGTTGGCGACCTTGCGACCGATCCCCGGCAGGGAACAGAGCGCGTTCCGTGCCTTCTCGGTGCTCATGGTGATGAGAGCTTCCGGATCGAATGCTCCCGAGGCGATCAGTCTGGACGAACCGAGCAGTCCCTTAGCACGAAATCCGAGACCGCACTGTCGCAATTCCTCTTCGGTGGCTGAGGCGAGGATTTGCGGCTCGGGAAAAGCAGGAACGGAAAAGCCCGGCAGTTTTTTCCCAAAAGTCTCACGCAGGGCGAGGCTCATCTGCCGGATATGGGCTACCTGCTTCATCGGGGAGAGGATAAAGCTGGCGATGCATTCCCAGTGAGGCTGGCGCATGATCCGGAGTCCGCGACAGGCGATGGCGGCATCAAAGGAGGCCGGATGTCCGGAGCAGGAATCCCGGATTGCATCAAGATCATGGTCAAAGGCAAAGTAATGCCTGATGAGGTCGGGGAGGTGATCTCCGTCATTTCCTTGATAATGAAGACGCT
>Ga0302189_10002589_pt1 | contig 14406 bp, 15 predicted proteins | sample II_Bog_E2_2_FD_194551 | JGI IMG/M metagenome (GOLD analysis project Ga0302189, IMG submission 194551) | Peat permafrost microbial communities from Stordalen Mire near Abisko, Sweden - II_Bog_E2_2 | ecosystem: Environmental > Terrestrial > Soil > Wetlands > Peat | place: Sweden: Abisko...
CAGTTCCGCGGCGCCCGGAAAGGTGGGAGCCTTTGGCGAGCCGTTATCTCCACCTCGCCGAACAAGCGCTCGCGGCCGCGGATAGCTGAATTCGAAGAGCCGTCGTCTTCACTCGCCGTCTTTGGACGCGGGGCGCAGCCGATCAAGCACTGATTGCCGATATTCGGCGAGCTTTGAACTGATTTTGACTTCATATGGCGTGGCGGGTGGCGCGAGAGAGCGATGATCCAGAGGCAGAGCCTCGATCGCTCCTTTCGCGTATGAACGCATCGAATCGAGATCGTCCGCCTTGTCGTCGCAACGCCGACCGGACAACATAACTGGCGCCAGCAGCGGCGAAGCGGGAAGACTCTCGTCATGACGGCCGATCACGTCGTAGACCGCTTCCTGGCCGCGATAATTTCGAAATATCTGTTTACGGCCGGGAAGGCTGGATTTGCCCGTAGACAATTTCATTCGCCCGACGCCAGCATATTCGACGAGCTTATAAGCGATGTCGAGCGCTGGAGCGTCGCTGGACACGGCCAAATCCGTGCCGACGCCAAATAGGTCAATCGGCGCGTTACAAGCGGTCAGGCGATCTATTTGATCTTCATCCAGGCCGCCGCTGGCGGCGATTTGGACATTGGTCAGTCCCGCGTCATCGAGCATTCTCCGGGACTCGCGAGCCAGTTGATCGAGGTCGCCCGAATCGAGGCGAATGGCGCGAACCTTGAAGCTAGGCCCGAGCGATCTGGACAGCGCGATAACCTTCGCGACGCCTGCAAGCGTATCATAGGTGTCGACCAACAAAGTGGTTCGCGGAAAGATGCGCGCGAAGGCGTCGAATGCTTTAGCCTCCGACGCGCAGGCCTCGACAAAGCTATGCGCCATGGTCCCCGATACAGGAATTCCGTAGGCTTTTCCCGCCGCCAAATTGGAGGTCGCGGCGACGCCGCCAATATAAAACGCTCTCGCTCCCTTTGTCGCCGCGTCAATTCCCTGTGCGCGCCGCGCGCCGAAATCCGCCACCGGGCGCCCACGCGCCGCCGTCACGATGCGCGCCGCCTTCGACGCCAGAATGGTCTGCAGTCCGATCTGGTTTAAAACCAGCGTCTCGATAAGCTGCGCTTGCGCGATCGGCGCCACGACTTCGAGGATCGGCTCATTGGCGAAAAAGGGCGTTCCCTCGGGCAACGCATAAATGTCGCCAGTGAAGCGAAACTCTCGAAGCCATTCCAGGAACGAGTCCGGGAAGTCGCCGAGCGAGCGCACGTAGCGAAGCTGGTCGTCATCGAACCGCAGCGATTCTATCTCTTTCAAAAGATCGGCCAGGCCACAGGCAATCAGGAAATTACGCCGCGGCGGCAGCTTGCGAACGAACAGGCTGAACGCCGCCTCCTCCACCATGCCCAGTTCAAAATAGGCGCGGAGCATGGTCAGTTGGTATAAGTCCGCGAACAGCGCGTTGCTCGACATAATAGCCTCGGCCGCCCTATGGCCCATTTTCCAACAGCTCGACGATCGAGCCGCCAGAATGCAGACGACGGATTGCTTCCGCGAGAAGGCCGGCGACGCTGACAATGGCGAGCCGCCCCTTCATTTCCGTTGTATTCATGCCAAGCGGCAACGGCACGGTGTCGGAGATAAGAAGGCGGTCAAAAGGCGCATCCCGCAATATCGCCGCGGCGCCGCTTGAGAAAGCGCCATGAGTCGCGACAAGCCAAACCTTCTTGGCTCCGTGCTTGCGACAGGCGGCCGCCGTTCGCGCCATGGTGCCTCCCGTGCTGATCAAATCGTCGAGCACAATGGCGGCGCGGTGCTTGTCCATGAAGCCTTTGGCGACCGGTCGTTCGAGCAGCTTTTCCATTCGGTCGCGGAACAGTTCCGCGCGCTTTTCGCCGCCGAGATCGGGCGAGACGACGGCGAGCGGCTCCTCGCCGATTTCCGCCGCGATATAACGCGCGAAGATCGCCTGCGCGTCGAGAGGCGCGGCGCCGCGACGAAAGGCGTTCTGAAACGCCGCGAGATTGTGAATGTCGATCACAACGATTCGATCGGTTCCGACCGCTTCGAACATTTGCGCGACATAACGCGTCGTCACCGGATCACGCGGCTTTGTCTGACGGTCCTTGCGCGCGTAGCAAAGATAGGGAACCACCGCCGTAACACGAGCGGCGCCGGCATCCTTGAGCGCTCCGATAAAGAACAGCAGGCGACAGAGCTTGTCCGAGCCCGTCCGGCTCTCCTCGCCATGCAACGCATAAACGACGTAGACGTCGCGATCGCGAACATTGACCAGTGGACGGGTCTTGTGTTCGCCGTCCTCGAACTCGCGCTCCTCATCGGGACTGAGTTCCGCATGGAGATGGCGAGCGACCTGTTGGCCCAGGGAACGGCTGGACCCTAGAGCGAAGATCGCCAAAACGTTGTCCGTCGAAGCTTCATGCGAATGAGCGAAGGTGCCGGTTTCAAACGGGCTTATCGACACGGCGCAGAGAATGGAATCGATCGCCTTCCCATTTTCCGACAAGGGCGCGGCCAGTATCTCGATCATCGCCCGGTCGCGCCCCTCCTCGACGAGCGTGTATTGCGCGAGCACCGGCTGGCCGCAGCGCCGCGCTTCATCGAACAGGCGACGCAGACGAACGGCATGACGCCTGTTTTTGGCCGCGCGCAGACGACCCTTGCCTTCACATGGCCCAAGAAGCGTGGCGCTGGCTTTCGCCCCATCGACCAGAATGTAGTCGCGTTCGCCTTCCACCACCCGGTGAACGAAGATTCTCTCAGCCGCCTCGCTCGCTTCCGGGAAACTTACGGCGGACCGTGAGGGCGCGACCGTCCCGCGACCCGCCAACTTCCATTGCTCCAAGACCGCTTTCAAAACCTTTTGGGTCGGCGTCGGCGAAAAATCCAAGCGCTCGAAAAGACGTTTCAGCGGCGGCGCCGTCAAAGCCATGGTTGTCATAATTCACCTATTCCACAGTCTCGCGTCCCGACCGGGAAAACCGGTGGACATTTTCAGATATGGCGGTTCGACCGCGTTGTCACAGTAGGACAAAGGATCGCATCTGGCGTTTATCCGTCCTCCGATCCTTGCCCATTTCGAGGAACATATGCGCTGAACCAATTGATCGACGCCTCGACCATCGCCTCCAGCGTCCCGGGCTCCTCGAAAAGATGCGTCGCTCCGGGCACGACATCGAGGCGTTTTTCGCATTGCAGCAAACGCAGCGCGTGGCGATTAAGATCGAGAACGTCATGGTCCAGCCCTCCGACAATCAGCAGCGTCGCCGCCTTGACGTGAGCAAGAGCCTCTCCGGCGAGGTCGGGGCGGCCTCCGCGCGAGACGACAGCTCTGACCGGTCCTGGTTCGTCCGCCGCGGCGACGAGCGCCGCGGCGGCGCCCGTGCTGGCCCCGAACAGGCCAATCGGAAGTCGCTGGACGTAACTTGATGTCGACGCCCAGCCAACGGCTTCGCCCACGCGCGAACTGAGCAAGGGGATATCGAAGACGTTGCGCCGGTCTTGTTCTTCACCTGTCGTGAGGAGATCGAACAACAAGGTCGCGAAGCCGCGGTTGGACAGTCGCCGCGCCACGAGCGAATTGCGCGGGCTGAAACGGGAGGAGCCGCTGCCGTGCGCGAAGATGATCAGCCCCATCGGCCGCCGCGGGAGGCGCAAAATTCCTTCGAGCCCGCGCGGCTCGATCAGAACGTCGATCGTTTCCGAATTTTCTCCCATGGCGCGACCCCATGTGACGAGCCGGTCGATCTTGCGGTCGATTCGAAATGGTTCGACGGAGGACCGATAGCTTGCTCACCCGAGCAATATAACGCACGCGGCGGATTTTTCTTCAGGAAAATCGGCGTGGCGCCGCAGGGCTGGCGCTTGAGCAGGGGCATGGATTTCTTACATGTGTAGGGGGTCGGGGAATCTATTTCTGGCGTAATGGTCTTTCGGGCAAGAGACTCTACGGTGTGTCCAATTTGTCGCGACGCTTGCCGCTTGAGGGGCCGCTTTCGCGGCGCATGCTTGCGCTGTGGGGAAGCTTTTGAACTGCGCGGTCGAGATGCTTCTGGCCAAAATCGTGGAGGAAACAATGCCGTTTCATGATCGAGCAGAAGCGGGGCGTCGACTTGCCAAGGCGTTGAAGCGCTATGAAGACAGCGAGGCGGTTGTGCTCGCCCTTGCGCGTGGCGGCGCGCCCGTGGCCGCCGTTATCGCGACAGCGCTGCATGCGCCGCTGGACCTCGTCTTGGTGCGCAAGATCGGCGTTCCGTTTCAGCCGGAGCTGGCGATGGGCGCCATGGCCGATGCCGGTAAAACCATCATCGTGCGCAACGAGGACGTTATCGCCGCCACGGGCGTCAGCGAGGCGGAGTTCAACATCGTTTGCGACAGGGAGTCGCGAGAGATCGAACGACGGCGGGGACTCTACTTCGGCGGTCGCGAACGTCCCGAGGTGAGCGGGCGCGTGGCGATCGTGGTCGACGACGGGATCGCCACCGGAGCGACGACCCGCGCGGCGTTGCGGGCCGTCCGAGCGCGCGGCCCGAAAAAACTTGTCCTCGCGGTTCCGGTCGCGCCGACCGAAACGCTCGACGCCATGCAGGGCGAGGCCGACGAGGTTGTTTGCCTGGAGGCTTATGAGATGTTCGGGGCCATCGGATATTTTTACTCGGATTTTCGCCAGGTCAGCGACGAGGAGGTGATAGATATTCTGAATGCTGCGGAAGGCCTCGTGAACAGGCGATGATTGTTTGGCGACTTCGAGGGATTCATGCGAATCGGCGTGCCCAAGGAAATCAAGGACAATGAATATCGAGTTGGTCTCGTGCCTTCCTCGGCGGCCGAACTCGTTCAACACGGTCACGAGGTCATTGTCGAAACCGGCGCGGGGACCGGCGCGGGGATAGACGACGCCGCTTATCGCGACGCCGGCGCGACGCTCCGCGACGGACCGGAACTGATTTTCGAGACCGCGGAACTTATCGTCAAGGTCAAGGAACCGCAGCCAGTGGAGCGGTCAAGGCTTCGGCCAGGCCAAGTCCTTTTCGCCTATTTTCATTTGGCGCCGGACGCGCGACAGACGCAAGATCTCATGCGGTCAGGAGCGCATTGCATCGCCTATGAAACCGTAACCTCCGCGACTGGCGGTCTTCCATTGTTGACGCCGATGTCGGAGGTCGCGGGCCGGCTCGCGCCGCAAGTCGGCGCTCACTGTCTGGAGAGGCCGACGGGAGGACGCGGCGTCCTGCTTGCCGGCGTGCCGGGTGTTCCAGCGGCCGAGGTCGTCATTCTGGGCGGCGGCGTCGTGGGAACGCACGCCGCGACGATCGCGCTCGGCATGGGCGCCAATGTCATCGTGGCGGACCGCGATCCGGAGGCGTTGCGCAAGATTGATCTGCGGTTCGGGAGTTCGGTGCGCACTATTTTTTCCACCGGCGCCGTCATCGCCGAGCTGGTGAAGCGCGCCGATCTTTTGATCGGAGCGGTTCTCGTGCCCGGCGCGAAGGCTCCAAAGATCATACCGCGCGAGATGCTCGGCCTCATGAAGCCGGGGAGCGTTATCGTCGACGTGGCGATAGACCAGGGCGGCTGCTGCGAGAGTTCGAAGCCGACGAAACATTCCGATCCGACATATGTCGTCGATGGAATCGTGCATTATTGCGTGACCAACATCCCCGGCGCCGTCCCGCGGACATCGACATTCGCGCTTAATAACGCCACTCTCCCGTTTGTTCTGGCGATCGCGGATAAAGGCTGGCGCGAGGCGCTGCGAAGCGACGCGCATTTGCGCGCGGGATTGAATATCTCGGATGGCAAGATCACATATCCGCCAGTTGGCAAGGCGCATGGCCTTCCGGTCACGCGGGTCGAGGAAGTATTGGCGCTTTGAAGGGTGCGCCGGCGTTCAAGCGGTTCGCTGTCGTCGGAGAACAATTGAACAGGAGGCAAGTCATGCGACTGATTTCGACCGCCTTTTCGAATGGCGCACCCATTCCGCGCCGATTCACTTGCGATGGCGAAGACGTTTCGCCGGCGTTGCAATGGTCCGGCGCGCCGGAGCAAACCTTGAGTTTCGTGTTGCTGTGCGACGATCCCGACGCGCCGGCGGGCGTCTGGCGGCATTGGGCCGTTTATGACATTCCCGGCGACCAAGCGGGACTTGCGGAAGGCGCGGGACAGCCAGGCGCCGGACAAGACTTCAAGCAAGCGCGCAATGATTTCGATCGATTGGATTACGGCGGACCGTGCCCACCGCATCGGCATGGCGTCCATCACTATCATTTTCGCTTGTTTGCGCTCTCTCAAGCCCGATTGCCCTTGGAGCGCGAAGGCCCGTCTTGCGAGCAAGTGGAGCGAGAGGCCCGCAAATATGCGATCGCCGAGGCGTTATTGGTCGGCGTCTATGAACGTTAGTCAGGCGGACGGGCCACGCCTTTATGTCGTCGCGAGACGTCGCGCGAACTCAATGACGGCTGAAGACCCCCTTCACGCCGTCTCCGTTCCAGCGCCAGAGGTCGTGGTCGCGCCGTGATCGCGACATTCGATCACGGCGGCCCGTATCGCGGCAAGATCGTCGTCGACGAAGGTTTCCTTGTCGAGCAGACGTTGCGCCGATTCTTGATGTACTCTCGCGCAGCTCCGCAATATATCGCAAGCGCGATTGAAGGCCTGTTCGATCAGATTGCGAATGGCGTTGTCGATTTTCGCGTTGGTCTCGTCGCTGGCTTCCGACTGACGCTGGCCTAGTTCCGATAAATCGAGATAGCGAGGGCGCTCCGAGACTAACGAAGCTTGCCCGATTTCAGGCTCCATGCCGTATCGCGTGACCATGGCCCGCGCCATTTCCGTCGCTCTTTGAAGATCGTCGGCGGCGCCCGTGGTCGCCTCCGCGAAGATCACCATCTCCGCTGCCCGCCCGCCAAGCAACACGGTCATGCGGTTGAGCAGTTCCGTGCGCGTCATCAAATAGCGGTCTTCGGTCGGCATTTGCATCGTATAGCCCAAGGCGCCAATTCCCCGGGGAATGATCGACACTTTTTTGATCGAATCGGTATCCGGCAAAGCCATGGCGACGATCGCATGTCCCATCTCGTGAAACGCGACGATGCGGCGCTCGCGCGGATTGAGAAGACGATTGCGCTTCTCAGGGCCGGCGATGACGCGCTCGATCGCGGCGGTGAAATCCTCGAGCGAAACCGATTGCGCCCGGCGGCGCGTCGCCAGGACAGCCGCTTCATTGACGAGATTGGCGAGATCGGCGCCCGTGAAGCCCGGCGTCAGCGCCGCGATCGCGGCGGGATTGACGTCCGTGGCGAGTTTGATCTTCTTCAAATGCACCTGGAGGATGCCGACGCGGCCGATCTTGTCGGGCCGATCGACCGAAACCTGGCGGTCGAACCGCCCCGCTCGCAGAAGCGCCGGATCCAGCACCTCGGGGCGGTTTGTCGCCGCGAGCAGCACGACGCCGATCGTCGGGTCAAAGCCGTCGAGTTCGCTCAACAGCTGGTTGAGGGTCTGCTCCTTTTCGTCATGCCCGCCGCTCAGCCCGGAAATGCCGCGCGCGCGCCCCAGCGCATCGAGTTCGTCAATGAAAATGATGCAAGGCGCGTTGGCGCGGGCCTGGGTGAAGAGGTCGCGGACGCGCGCGGCGCCGACGCCGACGAACATTTCGACGAATTCCGAACCATTGATCGAAAAGAACGGCACGCCGGCTTCGCCCGCGACCGCGCGGGCAAGCAGCGTCTTTCCGGTTCCGGGTGGGCCGACGAGGAGAATGCCCTTTGGGATGCGCGCGCCGAGGCGCCCATGGGTCGTCGGATCCTTGAGGAAAGCCACGATTTCTTGCAGCTCTTCCTTGGCCTCGTCGACGCCGGCGACATCCGCGAAGCCGATCTTGATGTCCTTCTCGACAAACACCTTGGCCTTGCTCTGCCCAACCGACATGATCGAGCCAAGGCCTTGCCCCATCCGTCGCGTCAAAAGGCTCCAGACGAAAAAGAAAAGCGCGACCGGCACGACCCAGGAAAGCAGCGTGGAAACCCAGGTGTTTTCGACAACGCCGGAATATTTGACTTTGGCCGCCTCCAACTCCTCGGCGATGTTGGGATCGACGCGCACCGCCAGTAATTCCTTTCGTCCGTCCGGCAATGGCTTTTTCAGCGTCGCCCGGACGACATGCTCGCCGACCTCGACATCGGCGATGTTATTGTCTCGGAGGAGGCTCTCGAATTCGCTGTAGGGCACGACCTCCGCATCCCGGTATATCGACCAGAACTGCTGCAACAGAAGGATTGCGATCAGCGCGAAGAGCACATAACCGATGTCGAAATGCCAAGGTCGCTCAGATGTCGGCTTTTCCATGATCGACGCCTCATTCCGGGATATATGTTTGATGTGCCGCCGACGAAACCCTATATAGCCATCTCTTTTCGCGACAGTAGCTGAAGCGGCTCCGCGCGCAACGCGGAAAATGCGCCTATTGTCCCACCGCCCCGAGCCGGCGCGAACGTCTTCACTTGAATGGAGCGCGAGGATGATGAAGGACTTGCCTCTATCCAAGGTTTATCGGTTGTTGGAGCCTGGTCCAGTCGTGTTGTTGACGACCGCGCGCAACGGGCGCGCCAATGTCATGACGATGTCCTGGCATATGATGGTCGAGTTCGAACCGCCGCTGGTCGCCTGCGTCGTCAGTCCAGCGGACTACAGTTACGCCGCCTTACGGGCGACCAAGGAATGCGTGATCGCCATCCCGGCGGTGGAGATGGCGTCCAAAGTTGTTGAAGTCGGCAATTGTTCAGGCCGTGATGTCGAAAAGTTCGAACTGTTCCATTTGACGCGCATCACGGCGGAACGGGTTAAGCCGCCGCTGATCGAAGAGTGTTTCGCAAATCTCGAATGCAAAGTGGTGGACACGCGCCTCGTGGACAAGTTCGGGCTATTTATTCTGGAGGTGGTGAAATCGTGGATTGACCCAACTCAAAACAATCCCAAAACTATTCACCATCGGGGCTTCGGCGAATTCGTCGTCGACGGCGAAACGATCACACTGGAGTCCAAGATGCCCTGAGACGATGCGCCAAACGCCTTCAGGCGCGACGCGCTCAAACGAAAGCGAATCGTGGGGGATTCGCGGGAATCGCGGGTGGCGGCTGGCTTGGCGAAAAAGTCGGATATCCGAGGCCGCTTATTCGCCATGAGGGCCGAGGAGAGAAGCCGATGGGCGAACCGGTCGGGAATTGCGCGCCTCGGTGGGAATGGCGCACCTTCGGCGCCCGACTGCCGGAAATCGAAGCCAAGCTCGGCCCGACCAGGCGGATCGCCGCTCGGCAAAGTGACGAAATCTATTTGTTGAACTCCACCACGCCACATAGCGCGAAAATTCGCGGCGGCGTGCTTGAGATCAAGCGATTATTGCAGGTCGACTCCAGCGGGCTCGAGCAGTGGACTCCCGCGTTCAAGGAACGTTTTCCCCTTTCGGCGGCCATGTTGCGATCCGCCTTCGCCGCGCTCGATCTTCGACCCATCACGACACGGCAAGTACTTTATGATTTGGAAGAGTTTTTGGCGGAGGCGGCCTCAAACGACGAGCCGATGCGGGCCGTTGAGGTGAAGAAGACGCGTCACCAGTTCATGTATCGCGACTGCGCCGCTGAATTTGATCGCGTGCATATCGGTCCGGTCGCGCGGGAGAGCTTCTGTATCGAAAGTGAAGACCCATCGAAGGTTATCGCCGCCGTCCACGAGATGGGGCTCGATCCTCACGCCAATATTAATTTCCCCAAGGGCATTGAACGAGCCTTGGCGCTCTCGACGCGGGCTGGCTAGGCCCGCGCCGCCGGCGATGCGAGATCTCGAGGGCCATTATCCGCGGGATGTTCGGCAAGCCTTTTTTAGGGTTGGCGGCGGTGGGGTAAATTGTAGCGCGCCAATTGTTTTCTCGTCGGCGACCCATAGGTCATTTAGCGTGCGGCAGGCCGTCGCCGTCGCGGCTATCCTGGACGGATCATCCGGTCATACAGGCGATAATTCGGTCAGTTAAAGTTGGTTTGTGAATGAACTCACGTTGTCCAAAGTGACTTCCAACATCACGAGGGAGTGCGCCCATGAAAATACCAGGCTTGTGGCCCGGCAATCAGGATCTGATATCCGACCTAAACATCAAGAAGCCCGTTGAAATCGCGAAAAGCGCCAAGACCATAGAGATCAAGCCCGGAGCGCCGCCGAAAGCGCCGGAATAAAGTCCATCCCTTGCCGGGAACAATGGGCCGGCGCGCCCGAGGCGCCGCCGGCCCGGATACGACAGGATACGACAGGAATGAAGCTGGGGATTGCACGCCGGCGATTTCATCGCGATCACGGTTGATATCGAGGCCGCGGGGAAGCAAGGCCGAATGCGAGTCCCTATGAGATTAAGGAACATCCCATGCAGACGCCGCTTGATATCTCCTTCCAGAACTCCGAGCCGTCGGAGGAAATTCGCTCCGAGGTCGAGCGGCACGCCAAGCATCTGGAGAAATTTCATGATCGGATCACGAGCTGCAATGTGACCGTCGTCGCGCCACAATCGCGGCATCAGAAAGGCGGCCTGTTCAAGATCGATATCCGCATCGCCATGCCGTCGCACAAGGACATCATCGTGACCAGGACTCACGGCGACGCGGCGGCGCACGAGCATGTCGCGGTCGCCATCAAGGACGCCTTCAGCGCGGCGCAGCGTCAAATTGAGGACGCCGTTCGCGAAATGCGCGGTCAAATAAAGCCGCATGAAGTGGAAGATCACGGTCACGTGGCGAAATTTCTCGCAGGCGAGGATCATGGGTTCATCGAAACCGCCGATGGCCGCGAGGTCTTTTTTCACCGCAACAGCGTTCTCGATGACGCCTTCGACCATCTGACTGTCGGCTCCGAAGTCCGATTCGTCGAGGAGATGGGAGAAAAAGGGCCGCAGGCGAGCACTGTGCGCGTCATCGGCAAGCACCATCTTCAATAATTGAGACAGACGTCCCGAGCCTGTGACTGAAATCCGGGTCACCGGCGCCGCGCTCAGGGAGCCGATGAAACCGCGGCGTTTCTCAACCACTCATGGCGCGGTCGGGCGCTCGTCGCACAATCGCACGCCATTGCGAACGCTTGGGCAACGCTCCGCGGAGGAATGGTCCAAGACGCCGCCGAACCTGGCGCCGCAAGTTGAAGAGCCTTCTCGCACAAGCTCCTTGGCGCATTCGAGCGCCCGCTCGGGATAAGTTCTTAGCGCCGGCAGACTTATGTAATTTCGAAAAGATTCCGCCCACTGAAATTCGACGAAGGGCGTGGAATCCTTCTCATGTTCGCCACTTCGACGGACCCGCGCGGCGAGCCCGCGGAATGGATCGTCGGTCAATTCGCTCAAAGCCTTTGGCATCTCCGCGAAGTCGCGACGTCGGCCCAGCGCGTCATATGAATAGATTAACCGGCGCGAGTTCATGACCCGCCAAAATTCGGTCTCGTCAAGATGCGACATATTTTCAATGAGGGAGAGCCATACGGCGCCGACTCCCTCTTCCAATAGAGCGCGACCAAGGTGGTGACCATCCACGATGTAGTAGTATGAACTCGGTCCTTGCACCGCCGGAAAGTGATGTTCGAAGATGAAGCGACAATTCTCCTCGTCGGCGCGCTCGACCCATTGCCGTCGCTTGAAAGCGACCTCATCATACCCAACGGTCACTTGTGTCGGGCGCAATTCACTCAGTTTCGCTTCAACCAATCGCTCTTCGGCCGCGCGCACGTCTTTTCATCCACGCCTCCCGCGGCAGTTCGCGGGATCCAACATCGCGATTAAGCTACTATGACTTGCTGTCTAGCGGTCGTCGAATTCGATGCGACAAATTGCCCGCGCGATATTGGGAGCTGGCGACACCAAACGCCGCCTCGGCGTTCAGCCCGGTCGAAGGTCGCTACCCAACCCAACGGATTTCCGGATCCTTTCGGGGAACCGCCGATGGGGTGGCGTTTGGAACGCCGACGATGATCGGCGCGACGACAACATGGGAAACCGGAACGCCGAGCGTCTCCTTGCCGTTCGGCGTATCGAGCCAAGGTTGCGCCAATCCAATCCAACAAGAACCAAGCCCCATGCCGTAAGCCGCGAGCATGAGATTCTCCGCCGCCAGAGCACAATCCTCGGCTATCCACGGGCCTCGCTCAATCGTCGAAATCACGATCAAAACGGGGGCGTGGTAAAATACATGGAAATCCGGGTTGGCTAGGCTCTCGTAAAGATGCGCCGGCAGAGCCGCCGGTCTGACGTTCAGCATATGAGCCTTGGCGTCATGCGACATTCGATCAAGCAGACGCGGGTCTCGAACAACCGAGAAGGACCACGGCTGTTGATTGACCGCGCTTGGCGCGTGGATCGCCGCCTCAATCAAGCGCGCGACCGTTTCCCGGGGTAAAGGATCCGTTCGATAATCCCGAACGGAGCGACGTTCGAAAATTGCATCCATGAGTTCCATGTTCGGATCCCGTCCCTGAAAGGCAATGACCGGGATCGAGACTGACTCCGCCTGGACTTTGCCGCAAGTGCGATCTCTTCCATCGCCGTCCAACCGAACCGGGCGCGGCGTCGCGTGAGCGATGGCGCCCTCGCATTCGAATTGCGCCCGCGCGCCGTTAACGGATCGGACACGCATTCCCCGCCCGAATCGCGCGACCCTGATTCGGGCGGCGTTTGTTCGGCTTGCGTGCGGATATTCCAAAAGCGGGACGGCGAGATGGAAGGTCCCGCAAGACTTGAAAAAGGCTTTGCCGCGGAGCCCATGGCCGAGCAAAATGCGCGCGGACGGCCGGTCGCGCGAACTAAAGGAAATCGTTTCGTCGCGCCTCTTACTATCGGGGGATCGCGGGGCTATATCTCAAGCTGATCTTGCTGACCCTTGGAGACAGTCGATGGCGAAATTCATGACCATCCCGACGGCCCTCATTGTCTCGATTGCCCTATCGCTTCCCGCCGGCGCGCAATCGGTTGATCCATCCGTGGGTCGACATCTCGCCGAGACGACATGCGGCGCGTGTCATCGGATTGGATCGGCGGGCTCGCCCCAAAACGCGAAACCCGTCGCGCCGAGTTTCGAGGACATCAGTCGCATGCCGTCGACGAACGAACTCGCGATCAAGGTTTTCCTTCGCTCTTCGCATCCGACAATGCCGAATATCATACTGAGCCCTGAAGAGATTGATTCCGTCGCCGCCTATATCGTCGGCCTGGCGGGAAAATAAGCTTCCGTCGCGATGAGCGTGCGCCCCAAGATCAATCCCGGCGACGCGTCATTCCTCGTCAGCTTGAGGACCCCGCCGCTCAACATGGCCTTCGTTCGCGGGATTGATTCAGGCCATCCAGCGGCCGCCGGACTCTCACGCCTATTGTTGTTGGGCGGGCGGCTCCGCCGCTGGGGTTTGCTCGGCGGGCTTCGGCTTCGGCTTCGCTTTTTTGACCGGAGGCTTCGGATGAGGTTTGGCGACTGGCGCTTTTTTCGCGACGGGTTTTGCTTGCGCGCCCTCCTCCGCGTTCGATGACGTCGCGCTCATGGCGGGGGCCGCGGGCTCGGCGCTTGGAGCCGTCTGGCTGCTGGAACCTTCCGCTTGGGTTGCGCTCGGAGGGGCGGCGTTGGCGTCCGGCATTTCTTTGTTGTCCGGCATGTCTTTCTGTGCCGCGGCGTCGGCGGCGGGAGCTTCGGCCGCTGGCTCGGCGGGGACCGCCGATTGGATTTCCTTGGACGCGGCCTCGGGCGCTGTTGGGGCCGCCGCCTCTGACGGCGCCTTGGCTTTAGGCTCGATCGCGGCCCGCTCGCGATGCACGAAGCCATTGATCTCGTCGAGCTTGCTATTCACGAGCGCGCGGAACTCGTCGGCCTGGTCGGGCGGCGTGGCGTAAACGCCCGCGCCAAAGCCGACCGCGCCCGAGATCGCGGCCGTGATCAATGTCGATAAAATGCGCCGGGCCATTTTTCCTGTCCTCCCTGAATGAATTATCCCAAACTTCCGCGAGGGGCGGCGTTTCGTCAACACTCCGCGGTCGATAGACTAAGCTGGCGAAGCGGCAGGATTGAGGCCGTGGGGCAGCGGCGGCGCGGCTTCCTACTCGCCAAGGCCGGAGCGACGCCTTGGGATCGCGGGGCGCGATTGCGCGCGGAGTGAACTCGGCGAGACGTTCCCGCGCCGTTCGTCTTTCAAGGGCTTGAATTCGCGCATTGCAGCGCCAGATGGGGTTTAAAGTGCTGGTGCTTCTCATCAGCAAATCCTCTCAGGTGATGCGATGCCCGGTCAGGGATGGCCGGGATTTTTTCGCGCCAGCCGAGCCTTGACGATCGCCGACCGCGCCGGGTTGAATATGACGGTCGGCCGAAATTAAAATGCGATCGAAACCCATGCCGAAAA
>Ga0302189_10002590_pt1 | contig 14403 bp, 6 predicted proteins | sample II_Bog_E2_2_FD_194551 | JGI IMG/M metagenome (GOLD analysis project Ga0302189, IMG submission 194551) | Peat permafrost microbial communities from Stordalen Mire near Abisko, Sweden - II_Bog_E2_2 | ecosystem: Environmental > Terrestrial > Soil > Wetlands > Peat | place: Sweden: Abisko, Stordalen...
CGTAGGTGCTGTTGCCCGGCTGTGATGCGGTGATCGAGCAGCTTCCAGCGGCCAGGAACGTCGCTGTAGTGCCGGACACCGTGCAGATGGTGGGCGTGGTCGATGCGAAGCTGACCGCGAGGCCGGAACTGGCCGTGGCCGAAAGCGTTAGAGGCGTTCCCACCGTTTGCGCCGGGATCGTCGGGAAGGTGATGGTCTGCGCTTGCAGTGCAGCTTTCACGGTGAAGCTCTGCGTCACCGGCGTGGCTGCCGCGTAGGTGCTGTTGCCCGGCTGTGATGCGGTGATCGAGCAGCTTCCAGCGGCCAGGAACGTCGCTGTAGTGCCGGACACCGTGCAGATGGTGGGCGTGGTCGATGCGAAGCTGACCGCGAGGCCGGAGCTGGCCGTGGCCGAAAGCGTTAGAGGCGTTCCCACCGTTTGCGCCGGGATCGTCGAGAAAATGATGGCCTGCGAACCAATCGTAGCTGTACCATTCAGAGCGATAGTCTGGCTTGTTGTCGATGCGCTTAGCGAGTTATCCGTCAAAACAAGCGTGCCTGTGATGGAACCGATAACCGCAGGAGTAAAATCTACGGAGTAGGTGCAGACATTTCCTGCGTTCAGTGTGGCCGCCGTGTCAGTAGCGCCAATTCTTGGGCAAGTGGTCAAACTGCCCAACGTGAAATTGGTGGAAAGGCTGGCATTTGTCCCTGTGCTGGGAACCGGGAAGGTCATCGCGGCGTTGCCTGCATTCTCCACCGTGACCGTCTGCGGACTGTCGGAACTGGTTGAACCGACTGGCGTAGTAGAAAAAGTCAAGCTCGGCGGGTCAGCAATGTCCAGCAGATAGGTATAGCCCTCGTAAACATCGTTCACATAGAGATTTCCACGTTTATCCACTGCCAAGCTGTCTGGATAGAACACATTTGAGTTGCCAAGCAATGTACTCTGAATATAACTTCCATTTGATTGCAGTGCTTCTTTGTTTACGAATCCGCTTCCTAGTCCGTAATCTTCATCGGCGATATAGAGATTTCCAACGCCATCGATTGCGATGCCAGTCGGCGTAATCCAGCCGTTCCCGATTGCAGACTGAGTATAGCTTCCGCTTACAAGCGCCAGTTCGTACACAGCGCCTGTGCCATTACCGTTCGCCGGATCCGCGACGTACACGTTTCCGTTACCGTCTACCGCCGCTCCCTGAGGACTGACGAACTGACCTGCAAGTGCTGTTTGTTCATAGCTCCCGTTCGACAGCGTTTCCATATACACAGAGCCAGGGGTGCTGCCATTGCCGAAATCGGCAACATAAAGGTTCCCACTGCCGTCCACCGCAACGCCCATCGGAGCGATGAATCCATAACCGATCGTAGTCTGGACATAGCTTCCGTTTACCAACGTCTCCTTGTAAACGGTTTGATTCCCTTTGTCGGTCACATAGATGTTTCCGCTGCCATCCACCGCGACTCCATAGGGCTGACTGAATCCACTGCCAATGGTGGTGAAGCCGAGTGTCCCGTTCAAAGAAAACACCTGATACACCACGCCATTGACGGCATCGGTAATATAGATATTTCCGCTTCCATCCACTGCCACCCCCTGTGGCGAGCCAATACCGCTTACCTGAATACCGAGAGTTCCAGGCAGGAAGACCATTTGAGGCCCAACGCCGGTTCCTTGCAGATAGCCGATTCCAAGAATGTTACCGTTGCCGTCGGCTAGGACTACAGCACCGTAGCGGGTTCCCGCATATTGCGGATTAAACGCGACATTGACAATGCAGGTTGCGTTAACGGCATAGGCAGTTCCGATCAAGCACGTTCCGCCGCCAGCATTGGTGAATTCCTGGTTTGTCGCTCCTTGCGTCAAGACCGAGATACTGCCCAGCGTCTCACTCGCAATGAATTTAATCGTGAGCGGAATTGACGCGCTCGTGGCTCCGATACTCTCGTTTCCGATACTTGTATCTCCGAAATTAGCGATGGCCGGAGCTGCAACGATATTCTCGGCAATGCTGTTCGATGTTGATCCGGTATAGTTATAGTCTCCGGAATATACTGCGGAAATAACATACGACCCAATTAGCAAGGAACTTGTCGAGTAGCTGGCCGTGCCATTCGTCAGTGTTACTGGAGATCCAAGCGCAGTTGCTCCGTTATAGAAAGTAACCGTGCCCGTCGGTGTAACACCCTCGCCGGACATCGTGGCTGTAAACGTCACCAGACTGCCTACTGTTCCCGGATCCATGGAAGCTGTTAACTGCACCGTTGCTGCTGGTTCGAGTTCGGTTCCTTCAACAGGAAATACCTGGGAAGCGGCCGTGGAATTCAGGTTATTCGTGATAACCGTCACGCTCTCATTGACCATGAGCGAACTGTTTGTTCCTAGCGCGGCGGTCGGGAAAAACTCAATGCTCAATGTGCAGGTTCCCCCGGCTGTCAGAGCAGTGCTCGACGTACAATCGCTTGGATAGCCGATGGCCTCTGGGAAATCATAAGAATAGCTCACAGCAGAGAAATTCAAAGCCGTGTTTCCGATGTTGGCAATCGTTACGATGTAAGGGCTGTCACTGCTGATGGAATCCGCCGTAGTATTTGCGAAAGTCACGCCAAACGGATCCGCTATATCCTCTTTATATACTCCGCCTACCTGATCGGCGATATAAACATTTCCGCTCCCATCGACGGCCAAACCATTAGGTACGGTCCAGCCGCTGCCGATCTGGGTTTGGATATAGCTTCCAGAGGACAAAAGCTCCTGATAGACTGCGGCAGGCTCAATGCCGCTATCGAGATAAGAGTTGCCTGCATCGGCAACATAAACATCTCCGCTCGCATCGACAGCAATGCCCACTGGCGATACCCATCCACTGCCTACCGTGGATTGGGTATAGCCGCTTCCAGATAGAGTCTCCTTGTAGACGCCGGGCATGGCAGCGTCCGCGACATATACGTTGCCATTTCCATCAACGGCAACGCCACTGGGAGCAACCCATGTGCTGCCTATCGTAGTTTGAACATAACTTCCATTCGGTTGCAGATTCTCCTCGTACACTGCGGTCGAAACACCGGAAATCCCGTAATCCGCGATATACACATTGCCGCTTCCATCTACCGCAACGCCCAAGGGTGTGCCGAAACCGTTGCCGATCGATGTCTGGACGCATTGTCCATTCGCAAGAGTCACTTTGTAAACGGCGGGAACGCTCGGAACAGTATAGTAGAGGTTGCCTGCGCCATCGATGGCCACGCCGGCTGGAGTTCCAGATGCGCAACTGATAGCGGTCTGCGTGTAAACACCATTGGAGAGCTTTTCTTCGTACAACGCGCTGGCAGTACTTCCGCCGGAGCTTTCGTTTCCTGCATCGGCGATAAACAGGTCTCCACTCCCGTCCACAGCGACGCCTTTCGGACTTGTATACCCACTGCCAATTGCCGTCTGCGATCCTGGCAAGATGGAGATTTGCGGCCCCTGACCAATGCCCTGCAAATAGGAATTAGCCAATACACTGCCGCTCGCATTGGACAAGACCACCGCGCCGGACCTGACTCCCGCGAACTTCGGCGTAAAAGTAACATTCACCGTGCAGGTGGCATTCGTGCCATATGTTCTTCCAACAACGCACGTTCCTCCGCTAGCCAATGCGAAATCCTGATTTGCCGCTCCCTGTGTAAGTACGGCAATACTGCCCAGTATTCCTGCCCCCTGAATCGTCACCGTCAGGGGTGTAGCACTGCTTGTGGTGCCAACATTCACGGACCCGAATTGCCCGATCGGCGGTGCGGGAAGCAACTGCGGGCTGACTGTCAGGACAAAGGTTGTGCTCGTACTCAACGAGCCAGAAATACCTGTAACGGTGATCGTTGCCGTGCCGACAGTGGCCGTACTGCTGGCCGTTAGCGTGAGCTCGCTCGATCCAGTGATAATGCTCGGGCTGAAGGAAGCGGTCACGCCATTGGGCAACCCGGAAGCAGCCAGATTGACACTGCTGCTAAATCCTCCCGCATCGGTCAAGGTAATCGTGTTCGTGCCGGAGGATACTTGTTCGATGGAGAGAGTGGGCATCGAAGCCGAAAGCCAAAAGCCCGGCACCGCAGGCCCTGCCAGCGCATCAATCAGGTATTGCCCGTTCGGACTTCCCCATCCTGTCACTAGGTCATATCCGGTAACAGCGCTGTACCATGCGGGTTGCCCATCAGTATCGTTATTGCCACCTATGGCATCGTGCATTTCGCTGCCATAGCTGGACCCTAGCCCGATCGAATAAATAGCCGGATTGATAAACCCTATACCGCCATTCGGAGCCGAGCCCGCTTCCACCGCCTGTTGATTGATCAAAGCCATGAAGCCAGCCCAGCGCGGCGCTGCAAAACTGGTTCCTGCCGCTCCGTCGGCACATGCCCCCATGCTGCAATAGTAGTTGTCATAGTCGCCTTCCATGGCAACGTCCGGCAGATTGCGGAAGGTTGTCGAGCCGCCGTTTGACGAATTGGCTACCCCCGCCTGCCAGCTTGGGATCGATACGTTATCGGGGCTGATACCGCCACCGCTGCCATGTCCGTACGAATTCCACGCCGACTCGGATACCCACAGACCCGCCGCGCCGTTCGTCGTCAGGTGGGTAGCCCCCACGGCCGTTACGTAGGCATCTTCGGTCGGGAAAAAGTACGGACTAATCGCCGTATCGAAGGCTCCGTCATCTCCAGAAGCGACGAACAGGCTTTGCCCTTGCGCGGCTAATTCCTCAAAAATACCATCGTCCGATGTTACATCTTGTGGTTCCCAACCCCACGACACACTCAATTGCTTGGCGATGTTATCTGTGGCCATTGCATTAAATATGTCTGCATCTTGACCGCTGTTCCCTATGTATACGCGAACTTGGCTTAATCCAGGCGCCATGCCTATCGCCTGTACGATGTCCAGCACCTCTTCACTGTCATCGCTGCCTGCCTCTATCGTCGCTCCATTTAAAAGCACGTTGTTAATGGGAACGTTGTAGGATTGCCCGGCATTGCTGAACGTCTCATTCACATCGCTGAGACGATAGCCGGCAAACTCCAAAATACCAACTGCCTGACCGTTGCCCGTAAGAGTTGCACCGCCGTAGTAGGCAGCCCGCATATCGCTGCCCAGGTAGGAACCTCCCGGCCCCGAACCGGTTACGTTGGCGATTGACTGGTTCGCATTATTGGTCTCCACCATGGGGCGAGGAATCGAATAGTTGTTCAATCCCGCTATGTGCGCCACTGCCACGTTCAGATCCAGCGATGGCTCGCGATCCGGAGAAAAAAAAGTGCGCTGCTCGGTAGGATGCTGATAGACGTTCATCCGCACATGAAACGCCTTTTCGACTTGTGCCACCGTGCCGTTGATCGGAACAATCAGGCGATTCACAGGCCGGTCGGTCACCGTAAAACCATTGGCCTGGGCAAAGTTGACTGCGGTCTGGTAGTCCTCCACCGTAGGGCCGAACTCTTCCGTAAACTGCGAAACACTCAAGAACTTGCGATAATCAGGGCTTTGGGGATCATAGAGGCGACTCAAAAGACTGGTCAGCGCCGCCTGGTTGCGCAGCGGAAGAACAATGGTAAGCCGCATCTTCTGCGTGGCGGGCAAGGAACCCACCAACGCCGCTTGTCCACTGGAAACCGCTGGACGAACATGATTATGCAATACCTGCGGAGACGGCTGAGCCAAAACGGAAACAGTGAGCAACACAAAGGCCGCAACAAGGAATACCAGCTCCCTGCGAATGTATGAGCAAACTGTGTTCTGCATATCTTTCCCTTCTTTCTTCCTTTTGTGCCGTGTACCGCATTTGAAGACGGTACTTTCCTGATGGTATCTGTGATCCGGTTCAAATAAATCATTTTAGGCGAATCTTTTACACAGACTGGTAACACTGTCGAGTTGAAGCCCAATATTATCTTGCTGGTTTGGCAGCGAGATAAATCTTGGCAGCCGCTGCATCCTCGTCAGATCCGTTGGCGACTACCTTAACGAGTTCTCGTTTCGATGGATCATCCAAAATATCACCAAAAACAACAATTGCTTTGCTTCTTAGAGAAGGATTATTGCTTTGTATCCAGCGTTGCGCCCGTTCAAAACCCGCCGAGGGCGATACCTTTAAGAACCTTTCTATCTTATCCAACTCCATCTGAGCACATTCCGGTTGATCTTCGCCTTTACTTAAACGATCCTGTAATATTTGCAACCTGTTCTTATAATAAGAGTTGAACTCAGTGCTGACATCAGCCATATTACCATTCGAAGTTGCGTGGATAGACGTCCAAATCGCAACGCATTTCGCTCCATCATATGATGAATAGCTCTTTGGAATTGCCAATTCTTTGATCCCGTCTCCTCTGATGTCAACGACTAGCTTAGCTACGTCTTCGACATCCCATGCTTGGAAGTCCTGATGCCGGATACCTGTTGAATCCTGCGTGAAAATGCGTAGGTCGTTGCAAAAGTGACGGCCTGTCCAATCAATGGACGCCAGAATACTGTAAGTTTTCCCGCCGGAGAGATCAACTACCGCAACGCTGCAAATATCTCCATAGCTAGCATTGATCTTCTCCCCCGATCCAGAAACTTTATCCTCGGCAGCTAACTGTTTTTGCACAAACAATTGGAGATCGCGGATTCCAAGCCTTGCAAGATTCTGTGAATCCTCTGCTTGAACGCGCCAATCAAGCGACTCAACTCCGTCTCTGACACTCCGGCTTTCCTGTTGTTTTGAAATGGGGAGCACTTGCGCTCCGATTGCAGAACCAATCGAGGCCAGGATAATAATACCTACAGCAAGTGTTGCTTTCATACTTTCCTCCTTCGTTCATCCATTGCCAATGTTATTGGATGCTATTACGAACCTTGTTTGCATATTGGACGCCATTTGCATTTCCGGCTGTATTTGCAATCCATTGCCATTGTCCATTTACGCAATTGACCCCGGACACAGTGCCACCGACGCAACTTGGAACGTAGTATTGCATTCCTTGATTATTTCCGCCAGCATATGGACCATACAAAACCAAAGCCATGTTTTCCAATTGCAAGCTAGTTAGTGCAGGCAATCCATTGTGAGATGAGACAATACTCGCTGCCACAGATTTAGCCATGGATACTTTGCTATTAAAAAGAGCAACACCATTGCTCGCATTATCTTGCCAATTGAAAGCGTAGTCCATGCTTGTTGGCATTTGCATTAGTCCGATATGCGAGCCTCCGTCATAAGACGCAAGAGGCCACATCGCAGTTTGTCCATAAAGAGAACTTGATGAAAATTGCTGGATTGTACTCTCAACTGAAGCAATGCCAGTCATTAATCTTGGCGTAGGTTGGTTAGAACCGTATAGGCTAACGAGTTCATCAGTCAAAACTCCCGTTGGAATCGCTGTACCTGGAATGATGGCTGTTACTGAATCGGACTGTGATCCTTGAGTAGCCTTTACTGTTAGTTGTCCGCCTACACTCGTGTACTGTGCGGTGTATGTACCGGTTCCGCTGGTGGTAAACCCACTAGTTACCTCCGCAGGCGTCTGTGGATATCCACCGGAGGTTTGATAACTCAATTCAATAGACCATTGTGTTTGTCCTCCGGTTCCACCTGAGACTTGATAAGGAATCGGCGCGTTTTCCGTATAATTCGAATCCGACAGAGGATATGAACTATCTTGTTGTGGCGATTTTATCTTCAGTGGAGGCGTATAGGTATACGGCGTAGGCCCATAGCTGAGGCTGTTTGAACCAGCGGGATACGATACGGTCACGCTGACGTTGATGGTATCGCTTGCGCCGTTCAGGGAAACAACTGGTGCCGTGCTCGTGGTTGTCGTCATGCTCGGCGCGCCGTTGGAAAAGGCCAGTATGCCCGCGCCTCCGGTCATCGTCCATGTATAGCGCGCGGCTCCCTGCGGAGGATCGATCAGGTTCGAATTTGCGACATCCTGCTGCGTTCCCTGCGCATTGCTTCCGCTGGCGGCAACCGGATCGGCCACAATATGAGCGAACATGGCGGCAAAGCTGTAATTGTCTGTGGATGTGTATCCCTGATACACATCGGTCGATTGCAGCGTGACAGGATCTTCCAAGGTTGTTTCATCTGCATCTGTCCATGTATAACGTGCTACCCAATACAGATAGGTATGGCCAGCGCACCAAGAACCAGGAGGGTTGGTCAGGTTCTCCTGGGTAAAAAACACTTTTCCATGGAGAGGCGCTCGTATTGCCGATATGCCCTGCTGTCCCGGATACAGGCGGCAGGTATTGTCCTGGTATAACCAGACAACACCAACGACAAATGTTTTGGCGTGGGTATCCACCCAAACCGCTGGCCCGCTGGTTGAATCCTGTGTCAGTGGCCCTGTGGAGCCATAGGTAACAAGAACAGGCTTTGCCGTAGCCGTAGCGGGCTTTGATTGCGCCAAAGCCATAACGCCACAGGACGAAAGAGCCACGCCCAAAAACACCGTCAACGGCACTTTAAATACAGCCGACATGAAGTTTTTCATAAATCCTTTCATAAATGAATTACTCCTCATGCTTTGCTACTGTACCGGCGGGGCTTCGTCTGTTAACGACTTAGTGTCCGCAGGAAGCACGGTGATGGTGAGAGTGTTTGATTTAAGAATGATGGCGGGATCGATACTATGTGACAAGTGCCACCCGCCGATCAGTTAGTTACAGTTATACTTATCTCATTTGACTTCAGCGTGACATTACCATCAAGCGGGTATGGGCGCGTGACACTGACTTTATATGTTCCAACTGATTTCATGTCAAATACGTCACTGATGGTCGAATCTTCTTCCAGCTTCTCGCCTGGTTGGAGTATCACCATTATCCTGCTACCCATTACTTCAGCTCCGGGATACCGAATTGCTTTGCCATATTGCGTGGTGGGCGCCGCATTTCCTTCGCTGTCGAGCACCGAAATAATGTTATACCGCTCCCCATGTCGTGCGGCATCTCTGCCGACGTAGATAACTTGCTGGCTCAGATTTGTCATGACAATATGCAAAAGGATAGGAGCGCCCATCTTCACCTCTGCTTGAGGAGCGCTGATTGTGATGGTTACCTGTTGTGCCTGGCCATGAGCAACTGCGGCGAAGACGACTGCTAGAACAGCAATGAGAACTACATTGCGTGACGAGAGTTTCATAGATTCCTCTTATCTCCACTTAGTGGCAGGGTATACCAGTGATAATGACGTCGCTACTCCAAGTTGGGAAATCTGTTGTTGGATCACCTGAGTTTGGAACAATTGTTGGGTTTGAAGAAACGTTAACACTTCCTGGTTGAACTGACCACACGCCAGAATTATTTACAGCTTCCGCTGACCCGATACGTCCTCTTCCCCGGTCCCCAAAGGCGAGGGACCGGGGGCACCCTCAACTTGATAAGATCGGCAGCATGAGACTGGGGCCACCCGCCACGGATCAATTGTTTTCCGCTGGCGGATCAGGTGCCAGGACTGTTATTTTTATGATGTTTGACTTAACTACGTCCGAGTTAGAATAATCCGAGACGTGCTCCGATACTTGAATGGTGTACATTCCGGGCTGGTCCATTTGATACCAGTCGCCTAGATGCACTTCAATTTCTTTGCTTTCACCAGGCTGCAGTACCATATCTTTTGTACCTATTAACATTGCCTCATTATGCCCTTGATAGTGGAAATCTTTTTTTAATTCGACAGTCTTTCCGCTATTATCCAGAATTTCATACGACAGGCCAGGCAGATTCCACTTGTTGATTTCGTTATTTGATGTGTTTGTCTTTCGAATCCAAATAATAATATCAGACCCGGTCTTCACAACTCTCTCGGTTTGTACTTTCTCTGTTGGATTATTTCTATTTGGGTTAGCGGTTATTGTAAGCGTGTACGGTTTACGAGTTTGATCGTTCTGCTGAGATTCCGTAGATTGACCGTATGCTGTGCCGAAAGCTACAACAAGTAACATCAACGCATAAATGATTTTCATGACTTCTCCTGTGAGTAGATATCTACTCATTCTTTGGTTGGGCCTGCATCGGAAGCGCAGGTGTGCCAGTTATTTTTCTGTCCTACAGGACTGAACATCGACGACAATCACAATTTCCCTCGCTTGACCGTTTCATTTCTCGCCATACTTACCATGTCGGATAGCCATCCACATCCACATTGTTTTCCAATTGTATTGGAGTCAGAGACTGAACGCTTGGGGTAAGGAATACGTTTGAGTCTGGAAGCTTTAATACTTTAGGCGTCCAACTGCTTGCAACTGAACACACTGCACTGCATGACGCAGAACCATAAAAATTCCATGTTCGATATCCAAGAGGAACCGGAATCGAATTGGTTGTACTGGATTGCCACATTAAGAATGTATTTGCAGTGAAATTTCTGGTTACTAGTGTGGCAGCAGCTGGTAGATAAAGCCCTGGGGTATCATTAGCTGGGAGTGAGATCGAAAGGAAATCCAATTTGGCACCCGTTGTGCAACATGCCCCGTTTACTACATCGCTATTTACCAACTGTGTGATTGAAAATGCACCACCCGCTGTATTACTATATCCCGTTGGACTATTGAATGTAATGCCAACTGCGTATGCTCTACTTATACCTCCTGGACAAGAACTCCCTGCGAGAATATTTCCAAACTCAAGGTATGGACCAGCAGACATCGATGGATTTGAGCAAGCAGTGAGACTAGGAATGCTAAATTTACTAGTAATCGGATCAAAGCTCATATTTCCACCCGTTGGCCCCGTAACATTGAAGTATGCAGTTGCGGTGGGGCTGCAATTGTTGGGGGCTGGGAGTTCATTGACGCAATATTTATAGGTCACCGGAACCTTGCTTGTTGTCGGGTAGACCCAATATAACTCCAACGCCGTTTCATCCGTCAGATCGCCTGAGTCAATGGGTATAACCGTAGCGCCAGATTTCGATGGACTATAGTCGCCGATGCAGGTTCCATCGGTGCAGTTACTCGTGCCGCCTATTGTCCACGTGCTACTGCTAATCGTATATCCCGGGGGCGGTGGTGCTGTGGTCATGTTAATATCCTGGCCGACTACCACATCTTGCGTAGGAGGCGGAGAAGAGGCATCTGTTGAGCTGACAATATTGCCGCCAAAGAGAATCTGGCTGCCAAGATAGGTATATTTGCCAGGCCCATAGCTGAGGCTGTTTGAACCAGCGGGATACGATACGGTCACGCTGACGTTGATGGTATCGCTTGCGCCGTTCAGGGAAACAACTGGTGCCGTGCTCGTGGTTGTCGTCATGCTCGGCGCGCCGTTGGAAAAGGCCAGTATGCCCGCGCCTCCGGTCATCGTCCATGTATAGCGCGCGGCTCCCTGCGGAGGATCGATCAGGTTCGAATTTGCGACATCCTGCTGCGTTCCCTGCGCATTGCTTCCGCTGGCGGCAACCGGATCGGCCACAATATGAGCGAACATGGCGGCAAAGCTGTAATTGTCTGTGGATGTGTATCCCTGATACACATCGGTCGATTGCAGCGTGACAGGATCTTCCAAGGTTGTTTCATCTGCATCTGTCCATGTATAACGTGCTACCCAATACAGATAGGTATGGCCAGCGCACCAAGAACCAGGAGGGTTGGTCAGGTTCTCCTGGGTAAAAAACACTTTTCCATGGAGAGGCGCTCGTATTGCCGATATGCCCTGCTGTCCCGGATACAGGCGGCAGGTATTGTCCTGGTATAACCAGACAAAACCAACGACAAACGTTTTGGCGTGGGTGTCTACCCAAACCGGCGACAAGCTGGGTGAATCCTGTACCAGCGGCCCGGTGGAGCCATAAGCAACAAGGACAGGCTTTGCCGTAGCCACAGCGAGCTTTGATTGCGCCAAAGCCATAACGCCACAGGACGAAAGAGCCGCTCCAAAAAACACCGTCAACGGCACTTTAAATACAGCCGACATGAAGTTTTTCATAAATCCTTCCATGAATGAATTATTCCTCATGCTTTGCTACTGTGCTGGCGAAGCTTCGTCCGGTGCCTACTTAGTTTCCGCTGGAAGCACGGTGATGGTGAGAGTGTTTGATTTAAGAATGATGGCGGGATCGAGCGGGCTAGGGCGGCTCACCTGGAGGATGTAGGTCCCCGGCTCACTCGTGTCAAACATCTGAGTGAGCTCCACGTATTCGTCGACATCCTGCCCGGGCGCGAGGGTCTTCATACTTCTGCTCCCGTTCACCTCTGGATGCTTTTCGCGGGCCTTGCCATACTCGGTACGGGCAGTCGGTCCGCCGTGGGTGTCGATGACATTTATCAGGTAATTCTGCTCCCCGCGGGCGCCCCCTACGGATCGAACGACTGTGAACTGCCGATCGGTCGTATTTTTCAGGACGATGTGTATGTAGATCGGCTGACCCGACGCAACGGTTAGATCCTTAGACTCGATGGAGATGGTCGGCTGTTGCGAGGCCAGTGGCAGCGCGGCAAAGCATAGTCCGAACATCGGCAATAGAAGGACGCATTTGCTCATTAGTCGCATATGGAGTTCCTTTCGCTAAAAGTGCAGGCCGCAAGGCACTGTTGTAGAGATGGCGAGGACGTTTCCGTCGGGCGGATAGCTGGCGCTGGGCTGGAAAATCGACGCGGTTGGGCTCGCAGGCTGTTGTGCGAAGGACCAAGTTCCTCCGTTTTGTTCTGCGTCCCCTGACCACTGCCACGTGATAGACCCGAGTGGAACTGGAATGACAGGGGTCGCGGGGAGACTCGGCTGCCACATCAGGTACATCGTCGCGTTGAACGATGCCTGGGCCGCGGTGGCATTTGAGTACAGAGGGATCGCTGGGCTATCGTTGGTTGATGAAGTCGTTGCTCCAACCGAGCTCTCATCGAAAGGGTACCCAGTGTCAATGCCTGGGCCGTCGCTCTGCGATGGGCAACCTCCACTTGTTGTCCACTGGTAGTTGTACTGGTTAATATATTGCACGAAAACAATGGTTCCCTGCGCAGCTGTGGGCTGCTGGAGCGTCGCGTTGAATACGATGCCGGGTGTATCCGGCGGCACAAACATGCCCATGTAAAGATAGCCAGTATAAAGACCTATGGTTACCGGCGAAATCGTGGGTGTTGTTAGGGCGATAGCTGAAGGCCCCTGAACATCGAAAGTGGCCGATACCGTTGGGCTTGTTTGCCCACTCGTCAAAGTGTAGTTGTATCTCACGGTTGGCGAGGTTCCCGACACCCAATACAGGGTGCAGGTGGAGGAACTTCTGCATGTGGAAGATAAGGGCGTGAGGGAGATTGAGCCCGAGAAGATTGACATGCTTGGGACAGTGGGATACCCGCCGACTGCGGTACCGGTGACGTTCCATGGATTCTGTGGCGGGTTTGTCGAAAAGCTGAGCTGAACCGGGAGTGCCGCCAGCGTCGCGGCGGTTGGCGTGGTGGTCAAGAGGATCTGCTGGCCTACGACTGCGGGGGGATTGGGCGAGGTGGTGTGGGGGCCAGCGATTACCGGATTGCTTCCATCTGGATCGCTTGTCCATGTGATCGAGGGGGTCTCAAGGACATCGGCATTTGGCTGTGGGCTTGCCTCCCCACTCACGGAAACGGTAACCCCCTCAGTGGTTTCGCTGGCTGGTGGCGCAACAGTGGCGATGGTGATCTGCGTCGGGCTGTTTACCGTGGCAGTGCCCAGCGCGATAACGGCTCGGCTAGGCGTGGTGAGAGGAGTTAGGACTTTAGTCGCAGGGCAAGACGTAGTGGCCGCCGAAGTGGTGGTGAATCCCGTTCCGGTTATGGTGACATTGTTATACGTTTGTCCCGCGAACCAGACATTTGGAGATATGGATGTAATAGTTGGCTTGGGACAGTAGGTATACGGCGTAGGCCCATAGCTGAGGCTGTTTGAACCAGCGGGATACGATACGGTCACGCTGACGTTGATGGTATCGCTTGCGCCGTTCAGGGAAACAACTGGTGCCGTGCTCGTGGTTGTCGTCATGCTCGGCGCGCCGTTGGAAAAGGCCAGTATGCCCGCGCCTCCGGTCATCGTCCATGTATAGCGCGCGGCTCCCTGCGGAGGATCGATCAGGTTCGAATTTGCGACATCCTGCTGCGTTCCCTGCGCATTGCTTCCGCTGGCGGCAACCGGATCGGCCACAATATGAGCGAACATGGCGGCAAAGCTGTAATTGTCTGTGGATGTGTATCCCTGATACACATCGGTCGATTGCAGCGTGACAGGATCTTCCAAGGTTGTTTCATCTGCATCTGTCCATGTATAACGTGCTACCCAATACAGATAGGTATGGCCAGCGCACCAAGAACCAGGAGGGTTGGTCAGGTTCTCCTGGGTAAAAAACACTTTTCCATGGAGAGGCGCTCGTATTGCCGATATGCCCTGCTGTCCCGGATACAGGCGGCAGGTATTGTCCTGGTATAACCAGACAA
>Ga0302189_10002601_pt1 | contig 14356 bp, 18 predicted proteins | sample II_Bog_E2_2_FD_194551 | JGI IMG/M metagenome (GOLD analysis project Ga0302189, IMG submission 194551) | Peat permafrost microbial communities from Stordalen Mire near Abisko, Sweden - II_Bog_E2_2 | ecosystem: Environmental > Terrestrial > Soil > Wetlands > Peat | place: Sweden: Abisko...
TCGGCCACCTTCGATTCGACGGGCGCTCCGGCCGGCGTTGCAGGCATTACTTGCAACGTGGCCGACGACAAGGGCCAGACCGCAACCGCCAACACCAGCGTGACCGTTACGGCCCCGCCGCCCCTGTTCGCGGCGGAGGTGGAGCAACTCGAAGCTCGCCTGGCGCTGCGCAGTGTGTTTTTCCAGACGGATGAGCCAAGGATCGAAAAACCCAAAGGCGGCCTAATGGACAGTCAGGAGAAAATTCTGACCACCCTGGCGAAGGACTTCAAGAGGTACCTCGAATTAAGACCGGAAGCCCACCTGACCCTGACCGGCCATGCGGATGTGCGCGGATCAGTGGAATACAACCAGGCGCTTTCCGTGCGCCGTGTCACTCGCGTCAAACTCTTCCTGGTGGATCAAGGTGTTCCCGAAGCCAAGATTGAATTGCTCGGCCTTGGCAAGGAGAATGAACTTACCACGGCTCAGGTGGAAGAGGCGATCAAGGAGAATCCTGAGTTGACAGCCGCGGATCGGGAGAAGTTACTCAACGAACTGCCCGTCTTTGTGCTGGCAAAAAACCGCCGTGTCGACGTTACCCTGAGCACAACGGGCCAGCAATCGACGCAACGGTATCCGTTCAACGCCGCCGATTTCCTGCCTCTTCTGGACAGAAGGAATCTGACGCCCGGCAATCCCGACAATAAGGATAAGGGCGCAACGCCCAAAAAGTAGCTACATAACTTGCCGGAGCAGGTCTGCTGGCCTGCTCCGGCGATAAAACATATAGTAGTTTCGATCTCTTAGTGCGGCCGACCGGGCAGCACAAAATGCTCCGCGCAACGCGGCTCGTAGGAGTCGCCGGGGACTTTGATGGGGCTGTCGTAGGAGGCGGGTTTGCCTTCAATCAGCCGCTGCGAGTAAAAGGCACGGCTGCCGCATGCGCAGTATGCAATGCATTCGGTGTTGTTGCCGCCATAGGCGTTCACATACCACGACAGGTTGAGCATCTCTCCGAAGGGAAGGGCGCGAAAGTCCAGGTCGAGACCGGCGACCAGAACGTCGTGGCCCGCGTCAAGAAGGTATCGCGCGAAAGCGAAGAGATCGGAGACGAATTGGCCTTCGTCGATGGCGATGCACTCCACCCTCTTGCCGATGTTCTTTTCCGTGGCGGCGATTACTTTAAGAACTTCCCATGGGTCTGCGGAGTTGAATTCCACGGCAGTCATCTTGCCATGGCCGAGGGGATTGCGGCTCTCCACCACGCCCGGGCCGCCCTTGGTGTCGTCGCTGGGCTTGAGCACCATGACATATTGGCTGGCGTACTGGCGGCGCATCTCGGCGCGCCGCAACAGCTCCGCGGTTTTGTTGCTCCTCATCGGCCCCATCATCAGTTCCAGACGTCCTTGCATGTGATGCCCTCAAAAAGAAGTTAGTCCAATCCACCCGCCAAAGGCAATTGGCCACGCCGCAGGTGGTTAGAACCCCATGATGTTATAGCCGCAATCGACGTACATGATTTCTCCGGTGATGGCGCTGGAGAGGTCGCTGGCCAGAAACAGGGCCGCGCCGCCGACTTCATTCTGGTCCACGTTGCGGTGCAGCGGGGCGCGGTCGGCGTGGGACTTGAGCATGTCACCCAGATCGCCGACGCCGCGCGCGGCGAGAGTCTTGATAGGGCCGGCGGAGATGGCGTTGACGCGAATGTTCCGGGAGCCGAGGTTAAAGGCGAGATAGCGGACCGTGGATTCAAGGGCGGCCTTGGCCACAGCCATGACGTTGTAGTGGGGGACAACCTTTTCCGCGGCATAGAAGCTGAGCGTCAGGATGCTGCCGCCCTCGGTCATGAGCGGCGCGGCGGCGCGGGTGACGGCAATGAGCGAATAGACGCTGACGTCGTGAGCGATGCGGAAGCCCTCGCGGGTGGTGTCGATGAACTCGCCGCGCAACTCCGCGGCAGGCGCAAAGGCCACGGCGTGGACGAGAATATCCAGCTTGCCGTACTTTGCTTTGAGGGCGGCGAAGAGGGTTTCAATCTCGTCGTCGTTGGAGACGTCGCACTGGAAACCGCTGGCGCCAGACAATTCGTCGATGAGGCTCTGCGCCTCGAGCTTCATGCGGTCATTTTGATAGCAGATGGCCAGAGTTGCTCCGGCCTCATGCAGTTTTTGGGCGATGCCCCAGGCAATGGAACGCTTGTTGGCCAGCCCGAAGACTACAGCCGTCTTACCTGCCAGATCAATCATGCTTGCTAACTTCCTCCAGGTCCGTGTGTTGGGGATGGCGGACCTACCGTCTAATAAGAATATCAGCCGCCGAGGTCCACGAGCTCGACCTTGCCTGTGGGGCGGTTGAGAAAGCGGGAACCGAGGCGCTCGAACTTTTCGACGGAATCGGTGGCGAAGCAGCGGACCTGGTTCTGGTCCTTCGCGGACGGCGAACGTTTCGTAGATTCTTGCTGGGAGAAAAGTTTCACGGCGGCCTCGGCGGTGGCATCGGCTGAATCGATGACTTTCATGCCAGGGGGCACAGCGCGTTCCAGCAGCGGACGCAGCAGCGGGTAGTGCGTGCAGCCGAGGAGCAGAACGTCGGGGTTCATGCCCTGGGCGGCGGCTTCGGCAGTGAGTTCAGCCAGATAGATGCGGATGACCTCGGCTGTTACGGCCACTTGCGGTGAGACAGACGCGGCTTGCGCCGCAAAGGTTTCGGTCCATCCCTCCTCGACCAGCGGGACGAGCAGGGGGCAGGCCTTCTCCAGAGCGCGCAATCCGCGAGCGCGGCAGGCGGCGGCGTAGGCGTGGCTGTGCACGGTGGCGTCGGTGGCGATAACCAGCACGTCGCCGGTGAGGGAGGCGGCGCGGGCAGCCTCGGCGCCGGGCTCAATCACGCCCAGCACGGGAACCGTGACTGAGTTCTGAATGGCGTCGAGGGCCAGGGCGCTGGCGGTGTTGCAGGCGATGACAAGGAACTCGGCGTCCTGCTGGTTGACCAGAAATTGCGCGCATTGGGCGGCATAACGGGCAATCGTCCGGCGTGATTTGGAGCCGTAGGGCAGCCGCGCCGTGTCGCCGATGAAGGCAAAGCGCGCGTGGGGCATGCGGGCCATCAGCGCGCGCAATACGGTGAGGCCGCCGAATCCGGAATCGAAGACGCCGATGGTGGGGGGGATTGCGCCAAGGGATTCATCATTGCTTGAAATATTTCCTACAATCCCCATTACTTGCCTCCCGTGCTGTAGAGCCCTACGATTGAGGCAATGAGTGTTGGCTGGCCAGCGAGTGCTGTTGCCACACCCGCCTTCGCTGTTGCCAGCACTCGGGCTGACGCTTTTTGGGCCTTCAACTTCTCATACGTTACCATGGCGTTTACGGCAGTTTTCTGAGCGGCCTTGGCAGCATTGATGGTATTGTATGCGGCTGCGTTGTGTGGAATTACTTTCCCACCTTTGTAGTCATCTTGAGCTTGGTTAATAATTGCTGTTGTGGCCGCAAGCGTCTGGAAATTGATGCGACGTACTGCATCCAGAGCTACTAAGCACAACTCTCGGAATACACTCGCGGCATAGAGGTTGCGCGTGCCAGCACCGGCCAAAATCCTCTCGATATTACTTTCCACGAGGCGGTAGGCCGCCATCATTCTTTGAACTGATGGAGCGCCGTCTCGCACAAATGCATTGCGAAGTTCGCTCAGAATTCCCTCAACTGTGCCGGAGTGGATATAGGGATCGGTGCCATCCAGATCACTCATTGACTTTTGCAGACGGCGCGGAGTTGACTCCCATAAGAACCAGGTGTGGCGCTTGGGGTTCAGTTTGGCCCATGTGATTGTCAGGCCCAGTTCCAGCGGCATATTAAATCGAGGCGTGGCTGGCGGGGCCGCACTCAATTCAATGCGCGATAGATCATGGATGGAATAACGGCAGCTTTGAATCAGCGCCAAAACCCTGTCAAGTCTGCGTTCTCCACCGGGAATCCCTGACGTGATACAGGGATCAAACCCGAGTTGAGAGAGCCCTACAATGTATGCAAGATAGAGTTTCTGAAACTCTTCGTCATAAGGAATATTCAGGAAGACCGCATTGTGATTAACGGGTGGCGGAGGCACTTTCCAGCTTCTCTCCCCGCGGAGTCGTGATATGCGGGCGTTTTACCCGGTCAAAGGCCAAACGAGCCCATGCCTCATCCATAATTGCCAGCAATTCCTTTTGCCGGGCCTTGGGGATGCGCAGGCGCTTGATCCGGGATTCCAGCGGTTCGATGGGGGCCGTGATGTGTGCGACAGGGCGTGCCATGGCTGCTCCTTCTTAATCATACCGCGAATTCCAGCGGAAATGAAGCCGGAAGGCCGGGGCTGGTCATGGTTGCGCTCCATCCGATGGTACGACATCGCCGGCCAGGTACGTGCGGGTCAGGTCGGCGTGGCCGGCGAGCGTGGCGCGCTGCTGGCCGTTCACCAGGAAGCGCACCTGGGTGATGCGGGGCAGGTTGGCGTGCAGGGTGCCGCAGATGGAGAGCACGGTGAGCATTTCAGTCTCGATACCGGAAGGATGGTTGGCGGCAAAGCTCGAAGTCAGGTTGACGACCGCCAGTAGCGCGCCGGTTTGCCGCGTGTCCTGCGATGCAGCGCCGGGAGTTCTGGCGGAGGATTCGCGGGGCAAATTCACAACGGCTCTGGAATCGTTGATTTTTAATTTGCCTGTGGCAGGAAGAACGCCTGCAATCTCCGGCGCAGGCAGAAGAAAGACCTGGGCGACAGAGCTTGCGCCGCCGGGGACGGGGTGGGCGGCATCAGGAGCGGCATAGAGGTCCAGCAGTTTACCCAGCACGGCACGGGCGCGTGCGCCGGGGTCGGCGGGCAGCGGCAGGGAGTGAAGCTGAGTCAACAGGGAACCGTCGCTGTCGTTGGCCACCAGCAGGGTTGCCTGTTCGGCGGGAGCGACATCGGGAGCGCTGGTGGGCGCGGAGTCCTGGCCGGCGATCATCCGCTGGTGGGCGCGCTGGCGCAAGTGCAACAGCGTTGCGCCCATGGCCAGCGAGGCCAGCAGCAGAAGGACGAAGAGAATTTTTTGATGGCGGGGAATCACGGCTGACGGGCCTCCGTTCGCGAGGCATCCGTTCGCCATTCGAGGAGCGCGGCGGCCAGTGCCGCGGCCACCCGCGCCTGATAGTTTTTGTCTTCCAGACCTGAGGTTGTCTCGTGGCTGGCGTTTTGTTCCGGAGCAATCTCGACGGCCACTGCCGGGCAGGTCATGTTCTCCATGGCAGGCAGAGAAGCACGGCCCAGGGTCACGCTCATGCCGGCGTTCAGCAGCGCGGAGTTGAGCACTCCTTCCAGCTTGAGCGAGCGCGTCACCCAGGCGGCCTGCGCCGTCTTCCAAGCAGGGAAGCGCGCGGGAGCGGCGGGCGCGAGCGATGAAGCAAAGAGGTAAATGCCGGAGCCGCTCTGGGAGGCGTGCAGGCTGAGGCAGGCCAGGGCCTGGGAGTGGTTGGCGATCTCCGCTCTCTTGCCCGGCTCGACAGTCGCATCCGTGTCGCGGGTGGTGACTACCTGGATGCCGCGCGCGGCGAGCAGCGAGCGCAGCCGCACGCTGAGGGCGAGTGTGAAGGATTTTTCCAGTTGATTGTTAGCGAGGCGTCCGCCGGTGTCGTCTCCGCCGTGGGCCGCGTCCAGCACCACGACGAAGCGGGATGGAGGAGCGGGCGGGGCGGGCTGCGCGGCGAGCGGCAAGATTGAGGTGAGGGCCACGAGCGCCGAAACCAGCCTGCGCCGATTGAGCACTTGATTACAAGCAGCAAGAATAGGCCGAATTGTGAGCCTGACCGGCAAAAACTTACCCCGCTTCTAGAGCGACCACACCCGATGCTCCTGAATTGCGGCGTGCATCGCATCTGGAGCAAGGTCCAGTTCGCCGGGCCACGCCACTGCGCCGTATTCCAGCGTAACTTGCGCAAACAGACTCGGATCGGCCAGCGCTGCAAATACTCCGGCCTGCGGCGAATGAATCAGGCGAGACAGATCGACCGTCCCCGTGAGACCGTCGGCAAATGCAACCCGCAGCCGAAAACCTGGAAGGGCCTCTACTTTGGTTACACGCCAGGGAGACCGGGGCATTACCTCCTCGGCTAAGGCAATGGGAGAATATTCGTTGGTAGTTGATTCTGTACGCATAATTCCCAATCCCTCCTTAATTCGTCTCGGTGCTGCTGTGCCCATTCCAACACGAGCGCTATTGCGCGTCTCGGCAAATCCCCACGGATGACCTCGAAGGTCTGAATGTCGATCAACGCTTCGAATTAAGCATACAACGCATGAAAGTGCGGTGGAACATGATCACCGAAATACATCTGAATCAAGATTCCGTAAAACCTGCTGATCGTTGGCATTGGTCTCCTCGGTTTCTTGCCCTATGAACCCAAATCAGTTTTCGCCTTTCCCAGCTTATTCCAGCGCATAAATCGTCAACCCGCTGAGCAGCTTGGGGAAGAAATCGGTGGATTTTTGCGGCATCACGTCGCCGGCAAAGGCCACTTCCCGGAGTTGCGCCATGGAAACGGGGTTGGTAAGAAATGTAACATCAGCCTCGACGCGGCGCACCTGATCTACGGCCTCAGCCGCGTCGCGCAGATAGCGAATGTTGGTCTGCTCGCGAACTTTTTCGGCGTCCAGGCCGAGCAGCCGATCGAGGACAATGGAGTGAAGGCAGCTCAGATCCAGCAGGCGCTGACTCTCGGGCAGGTCTGCCAGCGCGGCGGCTACCGGCTCCGGCTTGGCACGCAGCAGCAGCGCACCGGCGCTGGTGACGGCGATAAAGGCCGTGCCCTGCTGCCGGCCGAGGATTTCGATGGACCTGGCTGCGTCGCCCTCGCGAAGCTTTTCGACCTGGAAGAACTTTTCAGCGGCGCGCGCAAAGGCGGCCGGGTCAAATTTCGCCAAGCTATGCACCACGCGATGGGTGGGCAGAATCACCAGGCCGTCGGAGTCCATGTTGACGAAGGTCATCATCGCCGCGGCCTCGGGAAAAGCCGGCAGCGGCAATTCGGCTGCACTCGTCTCAGGTTTGGCAGTCGCGTGTTCCCTGGAATAGTTCAGCGCCGTCTCGTAGCGGTGGTGCCCGTCGGCGATGATCAGCTTCTTGTCGACCATGGCCGCGGTTAATCCGAGGATGGCCGCCGGATCGCTGATCTTCCACAGCCGGTGCAGCACGCCATACTCGTCGGTGACTTCCGCCTCGGCCGGCCCGGCTCCGTCGTACAAAAGGCTTTCGATGCTGCCTGCAGGGTCGGAATAGAGCATGAAGATCTGCCCGAAGTGCGCGTGCGTGGCCTTGAGCAGGTTGAGCCGGTCGCTTTTGGGCTTGCTGAGCGTTTGCTCGTGGCGGAAGACGACCTGCTCGGCGTAGTCGTGCAGCTTGCCGAGAGCGACGAAACCGCGCCGCTCCTTGATGAGCTCGGTTCCGGGAACCTGGAAACGCTGCGAGTAGGCGAAGATGCACGGGTCTTGTTCTTGCGCCAGCACGCCCTGCGCGCGCCAGGTGCTGAAGTCACGCGCTGCGCGGGAATAAACATTTTCTCCCTGCTCGTCATCGAACGGCTCCGGCAGGCCCAGGATGATGCGCGCCAGATTGAACGGGCTGCGCTGGTAGTAGGCCTGCTGCATCGCCGGTGAAATTTTATCGTAGGGTTGGGTGACTACATCGTCCAGACGGACGGCGGAGGGATTGTAGCGCCAGGCGCGGAAGGGATAAATGCGAGCCATACGGAAGGTCTAACTCCCTGATGCAGCGATGGATTATGCGCTCGACAGTCTGATTCTGCTCAATTTGAGGCTGTTGCGCGCATGCGTCGATTGTATCTCAGGGGTCACGCGCGAACCTGCGCGGGCAGACCCGGCGGCTGACGCGGCGTAACAGGTAGCGTAAAGTGATAGGAAAGGTCAGTCTTCAATAGATGGCCTCGATTTATCGCCCATGCTCGCACCGGTTCCTATGCGCCTTTGGACTCTAGCGGTTATTTCTCTACTTTTTGCCGGAACGACCCTGTCGTTGGCGGCACAACAATCGTCCGCGCCGCAGGCCCAAACTCCGGCACAGGCTCAAATTCCGGCTCCGGCGCTCACCGTGGATCGCGACCCGGTGCGCTCGCCCGATGGCGAGCCGGCAGCACTTCCGGTTGTGCGCAAAGTGGGCGATAGCTACGTGTTGCATAAGGACGTGGAAGAGGTGGAGCTCAACTGCTCGGTGCTGGACGGCAACCGCATGGTCCCGGACCTGAATAAGGAAAACTTCCAAGTCTCCGAGGACGGCGTCAAACAGAAGATCATCAGCTTCCAGCATTCTGACCTGCCGGTCTCCATTGCTCTGGTGGTGGACAGCTCCGGCTCCATGGGCCGCAAGCGCCCCTCGGTGAACAAGAGCGCCCTGGACCTGATTGCGGCTTCTAACCCGCAGGATGAGGCCTTCGTAGTGAACTTCAGCGACGCGGCTATCATCGACCAGGAGTTCACCTCAGATGTGAACAAGCTGCGCCAGGGACTGAGCTTCCTTGAGGCCCGTGGGGGCACCGCGCTTTACGACGCCGTGGTAGCCTCGGCCGACAAGCTGGCGACTGACGCCAAACGCCCCAAGCAGGTGATTATCCTTATCACCGACGGCGACGACAACGCCTCAGACTACAACCTGGAGCAGACCATCACGCGCGTCCAGCAATTGTCCGGACCGGTCATTTATACCATTGGTTTGTTATTTGGCGACGAAGATATGAGCCGCTCCGAGGTAAAGCACGCGCGACAGGTCCTGGAGAGGCTTTCGACCGAGACCGGCGGCATGGCCTTCTTTCCAAGAAATATCGAACAGATTGACCAGATCGCCGCCGAGGTGGCGCGGGATATTCGCAGCCAGTACACGATTGGCTACCACTCCACCAGGCCGACCACCGTGCCGGGCTTCCGCCGCGTCGAAGTTACAGCCGAGGGCAAGGGCCGCGGCAAGCTGATTGTCCGCACTCGCACCGGCTACTACCCGGTGCCGCGGGTGGCGAAGCAGGCGGATGCGGTGAAGAAGAAGTAGGGTGATGGGCTTTGTTGGAGAAACGTCTGAGCGGCTACGGATTCACAAGATCTACGCTGGCGACCTGCATCGCCCGGATCAGCGCCTTGTCCAAGGTTGCAATGGGGAATCCTGTGCGTAGTCCCAAATCCAGATAGGCCGCGTCATAGCAAGTCAGCCCATATTTCAGCGCCAGCGTCGAGAGTCTGGATGGAGACGTTTGTAGTGCAGGATCGATGGCAATCTTGAGCGTAGAGATGTCCTTGAATGCCCCGTTCAGATCCTCAGCGGTGATGCGATTCCTTCGATGGGCTGTCACCAGAGCATTGGATAGCTCATAGACAAAGAGGGCCGGAACGCGTATTTCCCTGTCGTCCAGACAATCCAAGACGCAGAGGCCGTATTCCCAGTCCACTTCATCGGCTAGATACCAGGTCATGGCCAGCGATGCATCGACGATCCAGGGCGTCACAACCGGCCTTCCTCAATGAGTTCCTTGATGGTGATACCGTTTAAGGGAAGAGCCTTGTTTCTGGCAAAATCACGAATGCTCGCAATGGCCTGGCGGTGCTTTCTCCAGCGTTCGGCTTCATCATCCTGCGCGCGGACGCCCTGCTGGATGATTTCGTCGACCGACTGAAAGCGACCGCTTGCGATCTCCTGCTCCACCAGGCGCTCTGATTCGGGGCTGAGTTGGATGGGCATGGGTTTGCCTCCGTCTCTTTAAGTATGGCGCAAATTGCGGCGCGGCGCCAATGCCGACCCCGCCGCGATAAGCTAGAAGCTAGAGGATATTCATGTCCAACTACAAATACTCGACCCTTGCCGTTCATGCCGGGCAGTATCCCGACCCGCAGACGGGTGCCGTGAACGTGCCTGTTTACCTTTCCTCGACCTTTGAGCTGACCGGCGTTGGCACGGATCGGGGCTGGGACTACTCGCGCGCCGGCAACCCCACGCGCGACCGCCTGGAGGAGGCGCTGGCGGCGCTGGAAGGCGGCACGAGCGGCCATGCCTTCACTACCGGAATGGCGGCGCTCTCGGGGCTGGTGGCCATGCTGCACGCCGGCGACCACATGATCTGCTCCAAAGACGTCTATGCCGGCACGGTGCGGCTCTTCGACCATATCGTCTCCGGCCACGGCATCGAGATCGAGTACGTGGACACCAGCAATCTGGCGGCGGTGGATGCGGCAATCCGTCCCAACACCAAGCTGGTACACATCGAGACGCCCAGCAATCCACTGATGGTGATCTCCGACATCCGCGCGATTTGCGAAATCGCGCACGGCAAAGGAATTGAAGTCAGCGTGGACAATACATTTCTGTCGCCGGCGCTGCAAAGCCCGTTGGCGCTGGGCGCGGACATTGTGATGCACTCGACGACCAAGTACCTGAACGGCCACTCCGACGGGCTGGGCGGCGCGCTGATCGGCTCCACGCCCGAGCACAAGGAGCGTTTTCGTTTTGTGCAAAAGGCCGCCGGCGGAATCATGTCGCCCTTTGAGTGCTTCCTGGTTCTGCGCGGCATCAAGACGCTGCCATTGCGCATCCGGCAGCACGAGGAGAATGGCCGCGCCGTGGCGGAGTATCTTTCCACGCATCCCAAGGTGAGTAAGCTGGCCTATCCGGGCCTGAAAAGCCACCCGCAGCACGCGCTTGCGGTGAAGCAACAAAAAGGATTTGGCTCGATGATGAGCTTCGAGGTCACATCGCGAGAGGCGGCGGCCCGCTTCCTCGCTGCGATCAAAATCTTCCTCAACGCCGAATCGCTGGGCGGGGTGGAGTCGCTGGCCGCGCACTCGGCCACCACCACTCATGCCTCAGTGACCGAGGAAGAGCGCGCGTCGATGGGCATCACGCAGGGACGCATTCGCCTGTCAGTCGGGATCGAGGATAAGGACGACCTGATTGCGGATTTGGAGCAGGCGCTCAAGGCTGTGTAAGAGGAGGCTTATGCAGGAATCGATGCTTCTGCTGGCCATCGACACCTGCGGCCCCACTGGCTCGGTGGCGCTGGGGAAGTTGGCGAGCGGGGAACTCCACATTCTGGGCGAGACGACTCTGGGCGGGCTACGCCCCTCGGAGACGTTAGTGGCGTCCGTTTGCGAGATTCTAAGCCGGGCTGACATGCAACTTGGCCTGCTCCATGCAATGGTCGCGGTGAATGGTCCCGGCGGCTTTACCGGGGTGCGCGTGGGGCTGGCCGCCGTCAAGGGTTTGGCCGAACCGACGCAGATTCCAGTGGTTGCTGTTTCGCGGCTGGAGGTGCTGGCGGCGAAGGCTAAAACTGCATCAGCGGCTCTCGATGCGCATCGCCATGAGATCTTCTTGCGGGTCAGCGGGCCGGATGGGCAGGCAAGGGAACTGCTGGCTGGAGCCGCTGAGCTGGCGGAAATCGAGCCTCCTGCACGAATTGCTGTTTGCGACGAGGACGCCGCTCAACTGCTGGGACAGGCATGGCCGGATGCGGAGTTGGTTCGCACGGATGCGCCCACTGCCGCCGATGCCCTCCGGCTGTGCGCTCCGCGGGCCGCAGCCGGGGAGTTCGTCGATCTGGCGCTGCTGGACGGCAACTATCTGCGCCGCAGCGATGCGGAGATTTTTGGCGATCCGGAGACGCCGAGGCCGCAACGGCCATGAATTCTCCTGCTACTGAAATGCGCGTTCGACGCATGAGCCCGGAGGACCTGGACCGGGTGATGGAGATCGCCGAAAGCCTGAAGGATGCGCCCCACTGGACACGCGCGAACTATCTGGCTGTGCTGGACCTGGATTCGAAACAGGATGCGAACCGGGCAGCCGCGCCGCGGCGGATTGCGCTGGTGACCGAGGAAGGTGGCAAGGTGGCGGGATTTGCGGTTGCCAGCTTGATACCGCCGCAGGCTGAGTTGGAGATGATCGCGGTCGACGCTCAAGTCCAACGCAGGGGCCTTGCGCGGAGGCTTTTTGCGGAGCTGGCAGGCAAACTGAGGCTGGCCGGGGTTACGGAGGTAATTCTGGAGGTGCGCGCCTGCAACCAGCCGGCGCTGGCGCTTTATCGGCGGTTGGGCTTCGCGGAAACCGGCCGCCGGCCATGCTATTATCAGGCTCCTGCGGACGATGCGGTTCTGATGCGCCTGGGGCTGGAGGGCTTGGAACCTTAGGTTGCTACCGTACGGATGCTGTGATGGTCAAACGTACGGACGTGATTGCGGTCACGCAAGGGGGCTTTCCGAGGCGAATTCCACAGTCGAGGTTACTTCGGGTTCTTTTTCGACTTGCGGATTGCGCACCGGGAGCGATATATGTAAGTGTTCCTTAATACACGGAGGTGCCTGATGGATGAAATACAGGATTCCACGCTGAGCGCAGAAATTGATCGCCTGCAAGCCGAACATCGTCGCTACGCTCAGCGGTTGGAAGAGTTGGTTCAGAAGCCTTATCTCTCTGCTGAAGAGCAGATTGAAGAAGTCAAGCTGAAGAAGCTCAAGCTGCACGCCAAGGATTTGATCCATGCCCTGGAGCGCAGACAGCCGGTTGTCGCTTAGGTTATTGAATCAATAGGTGAATGCAGGCGAATTGCCCGAGCGCCCGTCCGGCTCGGCCTCTGCTCGGTTTGTGTGCCCCGGAATATGCTCTGTCCCTGCCTGTTTCAATCCTTCATCAGCAGAATCACCGTATAATCGTCACAATGGTTCGTGACGGTTACATCTACGGTTTGAGCCTGCTGGCAGTGGCGGCTGTGCTGGCGTGGGCCACGGGCAACTGGGCGTGGAGCATAGCGCCGGTGCTTCTGGCGGCATTTTTTCTCTGGTTCTTCCGTGACCCTGAGCGGACAATTCCCACGGAGCCCGGCCTGATCGTCTCTCCCGGAGACGGGCTGGTGACCGAAACGGCCTCCATCCACACACCTGAAGGCCCACGGCAGCGGATCAGCATCTTCCTCAGCGTTTTTAATGTGCACGTGAACCGCTCGCCCATCGGCGGCGTTCTCGCCTCTGTGCGCTATCAGAAGGGCCAGTACCTTAACGCCATGAACCCGGATTCGGCGGACCGCAACGAACAGAACATCGCCACGGTTCGCGGCGAGGGCCTGGAAGTCACCTTCAAGCAGATTGCCGGCCTTCTGGCGCGGCGCATCGTCTTCAACCTGCGCGAGGGCGATACGGTGGAGCGCGGGCAGCGCGTGGGGCTGATCAAATTCGGCTCCCGCGTCAACGTGATTGTGCCGGCCGAGGCTGTGTTGCGCGTGAAGAAGGGGCAGCGCGTCAAAGGCGGCTCCAGCGTGCTGGCGGCCATGCCTGAGTTTGAGTTGTCCGCAGCGGTATCAACCGCGAAGAGGTCCAGGAGCGCCAGCGTGTTGCCCAACAAGTCCGACGGAGGCAAGCCATGATGCATCCCAACGGCGCACAGGTCAAAGCCAATGCGCGGGCGCAATTGCGCCGCGGAATGTTTGTGCTGCCCTCGCTGTTTACGGTGGGCAACATCGCCGCCGGCTTCATTGCCATTGTCCAGACCATGGCGGCCCTCACCGACGCCGGTAATGCGCATACTCACCTGGACTGGGCGGCCATCGCGATTATTCTTGCCATTCCCTTTGACGGGCTTGACGGACGCATTGCGCGCATGACCAACACGTGCAGCGACTTTGGCAAGGAGTTGGATTCGCTGGCCGACGCCATCACCTTCGGCGTGGCGCCCAGCCTTCTGGCTCTTATCTGGGGATTCCATTTCCTGCCTGAGACCTCGAATCCTGAGTTGCACGAGAACCTGCTGCACGCCGGCATCTTCATCTGTTTTCTCTATCTCATCGGCGGGGTCTCGCGCTTGGCGCGCTTCAACATAAGCCACGACCCATTGCCGCGGAATCCTGGGCGCCCGGACCGCAAGTATTTTGTGGGCATGCCGATTCCGGCCGGTGCGGGCCTGCTGGCCGCTACGGTGCATTTCTGCGGCGGCTATCCGGTGGAGTTGTGGTGGGTTGCACTCATCTGGATGGGGATTGTCGGCGTGAGCGGCTTCCTGATGGTCAGCACATGGCGCTTCTGGTCGGGCAAGGAGATCAGCTTCTCGCGCCGCCATTCCTTCCGCACCCTGTTTTTCATTGCTATTGCGCTGTTCATTATCATCAAGTTTTCCCAGACAGTGCTGTTTTTATGGGCGCTGGTGTATATGTTCAGCGGCATCTGGGCGCGGGCGGCTTACTCGTGGTCGCGCCGCCGCCGCTGGCGGTTGCATCGCCCGCCGTCTGATACAGAAGCGGGGCCGCTGGACCGCTCCTGATCTTTACAACAGAACCAAAGGACGCTTGTGTACAAGATTGCCATTGCCGGTGCTTCAACCCTGGTG
>Ga0302189_10002614_pt1 | contig 14327 bp, 3 predicted proteins | sample II_Bog_E2_2_FD_194551 | JGI IMG/M metagenome (GOLD analysis project Ga0302189, IMG submission 194551) | Peat permafrost microbial communities from Stordalen Mire near Abisko, Sweden - II_Bog_E2_2 | ecosystem: Environmental > Terrestrial > Soil > Wetlands > Peat | place: Sweden: Abisko, Stordalen...
GGACCCTTCTATGGACCAATGTTTTATTGATCTGTCCCTTGGGATGAAGCCAAACAGAGAGGCTTTTGGCTGCTTGGCCAAGCGGTTAACTCTCGAAGGAAGCAATTATACAGACTGGCCACATTGAGTTCCCAATACGGGAACAAAGTGCTTGACGGTGGCTGATGCTGATTTACCCTTCTCATGAGAATCATCTCCCGAAAAACACTCCGTGACTTCTATGAAAAGCATTCGGATTCCAAAGCTCCCTTGGAGGCGTGGTTCCATGAAGCAGTCGCCGCAAAGTGGACATCACCCACCGACATCAAGCTGCGCTATCCCTCTGCCGATGTGCTCCCGGGCAATCGGGTCGTCTTCAACATCAAGGGAAACTCTTACCGGCTCATTGTGAAAATCCACTATAACACCTCGATCGTTTTCATCCGCCATATCGGTACCCATGCCGACTACGACAAGATCGACGCGGAGAGCATCTGATCCATCCCATGAAACTTAAGATCATCAAATCGGGAAAAGAGTACACGAAAGCCCTAGCGCGGGTGGAGGAGCTGATGGATGCCAAGCCAAACTCCTCCCAAGAGGAGGAGCTGGAGCTCTGGGCTCTTCTTGTGGAGCGCTATGAGATAGAGAACTTCCCGATGGATATTCCCGACCCTGTGGAGGCCATCAAGTTCCGGATGGAGCAGGAGGGGCTACGACAAAAGGATTTGGAAAAATACTTCCCCGGCAAGAGCCGCGTCTCGGAGATCCTCAATCATAAGCGTTCCCTGAGTATCGGGATGATACGCGCCCTTCACCATGGGCTGGGGATTCCCGCAGAGGTTTTGATCCGCGAAGTTGCTGCATAGGAACTCCGCAAACGAGGGTGGAAAGTGCTCCGCATCTGGGAACACTCGCTTAAGAAAAAATGCCGCAGGCAGCTTGTCGCTCGGATTCAGAAGGCCCTTCGTTAAAGGCTTGGAAGTTTGGATGTGGGGTCAGGAACGCGAGCGCTGCTGTAGTGTATCTACAGCAAGCGAGCAGTGACGCCGCACCACGTCAAAATCCCAAGCCTTCCTGCTGCTAGGCCGTGCGGCCGCAGCAGCTCTTATACTTCTTCCCCGACCCGCAAACACACGGATCATTCCGTCCAACCCTCGGAGCTTCCTTTTTCGGCTGCGGAGCGGCGAAGGCGCGATCCATTTCAGCGGAAGCAACTGAACCAGGTGCTGATGGGGCGCTTGGTGGAAGCTGATTCTGGCTCTGAGCAGCAAGTCCACCTTGGGATGGTTCGAGGAGATCGCGCTGCATGAGGTGCTGCGGGAGTGAGGCAAGGAGTTGCTCAAAGGCCTGGAGATTCGTTGTGCTGCGGAAGAGGTTGTTGAGCACCTCGTTCTTGATGCTCTCCATCAGCTCGACGAAAATCGCGTAGGCCTCAGTCTTATACTCGGTGAGCGGATCCTTCTGACCGTAGGCACGGAGATACACGGCTTCACGCAGGCTGTCCATGGCGTAGAGGTGTTCCTGCCAGAGGCGGTCCACTGCGTTGAGGATGACATATTTTTCCAAGCCGCTACGCGCTGCGGCATCCTCGATGGCGGCTTTGCGGTCGTAAGCCTCGATGATGGCTTCCTGCACGAACCGTCCGTTCTCCTCGATGGAACGACTCTCAAAGGCACATTTCTCCGCCGTGAGTCCGAGCGGAAAGGTGGTGTTGAGCCATTGCAGGAGTCCGGTGACATCAGGTTCAGAATCATTCTCGGTCGTGAGAAACTCTGCGACTTTCTTCGGCACCGCCTCGGTGATGACCTCATGGATAAGGGCGCGCGGGTTCTCCACATCCATGACTTCGTTGCGATAGCCGTAGATGACTTCCCGCTGCTGGTTCATGACATCGTCGAACTCCAACGTACGGCGGCGCATGAGGTAGTTCCGTTGCTCAACCCGCTTCTGCGCGGTCTCCACGCTCCTATTGAGCCAGGGATGCTCCAGTTCCTCACCCTCCTTCATGCCAAAGGTCTCCATGATTTTCGTCATGCGATCGCTGGCGCCGAAGTTGCGCATGAGGTCATCCTCGAAGCTGATATAGAAACGGGAGCGGCCGGGATCTCCCTGACGGGCGCAGCGCCCTCGAAGCTGACGATCAATGCGGCGCGATTCATGACGCTCGGTACCGAGCACAAAGAGGCCGCCGACTTCGGAGACCCCCTGGCCGAGTTTGATGTCGGTGCCACGACCGGCCATGTTGGTGGAAATGGTCACAGCTCCTGGCAGTCCTGCGCGCGAGACGATCTCGGCTTCCTGCATGTGGAACTTGGCGTTGAGCACGGTGTGTGGAATGTGTTCCCGCTTGAGCATCCGGCTCAGCACCTCGGAGGACTCGACGCTGGCTGTGCCGACCAGGATCGGTTGGCCGCGTCCGTGGGAGGCCTTGATTTCATCAATGGCGGCGGCGAGTTTCTCGCGGCGGGTTTTGTAAATGCGGTCGTTTTCGTCGAGGCGTGCCACGGGGCGGTTGGTCGGGATGACGGTAACTTCCAGTCCGTAGATATCGTGGAACTCATTGGCCTCGGTCTCCGCCGTGCCGGTCATGCCCGCCAGTTTCTCGTAGAGGCGGAAGTAATTCTGGATGGTGATCGTGGCCATCGTCTGAGTCTCGCGGTCGATCTGAACTCCCTCCTTGGCCTCGACGGCCTGGTGTAGTCCATCGCTCCAGCGGCGACCCGCCATCTTGCGTCCGGTGAAGGTATCAACGATGACGACTTTGTTTTCCTCGACGACATATTCAACATCCTTGTCGTAGAGGCAGTAAGCCTTGAGGAGTTGGGCGATGTTGTGCATCCGTTCTGCGGAGGTGTCACAGTGCTGTTGCGCGGCGGCCTTCTTAGCGGCCTTCTCGGCAGGGCTCAACGCGGGATCTGCTTCGATGTCCGCGAACTCGGTGAGGAGATCGGGCAGGACGAAGGCGTTCGGATCGTCGGGGTTGAGGAACGTGCGTCCCAGTTCGGTGAGATCGGCTTCCTGCTGCTTTTCCTCAATGGTGAAGTAGAGTTCCTCCTTAAGTGCCACGAGGGCATCCTTGGAGGTGTCCTGATAGAACGATAGCTCGGCTTTGTCAGTCAGGCGGCGAAGTTCGGGATCCTCCATGGCGCGGAGCAGACCCTTATTGCGGGGCTGACCCAGCTTCACCTTGAAGAGGGAGAGTCCGGCGGTATCCTTTTCTCCCTTCTCGAGCAGCTCCTTGGACTCGGCGATCAGCCGGTTAATAAGGGCGGTCTGTTTGCGTACAAGCTGCTCGACCAGCGGCTTGAAACGGTCGAACTGATGGGTCGAGACCGTGGCCGGGCCGCTGATGATGAGCGGTGTGCGCGCCTCGTCGATCAGGATAGAGTCGACTTCGTCGACGATCGCAAAGTAATGCCCGCGCTGCACCTGCTGCTCGCGGCTTGTCGCCATGCCGTTGTCACGGAGGTAGTCGAAACCGAATTCGCTGTTGGTTCCGTAGGAGATGTCGCACTCGTACTGGGCGCGCCGTTCTTCGGGGGCCTGATCGTTCTGGATGATGCCTGTCGTGAGTCCGAGAAATGCGTAGAGCTGTCCCATGCACTCGGCATCGCGGCGGGCGAGGTAATCATTGACGGTGACGACGTGAACTCCGCGTCCTGTCAGGGCGTTTAGATAGACAGGCAGTGTGGCGACGAGGGTCTTTCCCTCACCGGTGGCCATTTCAGCAATACGTCCCTTGTGCAAGACCATGCCGCCGATGAGCTGCACATCGAAATGCACCATGTTCCAGGTGTAGGGGTAGTCACAGACCGTGAACTGCATCCCGCACATGCGTCGTGCGGCATTCTTCACCACGGCGAAAGCCTCGGGTAGTATTTCCTCGAGTCGTAGTTTTAGAAGATCGGGATCCTGGATCTGGGAAAGCTCTGCCTTCCAAGCCGCTGTCTTTTCCCGGAGCACGTCGACGGATTGGGATTGAAGGGCAACTTCCAATTCGTTGATCTTGGCCACGGTCGGAAACATCCGGCGCACTTCGCGCTGGTTTTTGGAACCGATGATTTTTTTGAGAATCCAGTTAAACATGAAAAAAGCCCCTTTTTGGCAGGTGTTGACTAAATCTGATAGGGCCTCCTGCTGCAAGAACTGACGCAGGAAAGGCCGCCGTGGGATTCCGGAGATTACACCACAGCTGGATTAATCGGGCGATGACCCTAGGGATTCCCAGCATCCTCGTCCCGCCTCACGACTTGTGGGCGATCGTCCCCGGCCAGTAGTTCCGCCTTGAACTGCTCCCAATGGCCGCGCAGATAGCGTCCTGCAGTTGCCCCGTGGTCATTCCATCGACCACGGCAGCACCCGCGTTACGCTCGGTATCGTTCAAGGTTTGTTAACCCTTAAAACTTCACCCCAGCACTCAGGAAGATATTCTCGCTGGTCAGATCTGTGTTGCCCACCGAGGCATTGTAGAAGAGCGAAGCATTCCAGCGTTTGTAGAACTCCACCGTGACGCCAACTCCCGTGTAGAGAAAGTCCCGGATCGGAGCTGAGCTCCAGTTCGAGAAGTTGGGCGAGGCTCCTCCGAGCGTGCCGTTGATCGCATAGGGATTCTGCATGAACTCATGCTGCCAGGCGAGACTGATCTGGGGCACCACAACGATATCATTGTTGGCCTGCCAGGTATAGGCTGCGTGGGCCCCTACGCTTGAAAGCAGGCTTTGGCTGTTCCAGCTCTGGGAGTTAAAGTCCAAGCTCTGGGCTCCGGTTTCATTCACGGGGTTGACTCCCAGGTAGGTGTACTGAAGCGAAGCGGTGGGACCGTAGGTCCAATGGCCTCTCTTCAGATCGTAACCTCCTGCCAGCATGGTATCCAGCTCCCCGGCTCCAGGGGAACTGCTCGCCGTGCGGTTGATGCTTGTGGGAGAACCATAAGTTCCATACTGGATGACACGGGTGGCCTGGTAGTTGTTGTAGCCTCCTCCCGCCAGGGCATTGGCATAGAAGCCGACGGCTTCTCCCTTGGCGTTCTTCTGTCCGTAAGTGCCGAAAACTCCGAATCGCACCGCGTTGTCAATAAGGGAGCTGCCAACTCCCAGACCGCTCCCGGCCGTTCCATACTTGGCGTAAGTGCCTTCATAGCCGCAGTAGAGACCGGTGCCGAAGTTATCGTTCCATTTGTAGGTGAGTCCGGTGGTGACGCCGCCGCTCTCGGCAGTGTAGCCGGGGAGCATGTTGGCGCTGTTGGCCTGGGCGAAAATGCCGTTGCCGTCCAGGAACATACCCCAATGATTATCCAGGCCGGGGCGGAGGATATCTTTCTTGCTATCGAGGACTCCCTTGCCGGGACTCTCTCCATCTCCCTGGCCTTCAATCACCGCGGTGTTGTCGGGCAGACCGCTCATGCTGAAGCCCCCACCCTCGGCCACCCTCAGGCCCCAGAGTCTCTGGAGGAGCTCGCTGTTCTGAGCGTTGGCGCTGTTGAAGGCGATGGTCGCCAGCGACTGGTAGAAGTTGGGCAAGATGCCGTTGAGGGCCTCTTGGTACTGGGAAGCGTTCAGACTGTCCAGAGAGGTAGAGACGACCAGCTGGTCGCCCGAGGTGGCGGAAATAAAGCTATTGAGCGCGGAGGCCACGTTGAGCTGATTTCGGTTGGCTGCCATCTGGGTGTAGCTCTGAGGAGCAATGAGGAGGGTTCCCAGGGTGTTGTTGTCGCTTTTCAGGAAGCGTCCACGATAGCCGCTTGGCATGTCGATTGCGGCAAAGTTTCCGCTGATGCCTCCGGGAGCGGAGAGGAAGTTGTAGCTGTTGCCGATTTGGATGACGTACCCATTGGCAGGCTTGACCTGTAGGTTGCCGGCCAGGCTGATGCTTCCCCCGGCTTTGAGTTTGTTGGAAGTGCTCGGGCCGTTGGGATTCAGGATGAAGGTACCCGTTGGGTTCTGGATGAAGTTGCGGGTCACTGTCAGGTTGCCGGGGCCTCCGACGAAGCCGCTGTTGATAAGGTTCCCATTCAGGGTGCCCGCACCGGTGAGGGTGCTGCCTGGGTCAATCGTCAGGGTGTTGCTCACGTTCAAGACACCATTCAAGATGACGGTGCTGTTGTTGTTCACGGCCACATTGGTGGTGAGGGTCAGGTTGCCTGTGGGGGTGATGTTCAGGATGCCGTTGTTGAGGAAGGTGGCCGAGGAGTAGGTGGCTGTGTTGCCGACGGTGGTGGTGGTCGGATAGACGGTCAGGCCATTGGTGGGATTATTGGTGCCATTCAGATTAATCCAGAGGGAGTCTCCATTTTCGATGAAGAGCTTGTAGTGTGTGGTGAGACCCACAACCTTGAACTCGCCGGTGGTAAGAAGGTTGGTGCCGAAGTAGAGGAGTTCTGTCGGGGTGTTGTTAAGGGTGACTCCCGTCAGGTTGAAGTAGCTGATGGAGGATCCCCGGGTGATCGTGCTCGTCACGTTGAGATAATCGTTGGCGCCACTCGCATTGGGGAGGGCAACCTGGGAGTTGGTGCTTGTGCTGCTATTCCAGATGAACGAGCTGATGGTCAGGATGTTGTTGAGCTGAAGGGTGCCTCCAGCAAGGGTGACATTACCGGTTCCCAGGGCGTTGTTGTTGGCGGTGATCAGCTTGCCGGAGTTGATGGTGGTTCCTCCGGTATAGCTGTTGTTGCCGCTAAGCAGGGTGCTGCCAAGGCCTTGGCGAACCATGCTCAGATTGCCGGAGATGGTTCCCGCATACACGGTGTTGGTGGCTCCGTTGATCTTCAGGATGGCCGCGGCCCCACTATTGGTGACTTGGTTTGTGGAGGAAGCCGTCGTTGGCGAGGCGAGACCGGCGAGGGTCTGGTTGTATCCGGCCAGATTGTAGGTATTGGTCACGGCTGCGTCGGTAAGCGCTCCAACGTTCAGAAGGGTGTTTGTGGGAAGCGCGTTGACGATGCCGTTGCTCAGACCCGATCCGGCTTCGATGGTGGTAGGGCCCACGTAGTTATTGTTTCCCGCGTTGAGCGTGGCGGTGGCATTGCTGATGATCAGATCGGAGTCGAAGGATCCGGGGGTTCCGCTGCCGGTGATTTGCCCTTGCACGGAGAAGTTGCCGCCAGTGAGGATCAGGGTGGTGCCACTCTTTTTCAGGGTGCCGTTGAGCGTCAGGGTGCTTCCCGAGGCGTTGTCGATGATGCCGGTGCCGTTGGTGACGTTGGCGTTGGTGATGTTGGTGACTCCGGTGGTCGCCTGGAGGGTTCCGTTATTCGCCAGATAGAAGTTGGTGGAGTTGCCGAGGGCTGAGTTGGTGGTGATCGCCAGGGTACCGTTCGCTACCGCAAAGGAGCCGGTAAAGCTGGTGCCGATGCCATTTGTCCCGATCGTGAGCGTGCCGGTTCCGACCTGGCCGATCACTCCGTTTCCGAGAACAACGTTGCTCGGGGTATTGGTGTTGCCGTTGTAGCCGAAGTCCAGAACTCCGTAGTTCGTGATGACGCCAAGGACGGAGCCGGTAGATGATCCGCTTCCAAGCTGTAGTGTGGCGTTGGTGATCAAGGTGTCTCCGGTGTAGGCCATGTTGGTAGTGAACACGGTGGTGCCGGATGTTCCGCCTGAGTTATTAGTGATCACAGCCCAGGAGTTAGTGTTCAAGTTTTCGAGTGTTGCCGAGACGGAGGAGGTCGTGGCTGGGCTGAAGATGTAGTCCGCGGCTTGGAAGGTGCCTCCGGAGAGATTGCCCCCGGTGATATTCATGCCGCTGGGGTTGGTGACGGTCACAATGACATTGGAGGGTGAGAGGACCGTACCACCATTGACGGTGAAGTTGTTGACCACGTTGGTACCGGGGGCCTGGATGCCGAAGACGCCGCCGTTGACCGTGACGTTGACGAGGGGCGAGAGGACTCCCGTGGTGTTAGTGGTGTTGAGCGTTCCGTTGTTGACCACAATGGCGAGCGATGCTGCGCCGCTGCCCCCGAGCGAGGTGGTGCCGGAACCATTCTGGGTGACGTTGTTGTTGACTCCCGGAGAGACCGCCACGTTCGTGGTCCCATTGTTGGTCACGATCGTGTCAACGTCATTGGTGTTATAGAAATAGTTGAGCACGAGCTGGTCAGCTCGATTGGTGACAAGGCTGAAGTCGGTGAGTGCGAAGTCGGTGGTCTGGCCGAGGAAGTTCACGTTGAAATTCAGCCCGTTTCCGATGCTCGCATTGGTTCCCTGGATAATCACCCAACTGTTGGTCACTCCAGGCGTCCGCCAGAAGCTGTTGGTCGCGGAGACCAGGTTGTTCAAGACCACATCCAGGGTGCTGTTGGTGACATTCAGGTTGCCGTTGAGGATCACTGGCACCGTAAAGTTCGTTCCGCTGGAGGGATTGTTCGTGCTGTTATTGAAGAGGTTCCAGACAAAGGTGCCGTTGTTGGTGAAGGTCGTGTTGCCATTGATCACCAGGGCATTGGTCCCGGTCGGGGCGAGGGTACCGCCGTTGATGGTCGGGTCGGCCGTCGTCGTGATCGTGCCGTTGCCGCTGAGAACACTGTTGCTGTACACCGTGAGCGTGGCAGCCGAAACGAAGGCTCCATTGTCCAGGGTCAGGTAGTTGGCGTTGCCACTGCTCGTTCCGACCATGATATTGCCCGCGACGATCAGGCTGGATCCGGGTCCGGTGACCGTGATGGAGTTACTCGAGCCGCCGCTCGTTCCAATGGAGGTATCTCCAGCAACCAAGGCGTGCGCCCCATTGGTCACGATCAAGGTATTGCCATTTGCCCCTTGGCCGATATTGAGATCGCTAGAGTTGCTATAGAGCGAGTTCGTATCGGTCACCAGGAGCGTGTTGCTGTTGCCACCGACAGTGTTTATGTACCCGATCGTGTCATCGTTACCATAGAGTTTGGCCCCGTTGGTCACGGTGATTGAGTCCCCGTTCTCGCCTGCGCCAATGGAGATTCCGCCCGCCGAGCTGTCGAGCGTTGAGTTTGTTCCGGTCACGAGCACTGTGTTGTTCCCATTCGTACCGGAGTAGTTGCCGAGACTGAGGCCATCCGCTCCCAAAATGGCCTTGGCTCCGTTGCTGATCACCAGGCTATTGTTAGTGCCGTTGCCATTAGTATTGTTGCCGATAGTAAGACCTTCAGAGTTGCTATAGAGAGAGCCGGGTCCGGTGACGAGGAGCGTGTTGTTGTTGCCACCATTCGTAGAAGATCCGTAGCCGATCGTGTCATCGTTACCATAGAGTTTGGCCCCGTTGGTCACGGTGATTGAGTCCCCGTTCTCGTAGTAGCCCAGATCGAAGCCTAGCGTGTTGCTGAAGACCGATCCGGAACCGCTCACCAGCACCGTGTTATTTCCATTTGTGCCGGTTTCGTAGCCGATGTAGGTGGTCCCACTCACCAGGGCGTGCGCCCCTCCCAGGACTTGCAGAGAGTTACTCGCGCCACCGACAGCGACGTAGAGACTGTCTGCATTGCTGTAGAGGGAGTTGCTACCGGTCACCAGGAGCGTGTTGTTAGTGCTATCATCGCCGATATTGTCACCGCTTCCATAGAGTTTGGCCCCATTGGTCACAGTGATACTATCCCCGTTCTCTCCGTTGCCGATGACGAATCCGCCAGTGTTGCTAAAAGTTGAGTTGGTTCCAGTCACGAGGATCGTGTTATCGCCAGTGTTGGAAGAGTTGTTGCCGAGGTAGGTGGTTCCACTCACCAAGGCTTGCGCGCCGTTTGTGACAATCAGGGAGTTATTAAAAGCAGCATTCGAGTAACCGACATAGAGACTGGCTGCATTGCTGTAGAGAGAGTTGCTACCGGTCACCAGGAGCGTGTTGTTACTGCCATAAACGCCGATCTGGTCGCCGCTACCATAAAGTTTAGCCCCGTTGGTCACGGTGATGCTGTCACCGTTCTCGTAGTAGCCCAGATAGAAGCCGGTTGTATTGCTGAAGATCGATCCGGAACCGGTCACCAGAACCGTGTTATTTCCATTCGTGTCGCTTTCGTAGCCGATGTAGGTACTCCCTTTCACTAGGGCCTGCGCTCCGTTCGTGATAACCAACGAGTTATTCGAGGCCGTGAAGGTGCTGCTTAGGTAATAGCCGATCGTGAGCGATCCAGCGTTGCTGTAGAGGGAGTTGCTGCCCGTCACCAAGAGGCTGTTCCCGTTGCCACCATTGCCGATGGTGTCATTGCTCCCATAGAGTTTGGCCCCGTTGGTCACGGTGATGCTGTTCCCGCTGTCGTAGTAGCCAATCGTGATTTCTGCCGAGTTGCTTAAGGTCGATCCGGGACCGGTCACCACGACCGTGTTGCCGGCGTTGGTGAAGGAGGCGTAACCAAGGGTCAACGTGGAACTATCAACCGTGGCCCCGTTGCTGATCACCAAACTGTTGCTTAAACCGTCACTGTTTCCGGAGCTCTGTCCGACTTTAAAATCGACTGTGTTGCTCCAGAGAGAATTGCTGCCGGTGATGAGCGCGGAGTTGCCGTTACCTGAGTCCCCAAGGGTAGCATACGCGCTGGAGATGGTGCCATTACTGAGCAGCAGCGAGTTGCCGTCACTGGTCGCGCCAGAGTACACACCCTCTCCGACGAAGACAGTATAGGCCCCCAGCTGGGCTCCATTGGTGATCACCAGCGAGACCGGCGAGTTGTTGCTGTAGCCTTCTAGAGGAGTGCCGCTTGCTCCCTGCAACCCTACATAAACATTACCACTATAACTACTGGCGTTGTTGGCCGTTGTGGTAAATCGCGCGCCATTGAGGATCAGTTGGCCTCCATTCACCACCAAGCTGGCGCTGTTGGTGCCTCCCTGTCCGGTCAGCACCGTGGTGCCCGATCCCAACTGGGCGATGATATCGAATGTCTGGGCGTTCGTGCCGGTGAAGATGGTGGCGTTGGTCAGCGTGTTGGCTTGGTTGAAGTTCACCGTGCCTGTTCCATTGCCGAAGGTGATGACTGGTGTGTTGATGTTGAAGTTCGTGTCGCTGCCGCCATAGGCGCCGTAGTTCACCGTGCCGGAAGAGTTACTCCCGAAAGCCACGTAGAGATTGGTGGTCACGACCGTCCCGTTAGCGCTGACGGTCAGGGTGCCATTGCCACCGAGGGCATCACTACCACCGACATAGAGACTGCCACTGTTGCTCCAGAGAGAGCCGGAACCGGTCACCAACGCGAAATTGCCACTTCCGCCTCCATAGCCAATATTGCCACTACCGGTGAGGACAGTGGCTCCGTTGGTCACGATCAGAGAATTATTCTGACCATTGTTACCGATGTCCAGATAGGATGCATTGCTGTAGAGGGAGTTGCTGCCGGTCACCAGGAGGGTGTTGTTGTTGCCACCAAGGCCGATGACGTCACCGGCACCATAGAGTTTGGCTCCGTTGGTCACGGTGATACTGTCCCCGTTGTCGTAGTAGCCCAGATCGATGCCTTCATTGTTGCTTAAGGTCGATCCGGGACCGGTCACCACGACCGTGTTGTTGGCGTTGATGCTGGAGTTGTAACCAAGGTACAAAAAGCCATTACTAACTGTGGCCCCGTTGGAGATCACCAAGCTGTTGCTTAATCCTTCATAGCCGATTTTAAAATCGCCTGGGTTGCTCCAGAGAGAATTACTACCGGTGACGATGGCGCTGTTGCTATTACCATCATACCCAATGGCCACATTCACGCTGTCAACAGTGGCCCCGTTGCTGATCACCAAGCTGTTATTTGAACCGCCCGCGTATCCGACACCAATAGCACCTGTGTTGCTCCAGAGTGATCCCGAGCCCGTGATCAGCGCGGAGTTCCCGGAACCCGCATTACCCACCGTGCTATTGGAGTCCACGACCCTACCACCCGCGCTGATGGTCAGGGTATTGCTGGAACCCCCGTTACCGACCGGAAGATTCGCGCTATTGCTCCAGAGAGAGTTGCTGCCGGTGATGAGCGCGGAGTTGCCGTTGCCAAAATAACCAATGGCCCCACCCGCGCTGGAGATGGTGCCATTACCGAGCAGCAGCGAGTTGCCGTCACTCGCGACATTGAACACACCCTGTCCGACGATGACTTCATTGGCTCCCAGCTGGGTTGCATTGGTGATTACCAGCGAGACCGGCGTGTTGTTGCTGTAATTTGGGAGAGCGCCTTGGCCCTGAAACCCCACATAGACATTACCACTCAAAGGAGCACTATTAGACGTTGTGGTAAATTGAGCGCCATTGAGGATCAGCTGGCCTCCATCCACCACCAACGTGGCGTTGTTGGTGCTTCCCTGTGAGGTCAGCACTGTGGTGCCCGACCCCAACTGAGCGATGACATCGACGGCCAATGCATTACTCCCGACGAAGGGGGTGGAGTTGGTCATCGTGTTGGCCTGGTTGAAGTTCACCGTGCCTGCTCCGTTTCCGAAAGTGAAGAGAGGGGTATTGATGGTGAAGTTCGTGTCGCTGCCGCCATAGGTGCCGTAGTTCACCGTGCCGGAAGAGCCTGTCCCGTAAGCCACGTAGAGATTGGTTGTCGTGACCGTACCGTTCGCGGCGACAGTCAGGGTGCCATTCCCACTATAGATTTTATCCCCGACATAGATACTGCCGCTGTTGCTCCAGAGGGAGCCGGGACCGGTCACCAACGCGAAATTGCCATAAGACGCATCACTGCCGATCACGCCGGTACCACTAAAGACCTTGCCACCATTGCTGATCACCAGACTATTCGTGTTCGCTACGTTCGTACCGATTGTAATGGTCGAGCTGCCCGAGGCGGTCAGGACCGAATTGGAACCGGTCACCAGAATCGAGTTGTTGTTAGCATTCGCACTGGAGTTGGCATCTCCCTGGCCGATCATGATTCCGTTTGCCGTGACCGTCGCCCCATTGGAAATGATCAGGGAATTACTAAATCCCTCATAGCCTAGCTCAAGTTGACCAGAGAGAGTCCAGCTTGAGCTGGTCCCGTTGCTCCCAGTGACAAGGGCGGTATTGCTACTGCCAATGGGGTTGATGCTGTAGCCTCCAAAGCCGACATATCCGGTTGTGCCAGTGACCGAGGCTCCATTGCTGATCACGAGCGAGTTGGCATTGCCACCATTGCCTACAGTGAGTTGGAGTCCTGAGCCTCCCGAGACTGTCGCACCGGGACCAGTGACGACCAGGGAGTTTGAGGTGCCACTGCCGGTGCCGACAGAAATGCTCGAACCCGGAGGTGCTAGTGCCAGGGCGTTTGTCACCGTCAGGGTGTTGTTGTAGCCTCCCCCACCGATCGTGAGACTCGTCAAATTCGTCAGGTTACCGGAGCCGCTGATGGCCAGGGTGTTGAAAGAAGAGTTAGATCCCCCCAACACGATACTGGAGGCAGCGAGAGCTCCATTGCTATTCACAATGAGGGAATTGCTGATGCCCCCATTGTCGCCGATGGTGAGTGTCCCGGTGTTGCTCCAGAGGGAGTTGCTGCCGGTGACGACGACCGTGTTGAAATTACCGCCATTACCAATCTCTCCGTTGCTATCAATGAGCACCCCTCCGTTGGAGATCGTGAGTAAATTGCTACTAGAAGAGCTGTAGGTGCCGCCGAGCGTGAACGTTCCCGAATTGCGCCAGATTGAGTTGCTACCAGTAATCAGCGCCGAGTTTCCGGTACCCAAGATACCCACCGTGGCATTGGAGTCCACGACGCTACCACCCGCGCTGATGGTCAGGGTATTGCTGGAACCCCCGCTGCCGACCGTAAGATTCGCGCTGTTGCTCCAGAGAGAGTTGCTGCCAGTGACGATGGCACTGTTGCCGGAGCTTCCGTTTCCGACGACACCACCCGCAGGACCTCCAACAGTGAATGCTCCGGTGGTGACGTTGCCGCCATTGCTGATCACAAGCTGGTTTCCGCCGCCGCCGTATCCGACGTAGAAAAACCCTAGGTTTGCAACCAGGGAGTTGCTTCCGGTAACCACGACCGAGTTGTTGGAGGAGGTGCTATTCTGTCCCTCATAAGTGAACTCGTTCGTCACGATGCCACCGTTGGTGACGATGATGGTGTTGGAGGCACCAGATATGCCGAGAATAAGTCCCTGGCCACTAGCCCAGGTCGCCCCGCTCCCGGCACCGTTAACTAGAACATAGTTATTTGACGAGGCGGCATTAAAGCCGATTTCGGTCGTATACCCGACTTGTAGGTTTCCCCCGTTGGTAATCAGCAGAGCGTTCGCGGCTGTATTGCTGCCGAGGACTAAATTATAGGTCCCCCCGTTGGTAGTGAGGATGGCGGTTCCAGCGTTGTCGATGGTCGCAAGGCTTCCTCCGTTTGGGACGCCGTTGAACCAGGAAGTTTTACTCGTCCAGGCTCCGGAGATGACTTGGAAAGAAGGATTGCCCGTAGCTTGGTCTCT
>Ga0302189_10002616_pt1 | contig 14317 bp, 13 predicted proteins | sample II_Bog_E2_2_FD_194551 | JGI IMG/M metagenome (GOLD analysis project Ga0302189, IMG submission 194551) | Peat permafrost microbial communities from Stordalen Mire near Abisko, Sweden - II_Bog_E2_2 | ecosystem: Environmental > Terrestrial > Soil > Wetlands > Peat | place: Sweden: Abisko...
CGGTGACGGCTTGAATATGCGGTACTGCATGGCCACGAAGGTGATGATCATCTGGGCGGCATTGGCCAAGCCGGCCGCCGCCCATCCCGGAAGCGCGGTGAGCCGGGTCAGGGCCTCGAAGACCGCAGCCTGGACCAGGAAGGTCACCCCCACCATCACCAGGTATTCGGAAACCTGGCGTTTCGAGTCGGTGCGCTTGCATCCAAAGGTCCAATGCTTGTTCAGCCAGAAATGGAGACCCACCGCCGGCGGATAGGCCACGAGGAAGGAGGCCTCCTTGCCGAGGTACTTGCCGAGCAGCCAGTTTAGGGCCGTGAAGACCCCCATGACGACCAGGCCGACCACGGCGTAGCGCACCACCCTTCGAAACATCTCCGCTGTGAGCATTCGGGGGACAGCAGGTGCCCTATCGGGCCCCCTGACAAGTCCGAATCCAGCCCTCGGGTCGCCGCGTCTCCCGGGCGCCGACCCTGCGGTATATGGCTGGCTTGGACCCGGTTGCCCGAGCGAAATCCCCTTGCCTGCCACCGCCTTCCCTGCGAAGGCATCGGGTCACCCTGATGAACGCTCCCGCCTCAAAACCTATCTCGTTCGCCATCATTGGCTGCGGCCTTATCGGAAAGAAGCGGGCCGCGGCCCTGGGGAAGGTTCCCGGCGTTCAGGTCGCGGTGGCCTGCGACGTGGACCCAAAGAGGGCGGCCGACTTGGCCGCGGGCATCCCCGGATGCAGGGCGACCCCCGATTTTAACCAGGCAATAGCGGATTCGGCGGTCGACGCTGTCATAGTGGCTACCTTGAACGCATCCTTGGCCCCCATCGCCCTCGCCGCGGTCAAAGCCGGCAAGCATGCCCTTGTGGAAAAACCAGGGGCGATCGGGGCGCGCGAGCTGCGGGAGCTTCAGGTCGAGGCCGGATCCAAGGGGGCCCTGGTCCGCATCGGGTACAACCACCGGTTCCATCCGGCGCTAAAGAAGGCCCGCGAGATCGTGGACTCCGGTGTTCTCGGGCCCCTCATGTTCATCCGGGCTCGCTACGGCCACGGCGGCAGAAAGGGCTACGACCGCGAATGGCGCTCCGATCCCAAGCTCTCCGGCGGCGGCGAGCTGATGGACCAGGGCGTGCACCTGATCGATCTCGCCTCCTGGTTCCTCGGCGATTTCCCGACGGTCGAGGGCCACGCGGCGACGTATTTCTGGGACATGAAGGTCGACGACAACGCCTTCATGAGCCTACGGACAAAGCAGGGCCAGACGGCCTGGCTCCAGGTGAGCTGCACCGAGTGGAAGAATATGTTCTCCTTCGAGATCTACGGGAGGGACGGGAAGCTCGCCATCGACGGGCTCGGGGGAAGCTACGGCGTCGAGAAACTGGCCTACTACCGGATGCTTCCCCAGATGGGCCCCCCCGAGACCACGATCTGGGAGTTCCCGAGCGGCGACACCTCCTGGGCCGAGGAGACCACGGCCTTTGCCGAGGACATCCGCGAGCGGCGCACCCCCACCCCCGGGCTCACCGAGGGCATAAAGACACTCGATATCGTCGAGGCCATTTATAAGGTGAGCGGTTACTCTACTTCATGATCATCACACGTTCCCCGCTAAGGGTTTCACTCGGAGGAGGAGGCACTGACCTGCCGAGCTACTACCGCGAGCACGGCGGCTTCCTCGTGGCCGCGGCGATCGACAAGTACGTGTACATCACCAAGCACACGACCTTCCAGGAGGAGATCATTGTGAAGTACTCCAAATTGGAGCGGGTCTCCTCCGTCGACAAGATCGAGCACCCGATCTTCCGCGAGGCCCTTAAGCTCGTGGGTGTGACGGACCCGCACATCGAGCTCACCTCCATGGCGGACATCCCCGGGGGCACCGGCCTCGGCTCCTCGGGCAGCTTCACGACCGCGCTCCTAAGGGCGCTGCACGCCTACAAGAAGAACCTGATCTCGGCCGCCGAGCTTGCCGAGCAGGCCTGCGACATCGAGATCAACAAGCTGGGGGAACCCATCGGCAAGCAGGACCAGTACATCGCGGCGATCGGCGGCATCACGGCCTTCACGTTCCACAAGGATGGCCGGGTCGAATACCGGCCGTGCAAGATCTCCCAAGAGACGCTGTACAACCTGGAGGACAATCTGCTCCTCTTCTTCACCGGCTACTCCCGCAGCGCCTCCTCGATTCTCAAGGACCAGAACGACCGGTCAAAGAAGAACGATTCGTCGATGCTCGACAACCTGCACTTCACGAAGGAACTCGGCTACAAGTCGCTCGCCTGCCTGGAGAGCGGCAACTTGGAGGAGTTTGCCATGCTGATGGACGTCCACTGGCAGCGCAAGAAGGCCCGGAGTTCCGGGATGAGCAACGCCCATATCAATGAGTGGTACGACTACGCCATGGCCAACGGCGCCCTCGGAGGGAAGCTGATCGGCGCCGGCGGCGGAGGCTTCCTCATGTTCTATGCCAGCGACAAGAAGGGCCTAAGGCACGCGATGCGCGAGAAGGGCCTCCAGGAAGTGCGCTTCCGGTTCGACTTCGAGGGCACGAAGGTGGTCACCCAGGGCTAAGGGGGGTCCGATGGAAATCCGAAATCCATCGCCGATCAAGAAGGGGGTGAGGCTGCGGGAGCTGGACGAGCTGAAGGGTTTCGCCATGGTCCTGGTGCTTCTCTACCATGCGGGCGGCGTCCTGAACTGGGAGAACTGGCTTCACGGCGAGGTGGGCGTGGACCTTTTCCTGATCGTGAGCGGATTCACGCTGGCACTCAACTCGCGGGACCTGAGCCTGGGCGAGTTCCTGCAGCACAGGCTCCTGAGGATATTCCCGGCGTACTGGCTGGCGCTCGCCACCTATGTCATCCTAAACGACCGGTTCTTCGGCTCCAACTACTCCGCCACGAGCATCGTCCTCCACATCTTCGGCGTGCACGGATTCGTCAGCGGGGAATTCTTTTCCGACATCAACGACTCCTTCTGGTTCATCTCGCTGATCCTGGCCCTCTATGTCGTCTTCCTGACCGTCCGGAGGCGGCTCGCGGACCTTTCGTACGTGGCCGGGGTGGGCATGATCGTCACGGTATGCATGTGCCTCGCCTACATCTCAGGCGAGCACACCGGCGGGCTGATCCAGCTCGCGGTCAGGATACCGAGCTTCTTTGTCGGGCTCCTGGCGGGGCAGGTCGCAAGTTCGCCGTCCTCCACCCTGGCCTTTAGCCCCCAGCTCGCGATAGGGCTCGTTGCCATGACCTACCTGGGATGGGCCAAGGGCGTCATCACCTTCTATGCGCTCGCCGCCACGGCGATGGTCGCCGCGTTCCTCCTGGTCGCCGGATTCCTCAGGAGGGTGCCCGAGGGGCGGGCAACGCTGGCCGCGCTCTCGTTTGTCGGCGTCTATTCCTACGAGATATTCCTCTTCCACCAGCCCCTCATCCGCGACTTTAACTTCTACGCCTTCAGGAAATGGATCGGCATCGAGCCGACCCAGGGCCAGCTCGCGATTGGAATCCTCTGCGCGCTCGCCCTGACGCTCGGCGCGAGCGTGCTCGTCCACAAGTCGATCGCGGCCCTTTTCACGGCCCTTCGCCGGCTCCCGGGAGCCCTTCATCTGCCTAACGCCCACGCATGACTAAGCCCCGCGACCTGCCCGTAGCCATCCTCGCCGGCGGACTTGCCACGCGGCTTAAGCCCATCACGGAAAAGATCCCCAAGCTCCTGGTCGAGGTCGCCGGGGAGCCGTTCTTCTCCCACCAGCTGCGCCTCCTAAAGGGCGCCGGGCTAAATCGCCTGGTGCTCTGCGTAGGCTACTTGGGAGAAATGATCGTCGAGGGCTACGGCGACGGGGCAAAATGGGGAATCTCGATCGACTACTCCTTTGACGGGCCGAAGCTCCTCGGGACCGGAGGGGCCCTGATCCGCGCGCTCCCGAAGCTCGGCGATGCGTTCTACGTGCTTTACGGCGACAGCTACCTGCCGATCGACTACCTGGCGGTCGGGGAGGCGTTCCTAAAGTCGGGGAAGCAGGGCCTCATGACGGTCTTCGAGAACCGCGAGAAATACGACGCAAGCAACGTGTGGTTCCAGGATGGGGTCATCCGGTCCTACGACAAGAAGGACAAGGTCCCCGAGATGCGGCATATCGACTACGGCCTGGGTCTCTTCCGCGCAGACGCCTTTGACGGCTTCCCCCGCGACGAGGTGGTCGACCTCGCCGAGGTCCAGAAGGCCCTGTTAAAACGGGGTGAACTGGCGGGGTTCGAGATCTCCCAGAGGTTTTACGAGATCGGATCCCATGCCGGGCTCCGGGAGCTGGACCAGCTCCTGAAAAAATCCCCCGGCTAAGGCATTGCCGCCTCGCATTCGACCGAGCATTTGAATCTTATTTTTCCATGTCCTACTCCGCACAACACCTGAAGGAAACGGCCGAAATCGTGGCCAAGATCAACCCGGCCGACTGCGAGAAATGCGTCGCCGAATTACGCGCCGTCCGGGAGCATGGGGGACGCCTCTTCATGCTGGGTGTGGGCGGCAGCGCGGCCAACGCGTCCCATGCCGTGAATGATTTCCGTAAGATCGCCGGGATCGAGACCTACGCCCCCACGGACAACGTCTCCGAGCTCACCGCCCGCACCAATGACGAGGGCTGGGCCAGCGTCTTTGTCGAGTGGCTGCGAACCAGCAAGTTGAACAGCAAGGACTGCCTCTTCATCCTCTCGGTCGGCGGCGGCAACATCGAGAAGAACGTCTCCCCGAACCTGGTCGCGGCCCTGCAGCTCGCCAAGCAGGTCGGCGCCCACATCATCGGGATTGTCGGCAAGGACGGCGGCTACACGGCGAAGGTTGCGGACGCCTGCGTGATCGTCCCGACCGTGAACCCCAACAATGTCACCCCCCACAGCGAGGCCTTCCAGGCCGTCGTATGGCATCTCTTTGTCTCCCACCCCGACTTGAAGGTGAACCAGACGAAATGGGAGTCGGTTTCGGCCAAGCCCTAGACGGATGGCGCATCAGCCCGCAGTATTCCTGGACCGCGACGGAACGCTCAACGTCCAGCTGGTCCGTGACGGCAAGCCCTACGCCCCGGAGAGGACCGAGGACTTCCGCCTCTACGAGGGCATCCCGGAGGCCTGCCGGGCGCTGAAGGCGGCGGGCTTCGCCCTGGTGGTCGCGACGAACCAGCCCGACGTGGGCCGGGGGCTCGTGGCCCAGTCGGTCATAGAGGCGATGCACACCCGCCTGCTCGAGCTGATTCCCGAGATCGACCGGGTCGAGGTCTCCTACGACCCGGGCAAGGGCGAGGTGGCCCCACGCCGCAAACCCGGACCCGGGATGCTGCTCGATGCCGCCCGGACCCTGAACCTTGACCTCGGACGCTCCTGGATGGTCGGAGACCGCTGGCGCGACATCGAATGCGGCAAGAATGCCGGCGTAAGGACCGTATTCATCGACTACGGGTACTCCGACGAATACGACACCAAGCCCGATTTCACGGTCAAGTCGTTCCCCGAGGCCGTGGCCGTCATCCTGGCTGCGGTCGGGAGCCCCTTGGCCAGGACCTAATCTCCTTGCCGGAAACCCATCACTGACCTCAATCAACCCAAACTATAGACCCATGAAATCCCTTAATGATCTGAAGATCCAACTGTATGCCGACGGCGCGGACAAGGCGGGCATACTCGACCTCTATGCAAAGCCCTACATCAAGGGCCTGACGACAAACCCGAGCCTCATGAAGAAGGCCGGGATCAAGGACTACGAGGCCTTCGCAAAGGATATCCTGCAGACCGTGACGGCAAAGCCCATCTCGCTCGAGGTCTTCACGGACGACTTCACCGACATGAAGCGCCAGGCGCTCAAGATCTCCGCCTTCGGAAAGAACGTCTACACGAAGATCCCGATCACGAACTCGCGGGGCGACTCCTCCCTTCCGCTCATCAAGGAACTCGCGGCCCAGGGCGTTAAGCTGAACGTGACGGCGCTCCTCACGCTCAAGCAGGTGGCCGGCGTCGCCGAGGCCCTGAATCCCGCGGTCCCGTCGGTCGTCTCCGTGTTTGCCGGCCGCATCGCCGACACCGGCGTCGATCCCGTGCCGCTCATGCGCGCCTGCGGCGCCCTCCTTGAGGGGCACCAGAAGGCGGAGCTCCTCTGGGCCAGCACCCGCGAGGTGCTCAATATCTTCCAGGCCGAGGAATGCGGCTGCGCCATCATCACCGTGCCCCACGACATCCTGGGCAAGGCCGCGAAGATGTACGGCACGGACCTGACCGAGCTGTCCCTGGACACCGTGAAGATGTTCACGAAGGACGCCGCGGACTGCGGATTTAAGCTCTGAGCCCGGCACTTCGGCATTTACCACCCGGGCGGACTCCTGCAAGTGTTAGGGTCCGCTCGTTTTCTATGCGCACCCGGATAAGCCTGCCCTGTCTCCTCGCCGTCGCCCTGTCCCTCATGGGGACAGCCCGGGGCGCCAATCTGGACGAGTCCTCGCCGGCCCAGGGAAATGCCGAGGCGGCAAGGCTCTACGAGAGGGCCAATGACTACGTGAGCAGCATGAAGGAGGGCAGCTACTCCTACGCCTACCTCCAGTTCTACTGGAAACGGGCCCAGTCGAACATCGACCGCATCCTGCGCGTCTACCCGGATTCCCCGACGGCGAAGGCCCTCTCCCGGGGCGAGCTCAAGCTCGGCCCGTACCCGCTCGGTTATTTCAAGGAGCGTGTGCTCTACAACCTCGAGGTGAAGCAGCTCGGCGCGTTCGAGGACGTCAACTGCGCGATCTTCCTCTTTAGCCTCGATGCCAAGCGCAGCGACCCGATCCGTGAGGGCGCCATGGCCTCGATCGTGGAGGTGCTGGCGCGCCGCCAGCGCTGGGCCGAGGCGCTCAGGTTCCCGGTCTCCGACTCCCGCCGTTTTGTCCTCCTTTCAAGCATCTTCCGGGTCGCCGCATTCGACGACCATCCCGAGATCATGAAGAAGCTCCTCGCCGACGCGTCTGCCTCCGAGATCGAGGCGGCCGGCTTCTATCCCCTGCAGGCCGAGGCCCTCGCCCTGCGCGCCGCGCCCCGCGAGAACCTGTACGCCTTTGTCGCGCTGCACCCCGAGGACGCGGTCCGTGCGGCCGCCCTGAAGGGCGTCATCGAGCGCGAAATCCTGATCGCCCGGGACGTGCAGCTCCACGTCCCCTTTGGCGATTCGATCGCGACCGCGCAATTCCGGGTGATGAATCCCTCCCTCCGGGACAATGTGCGCGCCGTGGCCTCGCGGCTCTACGCCGGCCGCGAATCCGACGCAGCCCCGCTCCTGTCGGTCTACGACGCCTCCCTCGGCAAGGTTCCCGACCGGGACGCCGGCGCCGACGCCCACCTTTCCTACCAGCGTTTCCTGGCCAATGCCGGACGCTTTGATGCCGTCGCCTCCTATGCCTCGGATTCCGACCTCCCCGCCGCGGTGCGGGACGCCTGTCAATTGAACGCAATCGAGCTTCTGGCCGAGGAGGGCAAGACCGAGGCCTCCGAGAACCTCCGGCGGATGTTCGCCACGCGGGGCAAAGCGGACGCCGACCGCGCGGGACTGGCCCAGTTTCGCGGGAGGATTTCATCCCTTGACGTCCCCTTTGTCGCCCATGCCGGAAGTTTTGCGGAGCTTCCGATCTGGGACCCGTGCGTGATGGCCACGGCCGTCATGGAATGGAGCCTCACTCCCAACCGTTCCCAGCGGGGCGCCACGCCCTGGGACGGCGTCGTGCTCAGGTATGCCGGCGGGTTCGACAACCTGCCGCTGCCCAAATCGAGCACGCTCATCGACGCCGCAAGCACGATGAAGCCGTACTGAGCGCCAGGGGCCCCCTCCTCAACCGGTGAATATTCTCTTCGTCAACTACGGCGACTTCACCACCAACAGCCTTAACCACATCGGTGGATTTGCGAACACGCTGACGGCGACGGGGCACGCCTGCGTGGTGGCCGTTCCCTCGGGCAGGGACTCGGTGTCGCGTGTCGCCAAGCCCGCCTTCATCCCGGCGCTCTACAACGAGCTCCTCGAGAAACCCGCGTTCTTCCCCGACGGGAGGTCGGCCGACGTGATCCACGCGTGGACGCCCCGGGAGTTCGTCCGCAAGTTCGTGCTCTCCTACCAGCGGGTCGCCGAGCAAAGCGCCCGCCTGGTGATCCACCTGGAGGACAACGAGGAGTTCCTGATCTCCTCGTTTTCCCGGGCGAAGATCGGCGACCTGCGCAATATGGGGCACGAGGAGCTCGACAGCCACGTCTCCGACAGGCTGCCCCACCCCGTCAGGTACCGGACGTTCCTCAGGCTCGCGGACGCGGTGACCGTGATCGTGGACCGCCTGCGGGAATTCGTGCCGGCGGGGATACCGTGCTCGCTCCTTGAGCCCGGCGTCGACCCCGAGTACCTGGGGCAAGCCAAGGCCGACCCCAAGGTGCGCGCGGAGCTCGGCGTGGGCGCAGGCGAGAAGCTCGTCGTCTTCACGGGCAGTAGCACCTTTGCGAACGAGCCCGAGATGCTTGAGCTCTACAAGGCCGTCGCCCTCCTGAACCAGCGCGGCATCCCGACCAAGCTCGTGAGGACCGGGTTCAACCGGCCCCCGTTCCTGGAAAGCCTCACGCCGGAGCTCAAGGCGCACGTGATCGACCTGGGATTTGTCGCTAAGGGGCGCCTTCCCGGGCTCCTGGCCGCAGCCGACGTCCTCGTGCAGCCCGGCCGCCCAGGGCCCTTTAACGACTACCGCCTTCCCTCCAAGCTCCCGGAGTTCCTGGCCTCGGGCCGGCCGGTGGTGCTGCCCCCGACGAACATCGCCCTCTCGATGACGGACGGGGTCGAGGCCCTGTTTCTCTCAAGCGGCTCGCCGGAGGACATCGCGGACCGCTGCACCCGGGTATTCAGAGATCAAAAGCTCGCCGCGACCCTGGGAGTGAAGGGCGCCGCATTCGCCCGCCGGCATTTTGACCCGACGGTCGTCACGGCCGGCCTACTGGACACCTACCGCCAGGTGGCGGCAAAGCCCGCCCGGGCCCGCTGGGAATTGATCCGCAGCAACGGTGGCACGGACTTGACCCTCGCGGCCCGCGATCTGGCCGACACCCTCAAATCCTCCGGCGCACCCGCAAGCAGCCTGTCGGACCTCGCCGAGGATCTGGCGGATCTGGTTCGCTCCGAGGACGGGCGCGTCGCGGGGGCCACCGCCGCCACGGACTCGGTCCGGCTCGAGCTTGAGGAAAAGGTGCACCACCTGGAGATGCAGCGCGACCTGACCCAGCAGCACGTCCAGAACCTTCAGGAGAAGGTCGAGGTGCAGGACAAGCATTTCAAGCTCCACAAGAAACTCTCGGACCGCCACATCCAGAACCTGGAGAACAGGATATCCGGAGTGGAGCGGATGGCGCGGAAGGAAAAGGAGGAGACGGCCTCCCTTTTGTCCAAGGCCGCCTTGGACGCCGAGGAAGCCGCAAGGAAGGCCGCCGCCGAGCACCGGAAATTGGCGGCAAGGATCGGTGAAATGGACGCCGAGCTTAAGGCGCGCGAGGCCCGCCTGAAGGCGATCGTACACTCCTGGTCCTACAAGCTCTCGGCCCCGCTCCGCGACCTGGAAAAGGCGTTCGGCCGCACGAAGCCGGTCCCTGTCGCCGTGCCGCCCCCCCCGATTCAGGAACCCGAGATCCCGGCCGTTGTCCCCCCGGGCGAGGCGGCCGCGGGCCTTCCCGCGGCTCCCGCGGCGGAGCCCGTCCCCCATCACTACACGTTTAATTTCGACCACCCGAGGACCTGGAGCACGGCTTCCAACAAGCTGCTGATCCTCGGCTGGTGCTACGAGAATGACGCGGCCCCGATCCGCGGCATCCGGGCCATTTTTGACGAAGCGACGATCGGCGGGATCTACGGGTCCAAGCGGCTCGACGTCCTGGCGTCGACCGGCATGAAGCAGGCCGAGTACTGCGGCATCAAGATCGAGGTCCCGACAACGATCGGGGAACACCTGCTGATCGTCGAGGTGCAGCACGACGACGGCTGGACCCCCTATTTCCAGACGCTGGTCCACGTGGGCAAGGCCGGGGATCCCGCCGACCTAAGCGACTACGAGAAATGGTGCGAGCAGCACGAGAGGCTGGACGACGCGGACCGGGCGGCGATCCACCTGCATATCGCCTCGTTCACGGCGAGGCCGGTGATCTCGGTCGTCATGCCGGTCTACAACACCCCGGAAGCGCTCCTCGCCAAGGCCATCCGGTCCGTCCAGGACCAGATCTATCCCCATTGGCAGCTCTGCATCGCCGATGACGCCTCCACCCTGGCCCAGACTAGGGAAGCGCTCGCGCGCGTCGCCGCCACCGATCCCAGGATCAAGGTGACGTTCCGGCCCGAGAATGGTCATATCTGCGAGGCGTCAAACTCGGCCCTCGAACTCGCGACGGGGCAGTACGTCGCGCTGTTTGACCATGACGACGTGCTCGCTCCGACCGCCCTCTACGAGGTGGCCGCCGAGCTGGACGCACACCCCGGCGCGCAGTTCATCTACTCCGACGAGGACAAGATCGACATGGAGGACCGGCGGTTCGACCCGTACTTCAAGCCCGACTGGAACCCGGACCTCTTCCATGGCCAGAACTACACCTCGCACCTCTCGGTCTACAGGACCGACCTGCTGCGCTCGCTGGGCGGCTTCAGGAAGGGGTTTGAGGGCAGCCAGGACTACGACCTGAATCTCCGGGCGATTGAAAAGATCTCTGAGACCGCAATCCGGCACATCCCGAAGCTCCTGTACCACTGGCGCGCCGCGCCAGGATCCACCGCGCTCCAGCTCGCCGAGAAGAGTTACCCGGTGGACGCCGCGCGGAAGGCGCTCGAGGACCACTTCAAGCGGCTGGGCCAGACCGTGGAGATTGCGCCCGTCCCGGGGGATCACTGGAGGATCACGTACCCCATCCCCTCGCCCGCGCCGCTTGTCTCGCTCATCATCCCGACCCGCAACTCGCTGAGCCTCGTCAAGAAGGCGGTGCAGAGCACCCTCTCCGTGACGCAGTACCCGAACTTTGAGATCATCGTGGTCGACAACAACTCCGATGATCCCGAGACGCTCGCATGGATGGACTCATTTTCAAACGGGTCCAATCCCCGCGTCCGCGTGATCCGCTACCGCGATCCCTTCAACTACTCGGCGATCAATAATTTTGCCGTCAAGGAGGCCTTGGGAGAGGTGATCGGCCTCCTGAACAGCGACGTCGAGGCCATGGACCCGGGTTGGCTCACGGAGATGGTGAGCCACGCGGTGCGTCCCGGTATCGGCGCCGTGGGTGCCATGCTCTACTACCCGCAGAACACGGTGCAGCACGCGGGTGTCGTCCTGGGGCTCGGCGGGGTCGCGGGCCATCCCTTCAAGGACTTCCCGAGGGGCGACGGCGGCCAGAAGAACCGGCTTAGGCTCGCTCAGAATTACAGCGCCGTCACGGCGGCCTGCCTCGTCATCCGCAAGGACCGCTTCCTCCAGGTGGGCGGCTTCAACGAGCGGGACCTGCCGATCGCCTTCAACGATGTGGACCTGTGCTGCAAGCTGGTGGCCGCCGGCTATCGAAACCTCTGGACTCCTTTTGCCGAGCTCTACCATCACGAGTCCGCAACCCGCGGGGTCGACGACACCCAGGAGAAGAAGGCAAGGTTCCAGGCCGAGATCGACTACATGATGAACACCTGGGGCTCCTTCCTGATGGCGGACCCCAACTACAACCCCAACCTGACCCTGGTCGGCGAGGATTTCACGCCGGCGTACCTTTCCCGGACACGAAAAACCTGGTTAAATCAAATGCCATGAGCACCTCCGGTGAAACCGAACCGCGGACGGCCGCGCTCCAAGCCGAACTCGAGTCGGTAAAACGCCGCGAGGCGGAGTACCGTGTGAAGATGATCCAGGAATTCCTGGACCGCGGGGAGCGAAACACGTACCTGCACACGCTCCGCGAGGAGCGCGCGGCCCTCATCAAACGGGACCAGGAGGCCTCGGCCGACCTGGAGATCCTGACCCGAAAGATCGAGGAGGCCGAGGCGAAGATCGCCTCGCTCCTCTCCGAGCGGGAACAGGCGCCGGCGCCCAAGGGGCGCTGGGGAAAAGCGGAGCCCAAGGCCGCCGCCCCGGCGCCCACCCCCACCGGACGCACGCCGGTCCCGGGAGCCCCGTTCACCTATTACCTCCACACCTCGCCTTTCCGCATCTACCGGGAAAGCGCCTTCACGCTCAAGGGCTGGGCGTGGCCCGAGGACGGGCGCCCCGTGACAGGGATCCGGGTCGACGTGGACGGAAACCTTTACCCAGGGACGACCGGCATCGAGGAGCCGGAGGTCGTTGCACGCTACGGCGTCCAGGCCCAGAACCCGAAGCCGGGCTTTGGGGTCACCTTCGAGACGCCGCCGGGGCGCCACACGTTCAGCCTCGAGGCCCAGCTTGCGAATGCGGAGTGGCGCACGATCATGAGGACCACGATCTGGTGCGAGCCCGCTCCCCGATGAGCGAAGCCGACGCACAGCAGCGGTGGAGGACGAGCCGGGCACCCCTGGGCGACCGGTCGGCCTACAAGAAGGTCTGGGAACTCCAGTCCCAGGACATGGATGTGGCGTCGCTCGCGGTCGCCGGGCACACCGACCTGGCCACCCTCGAGCTCACGGCCCGGGGCACGATCGACATGCTCAAGGCCACGGTCGGGATCGGACCCCTTGACGTGATCCTGGAGATTGGCTGTGGGATCGGGCGGGTGGGCCTGCCGCTCAGCAAGGAGTGCCTCCACTGGGTCGGCACGGATATTTCCTCCGGGATGCTCCGGCACGCCGCGGCGCGGCTCAAGGATCGGCCTAATACGACGCTCGTGGAGCTCTCAACCGTGGGCCTCCAGGAATTTCCCGTGGACTCGTTCGACCTGGTCTACTGCACAATCGTCTTCATGCACCTCCTCGAGTGGGACCGCTACCGGTATGTCGAGGAGGCGTTTCGCATCCTGCGCCCGGGAGGCCGGTGCTATGTCGACAATTTCACGGTGGATACGGAGACCGGCTGGAAGATCTTCATGGAGAGCTCCAGCTACCCGATCGACCGGAGGCCGGCCCACATCAGCATGTCCTCGTCCCGCGAGGAGCTGCGCACCTACCTGACCCGGGCCGGATTTGCAGAGGTGCGGGTGCACGACCTTGCGAATGGGCTCATTGCGGCCACGGGCCGAAAGCCCGAGGCCGGCGCATGAACCGACCCCTCCGGGTCTTATGCGGGATCCTGGCCGGCGCGGCCCTGGCGGCGCTCGTCGGCCTCTGCGTGAGCGACAGCTTTCAGGGATTCCGGTTCACGGCGCAGCACGTGCACTACGGGGCCCTGGCCCTCATCCTCATCGGTGCGTCCTATGTCGCGCTCCAGGTGGGCGAGAGTCGCCCCTGGGCGGAGCGCCTTAAGGGCGCGGCCCTCGGGGCCGCATTTCTCATGTGGGGGGTTGAGCAGCTCCTGCCGCCAAGCCGCATTGTGACGGTCATGGATTTCCTGGTCATTTCGATCTTCGTGGTCGATCTGAACCTGATCATCAGGGATCAGATCCGGCGGACGAAGGAGAAAGGCGCCTAAATTTTATGAACCTCCTGGTCAAACGCCTCACCCAGACAGCGCAGATACCCAAGCGCTCAACCGAGCACTCGAGCTGCTTTGATCTCCACGCCGACCAGGACGCGTCGCTTCCTCCCGGAGGTTTCGGCATGGTTGGGACGGGCATAGCCGTCTCCGTTCCTCCGGGATATGAGGTTCAGGTGCGGAGCCGGAGCGGACACGCCGCAAAGCGCGGGGTGTTTGTGCTCAACTCCCCCGGCACGGTCGACGCCGACTACCGGGGCGAGGTTAAGGTGATCCTAGCCAACCTTGGAGGCGCCCCCTTTGTCGTGGCAAAAGGCGACCGCATTGCGCAGATCGGCGTTTATCCTGTCGTCATGTGCCCGGCGCTAGAGGTCGAGGAACTTGAACCAACTGCCCGGGGCGGTGGCGGCCTTGGGCACACCGGCATCTGAGCCCGGGCGGACATTGACATCCTGGCCCTTTAGGAGAGGCGTTTATCCCGGATTTCCCAAATTGGCATGAGGAATGCTCCCCATGGAACCGCTTAAGATCTTACCCATGAACGGCATAACCGACTTCGAGGCTGAAAAGTCCTACAATCCTAAGGGTGCGACCAAAAACGAACATATAGGACTGAGTTTCGACCGGCGTCTGGCGCTGGAATTCCATGGCGCCAAAATCTCTTCTGATGCCGGTCTGCTTGCCTATAGAGAGATGGACGAGGTGCTCGGACTGACGTC
>Ga0302189_10002632_pt1 | contig 14265 bp, 14 predicted proteins | sample II_Bog_E2_2_FD_194551 | JGI IMG/M metagenome (GOLD analysis project Ga0302189, IMG submission 194551) | Peat permafrost microbial communities from Stordalen Mire near Abisko, Sweden - II_Bog_E2_2 | ecosystem: Environmental > Terrestrial > Soil > Wetlands > Peat | place: Sweden: Abisko...
CGAGCTTCATTTTGTTTGGCGGGTTCAAGGAAAGTCCGGCTCCGCGCAAGGATACTCCGCAGGGCGGAGTTGATTCTCATTCCCATGCATCGCATGGCACAAAATCAAAGGGCAGTCAGGGAGGACAACCGCCAACCGTGGACAACCATGAGCAATAGAGGTGACGGCACGTGTTTTTGAGGAAGGAAAGTTTCAGATGGACTGTGCTGCACCCTACGGCCTCGGCACCCTGCCCGCGAGCCATCTTCGCCAACCATTGCCTTACCGTATGATTTTTCGCTCCGTAAACTGGACCTTATAGGGTTACGCTTTGTACGGTCCACCAAACAACCGAGGCGTCGTGGTGCGTCAACACCGCCGACGCCTCTAACCAATCAGCCTGTTCAGGAGGCTTCATGGCTACCCGTAATTCTATCGAATCCACTCTCGTCCGCTTCGCCCGCCATCTGCACGCGCGGCGCGGCCTGGCCGAGGCCACCGTCCACAACTACGTCTCCGCGATCCGGCGCCTCGCGCCCGTGATCGGCTTGCAGCCCACTCCGAAGGCGGTCGAGCAGCAGATCGAGCGGATGCACAAGGCCGGAGCCTCCTACTCCCACATCGTCAATACGTCGATTGCGCTCGAAGTCTATTGCGCCTTTATCGGGCGGCCCATCAAGCTGGGGCGTCCGCAGAAACCCCATCACCTTGTGCGCGGCACGTTGTCCGAGGCTGAAATCACGCTGCTGATCGCGGCAGCGCGCACCCTGCGCGAACGTGCGATGATTGCAACGCTTGCCTATGCCGGCCTACGCAACAAGGAGCTTTGCCGGCTGCGAATCCGCGATGTCGATCTAGGCGGTCAGACACTGCATATCCAGGCCACGAAGACGCAGAAGGATCGTTATACGCACATTTCCGCGCCATGTGTGAGCCTGTTGGCCGAGTACTTGCGCGAGCGCGGCGGCCAGCCCGGTGATCTGCTCTTTGTCTGTTTCCGCAGTGGGAAACCCTACTCGCAGCAGAACCTGCGCAAGATGATTCGCACGGCGGCAAAGCGCGCGGGACTGAAGAAGCGTGTTTACCCTCATTTACTTCGCCACTATTCCGTGTTTCGAACTATGCCGAGTGGGTTGAGGGATCGTTGCACCTACGCCCGTGTTTCCCGATCAATTCCGAGATTGGCGGGTCAGTCACTCGGCATAGTTCTGTTGAGCCTACAGGTTGTTGAGGAATCCAAGGAGTTGATCTCCAGGGCGATAACGGGAGAACTTGCTGCTCAATGGCTCTGTCTTTTCGAGCGCCTTCTCTTTCATTGCCAGAGTGGCTTCCAGATAGATCTGAGTTGTTTCGACCGATTCGTGCCCAAGCCACAACGCAATTACCGAGCGATCCACGCCTGCTTGTACTAAATCAACGGCCATGGTGTGTCGAAGGACATGAACTGTAACCCGTTTTCCAACTAAAGAGGGACAGGCCTTGGCAGCAGTGTTCACATGCCTGAGAAAAAGATAATGCACGCCATCGGGGCTGAGAGACGTGCCACGGAGGTTGGGAAACACAATCTTTCCATCGCCGCGCGGCGGTTCATGGAGCCAAGCTTTCAATACGGCCACTGTTGGTTTGGCAAGAGGCGCGCATCGTTCCTTTCTGCCTTTCCCAATCACGCGGACATGAGCGCCCTGACCGAGAGTGACTTCATTGCGCGTCAACCCGGTCATCTCTGACAAGCGGAGCCCAGTCTGCACCGCTACCAGGAGAAATGCGTGGTCACGCCGACCGAACCAGGTACTTTGATCGGGCGCGGCAAGCAAGGCCTTGACTTCCGGACGAGCGAGAAAATGCACTTGTGTTCGCGTATATCGCTTGCTCGGAATGGCCAGAACACGTTGGATTTGGGCGGCATGGTCCGGCGCTTCGAATGCGGCATACCGGAAAAAAGAGTGAATGGCGGTCAGCCGCAGATTGCGACTGCGCGCGCTCAGGCTTCGATGTTTTTCCAGGTCATCGAGAAATCCCGCGATCAACGGTGCGTCGAGCGCCTGAAACGTGAGCCGGTCGGGCGGCGTATGCAACTGTTGTTGCGCGAACTTTAGCAGCATACGGAAAGTGTCGCGATACGAACTGATCGTATGTGGACTGGCTTGCCGCTGCTGCATGAGCCGCTGAGTGAAGAACCGTTCCAACAACGGAGCCAGGCTGGTCTTGGTCGATTTCATGACTGACCCTCCCAGCAACGCTCAAGACGGGACATCGCCTCTTGCATCAATTCGGGCCACGCGCTGAGATACCAATAGGTATCACTGACGTGGACATGACCAAGATAGGCAGATAAGAAGGGCAGCCGCCGCTCGACATCTTCGCCGGAGCGGTACCACCGCAATAGCGTCATCACAGCAAAGCGATGACGAAGATCGTGAATGCGTGGGCCATATTTATCTGCTGGGCCGCGCAAGCCAATCTGGCGCGATAGAGTGGAGAAGGTTCGGTGGATCTGCCCCTTATCCAACCGGTTGCCCCAACTGGAAACGAACAGGTAGGGAGAAACTGTTCGGCCCGCCCAATGACACCTGCGCTTGGTGATGTAGCTCGCAAGTACCGCACATGTGGAGGGATGCAAGGGCACCAGGCGGTCCTTGCCAAACTTGGCGCCACGGATGGTCAATAATCCTGCTTTCAGATCGACGTCCCGAAGCTCAAGGTTTTGCGCCTCGCCCAAACGCAGACCCGAGACACTCAGCAACCCAAACAGACAATAGTAGACCCAGGGGCTCAATCTACGTTCACTGCGATACTTCATCTGCAAGGCCGCGCGGAGCAGACGGTGGATGTCCTCTTCGGAATAGAGAAAAGGCCGCGCCCGCTTGGGCTGAAAGGGTAAGAGACCCTCAAGCGGAACCTCTGTGCGAGGATCAGTGGCACTGCGATAGCGCGCGAATCCACGTACTTGGCTCAACCGTTGGGCCCAATAGGCGGGTTGAGTGTTTGCTGGCAGTTGCGCCCAGGCAAGCGCTAATGCCTGGGTAATATGCCGTGCCTTATGTTGTTCAAGAAAAGATACGAAGTTGATTAGCGCGAGACCCGTTTCGTGCAGCTTGAATCCCAGCCCGCGCCGCATATCCAAATACGACTGCACTGCTTCCCGGAGTGCATTCATCGAACACCTCCCGGCCACGGCAGGGCAAGTGGCCGCAACACATCGAGGTCCACCTTGGTGTAGATCTTGGTGGTCTCTGGGCTGCGATGGCCCAGCACTTCACCAATCTCGCCCAGCGACGCGCCGTGACGGAGCATGTCCGTGGCTAGTCCATGTCGAAACTGATGAGCCCCCTGTGTGGGTGCCTTGATGCCTGCACGCTTGAGATTATGCTGAACGATGCATGAGATGGCCACGCAATCCTTTAAGCCACGGATAGGAGCTCGGCTCCGCAAAAAGACGCGGCGACAGTTGCTATTCCGAGGCCGTCCGTGCCGCAGATATGCGGCAATCGCAGTTCCTACGTCCGTAGGAAGAGGGAGAATGGCGCGTTCGCCGCCTTTTCTCCGAAAATGCAACAGTCCAGCGTTCCAATCGATGTCTTCCAGATCGATCCCTGCTATTTCGCCAGCTCGCAATCCGAGCCGAGCCAATAACAAGATGATCGCGTAGTCGCGGAGTCCCATCGCCGTATGCCGGTTGATCGACGCCAACAGCCGCCGCACGAGATCTGGCGGGATTGCGCGAGGGATGGCGCTCATCGACCAGTTGGCAACGGTGGGAACGGCGGCAGCCAAGTTATGCTGGATGTCGCCTCGATAGCGCACGTAATGCAAAAACGATCGCAGTGCGGCTGTCAAAAGCTTCGCACGCTTCAAATGCAGCCTTGGCGCGACGCGCTGGACGAATCCAACGACATCGCCGGCACATAGGCGTGAAAGCGGCACAGGCCCTCCGCCGAAGCGGCCGGTTAGAAACTCACGGACGAATGGACTGTAGTTGCGAGCGGTCGTCGTTGCGAGTGCCCGTTCGTTGAGTAAATGGAACTCGAACTCATGTACAGCTTGCTCGACCGCAGAAGGCTTGCGCGGAGGAACCTCCTGCGCTGGAACAACACCTCGGCTGCGCAGAAAATTGATGAACTGTCTTATATTCGCGCCATCACACGGGAGAATCTTTACACGACGGCCGCGTGATCGCAGATAGCGGGCCACGTGCTCGGATGTTACGCGGCAAGAGTCGACACTTGCCTGACCGAGCCAACGGCTGAAACATGACGCGAGCATGACTCGCCTGCGCCGGGTACCCAAAGCATATCCTTCATCGTGTAACCATTTTGCAAACTCAACAATGTGGGCCGCCAAAGGACCATCCAAGGGCCGAGAGAGAACCACATCCTCACTCACAATGTACTTCATAGCTGAACTCCCTTCTGCCGATCCTGTCGGATCGACGGAGCCAGACTATTCCGCATTCATGCGAGGAATGAAGTAGAAAATAAAGCACTCCCGAAATTTCACGGTAATAGTTCGAAACACGGAATAGTGTCTCTTATCTACCATGGTAGATAAGAGACATTCACTGGCCACGAACCTACTTCACCGTGGGGCACATCTGCTGACAATCAAGGATCAACTCGGCCACGCGTTTGTGGAGACGACCATGATCTATATCCACTCCAGCCCGGAGCACACCCAATTGCAGTACCGGATGTACGCCCCGTCCTACCTCTGAACCCTGGCGGGCCGAAGAGAGCTTCGGTCCGCGGGTCAATCCTGCTTTGCGATCAAAGGAAAACCTGAGGAGATCATCATCGGGTTCAAGACGACCAATCTATCCCGGCAAAGCCGTCACCGAAACTCTATTTGATCGCTCCAGATCATGCTCGCGCATCGCGCGGCGTAATTCTATCGATGACCGATGCGAACGAGCACACGGGAATTTCCGCATGGAGTGTGATGTGATACCGCTCACATAGCCGCCATGCTCGGGATACCTGCTGATTACTTATGGGTAAATATCGCATCTCCCGGTTATCCACAGAGCGACAAGATTTTAGCAAAAAGTAACCTTGACGCAGGGGAAGGACGTGTATACTCCTCCTGAATCAGTTTTACGACTCCGCATGTTTTTGACGAGTTCTTCTGTCTTCCGCTATCTCTGCTCGGAGAGACCGAAGAAGTCATCGTCGCCGTTCTCTATGCCGGCAAACACGTCTTGCGAAGCTCAGGTATCGAAGGGCCGCGAACAAGAAATGAAGGAAACGAAAGGACTGAGGAAGATGACGAAGTCTGCGTGCATGTGGCTTGGTTTGGTTTTGGCATTGGCGTCCGCGGGCGCGGCGGCCTAGACGGTGACAGGAAGCGGCACAACGAACACGGTCCCGGTTTTCACCGGAACTTCGACGGTTGGTAACTCGCCTATTGCAGTTTCGGGCGGTAAAGTCGGGATTGGGACAACGCCCACATTTCCCTTGACGGTGAGCGGTGAGGTGGAGGCCGGAAGTTTTTGCATCGGCACCTACTGCCTCGGCAAACAATCGGGCGGGTTGGTTCTGGGCGGAATACCCTTCGGTGACGGCAGTGGCTCTTCTAATGCGCAAACTATCGCGATTGGCACTGCTACACTCCTTTAGAATACTACGGGCAGCTACAATGTCGGGATTGGCTATTCCACTATGACGGGGAATAGTACAGGAATCCAAAATGTTGGAATTGGCCCCATCGCGCTTGCAAACAATTCTACTGGCTCGAACAATGTCGCCATTGGGTACGCATCAGGAACCGGATCCGGCGGTGGTGCTTTCAATAACAATACTTTTGTAGGAGCACAAATTGGAAACGGTTCCACTTCTGTTCTCTCCAATAACACAGTTGTCGGTTCTTCAGCTGGTTTTAATATGGCAGGAAACGGCAACGTGATACTCGGCAACTCTGCGGGATACAACTATACCGGTTCGAATGCTTTCTTCGTAGGGAACGTGCAGCAGTCCAGTCTTGCGGGCGATAAGGCCTATTCGCTTCTTTACGGTACATTCGCCGGAACTGCAGGATCTACAACGGGACAGTCCTTGACTGTTAACGGCAGCGTCGGCATCGGCACGACGGCACCTGGCGCAAACTACAAGCTCGACGTCGCCGGCCAAATCCACACATCAGGCGGCATCGTCTTCCCCGACGGAAACATACAGACGGTGGCGTACACGGGTACATGCGGCGCAGACTATGCCGAGGCCGTCGATGTAACCGGCGATCGGACGAAGTATGAACCGGGCGACATTCTTGTCATCGATCCCGATGCCCCAGGAAAATTTCTCAAATCCAATCAGGCCTATTCGACACTTGTCGCGGGCATTTATTCGACCAAGCCGGGCTTTGTGGGCAGAAAGCAGCCAGCCACCCCTGAGACCAGCGCAACTGAAGTGCCGATGGCCATGGTGGGCCGAGTACCGACCAAGGTGAGCGCTGAGAACGGCCCGATCAAGGTGGGCGATCTTCTGGTTGCTTCTTCGACTCTGGGCCATGCCATGAAGGGTACGGACCGCAGCCTGTTGACCGGAGCCGTAGTAGGCAAGGCTCTTGGTTCACTCGATTCCGGCACCGGCGTGATCGAAGTACTTGTCACGTTGCAGTAGCAGCACCACAGCCTTGAGGGAGAACTTGCATGTCGCGTACATCTCGCAATCTTATTCTGCTGCTGGCGGTCGTGCTGGTCCTTGGTAGAAGCGCATTTGCCGCTCCTATCGGATCGGTCACCATCACAGGCGGTGAGCAGTCCTCGGCAGGAGTGTGGGACACCGGAACTGTCACGGCCACGATCAACGGGGTCTCTGTGTCGGTTGCCTACAACCAGTATTCCACCCCGGCAGGCATCGCGTCGGCACTGGGTGCAAGGATATCCCAAAACTGCAACATGACTGTATATGCACACGCCGTTGGCGCGTTGCTCAAATTCTATCCAAAGACCGCAAGTGCAATCACTTCCGCAACCATAACCACAGTTTCCAGCAATCCGTCTGTCTTTCCTAGTGTCTCTTTCACGATAGGTGGAGTCAGCGATTGGTCGCCGCCGGATATTACTAGCCTCTCATTGACAGAGGGACCGCCTTCGATGGGATTTGTCATCTACGGAACCAATTTCGGTTCCACCCAGGGCACCGTGACTATCGGAGGTATATCAGCCACGATCATTGCTTGGACGGCAACCTCTATTGTTGTGCAGGTGCCGAATGGCCTGACGGCAGGCTCCTATAGCGTTGAGGTCGCAACTTCGTCATCGTCGGTGTTCAATACAGAAACATCTACGTTCCAGGTGGATGATGCGTTTGAATGCGATTAGGAAGGCCGATTCCGCTATGCTTTTCGCCACAAAGCTACGATTAACCGCGACGATGTTAAGGATTCGATTGATTTTCAAGTTGTAAGGACCAGGCATGATGTGTCAAAAGGAGTATTCGCCGATGAAATTCCTCAATTTTAGATATGGGCAGGCGTTGTGCCAGCCTAGACCTCTTATGCTCACCATGCTGGTTTGCTTGCTATGGGCCCCTACAGGGTTAGCTCAACAAACCCCGACGCCGCCGCAAGATGGTTCAAATACTTCGGTGCAGGTTTCCCAACCCGAGCCGCCTAGGCCAGACTGGTTGCCTGAAGGGGCAGTGTGGGAGGGTACCGGCTGGAGCACACCCGAACCGCTGCCTTCACAGTACGAATCGTTTTTTGCGTGGACGCTGCACCTTGACGACCAAGCCGATCTGCATGATAAAGCCGGCAAGGACGGCTCCTGGCTGCGCCATCATTTGGAGGAGAGCATTGGGCTTACGCCGGCAGAAGTCGATCTTGTGCGGGAAGCTGCCCAGCGCAATCAGCAAGAGACGAAAACGTATAACGAGAAAATATATGCCGCAATCAAGGCAAACTGGGCAAAGTATCCAAGTGATAGTGGTAAGGAATTGCCGCTGCCCCCTGAATGCGCGGACCTGGCGAAACAACGGGACGAGGCCACATTGCGTGTAGTCTCCGACCTCGAGGAGAAATTGGGACCTGAAGCAACAGCCAAACTGGAAACGTGGAGGGCAAAAATTTGGGCGGCTCCGCGGACAAATGAGCACGGCATGTTACCGCATGGAGCCGATGAGGCATGGCGCGAACTCAATTTGAAACGCAATCAAGAGATGAAGACGCAAGCGGAACAGCAAAGCCGGGAAAAATCGCAGCAGCAACCAAACGGCCAGCAGGTGCACTGATGAAATCCAATTTGCGCATTTGCTTTCTTTTCGTATCGGCGACAATGTTGGCGAGCCTGGCGAACACTTCGATGGCCCAGAGTCCAAGTGACTACGTACAACTGTGGACTTATTACATTCAGACACCCTATCAATCGGGCAGCCCAGCTTCAAATACACAGAACCCATTCTGTGCCGGTGTCAATACCAACTGAAAAAGCCACATTTTGCTGAACGAAAAATCCCCCACCTCCCTGTCGGTGACGGTTTACAGTTGCAGCCGGCCAGATGAAAATGAAGTCGGCTGGTGAAGCGGAGGCGGGCTCTGCAGGAGTGCAACCCGCCGAGGAATAACTGGCTGCGACTCATCGAGACGGTGAGAGGGCGGGGGCGGGGCGATAGACTGCTTCGCCTTTTGCCCGAGGTCATCCCACCGGACGATAGATCGCCCATGCCTGAAAAAACTCATAGGTTGCTCCGTTTGCCTCGGCTGTTGGTGGCGCCAACCGACGGCTCGGCTTGCTGGTTCTGGAGCGGGATCAGTCCTGCTTTGCGCCGTTCCTTGAGCCGGTAGCTCTCTCCGCGAATGTTGATGGTGGTGGAGTGATGCAGCAGCCGGTCGAGGATGGCGGTTGCGATGATCGGGTCGCCGAAGATCGATCCCCATTCGCCGTAACTCTTGTTGGATGTGAGGATGATCGAGCCCCGTTCGTAGCGTGCGCTGACGAGCTGAAAGAATATGGTGGCTCCGAGATCGTCCAGAGGCAGATATCCCATTTCGTCGATGATGAGCACCTTGGGCGCCAGGTAGACGCGCAGGCGGCGGTCGAGCCGGCCCTCACGATAAGCGCGGCCGAGGTCGGCGACCAAGTCGTGCGCGGTCATGAAGTAGGCGGCCTGGCCAGCCTGGATCGCGCACTCGGCCAGCGCCACGGCCAGATGCGTCTTGCCCACGCCGGGCGGGCCTTGCAGAATCACGTTGGCGGCCTCATGCACGAACCGCAGAGTGCGCAACTCGCTGATCTGGCGTTCGTCGATGGAGGGCTGGAAGCTGAAATCGAATTGCTGAAATGTTTTCAAGTACGGCAGGTGCGCTAGTTGCAGTCTCGCCTTAAGATAGCGCTGGCGCCGCGCATCGGCCTCGGTGTTCATCACTTCGACGAGGAAATCGGCATACGATGGTTCTTTCTTCGCAGCGGTCTCCAGCAATGAATCAAGCCGTGCGTCGATGGCGGTCAGGCTGAGTGTGGACAGTGTGGTTCGCAGTTGTTCAATCGGGGTCATCGCGCACCTCCACAAGCCACGCTGTCATAGACGGCCAAAGAGCGGCGCTCGACCATCGGCGCACTCTCGACGATGTGGATCAGCGTCTTGCCGCTCTGCTTGATGCCCAGCGGTATGCCGGCATGGTGCTGTCCGTGTGTGATGACCAGATGTTTCCGCATCGCCCGATCATGTACCGCGATGCGTTCCGCGCCATGGCGGACCTCGACCGAGTTGCCATGATCGCGAACCCAGACCTCTTTGCCCGCATAACTCCAGGGCACGGAGTAACGGCTCCCTTGCCAGGAAACGTAAGCATCGCGGGCCACCTTGCGTTGCTCGTCATCCATATACGGATAAGCCGGGCGGCCATCGATCGGCTGCATAGAGAACAGATCTTCGTCGAAACGAAGCAGCACCTGCTCATGCGTTGTGCCATGCACGCGACGGTTGGCGACCTCTGCCAGCCAGCAGCGCATCTCACCGTTGAGTTCCGCAGGTTGTCCGGCTCGCGTCCCAGCAACCCGCAGAGGAAGTTACGCCGCACATACTTCACGCCCGACTCGATCTTACCCTTCGTCTGTGGCCGATATGCTCGGCAAAGCCGCGGCGTGAAACCCCAGTAGCGGGCAAAGTCCAGAAAGATGGCGTTCCAGATAATCTCGCCGCGCTCATCGATGCCAGTCCAGACCGTCTTCATCCGGTCGTAGAGAATCTCCTCCGGCACCGCGCCCCACTGTCTGAAGGCCGACTCATGCATCCGCAGCAGCGTTCCCAACTTCTGGTCCGTCGCGGCCTCGGCCATCATCATGCGGCTGTAACCCAGCGTGATGGTGAAGCCCCACAACATATGTTCTGCGCTCGCTTCCGACAACGAACCGAGATGGCCCCAATCCACTTGTGCCTGCTTGCCGGGCAGCGTCTCAAATCTCCGCACCGCGACCGTCAGAGCATCCTTCCGCTGTGGCCGCAGCCACTCCGTCAGTGTCGAGTAGCCGCCGCCGTAATTACGCTCGCGAAGCTCTCGAAACAGTACCTGTGCGTTCCAGACGCCAGCCTTGAGCCGCTCCTTCAAATACTGCTTGAATGGCTCCAACTTGCCCATCTGGACGGGCCGTGGTCCATAGACCGGCCTGCCCCCAGGCGCCAACAGATAGCGGCTGATCGTCTTGCGGTCGTAACCGGTCAGTCGGCTGATGGCCCGAATGCTCAACCCTTCCCGCTTGAGTTCCTTGATCTCATCCACGTCTCTACCTCTCAGCAATGGCGGCCCTCCTCTGTCTCCAGAATCGGACCGGTGGCTCACCGCCGGAGGGTGGGGGACTTTTCGTTCAGCATAAAGTGGATTTTTGCATCAGCCGTGACACCGGGCCAAATTCAACTTGTTACTTCACAGAAAAAGATGTGTTTGCGGGCAGCACAACTACAACCGAAGTTGATGTTTGGACTTCGACTACCGTCGGGCAGGCGATTGTCAACAACAATTTCAACGCTCATGCTGGGACATATATCGACGAATGGATTTCTTCTGGAAATCCCCCGTACTGGCTACAGCTCACAAGTAGCACACAGCCCGTTGAAAGCGAACCGACAGCCCGTTCTCCTCAGACAGGAGTTTTATCCTACACTTTAGCTGTCCCAGGCAACTATTACGGTCAAGCCGACTGGCACTGCGCGGATAACACTGTCATTTACTACTATGCCTGTTTTGACACATGGTTCCCCACTTACAACGACAGTATCCTAACCACCAATCCATGGTTCTATGACGGGGCACCTCAGGTGAACCTGCCTTCGGCTGCGCCTGGCAATGGGCCGGGATCGTCGGGAACAATCACTGTTACCGGCGCGCATTTTGTTGACCCCTTCCTGGGCTCCGGCGCGGCGGGCGTGGGTCCGGTACCAGGCGATTCGCGTCTCTCGCTGAACGTCAATTCATGGAGCGTAAACAGCACCACCGGGGTTGAAACCGTTGTGGTCGGCTATTCCGTCTCCTCAAATGCCAGCATCGGGGCGAGTAGTTTCACGTTCAAGGATCACTTTGGAAGCAGTGCATCTATTCCGTTCAACGTCCTTCCGCCTCCGACCATCGATGGACCGAATGGGAGCCCGATTAGTAGTTCTGCGAGTTCTCCAATCCAGGTTCTTGCGGGTCAGCCTATTTCTCTCTCCGTGGCCGCACCTTCCGGCCAGACAATCCAGAGCCAGTCGTGGGTGTTCGGAACTCCGGGAGATGTTGTTGCAAACTTTAATGCAACGTCCAACAGCGGCGGACCAGTCGCTGTTACGAACACAACGAGCAGCAACCTCAATTGTTTTTTCATCGTCCCAGGCAAAACTGAAAAGGTCACCGTGAACGTGACCTACAGCGGCGGAGCAACGGCGAGTACAACGGAGTGGTATAGCGTGGGCGGACCGACAGGAAATATTCTGCCCAATGTGTTTACTCAGGGGAACAATAGTGGCACTCTTATTCTTGATTCGCCAAATGGAAACCCGAACCCGAATGCTAACCCGGCGACGATGCAGATGGGTAATGCACCCTTAAATCCACATGTTGGAATATGGTTCAATGACCTTCCAACGCTACCGACTAACAGCGGGAGTTTTGTTTGGGTCCAGATTCTCAACTCTGTGACATACTCGCAACTATTTCAGAATGGCGTAGGGTATAATCCGCCAAGCGACATCGAGCTGGGGTTGGATGGAGAATACCCATATTTAGGCGGAGAATATTCGCCGAACAAAACTACGTCGGATGCGCCAGGCAGGACTGATCTCTACAGTTTCCTTGGCGAAGCTGGGGAATCGTTTGATGCTACAATGTACGTGCTCTGGGATCCAACGATTCCGCCTTCGGGACAGACTACATGCACAGCTGCATGGATAGACACAACGACCCAACCATACACACCTAATCCCAGTACTTGTGCTTCCATTCCAGTTCCCCTTGCATCGGTTGAATGGACGTGGTCAGCCTGCGCGATCAATTCGCTCTCTGCTGGACCCAATAGTGCTCCAGCACCGTCATGGGCGGTAAATTGCGGTAAGGGGGGCTACGCTCAACCAGTAGCGAGCGGTTACCCAACATGGACTACATGTGACGCGTCCAAGTTCGGCAAATGCGAATAACCTTGAAGAAGGGGTATGATATGAACAAATTCCGGCAATTCGTGCTGCGGCTTGCTACTGTCGTGTTGATTGCGTCTAGCGGTATCTGCCTTGGTGGCCAGACCGTCGTAGCTGCCAGCCAAACTGATTCAATCACCGTGAGCATGACTCTCGATAAGGATCACTTTCCAGTTGGCCAATCACCTAATGTTCGTGTAACGATGAACAACCAAACGGACCATAATATCCCTTTTCATTTCAATATGTTACTGCTCCATATAGAAAGGGAAAACGGTGAGCCTCGTACGGAGATACGTCAACGCATGGCAACGGGCAAGCTTCTTCCCGGAGAGGCTCCTTTGCGTGAAGATGAGTACTACTCACAAGATGTTATTCCGGCAAGGGAATCAATAATCAGAACGATCCGCGCGAAGTTTTTCTATGATCTGAGTGCGCCTGGTAAATACACTGTGTATGTGGATGTCAAGGATCTCTTGACGGGGAAACGACTGCGCACAAACACAGCGCAGTTCGAAATTGTAGCGCCGAATCAATAGGCATGAAATGATTTAGATTTATTGTTACCAGCTATTTCATGTTGGCTTTGGGTCACAAATGGTAAGTTTTGACCCACGACCGCCGTCCCTTCTTTTCAAAGTCTTGCATGGGTCAAATGTCAAGGCCACGATTGATCCATGAAATACGGCTATGCCTGCGTACCGACCGACGATCAAAGTGCCGCTTTGAAGGTCGCGGCTTTGAAGCGGGCTGGATGCAAGACGATTTTCCGGGATGAGGTGTCAGGAGCCACGACGAAGCGCTCGGCCTGTACTGAGGAAGATGTTTTTGACCACTGCAAAGGCTATCGCCTCGGCCTGCATCTTGTGTACGGTTTTCTCCGCCGCTGTGCGACGGTTGGTCTTTTGCAACATATATGCGAGAGTTCACACACCAGCATCGAGAACTCCTCCGGCGCGGATTGACCTGGCAAGAGTGCAACCTTACCGCCGTAGCTGACGCGAAGTGTCTTGTTCATTCTTCACCTGCAAAATCACCTGTTGAATGTCCGCCTTCGGCGTATTTCCGCGTTGTTTGGCAGTCCCCAGCGGCCTGTAAGTTGTTGAAAGTACATTTAATAGGGGCTATGGCATGGAAGAGGTCATCGGTTCGATCCCGATCAGGTCCACCAAATAACTCAACAACTTAGCGGTCCCCCTCCAAATTGCTTGCCCGCATTTTGCCCGCAAATTGCAAAATCTTTCCGCGCGACGGCACCGCAGTAGTCTGATTTTCCTCTCTTCCTGAACCATTCTTCGGTTCCATCGTTGAACTGCGTGCTTGGGTGAAAACCCCGTGATCGGCTTCCCGTCCTGCCGCATTCGGGCCAAACGTAGCGGGCCGCTCAGGAGTAGGCCCGGTAGTGCCCGTACCAACCAACTCGGAATAGATCGAGTTGATGGCCATACGCACTTCTGGTTCGAGAGACTGCATATAGACGTCCGTTGTCGTCGAGGCCTTGGAGTGCCGCATCATGCCCTGAATATCCTTGACGTGACCCTTGGTCTTGCCAAGCGTAGCGATGGTGCGACGGATGACCTGGAATGTCAGCTTCGGCAAATCCAGTTCTCTGGCCCATTTGTGCAGAATGCGATGACGATAGTTGCTCGAATCCATCGGTCCGCCAAAACGTCCCGGAAACATAAAGGCGTCC
>Ga0302189_10002633_pt1 | contig 14262 bp, 18 predicted proteins | sample II_Bog_E2_2_FD_194551 | JGI IMG/M metagenome (GOLD analysis project Ga0302189, IMG submission 194551) | Peat permafrost microbial communities from Stordalen Mire near Abisko, Sweden - II_Bog_E2_2 | ecosystem: Environmental > Terrestrial > Soil > Wetlands > Peat | place: Sweden: Abisko...
CACTGGCGACGGTGGTGATGGCCTGCTGCGATTGGGCCTGCGCCTCGGCGCGCTGCGCGTCGAGCACGTCCGTCTGCATTTGCGCCAGTGGCTCGCCGACCTGCACAAAATCACCTTCGTTCACCATGATGCTCTGCACGCGGCCGGGCAGTTTGGTGGCGACGTCAATTTCCGTGGCTTCGATGCGACCGTTGCCGCTGACAAAACCTTTACCCGGACCGGAAGGTTGTAACACCAAATAAATCACCACCCCGATTAACACCACCGCTACGGCAATGGCAGCTATAACCAATATCTTCTTGCGCTGTGGCGTAAATGTCGGCTTGGGCTGTGAGCCTGCTGGGGCCGGCATGGGAATCGTTTGCGTGGTGCCAATCGCAACCGGTGTGACAATCGGAACGACCGGTATGGTGGTCATGGTCTTCGGCGCAGTTGGTGGGACGGGCACAGTCATTTGAGAGTTCGTTTGCTTTCTGGGTTAATACGTTTCTTGTTTTCGATGTTTACAAAAATCCACTGTGAAAAGTGTCCGTTTTGGATACGGAGAACAATGGGGTGAACACCCCATCAGATTGAAATATTTAAAATTCCGTGCCGCCCGATCCTGGTGATTTATGCGATCTTCAAGCGGGCGAAAACTGACACCTTAACCAAATCCAGGACGAAGACAAAAACCATGGCCCCAGCCAACACGCTGGCCAATACCCAGACCGGCAGCGGCGTCATGAGCCAACCAAATCCGGCCAGGGTCGCGGCAATGAATACATCAAGGACGGACGAGAAGACCAGCCAGCGGCAGGGATGGGGCGATGACCAGATTCGCCTACGGGCGCGGACTGCGTAGGTAGTTGCCTGATTTCCGCACACCAAAGTGAAAAACGCCAGCGTCTGTAAAGCGGCGATGCCCAGCCCCAACCGGAAATGGCCGAATGCCAAAACGCCGACGCAGAAAGCCAGTTCAGAAATACCCATGAAGATGGCTGCGATCGTCAACTTGCCGATGCGCCAGCTATTGGGCAATGGTGATGGCTGGACATTGTCGGTGGTCAACGACATGCCAAGGAGGTCGCCCACCATCATCACGATGATCATCAGCATCGGCGTCAAAATTGCGTGCCCGGTCATGATGAGGCCGATACCCAACAACAAAACCTGCACAATTTTCTTGGTCAGGGAATTTAATGTGTAAGTCAGAATGCGCTGGAACGTAATGCGCCCTTCTTTCACTGCCGCGACGACGCCGATAAGACCCGGCGAGGTCAGCACAATTCCCGCCGCCGACTTCGCAACATCGGTTGCGGTCGAAACCGCGATACCCATTTGCGCCTGGCGCAACGCGGGCGCATCGTTGGCTCCATCGCCGCACATGCCGACGATGTTGCCGGTCTTTTGAAATGCCTTAACCAATTTGAATTTATCCTCAGGCAGCACGCCGGCGAACACAGCGAAACTTTCCGGGCGAACGTCATTCGGTATCGGCCCCGGCGGACACACCGCGCCATCAAGACCGACCGCATGAGCAACAATCGCCGCCGTCGCGGGCGCGTCGCCGGTCACCATCACCATGCGCACGCCAAGAGTTTTCAATTGGGTAACTAATTCCGCCGAGTCTTCGCGGGCCGGGTCGCTGAGCGCGATCAATCCCATGAGTTGCATCGCCGCCGGTGGCCCTGCGGCAACTGCCAGCACACGAAAACCTTTGCCTTCCAGTTCCGTCGTCGCCGCCGACGCTGTCGGTGACGGTGCCGCAATCGCGACAACAACGGTGAAGGCGCCTTTGACGATGCGCAGGGTTCCGAGCTTCGAATCCGTCGCCGTCGCCTCGGACATTTTCGTCGCCGGATCAAACGGTTTGAAATGTGAGAGTTTTGGCGGGTTCGCCGAAACTTTCTGCGCGGCGGCGGAGCGAATGGCAGCGTCCACCGGGTCTTGTCCGCCATCGGAACTGGCGAGCGCCGCCATGGTCAAGATGTGTGATTCATCGAAGCCTGGCATCGGTTGAACCGTCGTCACGGACAGTTGATTGCGCGTGAGCGTCCCGGTCTTATCGGCGCACAGCACATCAATCGAAGCTGCTTCATCCACGGCCGAGAGCCGGGTTGGCAAGACGCCCTGGCGTGCCAACGCGCGTGCGCCCAGCGCACTCGCCAACGTGAACGTGGCTGGCAGCGCCACGGGAATCGAAGCGAGCACTGCTGTTAACACCAAGGGGATGATCTCGCTCATCGGCATGGCATGAGCCAGCGCATACGCCACCAGCAGGAGGATCAGGATGCCATTGAACACCGCGAGATTGCGCACCACCTGCAACACCGCCTTTTGCTGGGAACTGACAACATGAGCGGTGCGCACCAGTTCAGCCGTGCGACCGAACTTGGTGCGGATTCCCGTCGCAGTGACTTGCGCGACCGCCTCGCCACGCTGCACCAGCGCGCCGGCAAATGTTTGAAATCCCGGCCCGGCTTCGGAGCCAATGGATTCACCGGTAAGCATGGATTGATCGAGCAGGACATTCCCTTCGGTGAGCTTTACGTCCGCCGCTACGACGCCGCCGAGCGATAACTTTATGATGTCACCCGGCACCAAGTCGGCGGCAGGTAGATCTTTCCAAGCCCCGTCACGACGCACCGAAGCTGTCAGCGCGAGACGTTTTTTCAACGCAGCGAGGGTTGCCTGCGCGCGACCCTCTTGAAAGAAACCAAGGGCGGCGTTGAACAATAGGAGCACCGCGATGATTCCCGCTTCGACATATTTGCCGAGCACCAGCTCCAAAATGGTCGCCGCTTCCAGCATCCAGGGAATGGGACTCCAGAATTTGGTCAGCGCCCGGCGTAAGGGATTCTCCGCCGTGTCCGGCATGGAATTGGGACCGGACTTTTCCAATCGAAGTCGAGCTTCATCACTCGTAAGACCGTCAGGTGGATTTTTGTCCTTAGCGGTTATGGCGACAGGCGCAGCAGCAATTGGAGCTGGTGACATAAATGCGACTGCTCAAAAAGTTTAATTGCTAGTTCAAAACGTCCGGCATGGCCGTAAACATTGAACACCGCATATTTTCTTCGAGCATATTTCAAAACGATCACCGAATGATCCTCAAGCAAGCGTGGCCAGCGCCTCTTTCGTAAAGCCGACCAGTTCCGATGAACGCCCCTCATGAATTTTACGCGCCCACTCCGCATCGGCAATTAAAGCACGACCCACCGCCACCAAATCAAAATCTCCCCGGTCAAAACGTCGCAACAGTTCATCCAAGGAACTGGGCGTCGAAGCTTCGCCCTTGAAGGCGGCTAAAAAGTCACCGGAAAGCCCAACTGACCCAACCGTGATGCTTGTTTTGCCCGTCAGCTTTTTGGCCCAGCCGGCAAAATTCAAATCCGAGCCGGTGAACTCGGGTTCCCAGAAGCGGCGCTGCGAGCAATGGAAGATGTCAACGCCGGCCTCCGCCAACGGCATCAGCCATTGCTCCATCGCTTGCGGAGTCGTCGCCAGTCGCGCCGTATAATCCTGGAGTTTCCATTGCGAAACGCGAAGACTGATCGCGAAGTCCGGCCCCACCGCCTGGCGGACGGCGCTGATCAATTCCCTGGCGAAACGGGAGCGCTCCCCCAAACTATTGCCGCCGTAACCATCGGTGCGCTGGTTGGTGGGATGCCAAAAGAACTGATCAATCAAATAACCGTGCGCGCCGTGAATTTCGACGCCATCAAATCCCAAAGCCTTGGCATCCGCCGCGGCTTGCGCGAACGCCCGGATCGTTGAGGCAATGTCCTGTTCTGTCATCGCCACGCCGCCGATTTTACCGGGAGCCACCAAACCAGAAGGACCTTCAAACGGCGCGGTCGTCAGCCAGCCAGAATCCTTGGGAGCCACAACGCCCATATGCCAAAGTTGCGGTGCCATGATGCCACCAACCGAATGCACCTTGGTAATCACTTCCTGCCACCCTCGCAATTCCGCCTCGCCATGAAATCGGGGAATGTTTGGATCGTTGGATGAAGCTGGTCGATTGACCACCGCGCCTTCAGAGATGATGAAACCCACTTCACCCACTGCCCGACGGGCATAATAGTCCGCCACCGCTGAAGTGGGCACGCCGCCGGGACAAAAAGAGCGTGTCATCGGAGCCATGACAATCCGGTTCTTGAGTTTAAGCGACTTTAATCGGAATGGCTCAAACAGTTGCTGGGGCGACATATTGGTTAAAATTCAATTTTCAGTTCACTTGAAAACTTTTCGGTTGCTTCGGACAACGGCCGCTGTGCGGTTGGTTCACTTGGCAATGCCCTTTTCCACGGCGAGTTTGATGATCACCGACCAAGGCAGCGCAAAATATTTGCCCGTGATTTTGCTTTTAACTATTGGGTTTCGGCTGATTTTCCCCAAATATATCTCGTATGTTTTTCCGTCAGCATCACAATCGTCCCAAAGATACTCCAGCTCCTGCTTAAGCAGTTCCTTGTCTACCGAGCAATGACAGGCAGCGACATAGGCCGGACTCAGTTGTTCAGGAGCGACCAACTTTTCAACCAGTTCCTTTTCAGAAAGTTCATTCTTGGCTTCCATAAAATTTAATAAAATTACCGAGAGATCTATCAGGCCGCTGCCTTCGGTTTAGGATTCATCATGTAAGCAATGACCCTTTCACTGACACCGGCATTTTTTAGTTCAATGATGGCTTGGGCGGTCAGATTAAATATCGAGCGGGTATTGTTGATTTCGCTGATAATAATGTCGTCAGCGACTTCAGCTTTGGCCAAGGCTTTGAGGTCAGCCAAGTTCAGATTTTGCGCATGGGGCTCGCCTGGTGCATCTTGAGGTGGTCGTAACGTCGCTTGTGCTTCGGCTGGATTGTTCATATTCGTGTATTTTCAGCGTCTCAACATACTTCGCATTTATTCTTCGGAAAAAGGCTACGGCATTGATCCGCTCATGCCCATGGGGTGTAACCCTACCACTCATCCACAACGGCGAACGCAATCGAGCCAAATTCAAAGAGGCAAAATAGTAACGGTATCGCATTTTTAAAATTGCCCCGATGCATCGCTTTTGATCCGGATTATGAAATCGGTCGCACGGCCACTAAAACGGAAAGGTAACTGGTGGAGGGACTGGTGAACAGCTAACCTTCAGATGCCATCAGCGCCAGCACTGGTTCAGTAAGGTGCTGGCGCTTTTGGATTACATGCAATAAAGGGATTATCATGAATGCCGCCGAGTTACCTTCAACTTCCAAAACACATCCGCGTCTGGCCTTGGTCGGCTGGCTAATTCTGAGTTTTGCTGCTTCCATCTCCGCTGTTTTTGTTTCAACCAACGGCTGGTATGCCGGCTTGACGAAGCCTCCCTGGAATCCGCCAGCATGGGCCTTTGGCCCGGCGTGGACGTTGCTTTATGCCTTGATGGCGGTAGCTGCTTGGCTGGTCTGGCGCGAGGGCGGATGGAAAGTGCAACGTCTGGCGCTGGGATTATTTCTTCTGCAATGGCTGCTTAATGCCCTTTGGACACCGCTCATTTTTGGAATGCACCGTTCCGGGCTGGCCGTCGCGGAAATTATATTACTCTGGTTGGCGCTGGCGGCGACACTTCGGTCGTTCTGGCGGGTGCGCAGGGTCGCAGGTGTTTTGCTGGTGCCTTATCTGGCCTGGGTGACCTTTGCCGCCGCGCTGAACTTCGCCATCTGGCGGCTTAACACTTGAGCGGAGCACTAACGATGAAGAAAAATCCCGCGTAAACCTTGGGGTCAATCAAAACGCCGGTTTTCGCTTTTGCCTCCAGCCACGTCACGACCTCGACTAGCGGAATTTCGTGAACGGTAATGTCTTCATGCGCGACACCGCCACCTTTCCCAGTGCGATGCAAATCGAAAGCGTGAAAAAGCGTCACCCGTTCCGACGTGATTCCGCTGCACGAGGGGCCGGCCGTTAACGCTTCAATGCGTCCGGCAGCGTAACCGGTTTCCTCCAATAGTTCGCGGCGGGCCGCGGCGACAGAAGATTCATGCGTGTCTCCCGGTTCGTCGCCGATGATCCCGGCGGGAAGCTCAATGGTGCGCGCGTGAACTGGAATCCGGTATTGCTCCACCAGCAAAACTTTTTGCTCCATGGTAACACCGATGATGAGGGCAACACCAGTTCCATGAACCCGGTCAACGTATTCCCAATGACCCGCTTTCATCAATGTCAGGAATTTACCGGTATGCAGAACAATTTGGCGGGCTTGATTCATTTACCTTTTAAAAGCCATGCAACGGCGGTTGCCGCCGAAAGAAAGTTCTCTGCGTCCAGCCCACGATTTTTGGCCACCGTGACAGCGAATTTCCCCGAATGAACCCACTTTGGAGTGGCCACATGCGCGATCTTGACCAATGAGGAGGCGTCCGAAGCGATGCGTTCGGCTAGATTATATCGTTCAGCAAGTTCAGGTGGCGGAAATCCTAGCAATACCGTTGAATCAATCAGCAGTTTTTTAATCTTTTCCTTGCGACAGCGAAGCACCGCACGGCTGAGCAGTTCAGACACTTCAGCGAAGGATGCCTGTCCCACGGGACAAAACACCGCATGTTCCTGTTTCCGCTCGAAGTGCTCCAACTTTTTCACCAGATGTATAGGAAATTAAATTTGGCCTTCTGAATCAATGCGAAAATGCTCAAATAAAAAGCAAATGGGGTGAACACCCCATGGCACCAGCAGAATTTTCGGCTATCGTGTCTTCAATGTCCCCTAAATTTATCCCCGATTTTAATGATCCAATATGTAAAGCATTTCATCGCCAGCGCATTCTCGTAGTGGAAGACGAGCGTGATCTCCGCCAGCTAACGGCCGAAGTATTAATTGACGCCGGTTTTCATGTGGATGTCGCCGAAAATGGGGCCACCGGTTGGTCCGCGCTGCAACTTTCCAAATACGATCTGCTGATCACCGACCAATTCATGCCAAAGCTTTCTGGCGTTGAGTTGCTCAGGAAAATTTATGCCGCGAAGATGACCTTGCCGATCATCATGGCCACCGGATTTTTACCCACTTGGGAATTTGCTCTGCACACCTGGCTGCAACCCGTGAAAATGCTGCTCAAACCCTATTCATTCCAGAAAATGTTGGGTATGGTAAAAAATGTTCTGTCCAAGACAGTCAGCGTCGGCGATGACAGCCCGCTGCCTCCGTTGCCGCCAGAACCACCACTGCCGCCGCTACCACGATTGCTCGCCAGATGATTCGCCACACTTGGTCAATTAAATAAAACAAATTACACCCTTATGATATCAACCAGCCTCCACACCGCCGGCCCAACCCTGCAAGCCATGCCTTTGTCTTTGATTTTTTCATCGCGACTGATGCTGACCGAAAAGTCTGCGGTCGCGGATAATGGATTCCCGACGATCATGAGGACGGAAACTCTCACGATGCGCGCCACCCTTATAACCCCAATTCTGAAAGAAATTCCGGGCTACAGTCATGGCGGGATAAATGATTGAATTCGTTAGCATTTTCTTCAACTCGCACATCAAGCACATATTCATCACCAAGCCATGAGCAATCCCAACAATTCCACCAAATCCGAAGCGTGCATGAGCGTGATGAATGCCATCCAACATCGCCGCTCCGTGCGTGACTATACATCGAAGATAATTGAAAAAGAAGTCATCCAAACGCTGCTCGATGCCGCCGTCCACGCTCCCACCGCCATGCACGAGGAGCCATGGTCATTTGCCATCATCCAAAATAAAAAGGTTTTGGATCGTTTGTCAGAAAGCGCCAAAAACATGGCGCACACCGAGACCCAAGACTCCGATACCGACCGGAAAAAACACACGCTGCATGTGATGGACAAACCGGATTTTCATGCTTTCTACAACGCGGGCACACTCATTGTAATTTACAGCAAACTACAAGGGTCGTTCGTCGTGGCGGATTGCTGGCTGGCGGCGGAAAACCTACTGCTCGCTGCTTATGCGCAGGGCCTCGGCACCTGTGTCATCGGTTTTGCGGTCTCAGCATTGAACACGCCGGAATGGAAGGCGAAACTCAAAATCCCGGCTGAGATGACTGCCATCGCGCCGATGATTGTCGGTGTGCCGGCAGGTTTAACGCCGCCGGTGTCCCGCAAACCGCCGGAAATTATCTCTTGGATTTGACAACGATGGGGAGGCAGGCGAAAAAATCCTTAATCTGATTTCAGCTTGTCTGCCTGATTGAGACTGGGCCGGCGGTATCGGCCTCAACCGTCAGCAGCGGACAGAGGATTGCGCCGCACTACCCACCAGGTGACCAGCCCGGCACCGGCGCAAATGATTGCCTCCACCGCGATGGTCCACGGCACGCCCATGGCAGCAGCGCCGGGTGAGAATATAGTGATTCCACCCGTTAATCATGGCAAAAATTCCAAATTAACACTTTAAAGCTTTTTTATTCTCACCGTCCTCCGTTTCCGTGACCCCAATTTCGAGAATCACCGGCTGTCCTTCCGTGATAAGTTTCCGCTGGGTGCTTGGCAACTTGGCCAGAAGCGACAATTCCATTCGTTGCAAGACCGTTTCAATCCGCCGCAAATAATGGCCGCGAATGGAAATCTCATGCGTGGTGAAGACAAGCTTGAGGTTTTGCTCGTCGACGCTACTGTCGAGTTCCGCAAAGATAAAATGATTGTGCGGCAACAACAGTGAGTGCTCTGGCGTAACTTCAATGCGTAATCCGCGTGCCTGTGGGTCGCTGGCCCAACATTCGGGTGTTTTTGTGCTCATTTTTTTGTCTAGTTTGATGTTTTGGTTGATGTTGTTGAGCCAGATGTAGACGGAAAATTCGTTCGGCGGCTCGATGACCGAAGCGAATAAGATAACCGCGCAGGCGATTCCAAAGCGGATGTTTTCCGCGCTGGACAAAACCGGCCGCAAATTCCATCGCCAGTGGCCGATGACCGGAGCGGGTGATGTTCTCACGAAGTTGCTGCTTGTCCGGCGTGAAAATGCAAATGCCGCGCCGCCCGCGCGAAATGGTCACATACCATTGTTGCGCGTTCGTTGCCGGCTTGACCGTCGAATCGGAAAACAGGACGTAATCCACGGTTTTGCCCTGTGAACCGTAGGACGTGACCGCGTAGCCGGGAAGAAATTCACGGAAAGATTTGTCCAAGACGCGGCCATCCATCAGTTCAACGCCGCCGTCGGTGCGGACAGATTTCACGGTGACGAGTTCACCGTTGGTTACACGCCCACCGGACGCCAGCTTGCGATTGGCCTTGAGAAGCATCCGGTCGCCATTGGCGACAGAAAGCTCGCGCGCCTGGCAGACCGTGAGGCGGTCAAGCAATCGGTTCGAGACCGCCACAAATTTCCCGCTGACTTCAACCAGCACACTCGTTCTCAAAATACCGACCAACTTGCCCTTCGCGCCGGGTGCTGCATCGCGGACTTTCTGATTGAAGACAATCACCGCATCTGGCGGATAGAAACGCTCATCGCGCTTTTGCGCGTTTGTGAGGTCAATTCTTTCCAGTGCCTGAACAGCGGAATCTGCCGCGCCAAGCAATCCTTTTCCTTTCAACGCCTCGCGCACGCGTGAGTTGACACGATGCACTTCGCCCCAAGTTTGCGAGACAACCACCGCCGAAGCATTTTGCTCCGCGAGTCGGAGATATTCATCAGCGAGCTTATCGGCTTGTTCGCCGATGCCACACGCAACAATTGCGCCCATTTTGTCGAGACGTTCAAACGAATCATCCAACTTGCCAACCGCAGCCGACTCAACGGCCTTTCGATACAGCCTGATGCGCTTGCGTTCCTCGACATCACGACCGAGCGAGGGGTCTTGCCGGCGAATCTTTTGCAGTTCGACCGGCTTCACTCCGGCATGGCGTTCGATGGCGAGCAAGGCATCCGAAGCCTCAACCGCTCCGTGTTGCCGCGTATCGCCGGAAAGAACCAGCCGTCCATGTCGCACATGGATCAACCGGATAAGCTCCAACATCTGCCGCCCGCCAATCTGTCCCGCTTCGTCCACCACAATGACGGCGCTGTCAGGAAGTTCATGCTTGATGAGAAAATTGGCGACCGTCGTTGGCGACGGAAAACCGGCCTTCTCCATCTCGACGACTTGCTGACGTTGCGGCGCGAGAACGACCACGCTCCGGCCAGATTGCCGAAGTTGATCCACCAATTCGCGCAGAACAAAACTCTTGCCCGTGCCCGCGCCGCCGCGAAAGACAGAAACTCCGTTTGTCGAACGAAGCAAGGCGTCAAGGGCCTTGCATTGCTCGTCGTCGAGTTGCGGACTCGCCGGGCGGGGATTCGACACCAGCGGGAGACAATCACCGACGCCCTCTTTCGCGGTCTGAACGATTTCCCATTCGCGCAGCAGAACTTCCCGCAAAGTCACTTCACCTGGACGGGCGGCGTCCCGGATATAACCGCGCCGTTGGGTGAAATCCTTGAGTTCGGACACCGAAAAACTTTCGCCACGCGCCCGGCCCAATGCCTCCTGCCATAACTGACATTCAAGAACCACCGAGTTTCGGTCGAACAAATGTTCCTCCGCCCACTGAACGGCTTCGCTGACACTGACACGGTTTTCTTCTTTCGTAATATTCTGCGGCTGCTCTGAAAGTCCGTGCAACAAAGCCTGCTCGGATTTGCTCAACTGCGCCTCCCACAAGGCCCGCAGTTCATCCCGGCTCAAATCTTTCTGTTTTCGCGTTCGCTTTTCCGTAGCGAGCTTCGCGCGGAGTCCCGCGATATTCGCGCCACCAAGTTCCGGGTGATCCGCCAGCAGTTTCGCCAGCGCCTTGTCAATCTCCGTATCACGTTTGGAAAAGCGTTGGCAGAGTTCTTCGGGAACACCCTCCACTTGAAAGTCACCACGCGGCAGGTTGCGGATTCGATAGCCAAAACTCCGCAGCTCGCGGGCGAATTCGTGATAGTAGGCGTTCTCAGCAAACTTTCTGGCTCGCAACAGTTCGTAGTTTTGCAGCGCTTTCCAGCGATTTTCCACCGTGTCAAAAGTGGCGTTGAAGACAATGCAGTGCGTGTGCAAATGCGGATCGAGCGCGCGTGAAGTGTCGTGGGTGAACAAGGCGGCGGCGAAGTTGCCCGTGAGGCGGTCGGTCTGTGCACCGCCAACCCGGATGCGAGTCGCCGCGAACGACTCGAATTCCGTGAGCGCCAACCGCACGGATCGGGCATGGGCTTCAAGAATCCGCTCGTCCTTGCCCAGGAATCCCGCGATGGAAACCGACTTTGGCGGTGAGAATGTGAAGTCGAAGAAAATCCGCCGATTGGCCGCGTTCTCGCCGCCTTCCGTCCGCGTTGTGTTCAACCGTTGAGTCAACGTCTCGCCGGAGGACGGATGCTGATTCTCGCACAGACGGAGAAAATCATCCGCGCGGACTTTTCCGGCCAAACCAAGTCGTTGTGCGCCGGTGCCAAGCCATTCCCCAGACACCCGCTGGCCCTCATCGTAGTAATCGCCTACGCAGAGATGTTCTTCGAAGTATTCCCGCGCGTTTGCCAGGTTGTATTGTGTCTTTGCCGTGACCATGCACCGGACAATACACGGACTGTCCGCGCATTTTGTGTAGCTGATACATCTTCGCACGTTTGGTTTCTGGTCAACTGTCGCCGTGAAAACGATTGTGACTTTGAAGTCTGACAAGCAACTCTGGGGCATTTACCACACCGACCGGGAATATGCTCGCGAGTTGGGTGATCCACTTCGCACGGTCGTTGAAGCACCCAACAAACTCATCGCCGAGGAGACCGCCGCGCAACTTGGCTTTGGTGATCCGTGGGCGCATCCGGTCAATTCCGAAGAAGTGAGACACGCACAGTGGCTTCACAAACGCCGCCCTGGACACCGGCAAGAACTCGCACACAAAACCTCACGCGGCATCCCCATTTGATTATGCAAACACCCACCACCGCTCAATTACGCACCGCCATCGAAGTGCTCACAAAGCTTGGCGAACGACTCAACACCCACGCCGAACATTCCGTGATTCAACTGTCGGAATCGCCACTTGGTGCTCACTACGCCGGGCGCATCGAAGTGGGTGCAATTGAACAAACCGGCCGCATCGAAGCCGTCGCCACGCAACTGAAGGGCTGGCGCGACGAGTTGTTGCAACAGGAGAGGCAGTGTGTTTCTCATCATGTTTAATACAGGACAAGCCTTACCCCTTCGTGAGCGAAGGACTTGGTGTCCGCGAATGTGTCGCGGCGGGCACGCGGCATGTCCGCGCAAAATCAACCGTTCATGGACATGGCATTGGCCAGTCCACAGGCTTGATTCAGCCGGGGACAGGACGCGGACAGGAACTTACCATGTCCGCGAACAATCCGTGTCCGCGTTCAGTCCACGCCAACAATCATGGCCGCGAACAATCCATGTCCACGCACAGGCAGCGGCCTCAATCGTCCGTGAACAGGCAACGGCCACGGATGTGGACTGTCCGCAGACAGTCCGCAGCCATGATCAATTCACATCCGCGAACTGGTCACGCACGCGATTTGTCCCCGACCGTGGGCCGGCAAAGAATCATCTGCGTCGTTGCATCGCGATGTCCATTTTGCCGCCGATCCATTTCCCGATTCACGTCCAAATTATTCCAGCCCATGTCCTCATTTGATCCAGCCACAGTCCGTCAAGCGGTCGCGGAATTTACGCCGCTCCGTCCGCAGAAGTTCCAGGATTTGATTCCGGCCAAGGATGTCATCATCGAATTACGCCAACGGCGCGCTTCGTATCGGGCGATTGCCACTTTGCTTACGCAACACTGTCTGCCGACAAGCAAGACCGCCATCGCCACTTTCTGCCATCAAATTCTTGGCGAGATTGTCCGGCCACACCGCCGCCCCGGACGAAAACGCCCGGTGTCGCCTGCCGAGCCAAATGGCCGAATGGCTTCACCGGCTCAATCAGAGCCAGGGGAAAATCGTCCATCGCAAGAACCACCGGCGGACTCCAATGGCAGCGGAATTCCGCAAATCCGCAGCCGTGGGCCACGCATCGCACAAGTGCGGATACTCAAACCTGAAAACACATGAAACGTCTCGATCTCATTCTCAACGGCAAAGGCGGCGTCGGCAAAAGTTTCTTCGCTGTCAACTTCGTGCAGTTTCTCAAAGACAAGGGTATCGCGCACGTCGCGATTGATAGCGACAACGAAAACTCGACGTTGAAACGATTTCATCCCGACACGCGGTTTCTCGATTTGAATAACCGGCGTGAACTTGACGGAATTTTCAGCGCACTGGAAAAAGCGAGCCTGGTTGTCATGGATTGCCGCGCCGCGTCAACCGATTTGTTCATTGATTACTTCACCGAAATTGACCTGCCTGCCGTGTTGTCAGCAATGAGCGCGACACTCACGCTCGTCATGCCGGTGAACCACGAGTCGGACAGCGTGGATCAAATCCAGCGTCTCGCTGACCAGTTCGGGAAGAAGTGCGGTTACGTTGTAGTCCGCAATGCCGCGCACAGCGAAAGCTTTGCGCTGTTCGAGTCGTCGGAAGTGCGGACGCAAATCAAAGATAAACTCGGCGGACGGGAGATTTCCATGACTCGATTGCAGGATTGGCTGGTCGAGTCGCTCAACGCCGAAAACTTGGCGATCACATCAGCAACGAAGCATCCAGCTTTCAGCCTACTCGACCGACAACGACTTCAAACGTGGCAACGGAAGCTTTACACCGAGATTGAATCCGTCGCCGACTTGCTCTTGCCCCCAAAATAATCGCCATGCCGAGCAACGAACAACCCGACTTCGACGAGGAATTCGCCAAGGCCGTTGCCGAGTGGCGCGATAAACATCGGCTGCGAGAAGACGACGCGGTGACATTGCTTGTCGAATTGTTCCGAATCCACCAGCAGCATTGGGATGAAATTCGCCGTCGGGAAATTCCGTCCTTTGAGCAATTTCGCGCGGACATCACGAAGCTCCTCGGCACGGCGCAGACATTTCAACAACAGTCGTCAGCTTTGCTGGAACTGCTGCGAAGCCAGGCACCGGCCCACCGTGCCACGAAAATCACCCGTGCCGCCGCGATCTTCGCCGCGCTCACCGCATTGCTGGCCGGCTATCTCATCGGGAGGGCGTGGCGATGAAACTTCACCTCATTTCGTTCGACCCAATAATTCTGCCGCCTGACATCATGCTCGTGTTGCGGCATCCGCAATACTTTTTGGCCTCTGGCGGAATTATTCTGGCGGTCATTGCAGCTTGGCTCTTGTTCGTGCCCCGAAATCGTAAAGGCTGCGTCGCGCGGCTCGGCGGGTT
>Ga0302189_10002643_pt1 | contig 14230 bp, 17 predicted proteins | sample II_Bog_E2_2_FD_194551 | JGI IMG/M metagenome (GOLD analysis project Ga0302189, IMG submission 194551) | Peat permafrost microbial communities from Stordalen Mire near Abisko, Sweden - II_Bog_E2_2 | ecosystem: Environmental > Terrestrial > Soil > Wetlands > Peat | place: Sweden: Abisko...
AAAAATTTGGGGTCTCCGAGAGGAATTAGGATGTCGTTCACAAGATCGGAGCCAGAAATGACCTCTCCGCCAGAGAAAACTAGTCCTTCCCCTCCTGCAGCTCCATGGGACACAATACTGACGAATCCTATGTCGGCTCCATGGATTTTCCATTGCGCAGCAAGAGCTGCCGGATTGCTTGCAGCAAGAACAACCACGCTTTCGTTAGAAAAGAGTAGGTTGAGATAATTGAGATAGGCATCTTTAAGATAAACAAGCATCCCACCGGATGGATTCAGCCTCGCGGCGCCATCGTCGACGATGATTATACCGACTTTCCCTGCGCAATGCCGCTGCGCGTCTCGCGCATGAAGAGTCACAATGCTTCCGTCGAATCCATTTACACTAATGGAGCCTGTTCGCAGTGGGCCCTTCGGTCCTGGTACCGTTTTGACTTCGACGACCCTCGTTCGATAAAAAACTGATTCGGCCTGCACTCGTTGATCGGAAATCGCCAGCTGAGGATCGATAGGCTGCCCTGTGTCATCGAGGATCAATCGGGTGCGGGGAACAAGCACCCAGTCGCCAGCAGCTAGTTTTTGCGCCATAAGAATGTGTAATCGAGAAAGTGAAAACCTGACGGATTAAAGCTGATGCACAATGTTTTTGGAGGCTAGTTTATCGTGCAAATGAAACGCAAAGCTGGGTTTGGTCACGAGTTGGTCAGGAGGTTCCTCAGGGAATACTAGCTTTGCGCTTCACTCTGCAGCATTACTTGGGTGATCCATGGAGCTGTTAATGAGCGCTAGGTTCCTTGAGAGGTCGCGTGGAGCAAGAGAGCCCAGCCAGAACGATAGCGGGACAGCTTGCCGAGGTCCAGTCTTCCACTCGAGCAGGCGATCCATCGCTATCTGACGTGCGTGGCACTATCCTCTATGAACAACACAGGCTAGCGACGATACAAGCACCCGATTACGGTGTTCAACAAATGCGCCTTCCATGAAGGCCCGTGAGCTCATGGACAAACTATATTGGCATCATGCTGGCTTGTTCGGGCGGACCTTGTTCTCGACGAAGATCCGCCAGTCTGGAGTTTTCCATATTTCGCCACACCGGCCGGGGCGTTTCCGAACCACGGGGAACGGGCTGCGAGCGGTTCTGGATAATAGGAGGCCATGAGGCGCTCGGCAATCGTGGGCCCCATCTGCGGATTCGCCTATAGTTTCCCCAAAATCGCTCCTTAGGAAACCCGCTCGCCGCCAAACCCCGGTATCGGGGGTGCCATCTTGAGTCCATGGCTACTATTATGGATGAAACAGGGATACCCGCGGTTGAGACGCCGATATTGCCTCAAAAAACAGTCGTTCGGGAAATCCAACGGGCGATCCGCTACGGCTACCGTAGGTTGCTAGTGGTGGGTCCAACTCGCTCCAAACGGTTGGAATCTGTGCGAAAGGCTTTCGCGCAATTTCGCACTAGGATCGCTGTCATCGACCTTTCCAGGGTGCATTCCCGGAAGGGCCTGGATATGGCTGTGCAAAGGGCCACAGGGTCGAAGGATTTTTATGGAGGCATGCGGAAGCTCCTGCGACAAGCGCAGCGGCGGCGCGTTGCCATCGTGTTTCACAACATTGACGGGTGCTGCGGGTCATTGGGTGAGGAATACGTTGTCTACCGTGTCTGGATGGAGGCTAGGCACCATTGCGGGTCCACCCACACAGTTTTTACAGCGAGGGATCCGGATTTTGTGGTCCGCTGTCTTGAGCGTTATGAGCAGGGCCGGGGACTTGTTTGCCCCATTAACCTCGCATACTACGGCCCGGAAGGCGTCCCCGCTAACAAGGCCACCCAAGGAGGGATGCCATGACCGGCCTGACTTCTCCGCCGGAACCTGAGTCGAACCCACCGCCGCCGTCCTTGGTTGAATTTGTAGTGCTTACGTTCATCAATCTGATGAGCGTCTCCATCTTCGCTGGATTCATTGGCATACCGACCCTCTACTGCGCGTCCTTCTTCGCGACCATCGGCGGCGTCGTTTTTTCGGACACGCTCTATTTCCGACAATGGGGCCTACTTGGGTGGTGTGGATTCCTTCTCGATAGGCACCTCGGCTGGTTCGTTTGCTACATTGCTTCGCTCATTTTCGGCCCAATTGTTCTGGGGTTCCTCCTCAGGCCCTTCGGCTTTGGATCTATGGTCGCCAAGGTACAGGAGAAATATGGGAGCTTTTGCTCAGGGCGGAAATACCCGGGCCAGACCTTCATACGCGCGGTTGCCGCCATTCTTTGCCTACCTTACCTACCGACCGTGATCGCCGCAATGGCCGGGTTCGTGATCGTCCTTCTCGCATTGGCCCTGCTCGCGCTCTACGCCGCGGTGGAACTGGGCCGCATGGGAGGTTTCAGGTACCTGATCACGAGGACCGCGGTGAAGCATGGAGTCCGAGACGCTTTGGGACGGCGATCCCGGTAGACCTCAGAACCCAGGGGCTGACCATTACATTCCGTTCCGAGGGGAGGATGGGACGGTCACCATCTTGAGGCTCCGATGCCCAAACCATCATTCAATCCTAGGCCGATCCCAATTCCGCGGCAGATGGCCCCCACGGAGAGCCAACGTGCGGTCCGCGCGGCGCTTCTTACCATGGGAGAACTGTTTTTTGAGAACCTCCAGAGTCTTCCAAGTGGACTCAGGCTTCGCCTTTCACCGCTCGTGGTTGGGCCACCCGGATCAGGCAAGACGCACCTGATCGGCGGAGTCGCCGCGACTCTGTCGGCCGACTATATTCGGCTCTGCCGCTCCGAATGGATTCCCGAGGGGAGCACCAAAGGCCGGCCCACGCTCTACCGCGTCCTAGATCGACTGGCGGTAACGAGACGTGTGCTCGTCCATATCGACGAACTATGCAAGCTGCAGATCGACTTTGGCGCTCAGGAATGGAGTGCTTCAATTGCCTGCGAAATACTGAATCTTGCAGACCGCATTCTTCCCGTGGCGGAATACCTCCGCGAGACGCAGTTCCCAGGCCGGGAGACTCCGACGGCGGACGAGGTCAATTCGTGGGTGATGAGGGGCTGCTGGGTCGTGGGCAGCGGGGCTTGGCAGCGCGTATATCAGGAGAACCGAGCAGGCTCGGCAATCGGCTTTGAACGGGCCGGGGATGCCCGGGCTGTAACCGCGGACACCATTGCTCGTTCGAGGCTGATCTCTCCAGAGATTCTCTTCCGCTTTAACTCTGAAATCTTGTTTATTTCCGTGCCGGGACCCGTGGAGACTGCTCAGTTGCTTGAATCCACCGGCATCAATGCGCTCGCCAGTGAACTGGGCATAACAATCGCTCCCGAAGAGATCCAGTGGGAGAATAAAGGCGGCATGCGCGTGCTCGAAACCCTAGCGACCCGCCTTGTCATGGCGCGGTACGAGCGCGACCGAAAAATGCGGGCAGAAACTCGCACGGAGCCAGCCATTGATTGGTAGGCAATGTGCCTCGGCATCAAGCTGGCACCATCTTACTCCATGATCCTTCATGTTTCCGATTTTCACTGCAACGAGCGGTGGTTTCGCTGGCTCCTCGGTTCTAGCCACAGGTATTCGCTCGTGTGCATCACTGGCGATCTGCTGGACCTTAACCCTTACCTGCCTCTGGACCGCCAAGTGGACCGGGTGATCCCTTTTCTCCGCGAAATGGACACCCCTTTGGCGGTTGTAAGCGGGAATCACGACAGCGCGCCAGGAGCCGGTTCACGCTTGGAGCATGCGCAGTGGCTTGGGGAGGTCCGGGGGGACCACACATGGATTGACGGCGACACCTTCGAGCACGACGGGTTTCTCTTCCGATGCCTGCCGTGGTCGGGTACCCTTCCGATCGCTGGTGCTAACGAGGTGTGGCTGCACCACGCCCCGCCAAGCCAAGCAATGACTGCAATCTCCCGAGTTGGCTGCGATTTCGGGGACTTCAATCTCGGCGAGCAGGTGAGGGCCGGACAGGGCCCAAACCTAGTCCTTTGTGGGCATGTTCACGAGCCGGCCCGTTCCTCAACATGCGTGGGCGGTTCGTGGTCCCTAAACCCTGGCTTTGTAGCAAAAGCGACGGTTCCGAGTTACTTCGAGATAGACCTTATTGAAGGCATAGCGGAGCACCACTACGCCTTGGGCAAGAGCAAGGTCGTTCGCCTCTGGTGAGGACCACCGCCTACTCGGGAAAAGGCGCCCGCCACGTTCGTTTTCAGGTATCCGGCGAATTTGGGTTTGGGGCCAAAAACTACGTGGGAAACTACGGGTTTGGATGCCCAATGTTGCCCCATGTTGCACATAGTTGCATTTTCCAAAGAGGCGCGTCGCAGCTTCCGTAAATTGCTCAACAAAAAGGCCCTTGGAGCAGATCCAAGGGCCTCAAATTGGGTGCAGGGGCTGGATTTGAACCAGCGACCTTCAGGTTATGAGCCAGCTACAATAAACATTGAACAGCAATTGTTTACACAATTTGGAACCGCTGACTCCGTCCAAAACCACGTCAACTGTGAAAAAGTGGTTTCATTGAGTTTACCAGCGCTTCTGGAGGTTGCACTTCGGCAGAAATACATAGTTGGTTTAGTTCGTACAACAAAGTTGGCAATGTCCATAAAACATAGTTAACGTTCAGCACAAAACAAAGTCGATGCCGACTCCACAACAAGCACTCGCGGCCGCCCTCCAACGGGTTCGAGCCAGCGCGACTGGGGAAGTGGTCCGTGGTCCGGACATTTCCCGACCGGATCGCCTGTTGCTGACTAAGCGTCGCTTCCTTGTGGAAATTATCAAGGGCTGGTATGCGCTAACCACGCCCCAGGTGGAACCTGGTGACACGACCTTCTGGCACGCCCATTTTTGGGGGTTTGCCAGAGCATACCTGCGCCACCGTTTTGGCACCGACTACAGCTTGTCGGCCGAACACTCCCTCGACCTGTGGACTGGGAACACGCAAACGCCGATTCAATTGGTCATTATCGCCAGCAGGGGTGGCACCTCGACCGTGCAATTGCCGAACCGCACGTCGTTGTTGATTTATACCGACAAGAAGAACCTTCCGAGACCCACCGACCTCCGGCAAGGCGTGCAGCTGATGCCCCTCGCCCTCGCCTTGGTGCGAGTGAGCCCGGCCTTTTTCCGGCATTCCGTCACCAATGCGGAAATCGCTCTGCGCCTCGTCCGTTCAGAGGACCTCAGCCGCATCCTCCTGGGCGAGGCCGGTTCTCCCACCGCCGCCGGCCGGCTCGTCGGCGCCTTCCGCCACTGCGGATTGACGGAGCAAGCCAGCCGACTCGCGGCCGACCTGACCGCCGCCGGGCTGGAATTCGCCGAAACCAATCCATTTGAATCTCCACCGCGACTGCCCATTGGGTTGCTCTTCAGTTCGCCCTACGTCGGGCGTCTGAAAGCCCTCTGGCAGGAAATGCGTCCAGTCGCGAATGAGATCTTCCCGGCATCGCCTGGCCTTCCGCCCGCCGATGCCTATCTCAGCCGTGTCGCCGAAATCTACGCTCACGATGCTTACCATTCGCTTTCCATCGAGGGTTATCAGGTCACGCCGGAACTGATCGCCCGGATCGCTGCCGGCGAATGGAATCCGGAAACGGCTGCGGCCGACAGCGAGCAGGTGAACGCCATGGCCGCGAAAGGCTATCACAAGGCTTTCCAAGCAGTCCTGACGAGCTCGCGGGAAATCCTCGGCGGCCAGCCCGCGCCCGCGACTATCAACCGCGATTTGCCATCCTGGTATCGGGCGCTGTTCAGCCCCGCTGTCCAAGCCGGAGTGTTGCCCGCCTACGCACTCGCTGGCTACCGCAACCGTCCGGTTTTCATCCGGGGCTCTGAGCACGTACCGCCGCCTCACGAGGCCGTGGCGGAATTGCTGGACACGCTTTTTGCGCTCCTCACCGCCGAGCCTTCCGCTGGCGTGCGGGCGGTCCTTGGGCATTTCCTTTTTGTCTACATTCACCCCTATTCGGACGGCAATGGCAGGATCGGCCGGTTCATCCTGAATGCCTTTCTAGCTTCGGGCGGCTATCCCTGGACCGTGATCCGAGTGGAGCATCGCCGAGCGTACATGGCTGCGCTGGAAAATGCCTCGGTTCGCCATGACATCGGCGATTTCACCCGCTTCGTCGCGGCGGAGATGGCCGCGTCCGCAGAACTGAAAGGTCCGAAAGCTTGAGCTCATTGTGACATACGCCGCTTAGGCTACTTAGATGATGACTCCTTTAAGGATACGTTTGTAACCTTGAGGATTACGACATGGTTCGGGGAACCCCGCGCCTACGTACGAGTCGTAAACGAGAGAGAAAAAACCCCGATCAGCGGTCGCGTCGGTAATCGCGAGGCGAGAGTCCCGTCTCTTTCCGAAAGGCCTGGGCGAAGTGGCTCGGATTCGAGTACCCGACCTCGTTCGCAACAGTGATGACGCTCTTGCTTGTTTCGCGCAGCAGACGCTGCGCAGCCTCGATTCGAAGCTTGATCTGATAGCGGGACGGCGGAGTTCCAGTTGCTCTCTTAAAAAGCCGGTTAAAGTGAAATTCGCTTAAGCCCGCCATCCCCGCGAGCCTTGGTAGGCTGAATTCGTCGGCTAAATGCTCCGCCATCCATTCGGTGATTCGCCGCAGCTTGTAGCCCGGTAACGCGGGGCTCGCGGCCCAAAAGGATACGGGACCGCCCACCTGAGGAAATTGATCGATGGAAACGCCGCAAAAGCCTGAAAAACCGCCCATGTTCGAGAGAGTGTGGGTGCAATTGCTGCTCGTCGTCTTCCTGGCTCTGGTCGGTGTGCTCTTCTTCGTCATTTCGAAGCGATGGCTCTTTGTGGGTTCTCGCCGCTGAACTCAGACTAGCAACTGCGGAAATGCCCCGGCGACAATCGGGAGAGGGTAATGCCCCATAGACGAGGTCTGGCCCGAACGGCTAGGATTGAATCGTGAAGAAATGCTCAGCCCCAGGGAGATCTCGCGCGCCGATTTCCGCTGCTACGGATGCGCTCCGAAAGCTCAAGAAATGCGTGCGCGAATTGCGAGCGCTGCTGATCGAAGCCGGCACCATTCTTGACCATCTGCTGATGAATCCCTCCGCTGAGATCATCCGCCGGCTGTGTTCGCGCTATTATGACCTGCAGGAGTATTTTGTCCTGCGGTACGCCGAGGCGCGCAGCTGCGCGGTTGTTGCCTTGGGAACCGTTCAAGCGGCCCTCTCATTCCCCATCTAGCCTGCGGATACAACAGAGAGGAGCTCGACGAGTTGATCTCGAATATCACCATTTGGAGGATGAGCCGAGACGGCGCCTTGCGTCCGGTTGAAGTTCTGCCGGGAACATGGCGCTACCGATTGGACGAAATCGAGAAGCTCGCCCGCAGCGAAGGCTCATCCTCCCAACCGCGAAGGGCGAAGACAATTCGGCGACAGCTCTCCGCAGCGTAGATCGCCAGGTCAGGAGGGTGGAGTGTCGGCGGCGCTTGTTGGATTTCAGCTGCAATACAATGCCTCGCCCGCTTTACTCTCCAGCTGTGCCCCTGCTTCGTCGAGAAGGTCCGAAGGACGCCGTAGCCCTAACAAAGGACAAGGATCGTGTCTTGGCCTATAATCTTACGCCTGCCGGGTTACGGCGTTTGCGCGACAACGGTGTGCGAATCGGCAGCTCCTTCCCGTCGTCTATTCTTGCCTCTCTGATCCGAACGGGCGACGCCCACTCGCCGCGACCAGCGGAGGAGCCGGGGCAAGGAAAGTTGTTCGACGCGGACACCACCTCCAATGAGCTTCCCCGTTGCGAGGCGACGGGCTCGACCGCGGACCTCCATCTGGTTGTGCATGGGATAGAGGGATCGGCTACTGCTCAGCTTCTTTTCGCCGGACGCGCGTTTTGTCCTGCGGAAAGCGACGATTCTCAGTGTGCCCATTTGGCTGCTCGACTTAGAGCGCTTGGACCAGCTTGAGGCCTCGAAGCTGGTACCGGCAGCGACGAAAGCTTCCGCTAGTCTGCGGCTGTGGTTTCGACGTGACTACGACCAGGCTTGGGAGAAATTGGCGAAATCGCACTCGCAGCAGTCTGCGTTGGATCTCGGGCCGACGCCGGGCGAGCTTTCGCTATAGGGGCGTCAGCGAGTTCCGGGGAACATCGCACCTAAGCGAGGCCAAGTATCCAGCCTTCAATTTGGGCAACCGTTCGTTCCGCGGGTTGGAGATTCGGTTCTAAAGCCCCGGCTAGCGTTCCTGCGGCGTCGGCCTGCTGCATCCAAAGGGCGACCGAGTAGGCATCGTGTTGGTGGGCGTTTCGGCCCTCGGTCGCGATCGCCCGGTTCCACAATGCTGGATAAACCTCGGCAATAACCGATTTCCCGGCCGGTGGCTTCCAGCCATCAAACGGCCAGAAATGGACGTTATCCCCGAGGGTCTGACGGATGTGGCGCAACCAGGGCAAGCCGGCGTGCGTAGACTTTGCTACGCTTCCCTGAACATCGAAATGAAATACTGATTTGGCCTTGCACCGCTGCTCGGCGAGTCGGCGCCAACGGGAATCGCCGCCGCGGCGGGCGCCGTCGCCACATACGCCCTTACGGATGAAATCCACGTAGGTATTTTCCTCGTCGGTCGGCCAGTGCTTATGGAAGTCATCAAGAAATCCAGGCCAATCTAGGGAGAGGCCATGAGTCTCGAAGTATCGCAACGGGAATGAAAACGCATGATCGATGCCGACGAGCGTCGGAGAGCCGGACCGGAGTGCCGCAAGCAGCCACTCGGCAACGCCGCGACGCGTCCAGTATTTCCGCAGCCTTGGGGGAGGACTTACCTCTTCAGGCACTCCCGAGGTACCGACTGCGTAAATCCGCAGCCCCGGCAGGCTGCTGGATGGCGTTTCAGCGCCGGAATAGTCGATTCCAATGTATCGGGTAAATTGCCGCATGACTTGTGTTAGCGGTCGCGCCGGTAATCCCGCGGCGAAAGGCCAGTCTCTTTCCGAAAAGCCTGCGCGAAATGGCTGGGATTGGAGTACCCGACTTCGTTCGCGACCGTAATCACACTCTTGCTCGTTTCCCGCAGCAGGCGCTGCGCTGCCTCAATCCGAAGCTTGATTTGAAAGCGCGATGGAGGAATTCCGGTCGCTCGCTTGAAAAGCCGGTTAAAGTGAAATTCGCTCAGGCCAGCCATTCCAGCGAGCCTCGGGAGGCTGAATCCTTCAGATAAGTGTTCTGCCATCCAGTCGGTGATCTGGCGCAGCTTGTAGCCCGGCAAGGCGGGGCTCTCGCCCTGCATTCCTGGGTCAAGGGCTGCGTAGTTGCGGGCCAAATGAACGGCGATCGCTTGGGCGATTCCTCGCACGAAGAGACCGCTTGCGGATTTGCGCACGGCCTCGTCTTTGAGCTGCTGGAGTAATCCCGTTAAGGCGGCGTCATCGAAGCCGGAGATTTCCCGCAAACGGGCATGGCTGGCGTTCTTGCCGAAGACCTCTTGCAGTGCCTCGTGGAAAAGTGGCAGGCTTAGCAGCACGAGGACCACTTCGAACGGCTCGGGAGTCAGCGTCCGAAAACGGAACTCGTAGGGGGCGCCTCCCGAGGTTAAGTAGAGCGATCCTCGCTTGAGCCTCGTCTTGAGCCACGGCCCATCGCCTTCACGTTCTTCCGCCTCCGCTTCACCCGAGCTAATCCACGCGATGAATGGCTCCGTGACGGCGGGCATGATAAACGGTGCCGTCTTAGCGGGCAGCGCCATGACCGCCAGACGAACGCCATGCCATGCCGGGCCCTTGCTGGAGGCAATTCGAACTCCTGCTGCGTATCGGTCGAGCCAATCAGCGGAAGTGTGGGTGGGCACCGGCATAAAGGGAGGAGTGCAGATTAGGGCACACCTCCTTTCGCAGGCAACTCTCCTGGGACCGCGGCGTAACGGTGGCGGGGGCCGCTGGCTCATGCAGCCGCGAGATACTTGATTCTAACCTTCCAGCCAGCGGGCATCATGACCCCGGCGGGAAGTCCGTTGAAGCAGCCAGTTGCGTTAGAGCCTCAAAGCCGGCGATTCGCTTGCGCAATGTCGCAAGGGTGATCTGTAGCGCTTGGGAACCGAGGACCAGGCGTAGCGGCGCAGGCTCTACTTCCACGCTTTCGATGATGCGCGCCGCCATGCGCACGGGATCGCCGGGCGCGAGGCCGTTTTTGGGATCGAGCATCTTCATAAATGACCGCGCTGGCGAATTCTCGTATGCCGGGAGGGCTTTGGCCACTCGGGCACTTCCGTAGCGGAACTCCGTGCGCGCGCCACCGGGTTCGACGATGGTCATGCCTATGCCGAATGAGGCGACCTCCTGGGCGACCGACTCGACGAATCCTTCGATGCCCCACTTGGAGGCGTGGTAAAGGGAATTGCCGGCGAATGCCACTTGGCCGCCATAAGTGGAGATTTGGATGACCCGGCCACCGCCTTGGGCACGGAGGTGCGGCAAGGCGGCCCGGATTAGGTGAATCGGACCGATCAGGTTCGTGCTGATCAGCTGCTCAACCTCGTTATTGCTGAGTTCCTCAGCAGCACCGAAGAGGCCGTATCCGGCGTTGCTGATGATAACGTCAACACGTCCGCGGTGGAATGCCTGTTCCACCACACGATGGATCGCCGATGGATCTGTCATCTCAAGGACTTCGGCGTGGAATGTCTTAGGATACCGCTGGAGGAGGTCGGCAACTTTGCCGGTGTCCCGGACCGTGCCGACGACGCTGTCGCCACGCGCGAGGAGCTGATCTGTAAGTTCGCGGCCAAAGCCGCTGCTGATGCCAGTGATGAGCCAGGTTCGTTTTTTCATCTTAGTTTTGTTCTATAAAGTCCAAGTTCACCGGTTTTGGCCGGCGTAGGGTGAGTGCGAACCGCTTCTAGGTCGGCGCGCACACGTTCTGGCTCTGCTTCAAGCGGCAGGTTCGCGGCGTCCAAGACCGCATCGAGACCGCCAGGAGCGTCGCTTTGCAGGGCATGAAAAAGGGGCTCTAAATCCCTCTGACTGGGGCCAGTCACGGCCACGAGTTCCAAGGTCTTGCGTTCGGCGGCCTCGGAACTGATGCTGCTTATAAGCACTTGCGCGATCTGCCGGCGTGCGATGACTCCGTCACTGGGATCGCCCGTTTGGCGGCGGTCGCCTTGGAGGAAGACTAGATGATGCTGGTTCGGGGCGTTATAGTCGAACCAGCCTGGCCTAACGATGGTGTAGGGATGGCCGCTGGCACGGACGAGTCGTTCAGAGCGGCGTTTCCAGTCGTGCGCTTCCGTACCAAGGTTATAGGCGCCGGTTCGATTCGTAACACCAATTGAGGTCATCAATGCAATGCGGGCCTGTCTCGAACCAAGGGCGCGGAGCACGTTTCGCACTCCGCCGTAGTCGATTGATTCCGCTCCGGCTTTGCCTGCCCCATCGGAACCGAGGGTGAAGACGACCGCGTCAGCGCCGTCAACTGATGCCACTAGGGTTTCCGGCTTTGTGACGTCACCAACGATGACTTCCACGCTCTCGGGTAGGTCGCGCGCCTTGCGCGGGTCGCGAACCAGAGCCCGCACCCGATGGCCCGCCTCCGCAGCCTCAACCACAGCGAGCCGGCCAATACTGCCGGTGGCCCCGACGACAAGAACTGTGATTGGAGTCGAGCGCATAGGTCTAGGCGGTTGCTGGCTCGGCGGACGAAGGGGCCGCCTCGTCGATGACACGGAGTGCATTCAGGCTTCGCGGGTAGCCGATGTACGGAAGGAGCAGGGTAACCACGTCGATTAGTCGAGCGCGATCGTTGCCGATTTTCAGGTTGCCGGCGACGTGTCCCTTTATCTGGGGCTCACAGCCGCCAAGGGAGATCAGCATGGCGAACGTGAGCAGTTCCCGGAGAGCCAGATCCACGCCACGCCGCGTGTAATAGTCGCCAAAGCAATTCGCAGCCAGATACTCCTGAATATGCTGCTGATCGCGCGGAGCGTTTTTGCGCATTTGATCGATCATGGGCCCAAAGATTGATCGCTGGAGTGCAAGCCCTTGCTCGTAGCGCGTCTCCGCCGTGGTCGTGGACTGATCTTCCAAAGGAAGCGCGATCCCCTTTGCCTTGAAGACCTCATTGGTCGCATGGAGAAAGTCGAAGACCTTCGAGATTCCGACATATGGCACTGCCTGGTAGAGAACTTCCTTAATGGCCACTGGCGTCACCCCAAGGGAAAGGGCCGCTCCCACCATAACCCGGTACTCCGCCACCGCTTGCGAGGCGATCGTCGATGCGAGGATAAGCAAGACGCGAGTCTTGGCGTCGAGCTTGGTATTCCGGAGAACTTCGTCGAAGGCCCAGTTATCGAATAGCTCGATGAACTCGGGGTCAGTCGCTTGCATCATCGACTGATGGTTGGGAAAGAACTCCTCGTGATTGCGCACGGCGGCTTCTGTAAGGCGGAGAGGTTTCATGGGAGCGGCAAAGGTAAGAGCTTGGAGCACTTGTCACTCACGAGGATTTCTTGTCGGCGCCGTATTGTTCGTCTGTCACTTTCTCCATCCAATCCGCCGAATCGCCGGCACGGTGCTCGACGATGGCAATGTGGGTCATCGCGGTTGTGGGTGCAGCGCCGTGCCAGTGCTTTTCTCCCGGGGGAAACCAAACGACGTCGCCGGGGCGCACTTCCTCAACGCTTCCGTCCCACCGCTGAACCCGGCCGCACCCGGCGGTCACAATGAGGATTTGTCCCAAAGGATGGGTATGCCAGGCGGTGCGGGCACCGGGCTCGAATGTCACAGCAGCTCCGAAGCCTCGGGCTGGACTGGGCACTTGAAACAGGGGGTCCACACGGACAGTACCCGTAAAGTATTCGGATGGCCCCTTTCCGGAGGGCTGAGAACCGGCTCGTTTGATTTCCATGGTTGGTCCTGTTTTTGCGTCAAAGCTCTTGGTTAGTGGGGCGGAAGAGGATCTCGTTCACGTCGACTTCGGCTGGCTGGGAAATGGCAAAAGCGACGATGCGAGCAAACGATTCGGCCGGTATGGCGTACTTCTCGTAAAAGCTCTTGATTCCTGCCGCCACGTCCGGCTCGGTGATGCTGTCAGGAAGCTCGGTGGCGACGGCACCTGGAGAGATGATGGTCGAACGGATGTTATAGGGCTTCACTTCCTGACGCAGGCCCTCGGAGATGACCCGCACCGCATGCTTGGTGGCCGAGTACACCGCTCCGCCGGGGCGTACCGAGTGTCCAGCTACTGAAGAGACGTTGATGATGTGACCCGACTTTTGCCGTTGCATGTGCGGGAGGGCGGCGGCGATTCCGTAGAGGACGCCCTTGATGTTCACATCGATGGTGCGGTTCCAATCCTCGATCTTCAGCCGTTCCAAGGGCGAGTGCGGCATCAAACCCGCGTTATTAATCATCACGTCGATCCTTCCAAAATGTTGGACGGCCTCGTCCACCAATGCCTTCACCTGGTCCGGATTCGTAACATCGGTGGAGCGCGCGAGGGCTTTGGCGCCGCTGGCGGTCAAGGCAGCTGCCAGAGATTGAATGCGATCGACGCGACGCGCGCCAAGCACGACGGTGGCTCCCTCCGCTGCGAGCAGACGAGCCGCGGCTTCGCCGAGCCCGCTGCTCGCGCCAGTGATTACGATGACCTTGCCAGAGATGCCGTTGCTTTTCATGGCATCACAATACCACGGTCGAAGAACCGATTCTCCCGACGGCTTGCGCCGACTATCGTCCGATTGCTGAAAACGGCGGTCGTTGCAGATGGGCCAGGAAAATGCCCAAATTCGGGCCCGATTATTGCCCCGAACAGACCGGAGCTACGTCCGCGCCGAAGACTACGTCCCGAACTACGTCACCGCTTTCACGAAGTTGCCCCAAGTTGCCTGATGTTTCATTTCCAAAACCGCATCTCCGGGACTTTCGCAACCCTCTGAAAACAAGAAACCTCCAGAGGTTTCTGGAGGTTTCAAATTGGGTGCAGGGGCTGGATTTGAACCAGCGACCTTCAGGTTATGAGCCTGACGAGCTACCAGGCTGCTCCACCCTGCAACAAAGGGAGGGTCAGGGTGCGTCCGCGGGTGCGGGCTGTCAAATCATTCCTTATTTCAGGCGGATCCGCATCTCGGCTGTGCCTGCATCGGGATCGTCGAGGGCGAGCGTGACCGAAGTGGTTGTCAGGTGCTTAATCCGGATCAGGACGAGCCGTGAATGAACCTTGGCGGTGAAGACATCCCCTTCCTTATGGAGCTGGCCGTCAACCGTCAGCTGAGTCAG
>Ga0302189_10002662_pt1 | contig 14180 bp, 10 predicted proteins | sample II_Bog_E2_2_FD_194551 | JGI IMG/M metagenome (GOLD analysis project Ga0302189, IMG submission 194551) | Peat permafrost microbial communities from Stordalen Mire near Abisko, Sweden - II_Bog_E2_2 | ecosystem: Environmental > Terrestrial > Soil > Wetlands > Peat | place: Sweden: Abisko...
TCGGCAAAATGGTTTCGCGCGCATAGGGATCGCGCTCGGAAATTTCGGAAGTGATTTCGACCAAGCCGCGATCTTCCAGTTTGCGAACGGTCGCTGCGGTCGTTTCAGCAAGCTCAAGCAGTTCGGCCAGTAAGATTTCGCGCCGTTCTTCGATGATGTTCCAAATGTCTTGCTGCCGCTTAGGCAATTTTGGAAATTCTCCGCTCAATTGGAGGGCGCGGACAAACAGTTGTTTTTTCCAACCTTCCTTTTCCTTTCGGATCGCCTCGGGCAGAACACTTTTCAGCGCGGTTTCCGGGGCGCAGCAATAATATTCGCCAATCCAGCGCGCCAGCTTCAAAACTTTCGGCGTGACCAAAGTTTGCGCGCCGACGACTTTGAGAATCGGTTTTAGATTGGCGTGTGCGGATTCCTCAGCCAGCGCTGTGACGGTTCCAAAGATTTTCCGCGCGCCAAACGGCACTTGCACGCGTGTGCCAACTTCAATTTGATCCGCAAGTTCCGTCGGAATCGAATAATCAAATTCCTTGCGCAACGCGATTTCGAGACTGACGCGGGCGATCATTTTTAATCACGTGAAATCGCGCGCAATTCCGCTTCAAGTTGTTTGCGCAATTCTTCGCGCTCGGAATCCGAAATGTCGCGCGGCACGTGGAAAATTTTACCGGCAGTGACTTCACAAATTGAAAACGGAAGGGGAATTTGAAATCTATCCCAGCTTTTCAACTGGATTTTCCATTTCAGATGATACGCCGCCGGCACGACGGGCAATCCCGTCACTTGCGCCATAGACATCGCTCCGTCCTGCACGGTATAGCGCGGGCCGCGCGGGCCGTCGGGCGTGATGGCGAGGTCGTAGCCGCGTTCGGCCCAGGTCTTGAGTTCGAGCAACGCCTGCGCGCCGCGCCGGCTGCTCGAACCGCGCACAGGCTGGACACCGAAGCATTGAAGAATCGCCGTAAGAAATGCGCCGTCGCGGCTCGCGCTGACGAGTCCGGCGACTCCGGCCTTGGAGCGGTGTTCACCGCTGAAGGTGAAATACAATTTCATGCAAAGCGCGAGACGGTTGTGCCAGACACAATAAATCGCCTGCGAAATATCCTTGCGCATTAGAAAACCGTGCGGATCACGAACGCGATAGCGCAACGTCGCGGAGATCAATCGAATAATCGCCCATAGCAGCCACGCGAAAAACCGTTGGAAAAATGTCGGCGAATTTGGGATGACAACTCCGGATTTCTTTTTTTTGGTCATTACTCGCGGGATTTCGGAAGTTGAATTTTCTGCGGCCATCAATTTCCTTTTTTCAGACACGCGCGCACGAGTTGTTCCACAGTGGCCTGAGCACCCAGCATTGCCTGCGCGGCGCGCACAGAATCGTGGGCGTCAACCTGCTTGAAGCCCAGCGCCATGAGCGCAAGCACGGCGTCGTTGATTTTCTGGTCGTCGGGTGAAAGCGAATGTTTCGCGCTCGCGGCCTCCCAAGCACCCGCCGCGCCGATTTTATCACGCAATTCAACAACGATGCGCTCGGCGGTTTTTTTGCCGACGCCGGATATTTGCGAAAGTGATTTAACGTCGCTGCTTGCGACTGCGCCGCGAAAGGCGGTGACCGAAATGCCGCTCAAAATGTTCAGCGCCGTTTTCGGGCCGATGCCGCTGACACTGTTGATGAGCAGCCGGAACAAATCGCGCTCCGCAGCGCTCGCGAAACCGTAAAGAATGTGCGCGTCTTCGCGGACAATAAGCTGCGTGAGCAATTTCATCGGCTGGCCGGGCTGCGGCAGTTTGTCGAACGACGAAAGCGGAATCAAAACTTCGTAGCCGACGCCATTCACGTCCACGACGACTTGTGTGGGCAGCGCTTCAACGAGTTTGCCTTGGAGAAAGGTAATCATCAGATTTTTTTTGGCGGCGTCAAATTGTAACGCGAATTTTCACGCGCGTACGTCAGTGCGAGCGCGAGCGCGTCCGCCGCGTCGGGCGCTGGAGGCTTCGGCAGATTCAAAAGCCGCTGGACCATTTTGGCGACGGCGGATTTTTGCGCCGCACCGTAGCCGACGATCGCCTGCTTCACTTTGCGCGGTGCGATTTCAAAAATGTCCAGGCCGGTCTCGGCGATTGCCGCCATCGCCGCACCGCGCGCCTCGCCCATGATCAAGGCCGTCTGCAAATTTTGCGCGAAGAAAAGTCCTTCAATCACGCAGACTGTCGGATGATGTCTTTCAATTTCCTCGCGGAGAGTCTGGAAGATTTTTGCAAGGCAGCGCGACCGCTCCCAGTTTCGCTGGCAGGAAATCGTTCCGTGCGCGAGCGTTTCCGGAAATGGGTTTCCCAATTGGATGATTCCAAAACCCGTGCCGCGCAGCGAGGGGTCAACACCGAGAATGATTTGATTGGAGGCACGGGGCACGAGGCGCGGGGCGGCAGGCAAAGCAATGGCACGGGGCGATTTGCCGCCGATGCGTTCTTTCATCTGCTCGAATTGGCGCAAGGAAATTCCCATGCGGGAACTTTGCCAGCCGCAGGTAAGTTTCAAAAGGAAAAACGTGGCGCAGAAATTGCGGGCGCGTCGAGTAACTGACAAAACGCGGATGTGTTTCAGCCGTGTAGATTACGAATTGTTCCCATCTGCGAATAAATTGTGACGATTGGCCAGATTGGCAAAAGGGAGTATTGCCAAAAATGTGTCATTGAGTATCATGTCATCAAATGCACCCGCGCCTTGGTTTGCCAAATTGCAAATCCGCCGTCTGCGCGAATTCTGAACAATGTCATGATTAAAACTGGAATCCTAAATCCCGCGATCAATCATTTGTTGAGCCGGGTTCGTCATACCAACACCCTGGTCATTGCGGACCGGGGTTTTCCATTTTGGCCGATGATTGAGACCGTTGACATTGCCTTGGTTGACGATGTTCCGACCGTATTAGCGGTGCTGCGTGCCATCCGCTCCAATTTTCAAGTTGGCAAGGCGTGGATGGCCAGGGAATTTCTGAAAAATAATCCGGAAAGCACGCGCGCGGCGTTCCGTGCGGCATTGTCGGGCATTGATCTGGCGCATGAGCCACATATCACATTCAAAAAGCGTGTGCCGAACGCAATCGGATTGATCCGCACAGGTGACACAACTCAATACGCGAACATTATTCTTGAAAGCGCCTAAAAATTTCGGGGCAGCAAATCCAAACAATCCAACTAAAATCAAATCATGATCACACCTGTTCCTACCTCCAATTCCTGTGCCAAAGGCAGCGGACTGTTCCGCACAGCGGATGGCAAAAATCTGTTCATTACTTTTGCGCTCGTAACCTCGTTGTTCCTGATGTGGGGGTTTTGCAACGGCATGATTGACATCCTGAACAAGCATTTTCAGGACTCGCTTCACATCAACAAGGAACAGTCCGGCCTTGTGCAGTCGGCCAACTATCTTGCCTACTTTTTGATGGCGATTCCCGCCGGCCTCATCGCCCGCAAGTTCGGCTACAAGGGTGGCATCCTGGTCGGCCTTTCGCTGATCGCGGCGGGGGCGTTCTGGTTTGTCCACGCGGTCAGCCTTGGTGAATACGGGGCGTTTCTGCTCGGCCTGTTTGTGATTGCGACTGGCATGACCTGTTTGGAAACCATTGCCAATCCTTATACCACCGTGCTGGGCGCCCCGGAACATGGCGCGACGCGCATCAACATCGCGCAGACCATCAACGGTGGCGGCTGGATTCTCGGCCCGATTGTCGGCGGTTATTTCGTTTTCGGTGGCGATGACGCCGCAAAGACAGCGACCGATGTTGCCACCGTTGCCACCAACGCCAACGCCGGCCTGTCCACGCCCTACATGGGCATCGGCATCGCCGCAGCCATCCTGCTCGTCATCTTCGCCGTGTCCAAGGTGCCTGACTTGCACGCCGTGGATGAAAGCAAAAAAACTGCGGAGCAGAAAAACAGCCAGAAACCTTCCGGCGGACAACTGGCGGGCATCGGCTTCGCACTGGCAATCATTTGCGGGCTGTTGTATTTCTTTATTGCCCGGATTCTGGGATTGATCTGGGTACTGCTGAACATGCCGCCGGCCTTGTTTGAACCGGCCAAATACTTCCTGCTCGTGGCCGCCTACGTCGCCGGCTTCAGGCTGGTTTCCAAAAACTGGGACTTGTTCCGGCGCAAACATTTTACACTTGGCATCGGCACGCAATTTCTCTACGTCGCGGCCCAGACGGGCATTTTCAGTTTCTGTGTGAATTACACTTTGGAAAACGATCCCGGTGTGACCAAATTGCAAGCAGCCCACTGGCTTGGTGCCATAGGCTTCGTCCTGTTCGCGTCCGGACGACTGGTCGGCAGCATCGTCATCAGCCAGTTCAAGCCGCACTTCGTCCTGGCGACCTACGCGGTCATCAACATCGCGCTGACGGCGGTTTGCATGGGCGGCGGCACGCTCGGCCTGTATGCGATGTTCGGCACGTTCTTCTTCATGTCCGTGATGTTCCCGACGATCTTTGCGCTGGGTATCCGCGGCCTAGGCGACTACACCAAACTCGGTTCCTCGCTCATCGTCATGTCCATCGTCGGCGGGGCGATTGCAGCGCCGTTCATGGGTCATATCGCCGACACGCACTCTATGCGCACCGGCTTCGTGGTGCCGCTTGTATGCTTCGTCTTCATCGCTCTTTACGGCGCCGTCTGGCAGAAGCTGGAAGCGAAGGACAGTGAGGCCTGAAAAGCGAGGCCTGCAATTTGGCCGCTCGTTTTAGCACAGCAACAATCAAGCTATCCGGTCAAAGGCCGGTGAAGCTTCGCGACTTAGACCGTTATATACAGATTTATGAAAACGCTCCATCCCATCAGCCCTCTCATCGGCGGCACGCCCAAAGTCGGCATCCGCCCCACCATTGACGGCCGCCGCAACGGCGTCCGCGAATCGCTCGAAGGCCAGGTCATGGCGATGGCCAAAAACGCCGCGAAATTTCTCTCCGCCAACCTGCGCTACCCCAACGGCCAGCCGGTCGAATGCGTCATCGCCGATTCGTGCATCGGCGGCGTGGCCGAGGCCGCCGCGTGCGCGGAAAAATTCCAGCGCGAAGGCGTGGGTGTTTCACTCACCGTCACGCCGTGCTGGTGTTATGGCAGCGAGACGATGGACATGGATCCGCTCATCCCGAAGGCGGTTTGGGGGTTCAACGGAACGGAACGGCCCGGCGCGGTTTATCTCGCCGCCGTCCTCGCCGCGCACAACGCGAAAGGATTGCCCGCCTTCGGGATTTACGGGCGCGAAGTTCAGGACGCAGGCGACTCGACAATTCCGCTGGACGTTCAAGAAAAACTGCTTCGCTTCACGCGCGCCGGGCTTGCCGTCGCCATCATGCGCGGCAAAAGTTATCTATCGCTCGGTGGCGTTTCGATGGGCATCGCCGGTTCGATTGTGGATCAGCCGTTTTATGAAAGTTTTCTCGGAATGCGCGTCGAGTGCGTGGACATGAGCGAAATCACCCGGCGCATCGAGGAAAAGATTTACGACGGGCGCGAGTTCAAAAACGCGCTCGCGTGGACGAGACAATATTGCGTCGAAGGCAAGGATTGGAATCCGCCCAAATTGCGCCGCGACCAAAAGCGCAAGGATTGGGAATGGGAGACGGTCGTTAAGATGACAATGATTGCGCGCGATTTGATGGTCGGCAATCCGCGCCTCGCGGAGCTTGGCTTTGGTGAGGAGGCGATGGGTCGCAACGCCATCGCGGGCGGTTTCCAGGGCCAGCGCCATTGGACGGACCATTATCCCAACGGCGATTTCATGGAGGCCATCCTCACGTCGTCGTTCGACTGGAACGGCATCCGCGCCCCGATGGTTTTCGCCACGGAAAACGACGCGCTCAACGGCGCATGCATGTTGTTCGGCCAGTTGCTCACCAACACCGCGCAGATTTTTGCCGACGTGCGGACGTATTGGAGCCCCGAATCGGTCAGGCGCGTGACCGGTGTGAAACTTTCCGGCAAAAGCGAGAACGGCCTGCTGCATCTTATCAATTCCGGCGCGGCCACGCTCGACGGCACGGGCCAGCAATCGCGCAACGGCAAGCCCGCCATGAAGCCGTTCTGGGAAATCACCGAGGCCGAGGCCGCTAAATGTCTGAAGACGACTTCCTGGCCACCGGCGATTTATGAATACTTCCGCGGCGGCGGCTTTTCGTCGTGCTACTTGTCGCGCGGCGGAATGCCGATGACGATGTGCCGCATCAGCACGGTCAAAGGACTTGGCCCCGCGCTACAAATCGCCGAGGGCTGGTCGGTGGATTTGCCCGCCAAAGTCCACAAGGCGCTCGATGAGCGCACCAACCCGTCGTGGCCGACAACTTGGTTCGCGCCGAACATCACAGGGCGCGGCGCGTTCCGCGATGTGTATTCCGTGATGAACAACTGGAGCGCCAACCACGGCTCCATCAGCTACGGCCACGTCGGCGCGGACTTGATGTCGCTCGCTGCGATGCTGCGGATTCCGGTGGCGATGCACAACGTGAGCGAGGAAAAGATTTTTCGCCCAAGCTCGTGGAACCTTTTCGGCGCGCAGGAATTGGAAGCCGCCGACTACCGCGCCTGCGCAAATTTTGGCCCGATCTATGGATGAATTCATAAGGGAATTTTGCCTGTAGCGCAGTCTTGAAGAAGATTTAATTAGAAATGCTTGTGGTGCTCCCGCCCGGAATTGAACCGGGATCAGTCGTTTAGGAAACGACGGCTCTATCCATTTGAGCTACAGGAGCAACCAAGTCACGAAAAAGATCTTGCCAGCCTTGATCCAGTTTTCAATCTGCGCTAGACAGCATTACCAGTAGAAAAAAACGGTGTCAAATGAAGTGTCAGATTTTGGATTTGGAGACGTTGGTTCTAATTTCATCATTGCCGCGCAATCCATGTCAATCTTTCCGCTTATAAAAATTTGACAATGCCGGCCGTGAACTTTTTTCTCACTCTGAAAAAAAAGCGACAGCAATTGGTGCTGGCGAAAAAATTAGACCCCTGATTTCTTCAGAATCTCGATAATTTTCTCGCAAATAGGGAAACGGCACGCACCGTGCTAAACTAATCGCGGGTGGGGACACGCGCGCGCTTCGCCAGGTTTGGCCGCAAACCGGCTGCGACTTAATAAAGGAGGTGGCTGTCGGCAGCGATTGGATCTGTTGCGACGCGCGCGTGCGGTGGGGGGCTCGATGTTATTTCAAAAATTTGTTCCCGGCGTGACACTTCTGTTTGCATCGTTTATTTTTTGCCCATGCAGCAAACGACCTTGACTCTTGGACATTCGCCTGACCCCGATGATGCTTTCATGTTTTATGCGCTCGCGAAGGGTTTAATTCCCACGCACGGTTTCCGCTTCCAACATATCTTGCAGGACATTCAGACGCTGAACGAACGCGCCACGCGCGGCGAACTAGACATCTCTGCCGTCAGCATCCATGCCTACGCCTACGTCTCCGATAAATATGCGCTCCTGCCCAGCGGCGCGAGTATGGGTGACGGCTACGGTCCGATGTTGGTCTCGAAACAAAAATTTTCCCGCGAGGAAATTGTGAAGAAAAAAATCGCTGTGCCTGGAACCATGACCAGCGCCTTTCTCGCGCTTCAACTCTGGCTTGGCAAGCCGGCGAAGGAATTTAATTACGTCGTTGTGCCGTTCGACCAGATTTTTTCCGCCGTGAAAAATGGAGCCGCTGAGATTGGTTTAATCATTCACGAAGGTCAGCTCACTTACAAAAACGAAGGGCTTGTCGTTTGCGAAGACCTTGGCATATGGTGGGGAAAGCAAAATGATGGATTGCCTTTGCCGCTTGGCGGAAATGTCATCCATAAAAAATTTGATCTGGCGACACGCAAGCAGATTTCCGACACGCTTACCGCAAGCATTCAATTCAGCCTGGATCATCGCCACGCGGCCGTGCAACACGCGCTACAATACGCGCGCGACATGGGGCGTGACCTCGCCGACAAATTTGTGGGCATGTATGTGAACCATTGGACTCTCGACTACGGTGAGCGGGGCAGGGAATCCATCCGCCGTTTTCTTGGTCAGGCCTTCGAACACGGCCTGATTCCGCACCGGCAGGAATTGGAATTCGTCGTCTGATGAATTCGAGACATGATTCAGTCCAAATACAATCGCATCGCGACGCTTAAAAATAAATTTGTCGGTAAGTTTTCCGAGTCAACTTTTATTTGTCTGTTTTTGATCGTGACGACCTTGTTCGTTTTCTGGCCGGTTACACGCTGCGATTTTCTGAATTACGACGACCCGGATTATTTCACGTCCAATCCCCACGTCTTGACTGGACTGACTTTGGACAACGTCACTTGGGCCTTAACTTCAGGATTTACCGGTAACTGGCACCCGTTGACATGGTTGTCACTCATGCTGGACGTGGAAATTTTCGGCAAAAATTCTTTTGGTCCGCATTTTACAAATCTGTTGTTTCATGCAGCCAATGCAAGTCTGCTTTTTCTTTTGCTCCGTCAGTTGACTTCTGCAATCTGGCGTAGCGTCCTTGTTGCCTCACTTTTTGCTTTGCATCCGCTCCACGTCGAATCCGTCGCGTGGGTTGCCGAACGCAAGGATGTCTTGAGCACGTTCTTCGCGCTGCTGGCACTTTTGAGTTACGCACATTACGCAAAGTATCATTGTCGGCGCAGTTTTCAGTTTGCGCTGGTTTTTTTTGTGTTCAGTCTTATGGCGAAATCGATGCTGGTGACGCTGCCGTTTGTAATGCTATTGCTCGACTGGTGGCCTTTGCAAAGGATTTCAAATCCCCTATTTAAAACGGAAAATCTTCAGCGGTTGTTTGTCGAAAAAATTCCATTCTTAATGTTGAGTGCCATTTTCAGCACCCTTACATTTTTCGTGCAGAAAAAAGTCGGCGCGATGGCGACACTTGGAGCGATTTCCATTCCGGATCGGATTGAAAACGCCTTTGTTTCCTATGCGCGATATTTAGGCAAGACAATCTGGCCAGCCGCACTTGCCAATCCGTATCCGCATCCCGGGCATTGGGATTTGTCTCTGGCGGTTTATTCCACTGTATTGATTGTATGGCTGTCTGCTATCGCAGTTTTGTATTCTAAAAGATTTCCTTTTCTACTTACCGGTTGGTTTTGGTTTGTCGGCACATTGATTCCAGTTATCGGATTGGTTCAAGTTGGCGATGCGGCGATGGCCGACCGATATACTTATTTTCCGCTCATCGGAATTTTCATAATTTTCGTTTGGATTACCGGTTTCATTATTGAAAGCTGGCATGTTTCAAATTTGCGGATTTTATTTTTTGCCGCAATCATTCTTGCCGCCTTTGCGTTTCGGACTCGCGATCAGTTGCTTTATTGGCAAAATAGCGGGACGCTTTTCAGCCACACTCTCAACGTGACGGACAACAATTATGCCGCCGAAAATGATCTTGGCACATGGCTGTCTGCACAGGGAAAAGTGAGGGGATCGATGGATTGCTTCCGCCGATCGCTTTTAATCAAGGCTGACAATCCCGACGCGCTATATAATCTTGGCAATTCTTTCGCCAAACTCGGCAATTGGGACGAAGCGATTGTCGATTATAAGCGCGCGTTAAAAGTCACGCCGGATCAAGCTGATATTTTGAGCAATCTCGGTTTAGCGCTTGCGGCGAAAAAGCAATTTGACGAAGCCGCAATCTGTTTTGAATCCGCCTTGAAATTGAATCCAGACAGTGCCGACGCGCATAACAATCTTGCGACCTTGTATTTCATGGAACAAAAGTTCGACAAGGCCGCCCAACATTATCGCGAAGCAATTCGCATTTCACCTGCCAATCCGCAGATTTACGCCAATCTTGGCGACACGCTTATCCGACAAAATAATATATCAGAGGCCGTGCAAAATTATCAAACGGCATTGAGCCTCAATCCGGATGATGCTAAAACCAAGGCGAAACTACAGGCACTTGGTTTGCTGCCATGAAAGAAAAAAGTCAGGAAATTGAAAAGCGAAGCGACGAAAACTCGGGAGGGAATTTTTCGGATAATTGGGGCACTCGTTCTTCATTGTGGAATCGCGGCTTGGCCTTTGGTGTCTTCCTGATTGCTGCCACGCTCATCGCCTATTATCCGGTGTGGCACGGGGGATTCATCTGGGACGATGACATGCTGCTGACGGCGAACCCGCTTATCAAAGATACCCACGGCTGGTATCGTTTCTGGTGGACCACCTCGACGCCGGATTATTTCCCGGTGATGTCATCAACTTTCTGGATCGAATGGAGGTTGTGGGGAATGCACGCTGCCGGTTATCACGTTGTCAATGTGCTGCTGCACGCGGTCAATGCGATACTGCTCTGGCGCGTGCTGGCGTGGATGGAAATTCCTAGCGCAAAACTCGCGGCGGCGATTTTCGCACTGCATCCGGTCAACGTGGAATCCGTCGCGTGGATCGCGGAATTGAAAAACACACTCTCGATGTTTTTTTTCGCCTGGACGCTTTTGGTTTTTTTGAAATTTGAAGACACAAAGTTGCAGCGCTGGTATTGGATTTCTGTCACGACTTTTGTCATCGCCTTGTTGAGCAAAACTGCCGCTGCCCCGTTGCCGTTCATTTTGCTCGGCATCGCGTGGTGGCGTCGAGGGCGGGTGGAATGGACGGACATATTTCGCAGCGCGACTTTTTTCGGCGTGGCGGGATTTTTGGCTTTGATCACGGTCGTGTATCAATATCACAACGCAATCGGGCATGATATTGTGCGGACGGATGATTTTTGGTCGCGGCTGGCCATCGCGGGACGAGCGGTCTGGTTTTATTTTTACAAGACGCTGCTTCCACTGGATTTATCCCCGATTTTTCCGCGTTGGCACACCGGAGATACGAACTGGATTTCCTTTATGCCGGGATTGCTGCTCGTGTCAGCGTTCTTTGTCTTCTGGTTGTTTCGCGCGAGTTGGGGAAAACCTTTTCTGTTCGGCTTGGGTTATGCCGTTATCATGTTCCTGCCGGTTCTTGGATTTCTAAATATTTACTATTTCCGTTTTTCTTTTGTGGCAAATCACTGGCAATACTTTTCAATCATCGGGCCGATTGCGCTGGCGGCGGCGGGAACAACGATGTTTTTGGATCATTTTGGCAAATCAAAAATAATTTTCAGCGGCGCATTGCTTTTGCTTCTAGGGTTTTTGACATGGCAGCAGGCGGATGTTTATCTCAATGCCACCACGCTCTGGTCTGCGACGCTTGTCAAAAATCCCGATTGCGCCGTCGCTCATAACAATCTTGGTTTTGTCCAGCTCCAGAACGGAGATGTGAACGATGCGATGGGACATTTCGAGAAATCTGTGCTGCTGCAACCCGACGACGCAAACGCCCAGAAAAATCTCGGCAGCGCATTGCTTGAGAAAGGACGTGTTGACGAGGCCATCGGCTACTATCAAACGGCATTGAAACTCAAGCCAAATGACTCGGGTGCGCACAACAATCTTGGCTTTGCACTTTTTAAAAAAGGAAACGTGGATGACGCCATAGCTGAATATCAAAAGGCGTTGAAACTTCAGCCCGGCGACCCTGGAGTTCACCACAATTACGGCCTCGCACTTTTTAAAGAAGGGCTTACAGATCAAGCAATGCTCCAATACCAGAAAGCGCTGGAGTTGAAACCGGACGATGCAGAAGTCCACAACGACATTGCCAGTGTCTTGAGCAAAAACGGCTTGGAGGCTGGAGCGATTCAACATTGGAAACGCGCCCTTGAAATCCAACCTCAATATATGCCCGCGCAAAATAATCTCGCATGGGCGCTCGCAACAAATCCCGACCCATCGCTCCGAAATGGCGTGAAGGCGGTTCAACTGGCGCAACAGGCGAACCAAGTTTCAAACGGAAAAAATCTTCTCGTGCTCCGCACGCTCGCGGCGGCCTATGCCGAAGACGGGCAATTCACCAATGCGTTGACAACCGCCGGACAGGCGTTGCAACTCGCCGCGATTGATCAGAGTCTTGTGTTGATCAAATCGCTCCAGGCGCAGATGAAACTTTACGAGGCCGGTCAGCCGTTTCACACGCCAGCCAAATCAGACTGAAGACGCCAGCCATTCGGTCAGACCGGGAAGTGGCGCAGACAAGACTTTCTGAACTTTGGAAATGTTCATCGACGTGTCCAAAGCGCGGGCCGGGCCGGGAAAATCCATTGCCGATCCCGATACCATTTTTGCTTTGATTTCGGGCCAGCGTTTGGCGAGCAATTGCCCGATTTGCCAGCGCGATAATTTTTCCGCCCCTGCGACGTGATAAATTCCCGTGCAGTTATTATTTGCCAATTCCCAGACTGCCCGCGCCGTTTCAGCCGCCGGAATCGGCGAACGAAATTCGTCAGTGAATAATTTCATCCCGGAAGAATTCTGGAGCGACAGTTTTAATTGTTCGTTGAAACTGCGGTTGCCCGAGTCCGATGCGCCGTAATTGAGGGAAGTGCGCACGACCAGATGACGAGGGTTTTTCAGGACAATATTCTCGGCGGCGACTTTGGTCTCTCCGTAAACGTGCAGAGGATTGGGTGCGTCCGTTTCCAAATAATCTCCCTTGCGTCCGTCAAAAATTAAATCTGTGGAAAGGAAAATGAATTGGATTTCCGCCGCCAATTCCGCCAGCCTTTTCGTCATTTCAACATTCACACGCCGTGCAAGATCCGGGTTTTTCTGCGCTTCACCGACTGAGCTGATGGCTGCGCAATGAATGACAAGTTGCGGTCGGTCTTTTTGAAACTCGCGGCGGACAGCGGCAAAATCGAGCAGGTCCAGTTGGTCTCGCGTCAACGCCTGCCCGCGCCAACGCGAGGCAAACCTCGGTGCGGCCTGGACGATATAATTTCCGATGAGTCCGCCAGCGCCGGTGATCCAGGCCGGTTTGGTTTCCTGTTCCATCAATGATTGAGGGCCGCCGGGCTGTTGGTCGTTTGTGGCAGACGGCCAATCCACAAACCGCTGGCTGCGTAGTGCCATTCCAATTCGGGAACGTCCGGTGGCCCGCCTACACCCGATGCACGGATAATCATCCGGTCGACGGGGCGCATTTGTTTCACCCAAGGTTCGTAGGCCGTAAATGCGGTGCCACGATTCCACTGGATTTTGCGGAGCGTTTCCAAATTTTCCGGACGCATCAGCCCGGATTCAAAACCTAGAATGTAGCGCCAGTCCGCAGTTGGATTTTTAAAAAAAGTTTCAAAAAATGTGTCCATGTCGGAATTGTAAAAAATCCCGCCGGCCCCGGGCAGCCAGCCTTCAATGCCGGGCGTTTCCGGCGTGACATATTCGGTTGTGAGGTTCGCCGTCCACCGGCTCTCGCGGTCGCTTGTAAATCCCAGAAACACTCCGGCGGCAATTCCAATTGTGACAAGCAGTCGCCTTAATGAATCAAATGAAAGATGATTCTCAAAGTGCTCCTGCAATTCCAACGCCACCCAGACAATGAATGCGGGCGTGCCGAAATCCCACCAAAACCGGCGAATTTTCAACCCCAGCAGCCAGCCCAAAACCATCATCATGAAAACCGGATTCAGCAGCGTTCGCGGATTCCAGCCAAGAAAAATTTTACGGCACAAAACCAAGGCGACGACGGCGAGCACGGCGGCGCTCTCGCCGTCGGACGGGAACATTTCCGGTTCGAGCTGTTGAACGACGACAATGTTTCCAAACACGCCGAACATATGCCGCACGGATTGAAATAAAAACTCCCACGGATGGCCGGTCAGCGCGCAGCCAAGAAAACTACCGACTAGCCAGCAGCCGCAATATTGAATCGCCGAGCGCCAGAAACCGGCGAACAAAATTGCCGCACCCGGCAGGCACAGCAAATACCACGAGCCATGGACCCATGCGGACGCGGCGACCAGCAGCGGCGTAAAAATCAAGGCCGCCCGACGGGGCCGGTCTTCAGTCTGGCGCGACCACAAAAATAATATCGTGATTACAACAGCATCGGTCAGTATATACGGTCGGCCGCGCGCGAATCGTGTGGTGCAGGCCGGATTGAAAATTGCCGATGTGAACAACGCCGCCAGCCATGCTTCGGGCCGCCGCAGCCACGGCAGCGCGCACAACGTTACCAGCAGCATCAAGGCGACGACTGAAAAGACGACAAGTGTTTCGGCGCTACAATTCTGCCAGTTGTGAATCCAGGCAAGAATCGCCTGCCA
>Ga0302189_10002668_pt1 | contig 14164 bp, 11 predicted proteins | sample II_Bog_E2_2_FD_194551 | JGI IMG/M metagenome (GOLD analysis project Ga0302189, IMG submission 194551) | Peat permafrost microbial communities from Stordalen Mire near Abisko, Sweden - II_Bog_E2_2 | ecosystem: Environmental > Terrestrial > Soil > Wetlands > Peat | place: Sweden: Abisko...
GCCTTGCGCACGATAAACGGCTCGGCCACGTTGTTCATCTGGATGGCCGTCTGAACGCGCGTGGAATAGCCGAGATCTTCCAGAGCACTCATGAGCGCCATGCCGTTGATCACCGTGGCCAGCATGCCCATGTAGTCGGCTGTGGCACGGTTCATTCCACGGTGGCTGGCGGCAAGTCCACGCCAGATATTCCCCCCTCCGACAACGACGGCGATTTCCACACCCATGTTGCGGACTTCGGCAATGGCCGCAGCCATGCGTTGCACGATTTGGGGTGAAACACTGTCCGCACTCCCTGCTTCCTTCAGGGCCTCACCGCTAATCTTGAGGACAATCCTTTTGTATTTAGGCTTGGATGCTGTATCGGGCATGGTCACTGATAAAACCGTAGGATGGGCTTGTAGGGAAGCACTGATTTATTCGCATTGAGACTGTTGCGGTAAGATGGGCCGCAGGCAAGGCGGCTTCGTGCGCGCATCCCCTTGCGGGCTGTAAGCACGAAGCCAACACAGCCTCCGGTTCCCATATCGTCGCAACCCTTCGGGCTGTTACTCTTTGCCCGTTTTCCTGCGTTGCTCTCTTGGGCCAGACCGCATGGGTATTGCCACTGCGCTTCGCGCCTTGGAAAACACGCAAATAGTTTACAGCAGTCTTCATGAGATTAAATCAGTGGTTCCCTTAGGAAGCACTGATTTATTCGCATTGAGGCCATTACAGGATTCAATGTGCGATTCCTTAGCCTAGCTGCGCCAATGCAGTTCCCCGGGCAAAGGCGCTGGAATGCATCCGCCCCTTTCCCTCCGGTTGGATTGTTCCCAGAAGAAGCCCTCCCTCCCCGCAGGCAACCAGGATTCCGCGCGCGTCGGAACGCAGGATCGTTCCGGGAGTCCCCTGTGCGCGGCGGGCGACAATACCTGAATGAATCTTGACGGGGATTGTGTCACCGGAGGCAAGGGGCAGCGTGGCGATGACTCCCGGACGAGGCTGAAGGGAACGGATCGTACGCTCAAGATCGACGGCGGAACGACTCCAGTCCAACAGACAATCTTCCCGGGTGATTTTTCCGGTCACGGTGGCGAGAGCATGTTCCTGAACGATTCGCGGGGCCTTGTCTAGAGCCAGTAGATCAAGCGCCTCAGCCAGGGCGATCGGGGCCAATTCGGCCAAACGCTCGGAAAGCGAACCCGAGGTTTCGCGGCGGTGAAGGGAAATTCTTTTTTCAAGGAGGATATCCCCGGTATCGAGCCCCTCCGCCATGTACATGATCGTGATGCCGCTCTCCCTGTCTCCCGAAGCGACGGCCGCCTGGATGGGGGAAGCCCCGCGATGCCGAGGAAGCAGCGAAGCATGGATGTTGAGACAGGCCACCGAGGGAGCATCAAGAAGTGCACGAGGAAGGATGCGACCATAGGCCATCGTCACCATGACCTCTGGCATGAGTGCCTGCACCCAGGCCGCCACGTCGGGAGTTCTCGGAGACTCGGGTTGCAGCAACGGGAGTTGAGGAGCAACGCACAACAACTCTTCCTTGATGGCAGGAGCCTTCAACTCACGATGCCGGCCCGCTGGCCGGTCGGGCTGGGTCAGCACTCCCACAAGGGTCTGGTTAAAGGCTAGATAGCGGAGTGTGGGGATTCCGATGTCTCCCGTGCCGGCAAAGAGGATGCGCATTGGCGCGGAGTTTTTTTATTGCTCCGGAGAGGAGGCTGTCTCATCCAGCAGCCCCTTGATGATCTCATGGATGACTTGCAGCGGAGTCATCGAGGCATCGATGTCATTACGCCGGACATCGCTGTAATGCTGAAGCATCGGCTTGGACTCTGCGTCATAGGTGGCAAGTCGTTGACGGATCACCTCCTCGTTCGCGTCATCGAGACGGTTGTCACGAAGAGCCCTCTTTTTCAAACGCGCGACAAGTTTGTCGCGGTCGGGGCAGGAGAGATGAAAAATACGCCGCACCTCGATGTGTTCTTCCATCAGGATTGCTTGCGCGACATTACGGGGGATGCCGTCGAGGATGAGATAATCGCGCGAAGGCTTGAATTTCCCAGATTCCGCGGTCTTGCGAATCGATTCATGCCAGAGACGCACCGTCATTTCATCGGGAACAAGCTGTCCTTTACTGGAATATTCGAGAAAGGCGGCACCCAGTTCCGTGGCGGTGTCGAGGGATCGAAACACATCACCGCAGGCGCAATGGTAGAACCCAGGCGTCTTGCCGAGGATCTTTCCCTGTGTTCCTTTCCCGCTTCCGGGGGCTCCAAAAATCAAGATAGTGCGATAGCGTGACATGTCTAAGAGGCCAGACGATAGGGTGATGTGAGACAAATGGGGAGAAATTTATGAGGCCTGCACCGATAAAATCTTTCCGATCTTTCGGTACTGCAATACGATTCATGGGAAAGATATTTTCCTCAATATTTTAGCGTTCTGTTGACAGACAGAATCAAGATGAGGATATATCACCTTCCTTCAACTTTCTTTTCTCCCCTCAGGACAATGCCCGCAAACGACGACTATGTGATCGAAATCCTTAAGGATGTCGGCCTGTTAACCCAACCTCAAGCCGAGGATGTCATCAACAGGACGGCGGGTGTCAACATGGTGGAGACATTGATCCGGGAAGGGACGATCAGCAGCGAGGATGTCTCCCGAACACTGGCCTCCCAGAACGGAATGGACTTCGTGGATCTTTCCAAGATCACGCCAAATCCGGATCTCATAGGCACCATCTCCACCGAAATGGCTCGGCGTTACAAAACAGTCCCCGTCCATGAACAGGAAGGCACCCTTGTCTTGGCGATTGCTGATCCAATGGATTTTGAGGCCTTCGACAGCTTGGGCTTTGTCCTGAAACGTCCCGTAGAATTTGTCTGCGCCACACCAGAACAGATCGCCTCGAAACTGGATCAACTCTACCCGCTCGAAGAGGAATCCGAGATTGATCCGTCGGCCGAGGATGAAGACGGTGACAGCAGTGACGACGCACCGATCATCAAGCTGGTTTCCAGTCTCCTCATTGAGGCACAGAACAACAGGGCCAGTGATATTCACATCGAACCCATGGAGAAAAGCCTGAGGGTCCGACTCCGCATCGACGGCAGCCTCCAGGAGGTCAAAAGTCCTCCCAAGAAACTTCAGGGGGCCATCATCAGTCGTCTGAAAATCATGACCGGCTCCATGAGCATCGCTGAAAAACGTGTGCCTCAGGATGGTCGTATTCAGATCAAGGTTGGTGACAAGTCGGTGGATCTCCGTGTCTCCACGGTGCCGACAGTCCATGGAGAGAGCATCGTCATGCGTGTGCTTGATAAATCCGCCCTCATGTTGGGACTCCCCGAGCTTGGTTTCCTCAGTGACGATCAGGCGGTCTTTGAACGGCTTGTTGCCCTTCCCGACGGCATCATTCTGGTCACGGGACCGACCGGTTCCGGAAAAACGACGACGCTTTATGCCTGTCTGAACTACATGAACAGGCCTGACCGGAAAATCATTACCGTCGAGGAGCCTGTCGAATACCAGATGAACGGCATCAATCAGGTACAGGTGAACAACGAGACCGGCATGACCTTCCCAGCCGCCCTGCGAGCCATGCTCCGTCAGGCTCCCAATGTCATCATGTTGGGAGAAATTCGAGACAAGGAAACGGCGCAGATCGCGATCAATGCCTCCCTGACCGGACACCTTGTGCTCTCCACGCTGCACACCAATGACGCTCCCGGCGCCGTGGCTCGTCTCGTCGACATCGGAGTCCCCCCCTTCCTCGTATCCAGCGCCGTGCGCGCAGTCATGGCCCAGCGACTTGTCCGCAAACTCTGTTCCAACTGCAAGCAGCCGGGAGAGATCTCGGAATATGAAGCCCGCTCGCTGAACCTCGATCTGGCTCAAATTGCCAAGGCGACACCGATGAAGCCAATCGGTTGCGAAAAGTGCCGGGGAAAAGGATTCCGCGGACGACTCGGCATCTTTGAAATCATGGTGGCCGACGATGAGATCCGCCAGATGATCAATCACAGCGCCACCACCCTTCAACTCCGCCAGCGCACCCGGGAACTCGGAATGCGCACCCTGCGCGAAGATGGCATCCGCAAGGTACTCGCCGGCATGACAACCGCCGAAGAAGTCATCTCCAGCACCATGGGAGACGATCACTAGGATCACACAGAATGAATCCCCACCAGGTCATAGACATCTTCAAGCGGAACGCCATTCTCGATGAGGCGACCGCAGACGAGCTTCTCAACGAAGCCATCAACAGCGGCCATTCGATCGACGATATCATGGCGGATCAGGGGATCATCTCCCCCGAAGTCTTCGCCCAGGCCATCGCCAACGAACTCGGGGTCGACGCGGTTGATCTCTCGGGTTTCGAACCGGTTCCGGCACTACTCCATCTCGTGCCCTCCGGCATGGCCCGACTTCACGAGGTATTCCCTGTCACTGCATCCGGCAATGTCATCACCGTGGCGCTGGCCAACCCCCTCGATACGCAGGCCCTGGACGATCTCCGTTTCACCCTCAACCGTGAAATCACCCAGGTGGTCGCCCCCCGTCTGCAGGTTGAGGAACTCATCAAGAAATACTACGGCGACGAGGACACCTCCATGGAGGATGTGCTCAAGCAGCTTGACGACACGACGGTCACCGAAGTCATAGAAGATAACGCGGAATTTAACGCGGCGGCAGCGGCGGCAGAGGCCAACGCCACCCCGATCATCCGTTATGTCGATCTAATTCTGGATCGCGCCGTTCAGGCCCAGGCGAGTGATATTCACTTCGAACCCTTCGAAAAAGAGTTCAAGATCCGCTACCGTGTCGATGGAGCCTTGTACGAGATGGAACCCCCGCCGAGGCACCTCGCCCTCCCGGTTATTTCCCGTATCAAAGTGCTAGCTAACCTGAACATCGCGGAACGCCGCGTCCCGCAGGATGGGCGCATTCAGAGGACCGTGGGCGGCAAGACCATCGATCTGCGTGTCTCCACCCTTCCCACCCAGTTCGGCGAGAGCGTGGTGCTCCGTGTGCTGGATCGCAGCGCCGTCAAACTTGATCTCGAAACCCTCCAGATGCCCAAGGAGATCTACGAGTTCATTCTGGAAGTGATCGAGAAACCGAACGGCATCTTTATTGTGACGGGACCGACCGGTTCTGGAAAAACGACGACGCTCTACGCCTGCCTCAACAAGATCAACACCATCGACTCCAAGCTCCTGACTGCCGAGGATCCGGTGGAATATGAAATCGATGGCATCATGCAGGTCCCGATCAACGATGCGATTGGCATGACCTTCTCCCGGGTACTCAGGGCCTTCCTCCGTCAAGATCCCGATCGTATCATGATCGGGGAAACGCGAGATCTCGATACGGCCCAGATCGCCATCCAGGCATCACTCACGGGTCACCTGGTTTTCACAACACTGCATACGAACGACTCCACAGGAGCGGTTTCCCGACTCGTCGATATGGGCGTTGAGCCGTTCATGATCTCCGCCTCCCTGGAGGGTGTTCTCGCACAGCGACTCGTGCGCAGGATCTGTTCCAAGTGCAAAACGGCCTATGAGCCCCAGGAATCAGTCCTCTCGCAATTGGGCCTCTCCCTCTACGACATCGGTGACAAGACTTTCTACTTTGGAAAGGGATGCACCGAGTGCAATCACACCGGTTATAAGGGACGAAAAGGACTCTACGAACTCCTCAAACTCTCCGATCCCATCCGCATGATGATCAATGACCGCGCACCCGGCGTGGTGCTGCGTCAGAAGGCCATGGAACTCGGCATGTCCACCCTGCGAGCAGATGGTCTGCGCTGCATCTTCGATGGCATCACCACCATTGAGGAAGTCCTGAAGTACACTTAAAAAGTGCTGAACAAATAGAGATTCTCCCGCAGAGGCGCAGGGTCGCAGAGAGGGAAGATTTGAAAAACTGGCAGGAAACCCTTTGGTCGAAAATTTTCTGCTCTGCGGTCTCGGCGTCTCAGCGCGATATATTCGGCGTTTCCCAAGAAGTCTCTCCTGAGAGCTACCTCAGGAAAACTGCGGAAGTGCTTTGAGTGCGGTAAAATCCTCGGGAGAAATCGGCCCTCGTTCCTCATTGCGTCCGCGAAGTGGCGCGGCGTTGGTTGAGGAATGGACACGCCTGAGCCAAGCCTGATTTAACGGTTTTTTGAGCAGTGCCAAGCGATTGGCCACAATCGTCGTCTCCGACTTGTCCCCCGTGGGGACACCGGTGCCAACAAACCATCCCGCCAAAGCCATCGTCACACGCACCGCCGTCGAACGGGTGTAATTGGTCATCAGGCAGTCAGGCGCATCAGGAGCACTGACGGCCTTCCAGAGTGCCCGAAAGGTCTCCAAATTCCACATCTCGATATTGCGGGCAGGAGAATAGGGATCAAAGAAAATTGCCGAAGGCGCCGGTGCGTTGAGATGCCCTTTTGCAGCTTCGTGAGAGAAATCACCCCGATGAAGCACCCATCGGATATTCGGCAAGGGAGTGGCCTCGCCCACCTCAAGAAGCTGTGAGATGATCCCTTCCCAACCAATCAGATACTCAAGCTCCCCCGCGTGTTTCAGTGCAAATTCCAGCACCTCCGTGGAAATTTCAAAACTATGGATTTCCACAGCGGCACTGGTCCGGCGCAAGGTTTCGATCGCCGTGATGGCATTGCCCGCGGGCCCAAGACCAATATCCCAGATCACAAAGGGAGCGGTGCCCTTCCATCCCGTCATACGTTCCAGCAATTGTTGCTGTTGAACATGAAGTTCCAGGGCTTCCGTGCGCGGATTCGTCCCGATATGCATGGTCTCTCCATGGGCGAGTGAGCGGATACTGCGCCCCCCTCCCCTGAGTTCCACGAGTTCAAAACCGCACGGCATCTGCATCGTGAAAGCTTAACACCAAGCGCAACCTCTGGGATACAAATTCACTGAACGGTGAAATCCAGTTAGCATGAGGCGCAGGGATTTTGAGGAGATAGCAAGGCGACCAAGCGCAGCCGTAGTCAATCCTACGGCAAGCGCAGGGCAACGCCGCTAGAACTCAAAATCCCCAGCCTTTAGGGATGGGTCATTTCGCGGGCGATAACCCACTGATCAAACTGCTCTCCGGTCAGCAAGCCGAGGGCAATGGCAGCCTCCTTGAGGCTGGAATGCTCTTTGTGGGCTTTCTTGGCGATCTTGGCTGCGTTGTCGTAACCGATGTGGGGATTGAGCGCCGTGACGAGCATCAGCGAATTCTTCACATAGTCGTCGATTTTCTCGCGGTTGACCTCGATGCCGACGACGCAATGCACCGTGAAGGAGCGGGCGGAATCGGAGAGCAGGCGGACGGAGTGGAGGAAATTATGAATGATGACCGGTTTAAAGACGTTCAGTTCAAAGTTTCCCTGGGATGCGGCGATACCGATGGCCGTGTCATTCCCCATCACCTGCACCGCCACCATGGTGACGGCTTCGCATTGGGTGGGATTGACCTTGCCTGGCATGATGGAGGAGCCGGGCTCGTTCTCGGGCAAGGAGAGTTCACCAAGGCCGCACCGAGGGCCTGATCCAAGCCAGCGAAGATCATTGGCGATCTTCATCAGGGATGTTGCGAGCGACTTCAGCGCTCCGCTGGCAAAGACGAATTCCCCATGGGAGGAGAGTGCAGCGAACTTGTTCGGGGCGGAAACAAAGGGAACACCTGTCAGTTTGGCAATGTGGGCCGCGGCGGTCTCTCCGAATTTCGGATGAGCGTTGAGACCCGTTCCGACAGCCGTTCCACCGATCGCCAGAGACTGGAGTCCTGGCAAACTTTCGGCGATCCGGATTAAATCGGCATCAAGCATGGCCACATAACCGGAGAACTCCTGCCCAAGGGTCAGAGGAGTTGCATCTTGTAGATGCGTGCGGCCGATCTTGACGATGTCGGCGTATTCACGAGCCTTCAGATCGAGCGCCTTACGCAGTTCCTTTACCGCCGGAAGCAAGTGCTCCCTCACCACCGTGACCGCTGCAATGTTCATCGCAGTCGGGAAAGTGTCATTGGAGGACTGCGACATGTTCACATCATCGTTCGGATGGATCGGCTTTTTGGAACCGAGGACTCCACCGGCCAGTTCGATGGCACGGTTGGATATCACCTCGTTGGCGTTCATGTTGCTCTGGGTGCCGCTGCCGGTCTGCCAGATGCGAAGTGGAAAATGATCATTCAGTTTCCCCGAGATCACTTCATCGGCGGCACGGGAAATCAGCTTGGCTTTTTCCTCAGAGAGTTTGCCCAAATCACGGTTGGCCAGCGCACAGGCTTTTTTGAGCTGCCCCAGGGCCTTGATGAGCTCAGGCGGCTTGGTATCGTTCCCAATGTCAAAGTGGATGAGGGAACGGGCCGTCTGTGCTCCATAATAACGGTCATGGGGAACCGGGATGGCCCCCATGCTGTCGGTTTCAGAACGATGGGTGGCAGGATCCGCAGGGGGAATGTCGTGACTCATTATTCGGGTAGCAGATCTGCAACCATTGCTTTTTCTTCCAGAAGTTCGGTGACACTCTGCTGGAACTTGACCTTACCGAAATCACCAAGATCGACACTTTGGACGATACTCGCACTGCCATCGCCTTTCGAACGGGTCGGGAAGGAACAGATCAGCCCCTTCTCGACACCATAGGAACCATCGGAGGCCAAGGCAACGCTGTGCCAGTCTTCGGCTGGCGTCACGGCTCGGAGCGTCTGGACAGTCTCGATCGCCGCATGGGCGGCTGATTTCGCCGAGGAGAGTCCACGGGCTGCGATGATCGCGGCTCCGCGCTGCTGAACACTCTTGATGAAATCCCCCTCAAGCCAGGCGCGCTCGGGGATGAACTTACTGACCGGTTCACCTTTGATTAAGGCATTTTCAAAATCAGGATACAGAGTGCTGGAGTGATTGCCCCAGATGGCAAGGTTGGTGACATCACGGTTATGTACACCGGCTTTCTCAGCAAGGGCGCTCTTGGCCCGGTTCTCATCAAGACGGGTCATGGCAAACCAGCGATCCGAGGGGATCGATTGAGCGTTGCTCATGGCAATCAGGCAGTTCGTATTGCAGGGATTACCAACCACAAGCACACGGACGTCATCAGCGGCATTGCGCTCGATGGCCTGTCCTTGTCCGACAAAAATCTGACCATTGATTCCAAGGAGATCCTTGCGCTCCATGCCCGCTTTGCGAGGAACACTTCCGACAAGCAGCGCCCAGTTGGTCCCATCAAAACCTACATCAAGATCAGAGGTTGCCTCGATGGAGTCCAACAGAGGGAAAGCGCAGTCGTTCAGTTCCATGACAACTCCCTGGAGAGCTTTCATGCCAGGTTCGATCTCAATGAGCCGAAGCGCTATCGGCTGATCTGCTCCAAAAACCTGTCCTGATGCAATACGGGGGAGGAGGGAATATCCAATCTGTCCTGCCGCTCCGGTGATGGAAACAACGAGTGCTTTTTTCATAAGGGCACCAGCCTACCCGAAACAAATAAAGAAATAAAGGTATGAAATGAGAAAACCCGTTTTGCCAATTGGCAAAACGGGTTTTCTCGGGTGGGGGGAAACCCTAGAAAGAGATTAGAGAATCTCCTTGAAAGCCTTTCCTGGTGTGAAGCGCACGCTCTTGGAAGCCTTGATCTTGATCTTCTCGCCGGTCTTTGGGTTGATGCCGGTGCGGGCCTTGCGGTTGACCACCTTAAACGTTCCAAAACCAATCAACTGGAGCGACTTGCTCTTTTTGACATTGGATTTCACGCCGTCGATGACTGCTGCAACGACTTTTTCGGCATATGCCTTGCTGGTATCTTTGCCGAGGGTTTTCTGGACGGCTTCAACGAGTTGGAGTTTGCTGCTCATGGTTTTAATTTTGGGTTCTTAAGGGTTATGTGTTTGTGCCTTGTGACAGCCGTGATCCAAAGAAAAACTCAGCCTACCTGTCAACTCCCATTCTCGAATTCTTTTCAAAAAAATAATGCCATGAACAACGACCCCTCCGATCTCAAACATCCGGATCATCTTGATTACTTCGCGAAAATCGTGAACGAGCACCTTTCGCGCACACCCTCCGTGCCGGAAGATGCGTTCGTCGCTCCGGGCGCATTTCTCTTCGGAGATGTCAGCATCGGCGCCCGTGCCAGCGTCTGGCCATGCGCCTCACTCCGCGGGGATATCGCCCCTATCAGCATCGGGGAGGAGAGCAACGTGCAGGACAATGCCGTTATTCACGTCGGCACCAACCTCGGTGTCAAAGTTGGACGACGCGTCACAATAGGACACAGCGCAATCGTTCATGCATGCACCATCGGCGACGAGTCGCTGATCGGGATGGGGGCGATCATCCTAGACGGGACAGTGATCGGGGAACGCTGCCTGATCGGTGCGCATGCCACGGTGTTGATGAACAGCGTCATCCCTCCGGGGTCCATGGTCGTCGGTTCTCCGGGCCGGATCATCCGTACCCTCTCAGAGGAAGAGCAGTCAGGTCTCGGCATGTGGGCGGATCATTATCTCGTCCTTGCCGAAGCCTACAAAAAAAGAGGGTTCATCCATCCCAATTTCAACGGGGTCTATTAACAAGATGCCCTTTTGCAGGAACTGCTGCATACTCTAACGATGAGCACCAAGGATGTCTTACCCGTCTCCATCAGAGCCGTCGTTCCAACAACCAATGGCTGCGCTCTTTTTCTCGGAAACACGGAAAAGGTTTTTGTCATCTACATGGATCCACTCGTCGGCAATGCGATTCAACGACTCACTCAGGGTGAAAAACACGAGCGCCCTCTCACCCATGATCTCATGGGCATGCTGCTCACAGGATTAGGAGCCAAGGTGGACCGCGTGGTCATCAACGACATCAAGGGATCCACCTACTACGGACGTATGATCGTGAGCGTGGAGAACGAACTCCAGCAGCGCAAGGTGCTCGAACTGGATGCCCGTCCCAGCGACTGCCTGGCCATGGCCTCACAACAGAATGCTCCGATCTACGTCACCCGCGACGTCTGGAATGAGGTTGAGGACATGTCTGAAGTCCTCAAAGGTATGGAAAGCCAAGGGAAGCAATCTTCAGAAGACAAACCTGAAAGCTGAACCAAGCCGGTGGGAAGCGGGGCGGTAGACTACGATGAAATCGTAGCCCGAAGCAACTGTGTTAATGAGTGGGTAATTTAGGCAGGAGAGAGGGTTTGTTGTTTGAGCAGAGAGTTGAGGTAGATGAGGAGTTTGCGCATGACTGCAACTAGGGCAACCTTGTGGGGTTTTCCGGCGGCTCTGAGCCGTTGGTAGAAGGCCTTGAGGATGGGGTTCCCTCGTGAGGCGCAGAGAGCCGACATGTAGAGGGCGCGTCGTACGCCGATGCGTCCACCGCTTATGGATCGTTTTCCTCTAAAAGCACCACTGTCCCGGTTAAATGGGGCAAGGCCTGCCAAGGCAGACACCTCATTTTTAGAGAGGGAGCCGAGTTCTGGTAATGTGGCTAGCAATGCCGATGCAGTAAGGGAAGCGATGCCATGGACTTGAGCAAGCAGGAAGACCTTGGCCTTCAGGGCGTGGTTTTTATCCACCACCTCGGCAATGCAGCTCAGAAGATCCTTGATCTGCTTGTCGAGATGTCGAAGGTGAAGGCGTAGAGAGGCAGCCACCTCGGGGCGGGAAGTCTGAGAGAGCCTATTACGCTCCCGTGCCCGATCCTCGACCAACTGGGTGCGACGGGTGACAAGCTCATCAAGGAGCCTCATGTGCTCCTCGGGAGGCACCGTTGGATCTGGCTGCATGGTGCGACCGAAATCGGCAAGAAGCAGCGCATCTATAGCATCGGTTTTGGCAAGCTTGCCCCACGCTCGAGCAAAGTCACGGATGAAGCGCGGGTTGACTACGCTAACCTTGATTTGCGCTTGATGCAGAGTGCTGACGAAGGCCTTGTGGTAAGCTCCGGTGGCTTCACAGACAATGTGGATAGGGTTAGTGGTTTTAGTAATGATTTTAAGAAGGGCTTTAAAACCGGCGGGGGTGTTGGGGATGGATGAGGGTGTTGTTAAGCTGAGGCATCCCAGTTCAATAGTGGCTTTGGATATATCGGCTCCGACGACGTGGACTTTTTGGGTAATCATGGCTAGACTTCTCCTTGTAGATACGAACTCCTCCGGAGGGCTTTGGCCTCCGGAAGGTTCAGGCAACTGTTCAAGTTCGAACCAAAACATCGGTGGGTTCAGCTTCGGGACGCACTTTAAGTGTGCCAGGGCGAATCAACCTCACCGATGCCCCAAGAGGAGGCAGGCCTGCCTCCTCTTGGATTTGGTTACCAACGGCATAAGTGCCGTAGATCCACAAACCCTACCTCATTTTTTAAATACAAGGGCGGCACCGCTTGCCGGGAATACGTAGGCGTGGGAACGCCTCGGATAGACTGTGCAAAAGCACAGCCCAAAGGGCGAGCTGAGAAGGAACGAACGAGTCAAACAAGTGCCGTCAAACCTGAAGGCTAATGGAGGAAGGAGCAACTCGGCTTCGCCGAACTCTGTTCTCTGACTTCTGCGCTTTCCTCTTAAATCCTCGGCACCGTGATGCCGCGCTGTTTCATGTATTTTCCTCCGCGATCAGCATAGCTGATCTCGCAGGGTTCCTCGGCACCGAAGAAGACAACCTGAGCCAGCCCTTCATTCGCATAGATCTTCGCGGGAAGCGGGGTAGTGTTGGAAATTTCCAGGGTAACATGTCCCTCCCACTCCGGCTCGAAGGGGGTCACATTCACAATGATACCGCAGCGGGCATAGGTCGATTTTCCGACACAAATGGTCAGCACATCACGGGGAATCCGGAAGTATTCCACACTGCGTGCAAGGGCGAAGGAGTTGGGCGGAACAACACAGACGTCCGTCTTGATATCCACGAAAGATTTTTCGTCGAAGTCCTTCGGATCCACCATGGCGCTGTAGACATTGGTGAAGACCTTGAACTCGTCGGCAACCCGCAGATCATAGCCGTAACTGGACAGACCGTAACTGATCAGACTCTCTCCTTCATCAGTTCGCACCTGCTTTTCCACGAAGGGCTCTATCATCCCGTGTTCCAACGACATTTTACGAATCCAATGATCAGCGCGTACAGACATGCGGGATAAAATAGCGAATCGTGATTCCCGCGCCACGGTAAAATGATGCCCGGCGTTCAATTTTACTCGCCCCTCCCCCAGCATCGTTTAGAAAAACCGTGTGCTGAATTACCTATGGCTCGGTCTGATCCTCTGCGGAGTGACCTTGGGAGTGCTCACCGGACATACCGAGGCGGTGACCACGGCCACCTTTGACGCTTGCAAGTCCTCACTCATGAGCATCGCCCTGCCACTGGGTGCCGTCATGGCGCTCTGGCTCGGCATAATGCGGTTGGCTGAGAAATCCGGCGCTGTGGAACGGCTTGCTTCCATCCTACGCCCCCTGCTCTTTCGTCTCTTCCCCGAGGTACCCGCCGATCATCCCGCCATGGGAGCGATGGTGATGAACATCGCCGCCAACATGCTCGGTCTCGGCAATGCCGCCACTCCGCTCGGACTGCGTGCCATGCAGAATCTTGAATCGCTCAATCCCCGTCCCGGCACTGCCTCCAACGCGATGTGCACCTTCCTTGCCATCAACACGAGCTCGGTCCAACTCATCCCTTCCACCGCAGTCGGCATCCTCGCTGCGGCGGGAGCGATCCACCCAACAGCCATCATCGGCACCGCCTTTGTCGCCACCACCTGCTCCTTTTTGACCGGCATCACTTCGGTCAAGCTGCTTCAGCGCCTTCCGATGTTTGCCCTTCCTCCGATTGATCCCTTGAAGCAGAAAACAGCCCAACCGCTCGAAAATGCGCCAGTCCCTTCCGCTTTCGCTCCGCTGCCAGCTTGGAAAATAACTCTCCTCTCTGCCTATGTGCTCCTTTTTCTCTGGGAGATTCTCCATCTCACGTTCCTCTCTCATGACTCCTCCCTGCTCATCTCACTGATCCAGTCCGTCTCCCTGGTGGCCATTCCATTTTTGGTCGGCTTCTTCCCTCTTTATGCAGCCCTGCGGGGTGTGGCTGTTTACGATGAGTTCATCGAGGGGGCCAAGGAAGGAATCCAGGTCGCCCTCCGCATCTTCCCCTACCTTGTTGCGATTCTGGTCGCTGTCGGGATCTTCCGAGCTGC
>Ga0302189_10002695_pt1 | contig 14074 bp, 6 predicted proteins | sample II_Bog_E2_2_FD_194551 | JGI IMG/M metagenome (GOLD analysis project Ga0302189, IMG submission 194551) | Peat permafrost microbial communities from Stordalen Mire near Abisko, Sweden - II_Bog_E2_2 | ecosystem: Environmental > Terrestrial > Soil > Wetlands > Peat | place: Sweden: Abisko, Stordalen...
GCCGGTGTCAAGAATGCCTTACTTGTTCCTATGCATCATCATAAGTTTCAGGTCATCAGACACTCGGGTTCAGGCAAGACGAGAAATCGCGGGCCGACTCAATCACGGAAACGATGAAGGAATGGATCAAACCATGAGAGCTTTTCTACTTGGAGCAGTCGCTCTGTTGTACCCATTAACCAGCGAACACGCACCGGCTCCTCTAAAGCCGCCTGTCATTGAGTCGCTCTCGCTGAGAGCCCCACTTTTCGAATACCGAAGCCTGGATGGAATCGTGCATCGGCTGAGCGAACTGAAGGGAAAGGTCGTAGTGATCGACTTCTGGGGAACATGGTGTCCCGGTTGCGTTGAGGAGATGCCCACGCTTCAACGACTTTACGAGGTATACCGCGCGAATCCCCGAGTGGCGTTCGTGATCGTCTCCCAAAACGACACCCCGGCAAAAGTCAAAGCGTTTGTTGAGAAGAATCACTTGACCATGCCGATCTACTACATCGGATCGAATCAACCGCCAAAGCCATTAGCGCCTTCGGCATGGCCGGCGACGTATTTCGTGTCCCCAGATGGGATGCTGCGCGGGGTGCACCTGGGAGGGGCCGACTGGTCCGACATCTCCGTGCAGAAATATATCGAACACTTAGAGCATGGAAACCCTGTCCCACGATCCAAGTAGGACAATCATGCACTGGGACCGACGGGGGCCGCGCACGGCCAAAAGCTACGAACCTCGCGCGAAGTCAGGCAGCCGAAGTGAAGATTCGAGTGAGATTTCTGGTTACCTCACAGCCGTCAGACCTCCGGCGTTCGACAATTCAAACATGAGATTGTCGGGTACAAGTTCGGGTAGACGGCGTTCAGAACATGGTATATGCCGTCCATCAAGTCTCTTGGATTCGAGCCTCTGCTGGTGCAGCGCCAGTTCGAATAATGGTCCCCCCGAATCAGCGCCTTCGCTATGCGAGAGGCCGGATGTTGGATCAGCCCTTGTGATGTAAGGAATGATCTGGGTGAATGGGTGGATGATCGGGCGACACTGGCTGAGTTCAGGCGGCAAGCCCCAAATACGCCATCGCAGCTCTACTACCATGTACCTGCTGACTGGCCGAAGTCTTCGAACGAGATACTCATCCTAGAGGAACAGGCCGCTTCGCCGGCAAATGTGCAGTTGGAGGTTCGAGCTTAACGACGGATCGTGCTCTCCATGTCGCAGACCTTCGGAGTGAAGGCTGCTTTACGTCTTGCCGCCCGCGACATGTTGGATAGCCGGAATTAGCTTCTCCGCTCTAATAGTCGGAGAGCCTTCGTGCAAAGTGATCAGCATATCGGCAGGCACATTTTTGTGGACTTCGATTGCACCCAGCGGCCACCGAACTTCAATATCGACCGAAGTCGCGGAGCCGAGTCCATAGTGAAGACGCGGATCGTTGGCAGAGACATAGCTGGACTGGCTCATGAGTTCCTGTACTTGTGTGCTGCTTCCGCTGCGAATAGTGACACGTGCGCCCAAGGCGCTGCGGTTGCTCTTTGTTCCGTAAAGACGCACCTTGATCCAGTGATTCCCTGGGGGCGCATCGTTTCGCAGAAGTGATGGCGGTTCGTTCTGATTCATGATGAGGATGTCCAAGTCCCCGTCATTGTCGAAGTCGCCAAAGGCGCAGCCGCGGCTGCCATGACGGGCCGCCATGGCCGGGCCGGCTTTTTCGTCGAGTTGGACAAACTTGCCGTTACCCAGGTTGCGGAAGAGGATAGGTTGACTGCGCGCGGGAAACTTCGCGAAGGTGTGCTCGAGCTCGGGATAGACGTTGCCGGTAACATAGAAGATGTCGGGCCAACCGTCATTGTCAAGATCGGCGATTGCGTCGCCCCAACTCACAAATCGGCGCTCGGTGCCGATGCCGGAAGAATTCGATACGTCGTCGAACTCGCCTTTGCCTGTGGCGTGGTATAGGCCGTTCGATTGCAGTTGGTAATGGGTCTTGAAGATGTCGATGTGGCCATCGAGATCGTAGTCGCCGGGAGCAACGCCCATGCCGGCCATATCTTGTCCATCACCGCTGACAGCCAATCCGCGCAGCAAGGCCTCTTCTCGGAAGGTGCCATCGTGGTTGTTCATGAATAGTAGGCTGGGCGTGGAGTCGCAGGCCACAAAGATATCGGGCCAGCCGTCTTCGTCAATATCCATCGCTACGGCGGTAAGCCCATAGGAGGTCTTCACGGAGTCGATTCCGGACGCCTTGGAGACGTCAGTGAACGTGCCGTCGCCGTTGTTGTGATAGAGAGAGTGTGTGGGGAGAGACAGGCCACGCGGTCCGCAATAGACCGCAATTCCCTGGTAGGAGCAGGTGGCCACCTGGGCATTGGGCTTAGGTGCGGTGGCCAGGTCGAATTCCACATAGTTAGCGACAAAGAGGTCGAGATGACCGTCGCGGTCGTAGTCCAGAAAAGTACAACCTGCGCCGAAGCGGTTGCCTGCGTGCAGAAGACCGGCCTTGGCCGTTACATCCGAGAACGTGCCATCGCCGTTGTTGCGGTAAAGGCGATTGTGGCCGTAGTAAGTGAGGAAGAGATCCTCGAAGCCATCGTTGTCATAGTCCCCAACGCAGACTCCGACAGCCCAGCCTGGATCGGAGAGGCCGGATTTGGCGGTGATGTCAGAGAATGTGCCGTCACGGTTATTGTGGTAGAGCTTGTTACCTGAGCCCGGCGGAGTTCCATCGAGCGTGCGGCCGCCTAGAAGGAAGATGTCCATCCAACCGTCGTTGTCGTAGTCAAAGAATGCACAGCCGCCGCCCATTGACTCGACGATGTAAGAGACCTGTCCAGGAGTGCCATAGACGATGGGCTGAGTTAGACCGGCATGAGCCGCCACATCGGTGAACTGGGAGAAGCGTGCCGATGACGGCGCAGCCGCCTGCGCTGCGCGCAGCCAATGTGGCGTCAGTTCTGGTGCGGCCGCCAAACAACCGATCTGAAGGAGACGCCGGCGAGACCAGAGCGAGTGGGAGCGATTGAGTATCATATCGCTAGTGTTGATCCTGGCTGGATGAAACGGGTGAGGTAACAGCCAGGCCTTGAGACGATGATGGGTTCCCCGGCGCGCTGGCTAGCATCTGTCGCAGGCGAAGAGCGTCTGGATCTTGTGGATCGATTTTTAGCGCGCTCTCGATTGCCGCGCGCGCTTCGGGGAAATGAGACTCGCTTGCAAGCGTGGCCGCAAGATTGACCCAGGCACGGATATAGCGCGGGTTTGCGGAGACTGCGGAGCGGAAACGCACTTCGGCCTCAGAGTCGCGGCCCTCTTGCCCGAGAAGTGTGCCCAGATTGTTGGAAGCCTCGGCAAAGCGGGGCACCGCGGCGAGCGCATTGACAAAGTGTTGTTCAGCAGCCGCTGTGTCGCCCGCGTGTGCTGCCACGTAGCCCAGTTGATTCTCGGCGGCGGCGAATCCGGGCTTGAGCTGTATCGCTTCTTCGAGAGCGGCGCGTTGCTGTAGAAAGTCTTCCGGGGTCGGATCTTTGATCGAATTCAGCGCAAGAGCCAGATCATATTGAAGTATCGGATCCTGCGGGCGGGCGTCGATTGCCTCACGATAGAGGGCGACGGCTTGCGCCACATTACCGCTGTTCAGCGCCTGCCCGGCCTGGCTCGCTTTGGTTTGCGCCAGAGCCAGCTTGATGGTGGCCTGCTGCTTCTCTTGGAAGACCTTGAGCTGCGCCTGGCTCTGCGCGGTCTGGCCGAGAGCGCGCAGGACTTGTGCAAGATGAAAGTGGGCTTCAGCCTCGTTCGGTGCGAGAGCCACGGCCTTCTCCAATTGCTCGCGGGCAGCATCGTACTGTTGCAAGTGCGAGAGCGCGATGCCGAGGTTATAGCGCGTGTCGTAGTGACTTGGATTGATGGCGACGGCAGCCTTCAGATGTGCGCTTGCGGCAGCATACTCCTGCGCATCGTTCTCGAGAATGCCGGAAAGATAGAGGGCGTCGAAACTGTCCGGATGGGTGGCGAGGAGCCGGCGCGCAATGGGCCGTGCGTCCGCATCGTCGTCCTGGAGAACAAGCAGCCGCAGGTAGAGAAGCTCGGTCGGGTCATCGTGAGGATGGAGGTCGAGAGCCTTGCGCAGTAGGTTGGTTGCATCCTGGTAACGGTGGGCTTGAACGTAGACTGTGGCGAGCGCGGCGCTAAGGCGAAGATCCCCGGGAGCTTTTGCCAGCGCGGAGTTCAATGTCTCAGCCGCCTTGTCGAAGAGGTGGGACTGGGAGTACGCGACTGCCAGGTCCAGCGTCAACTCCTCGTCGGGCGGAGCAGCGCTGAGCAGATCGACGGCTGCCTCAGGCTGGCCACTGGAGATGCGTGCCTTGGCTAGCCAGTCCAGCGCGATCACCGAGGTTGGATCGACAAGCAGAGCCGCCTCCCAGGCCTCTTGAGACTCCGCGGACCTGCCTATACGATTCAGGACGACGCCCAGCAGTAAACGCGGCTGCAATTGGTTCGGATCGAGTTCGACAGAGCGACGAAGCTCAGGCAGAGCAGCGTTGAACTGGCCTGCGGAGTTGAGCGTCAGGCCGAGGTAGTAGTGGAGGCTGGCGGACCCAGGTTCGATGCGCAACGCCGCCCGGAACGCGGGGATGGCGCAAGTAAATTGATGCTGCTCTCCAAACCATCCACCCAAGGCGGCCCAGTTTTCAGCTTTGGGGTGATTGCGGGTGGCAAGCTCGATAGGCTCGGGCCCGCGACAGATGGGGCGCGCCTGCGCGAGGCCACCTTGATGGCAGGCGACCAGACACAGGCCGACAATGACGGCATTAGACCGCATCAACGTGCGTGACGGCGGAGTGTGGGGATGAGTCATTGGCGCTACCTGAACTATTGAACCACGCCACCGCGGCGCCCACCAATGCAGCATGATCCTCCAGTGCGGAGATCCCCAGCGAGTAAAGAAGGTGGATGAAAGCGTTGCTTGACTTTCTCGATCGGGTAGTGCGCACTGACCACCGGGTCGAACCTGCAAATGCAGCCAAAGCAAACCGCGGCGAATACCTAGCTCCCTCCAACATCGTAAACAAGAACGGGCATCTCCGAGCCTGCGGGTATGGAAATACCTCGTTGATGGTAGCGTTCTCATTTGTAGCACACGTTCCCAAGGTGTTGAAAATGCCAGAGATGAAAATAATACTTGACAGCCGTAATTGACAATACGTATAGGTGTTGTGTCTATGATATCGATACCAAAGGCGATATGTTTTGGTACCGATCCCATCAGGTGTGGGCAGGGAGTGTGACTGCCCCAGAATGCAGGCCGGTCCCCCTTTGACCATGCCGGCGCAGTGCGACATTTCAGGAGGCAGCATGAAGCAAGTACGCTTGTTTGTCTGCTTGATCGCAATCACCTTTCTCGGTGTCTTCGCCACGGCGCAGACACCCACCGGCACCATACAAGGTGTGGTGACCGATAAGACTGGTGCTGCTGTTCAGGGTGCTACTATCACCGTCGTCCGGACGACAACGAACGAAGAACACAAAGCGAAAAGCGACTCCGCCGGGCGTTATGAACTTGTATTTGTCGAGCCGGGTGTCTACAACGTCAAAGTCGAGGCCAAAAGCTTTGAGACGGCAAAGCAGGACAACGTCTTGGTGCAGGTCACCGAAACTCGACCGGTGAATTTTAGACTCGATGTGGGAGCCATCAACCAGACCGTCGAGGTCAACGCTCAAGACGTGCAGGCCCTCGACACAGAGACCTCGAGCCTGGGCCAGACCATCCAGACGGACGCCATCCTTCAATTGCCCGACCAGGGCCGGAATCCGTTCGACTTTGCCTTCCTGGTTGCCGGCGTGAACAACGTCGGGGGTGCATCCACGCCGCACATTGGTGGTAGCCGCAACGGCAACAACGAGCAGTTGATCGACGGAATGACCAACATCACACCTGAGAACAACATCGGCAACAACATCAGCACCTACCAGCCGGTTGAGGACTCAGTGCAGGAGATCAACGTCCAGACCAACGTGCTCCCAGCCGAGAACGGGCGCTTCTCCGGCGGTACCGAAAGCCTGGTAACCAAGAGCGGTGGCAACGCCTGGCACGGTACCTACTTCGAGTTCATTCAAAATGCCGCGCTCAACGCGGATGGATTTGCAGGTCTCGGCCAGAAAAGGAGCGCCAACGCAGCCTCCCACCAGTACCAGTCGGGCGGCACCGCCAGCGGTCCGATTATCAAGAACAAGGCGTTCTTCTTCTTCGACTTTCAGTACACGACGGGAGCAGCGGGCTCAACGAACAACGATAAAGTGCCTGATCCAGCTGTCTTCGGCGGCGATTTCACCAGCATCTTCGGCGCCACAACCCCAGTACTCTTCGATCCGGACACCGTGGCCGCGAACGCACAGGGGGTCTACGTTCGGCAACCTTTCCGGGTAGGCGGCAAGTACAACGTCATTCCTGCTAGCCGCATCTCGACTGTGGCGCAAGCGGCGCTGAAGTTTTTCCCCGCCCCTAATATCTCCGGTGTTGCACCGACAAGCGGCAATAACAACTACACCTTCTCCGGTCCAGTGCCCAGCACGGACTGGCATTTCGACTCTCGCGAGGATGCCGATATTACCAAGAGATGGCACTCCTTCCTGCGCTACTCGATGGATCACAATACCTACAGCGCGCTCAGTGACTTCCAAAATGCAGCATCGAACGGCGGATACGGCGGCCAAGGCCATGGCTGGGTCTATAGCGGCTCCTTCAACAACACAGTGACCTTCACGCCGACACTGCTTGCGGAGTTCCGCTACGGCTACTCGAAGCAGACCCAGGACCGTATCCCGATTGGCGGCTCATTCGACCCCGGCAAGCTCGGCTTCGATTCGAACTATGTGAGCCAGGCCGCCAAGCAGTTGGAGATCTTCCCGCACTTCGGATTCGGCGGTTCCAACAACGGCTCCTTCACCGACCTTGGTCCGCTCGGATATGAGGGGTTCCAGGAAGATCCCCTGGCGCAGGCCATCAACGGCAGCCTGGTAAAGATCGCCGGCGGCCACACGCTGAAGTTCGGCGGCGAGTTCCGCAATCTGAGGCTCAATTTCTACCAGTACACGTACCCATCCGGCACGTTCTCCTCGGACGATAGCTGGACTCGACAATTCCCCGCGACCAACGACGGAACCACGGGCTACTCGATTGCCTCGCTGTTGCTGGGACTCCCCCAGAGCGGCAGCATTTCCAACGACCCGAAATTCATCACCACCAGCCAATACATTGCCTTCTATGGGCAAGACGACTGGAAGGTCTCTCCAAAGCTCACTCTAAACATCGGCCTGCGGTATGATTTCGAGATTCCACGCGAGGAACAGAATAACCAGATGGTCTTCTGGGATCCGACAGCCGCTTCGCCGCTCCAGGGGGCTATCTCCGCGTCGAACTGCCCATACTGCGGCAACCTGCATGGCGCAATGACCATTGTCGGCGCGCCGGGAGCGCAATATGGCCGCCGTCAAGGGCCTGTGCAGAAGAAGGACTTCGGTCCCCGCTTCGGCCTGGCTTACAGCTCCACTTCCAAGATGGTTGTCCGGGCCGGCATGGGCATCGTCTACCAGCCCTCGGCTCTACAGGCCTCCGGAACATCCGGCGGCTCCGGCGACGACGGATTCGACATTACAACCAACTACAACCCCACTTTCAACAATCAGCAATCGCTGCCGGTGGCCACGCTGTATAGCCCCGACCCGGCGCTCGCCGCTTCAGCGACGAATCCGTTTCCAGTGGGCTACGCTCAAGCCCAGGGAACGAGTGCAAGCTGCCTTGCCAGCTCTCAGTGCACCCAGGGTATCGACATTGGCAACGGTCTTTCGACGCCGTACTTCGACACCTACCGCAACCCTTACTCGATCCAGTGGAACATCAACACTCAGGTCACCCTGTCCTGGGGAGTCAAGGCGGAAGTCGGCTATCTAGGCAACCGCGGGCTATTCCTCGTCAACGGTGACCCCGGCCTGCCTGTCGACCAGCTGACTACCAACACCCTGATTGCCAACGGCTGCACAGTCGGTGCCAGCACTGGACAGTGCCAGCTATTTAACCAGGTCGCCAATCCGTTCCAGGCAGCCATCGGACCCGGAACCCCTTACTATGTCCCCGGCCTCCCGCTGAGCGGCTCAACGGTCAGCCTGGGTCAGTTGCAGCACCGCTACCCGCAGTACAACGGTGTCAGCACTTTCCGCAAGCCAGACTCGGCCTCGTTTTACAACGGATTCACCTTTAGCGCGCAGAAGTCTACCGCGAAGGGCCTCAGCTTCACCTACGCGCTGACCTACGGCAAGGAGTACGACAATGGAGCCTCGCCGGTCAACTACCTTGGACCAGCCAGCCAGACCTATGCCAATCAATACAACCCCAGGGGCGAATGGGGCCTGGGCGCGCAGAACATCTTATGGGAAATATCCTCGAGCGCGGTCTATGAGCTTCCCTTCGGTCGCGGCAGGCAGTTCCTCAGCACCGGGAATGCGGTCGAGAGCAAGCTCGTCAACGGCTGGCAGGTTTCGGGAATCGAGAACTGGTCCACCGGTACGCCTATCTTGATCAGCAGTTACAACAACGGGACCACTCAATCTGCCTACGGCGGATTGAACCAGCGGCCTGACTGGTCCGGGACGACCGCGAAACTCTCCACCAAGGCACCCAGCGTCAATAACGCCGTGCTCTTGTTCAACCCAACCGTTTTCTCTAAGCCGCTCTCCTTTGAGATTGGCAACGCCCCGCGTACGATCGGCGTAAACAATCCCAGCCTCCAGAATCTGGACCTGCAGTTCGCCAAGAACACTCGATTCGGCCACGATGACAAATACAATTTCCAGTTCCGGACCGAGATGTTCAACGCCTTCAACCATGCCGGTCTGGGTGGCCCAGACACTAACCTCACAGACAGCAACTTCGGCAAGACTCAGAGCCTGGCGGGCACGGCCCGCAGGATTCAGTTCGCGGGCAAGTTCGTCTTCTAGCCATGAGTGAGAGCCCAGCTTGGTCAAGCTTGGACTCTGCACACGGAACGCGCCGGGAATGGAGTATTCGGTTCCCGGCGCAACTGCGAAGGCTGAAGATTTAAGCAGTTTCCGTTTGGACCAACTTCATGCATCTCATTGCACGCCTCGCCAAAATCCGACCTAATGTTGAATCGGGTATATAGACGGTGCGACCGATTCGAGATGAGTTTCAGGACTTGACGGGCCCCAATGAATGTCAAGGCTCGATCTCGTAAGGTCGTACGGGTGATCCTATGAATTCGGTTTCGAGGACTGGACGTCGTACAGTCTGCCGTCTGCGCGGAGTTGCAATCGGTGTGTTGGTCTCCTTCTTCTCGTCGACGCCGGCACTCGCGAAGGTGGTTGTCTTATGGCAAGATGGGTTTCCAACAATTGCGAGTCAGCCGGTCGAGCGCGCCACGTTGGAAAAAGCACTCGACGGAATGGGGCCGCAATTTGCCGATGTAGCGAACTTACAGGCGAAAGGGACTCTGGAAGGCGCAGATCTGTTGGTTCTTCCCTACGGTTCCGCTGCCCCGGCCGATGCCTGGAAAGCGATTGAGCAGTACATTCATGACGGGGGCAATCTGCTTGTACTTGGAGGGCAGGCGCTGCGCGTCCCGGTGACGGAAGTAGGTGGCAAGTTCGTTGAGGCGCGCGCACAAGATACATACTCGCGTGCGCTCGATTTCCGGCACACTTATGAGGTTCCTGTTCCCGCGGATGCCAAATTTGCATGGAAGCGTGGATACGATTTTCCAGTGACGCCTCACATCCGCGCGCATCGATTCTTTGCTCTCGAGGGACGACTTGATGGGCTGGGTTACATGGTCGACAACACCGGACTGCTGGTGGCTGCGCCGGTGATTGTAGCCAATCATAACCTCGGGCCGATGCAAGGCAGCCGTGTTGTTGCCCTCGATTTCGAGCCGGAAAAAGGATATTGGCAAAGCGAAGACGGAGTGTCGCTGATTCGCGCGGCCGCCGATTACGCCAGCCATGGGTCCACCGATTTTTCGATCGAATTGGAGTTCTCGACTATAAGGGAGCATGAGTCGCCCCGGATCACAGTGCATCTGCGAAATACGCATCAACAGCGAATGACCGGCTCGAGTTCCGGCGAGGTGAAGCTCAATTTGATGTCGGCAGATCGCGTGGTGGACTCGGTGGCTCTTCCAATCACCACAAGAGATGGCGTTGCGGACGTCGATGTTCCCTTTCGTAAAGCATTGCCGGCCGGGTTTTATAGGGTCTCCGCGGTTTTGACAGAGGGCCGCAAATTTCGTGAGTTCTACGAGAATGGCTTTTGGGTTGAGGACCCCGTGGCGTTAGATTCTGGACCAGTGCTAGGGGTAAAAGGCGACTTCCTCACTCGGGATGGCGCTCCGTTTTTTCCGGTTGGAACCAACTACTTCACAACCGAAGAAAATGGATGGGATTTCTCGAGATCGCGCAACGCATGGGTCTGGGAGAAAGACTTCGACGAAATGTCACGTCATGGAGTCAGCTTTGTGCGCACAGGCGTGTGGATGCCGAATGGAAGATTCATCGAAGCCAGTACCGGTGGTGTAAACGAGCGTTTTCTGCGCAATCTCGAGGCATTTCTGCATTGCGCGCAGAAGCACAACGTCGCGGTGAACTTCACATTCTTTGCTTTCTCGCCGCGCTCCGGAAATGCGTCTAGCGAGACGGGGACAGATGCTCCGCTTCCCAATCCATATACTGACCCGGGGGCGGTGCAGGCGCAGCTATCTTATATTCAGTCGGTCGTGGGGCGCTTCAAAAATGTTCCGTGGCTTTCTTATGACCTTATTAACGAGCCCAGCTTCTCGAATCCTCGACACGTTTTCAAAGGCAACTATCCGAATGGGGATCCTACCGAGATCGCGGCGTGGCGCAAATGGCTGCAGCAGAAGTACAACGGGAATCTTGCGAAGCTGGCCGATGCCTGGTCGGTGATCCCGGAGCAGCTTGGCAGTTTCGAATCTGTGCCGTTGCCTTCCATCAATGACATCACCTACGGACGCTACAAGAACGCACAACAGGTCAGGGCGCTGGATTACGGCTTGTTTGCCCAGGATATGTTCAGCGATTGGGTCAAGAAGATGGTCGCATCAATCCGTGCGACCGGCAGCAAACAACTAATTGATGTGGGCCAGGACGAAGGCGGTGTGACCGACCGCGTGCTGAATCAGTTTTACGGCGGCGCAGGAGTCTCGTTTACCACCAACCACACCTACTGGCAGGACGATGCGCTGCTCTGGGATTCCGTCGTGGCCAAACGTCCTGGGGTTCCCAACATCACAGGTGAGACAGGCTATCAGCCGGTGTGGGCTCCCGATGGAGCCTGGCGTTACGACGAGTTCACGGGGCTTGGACTGATCGAACGCAAGTGGGCGCTTGGATTCGCCGCCGGGTCCACGGGTGCAATGCAGTGGGACTGGGCACGCGAGCCGGACTTTGGGATGCAGCGGAGTGACGGCTCAGCGAAGGTCTGGGAAAACATGATGCGCGACCTGGGAGAGTTTGCGCAAAAGGCCGCGCCCTCTGCCACCGCACTTGAGCTCCCGGAGGTCGCCATCGTGCTGCCCCAGTCGAACCAGCTTTCGGTTGCGAACCCTCTGGCGCTTGAGGCGCAGCAGACAGCGGTGCGCGCACTCTACGGATATGCGCGCAGCAGTGCGTACGCCGTAGGTGAATATCAAATTGATTTACTCGGATCCCCGAAGCTGATTATTTTGCCTTCTCCGTTTGGTCTCACACAGACCGCATGGCAAGCTATCGAGGACAAGGTAAGAGGGGGAGCGGTACTGCTCGTCACGGGGCCCTGGGATGGCGATGCCCATATGCACGCGACCTCGAGACAGGATTCAGTCGGCATAGCATATACGGATGATCCGCTGACTGCTCGCGAACCCGTTATGCACTTTGCCGGCGGAGATGAAACCCTGATTTTCGGTGGCAACAAGACCACGGTTTTGAGCCGAGGTGTACTGCCCGATGGCAAGGATTGGGTGGAAAAGCCTCTGGGGAAAGGCAAGATTCTGTTTGCGACATTTCCGTTGGAATTGAACGACAACCTGCGTGCGGTCGGCGACGTTTATTCCTACGCTTTGAAGACCGCCGGTATTGCGCCTGTTTACACCACAACGTTGAAAGACCCCGGGATCATGATCTGTCCGACGCGCTTTCCGAATGCGACTCTCTACGTGGTCACATCTGAGTCTAATCAAACCGGGTTCGATTTCACCGATCTCAGGAGTAGCAAAAGTTTTTCCGGAAGGCTAACCAGCGGGCGGGCTGCAATTCTCTTGGTCGGTGCGGATGGAAGAATACTGACTGCATATAACTGGGAGCCGAACTGAGAGCACGTGTTGAGAAAAAAGCCGGAAGGTCAATGCCCCCTTCCGAAATACCAGGATGTTCCTCGAGGAAACAACGAACTTCATTCTTCAATGATCTTCAACTCGGCATTTTCGAAAGCAGATCGCTCTTTGCACCTCATGTGACCAGGCGACGACGAGAAATGCAGTGGCGGCTCTCGACGAGACAGACACGCCCGTAGTACCGGTGCCTGGCGTCGAAGCAGGGGTGCCTGCTGTTAGCGGTCGTAAAAGTCGCAACGCACAATTAGCACAACACCTTACTTTAGTCGATCCTGAAAAAGTGATTTTCAGGCAGATTGAAGTTGAGTGTTGCCGGCCTTCGGGGCTTTCAAGGCAAGCAAGCCGTTCCGTACTTCGATCAGGAAGAACAGAAAAATGCGCCAAAAAGCTCTGAGGAGCTTTTGGAAGTTCATCGCGGCGGCTGCCAGGATTGCGTTGATCTCGTTTCCGGCAGTGCCCTTCAGCCGATTACGTTCCAACCGGTGTTCGCTCTTCAGATGTCCGATGCTGGGCTCGACTGCGGCACGACGTTTCATCCATCGCCATCGAGGTGCTGAGGTCCGTCCTCTTCGTCTCTTGTCCACGTGCACTGCGACCGGGCCGTCATAGTCGTGGCCTCGATAGCCCATGTCCACGTACACTTCGCTGACCTTGTTACCGATCAGGCTTTCCACTTGCTTCATCTGTGCAGCCAGCGTGTGGCCGTCGTAGGGGTTTCCTGTGAAGCTCTTGGCGCCGACGAACCATCCACCACGACTGCTCACCGCGACACTCACCTTGTTGCCGAACTCGTACTGCTTGCCTGCCTTGCCCTTCGCGATGCACTGCACCTCGGGTTCATGAACCGAGTAAATCTTGTTCTTGTCATGCCGCTGTTGCGTGTAGATTCGATGCGCGGTCTGAAGTAACTTGTCGAGTTTCATGGACGGTTCCGCTGTCTGGCGCTCAACCTCTCGAATAACGCGCCCCAACTGGGTTTTCAGCTTACGCGTGCAGGCACGTGCGCGTTTCATCTGACGAGCATGGGCATAACGGCTGGACTGCATCAGCAGGCGGCGGCCCACATGCTGATAACTCTGCTTGATCGCGAGGCCCTCGGCGCGCGCCGCCTTCACCAGCCGCTCGCGCATGCGCTGGTAAAGTCTGGCATCGGTGGGAAAACGAATCGCCTTGGTCTCAACTGTCGTGTCCACGTTGACGCGCTTCAACTCGGCGGGACGAATCACGCGCATCGCGATGCCCGCTTCAATCGTCGCGCGCAGCATCTGCTCGGCCCCGGCATCGCCCAGCCGCTTGCGCCAGCGCGTCATGCTCGATGGATCGATCGGCATCCGATGCTGAAAATGCCGCATGCCGCTGAAGTACTGCCAGTAAGGATTTTCAACCCACAAGGCAACAACGTCTTCATCGCTCAGGTCATGCTGATACTTCAGATAGTGAAGAGCAACCATCAGGCGCGTCGAGATGCCGGGCGCACCTTGACTGGGATGATAGGTGCCGCCAAGAGTCTGCTCGAACGACTCCCAGTCGATGACAAGACCGAGATGAACCAGGGGATGGCTCATGTCGATCAACTGCTCCAAATCTATCTGAAACATCTCCCGTTGTGGCTGCTTCGGCTCGCGCTTGGGTTGCATCGTTTTTCCCCAGTTTTCAGGCCATTTGCTGCGCCTTCAGGGAAATTCTA
>Ga0302189_10002707_pt1 | contig 14042 bp, 8 predicted proteins | sample II_Bog_E2_2_FD_194551 | JGI IMG/M metagenome (GOLD analysis project Ga0302189, IMG submission 194551) | Peat permafrost microbial communities from Stordalen Mire near Abisko, Sweden - II_Bog_E2_2 | ecosystem: Environmental > Terrestrial > Soil > Wetlands > Peat | place: Sweden: Abisko, Stordalen...
GGCCTTTCCACTTATTTCCTCTACCCAGACTCAACCAAATCGACAATCCGCCTGTGAGATATGCAGGCTAACGAACTGAAGCCATCAAACAAAACGGCCGGAGCGCAATGCTCCGGCCTCTCCGTTTTGCATCAATCGACGATCAGAACGCGAATGTCGCCTGAAAAAAGATACGCCGTGCCGCTGGGCCCTGTGAGAAAATCCCGTTGGCAAGACTTGTCGACTTACCAAATCGATTCCCTGGACCATATGTGTCTGTACCGGGAATCAGCGTTGGGGACACGCTTCCCACCGGCGTTCCATAGTCGATATCGTTGAACAGGTTTAATGCCTGGGCACTGAATGTGAGGTTATATTTGCGGCCCGTATTCGTTGGCCCAAACATGGAGCCCATTCCGCGGCCACCACCACCTCCCAGTCCTCCAGGTCCAAGTCCACCGCCCGGTCCACCACCGCCGGGACCACCGCGTCCCCCGCCACCGCCCGGACCACCACCGGGTCCGCCTCCCTGCTGATTCGTGTTGGCATTCGCTGACGTCAACTTCGGCCCCAGTCCAAACGCGCGGCTGATACGCAGATTCACGGCCACTGCGGCTGGCCCTGTGGCAGAGTTATAGGCCAGTGGCGTTTCACCGCTCATTGGTTGTGTATCAAGGCAACCATAAGAGGTTGTCGCGTAACGGCTCGACCCCGATTGGCATTGAGAGGCATCTACATCCGCCGGGCGGTCATTAAAGAAGTTATCGCCCGTCAGATCGTTACTGGTCGTTATGTCGAAAGGTCTCCCGGACTGCGCGATCAGAAAGGGATTAAATCGCAGCGCCCACGGCCCCATGTAGTTCGCCATAAGGAAAACCATGTTCCGCGAAGCAAAGCTTGCACGCCCATAATCCTGGCTCAGATTGTATGAGTTGGAAGCGAGGCTCCCGGCACCATCTGTGTTCGCCGCGGTCAAATTATAGAAGCCCATCACGCTGAAGTTTGGCGTGATGCGTGCATTGACATTGACAATGAACTGGTCCTGCTTGAAGACCGCCTCAGGGTAGTATTCTTCTACAATTCCGAGCGATGGATCTGGCCGAATGCCAGTCAGAGCCGGATTATTAAACTGGTATGTTCCCGGCAGATAGGCGTTTGAGTTACGCTCCACTAACTGGTGCGCGCCAAATGAATGAAGGTAGGTAAATGTGAGCGTCGTTGTCTTAGTCAACTGCCGTTCCAGGCTAACTCCGGCCTGCTGTGTGGAAGGCGATTTATAACTCGGCGCAATTACCACGTTCGTATTCGCAGCGCTGCTAGCCGTGCCGCCGCAATACTGAGGCAGCGGCAGGTCGTTCGGACTGGGAGCGATATTGCTCAAGCTGCTGGCATTGAAGCAGATTGGATTGGAGATGACGACTTCCTTTTGGCTTGCTCCCGTGACAGCCTGGCGAGTGGCCGAGAACAAATCAGCCAGCGGCAGACGGTCGTAAAAGATACCGTATCCGCCGCGGAGTACCGTCTTCGCCTGCTTGCTGTCCTTGTGTCCATCCAGGGCATATGCGAATGACACGCGCGGCGCCCAGTCACCGTGATCGGATACATGATTCTGTGTCTCCCAGCGCAAGCCTGCGGAGGCAGTTAGATTCTTGTTCACCTTCCAATCGTCCTGGAAGAAGAGCGCCGCATCGAAGAGATTTGAAGTAAAAGCCTCCGGGCCTGTAGTGTAAGTAAGTTTGCTTGGCCCGGTACCTGGAGTTAGCTGCGTCTGTCCATTTAGCTGTTCAGTGCGAGTGGACAGGTAATTGGCCTGCGTGAACGTGAAAACGCCGTTGAATTGTCCATCAGTGGTCTCGGCTTCCCGATAATCGCGAAGGCGCGTTCCAAATTTCAGTGCCTGCGCCCCAATGGACATCGTAGTCAGGTTCTGATACTCATAGCGGTCCTCATGCGTGTTCGAGACCTGCCCTGATGCACCGCCGCCCACGAAATCGCCTTCTACCTGGATAGTTGGAGTCGCGCTCACCGGTGTATTGGTCCCGATGTCGCGCACATACTGGAAGCGCGACTCATTCACGATGTGATCGTTGATAACCTCAGCATCGCTCAGCTGTAACTGGCTTTCAGTGGAATACGAAATCTCTGACTGGGATGGAAGCTGCAGTTGAGTCGAGCTGATGTCTCCCTGCTCGGTATCGCGATAAAACTGGTAACGGATGGTCAGCGTATTCTTCTGGCCAAGCTGTAAATCGATGCGCGGAGAAAAGTTAATGCGATTATGAGGATTATTCACGGTTCCAGAGCACTGTCCGGTGCCGGCCGAGTAAGTCCCATAACCGAAGTCGCAGTCCGGTGCAAACGTCGGAGCGAAATCGAAGAGCTGCACATCATGATTGTCGCGTTGCTCGAAACTGAAGAAGAAGCTGGCCCACTTACTCAGCGCGCCGTTGATAGTTCCGTTGTACTGAATGCGGTTATATGGCAGCACATTGGGCGCGAATGGATTGCCCGTATTGAACACGTTGTCATTGCCCATCATGAAAAACTGTCCGTGCAGCTTGTCGGTACCGGGCTTTGTCAGAATCTCGATACGCCCGTAACCTAGCTTGTCGTACTCGGCTGAAAATGGATTCTGATTGATGCGAATCTCGCGGATAGCCGACTTAGGAGGCAACTGCCCACCGGTGAATCCGTCAATATAAATTTGTCCGCCATTTGGTCCAGCAGACGGCCCTGCCAAAGCCGACAGCTCACTCGATAATTCGTCCGGATCATCGGACAGAGCCTCGAGATCCTTGCCCTTCAGGACCACGGCACTGGCATTCCCGCTGGCCTCAACATTCACTGTCGGAGAGTCGTCGGTCACAGTAACGCTCTGCTCCGCTGCCTGGATCGCCATCGATATATCGACGCGCTTTGACTGACCTGCCGCCAGTTGAATCGTGGGAGAACCAAACGGAGCGAAGCCGGAAAAGGTCGCCTGCACAATGTAGCCGCCGGGGGCTAAACCCGTCACTGTATAAGAGCCGCTCGAGTCAGCCGTGGTGCTCTTCACCACGTTTCCCGCGGAGTTCGTAATGGTGACAGTCGCCCCGGGAATCAATGCGCCCGTGGGGTCAGCAATATGTCCACGTAAAGTCGCTGTTGTTGCTGCAGGTGCGCTGCTCTGCGCCGCGGCTGCGGGCGTTTGCACCGCCGATGCAGCGTCCTGTCCTTGTGCCGATACGGCTACGGTCAAACCAAGCGCTGCGATAAAGAGAAATTGATGAAAGCTATGCAATTTTAGATACACGTGTCCCCCGTTGAAGTCCTTCAAATTGAAATGGCGGCTATTGAGCGCCTGTATCTGGTGCGCCGGATCCCATGCTCCAGTTATTGAGTAGGTTCTGACTGGCCGCGGGAGCCTGCAGCAACGGCTCAACTCCGGCCAGAAGAGTGATCGCTGTAACATCCGTTGCTCCGTCCGTCGCAACCAGCATCACTGCATCACCCTTGTTCAAATCGGTCAACTGAATTGCCGGGGCGCGGCTCAGCATCTGCTGTGAGTCACCGCCTCCAGCCCGCCCGGCCCATTGTCCTCCGCCCGCTGCGGACTGACCTCCCGGCCCTTGACCACCTGCGCCTGCCTCGGCTGCTTGACCAGAAGCTCCGCCGGAATATCCTGTACGCGCGCCCGCTCCTCCAGCCGCCTGCCCTCCACCGAACCCGCTGCCCCCGTCCTTCAGCCTCATCGCGAGCATTTGCGCCATTCTGTCATCCAGCTTGCGCATCTGAGCGTCCGGCGTAATGTGAACAGTCACTTGCTTCTTGCTCACCAGGTCCTTAACCACCAGCGTCGAACTGGCAGCATCGAGGGATGTAATCGTCCCCGAAATATTGCGGAAGCTTCCCGACACCACCTCAATCGCCGAGATCTCAGTCCCATCCGCATTCTTCGTCCCGCGCGCACGCAGTTGATCCCCCGCATGAATCGCATCAATCTGAGCGGGAACCGCCTGGTCGAAACGAACGGAAGCAGGCGCATAACGTTTCAGCATCGTGTCCTTGGTCGTGTGAATTGTGATCGTCTTGGCCGTTGCTCCCACGCCGCTCGTCAACACAATCACACCGCCAGGCGCATCAATGCTCTTAACCAGTCCACCTACACCATTTCGCTGCCAGTCCTCGCGATCCTTCTGCTGTTTCTGCGCCACATCCGCCGCTTTCACAGTAATGATCTGCAGAGCTTCCGTAGCACCGGCAGCGGCATTCGGATCAAGCTTCACCAACACACGGTCGCCTGTTTCCAAATCGCTGAACTGGATGGTGTCCGCCTTGGTCAAATCTTTTTCGCCCGGAGCAATGCGCTTCACTGCTGCTGTGGCAGGCACATCCACCTGGTGAACTTCTCCCGCGTCGGTCTTCACCGTCAGCGAACTGCCGCTGATCGCGGTGATGGTCCCCAGAAAACGGGACGCAGTCTGTGCGAAGGCTGAACTCCCCCCCAAACAGACAACAACTATTACGGCGGACAATAGAACCTTCGCCAGCGTCACTCCCCGCATCGAACCAGAAACTCGCTCTTGCATCTTGCTTGTCATAAGTCTTTTCTCCGCAGGCTTCAATTCGCCATCTGCCCGCGTATGAATCTTGTCTCTATTTCGTAGACGAGTCAGTGCGCCAAAAGGTTGATGGCAGCGGCACTTCCGGTCCGCATTGTGCTGAATTTACGGTGTGTTCCTAAATCTTCAGATTTCTTTAAGTTGCGAATCAACGAACCTTAAGAAAATATGAATGTTTTCCCTGCTCAATTTGCCAGCTCCGCAGTTTCCAGAAACAAGTAACTCCCAGACGGCGAAGGAACCACATGCGTCAACCGCCGGTTATGCACCACGATCGAGTCCGGATACCAGAGATTGATCGCCGGCAGATCACGAGCAAGAATCTGCTGCGCTTCCACGTAGTCCGCCCGCCGCCGCACAACATCTCCGCTCTCGGCCGCGTTCTCCAGCAATCCATCCAGCCGCGCATTCGAGTAGTGGCTGCGATTGGCGCCTTTCGGCGAAAAGCTCGTTGTCGCAAACACAAACGTGAAAATATCCGGCTGCTCGTTTCCGCCAATCCAACGCAGCGAATACATCTGAAAAGCGCCATGCGTCACGTCGGAATAAAACGTTGCATATTCGTAGCTGCGCAAATCCAGCTTGATTCCCACTGTCGCCAATTGCTGTTGCAGCACCGCCGCCAGCAGGCGCGTCCCCTCATCGTTGCTGGTCTTCATCGTCAGGCGAAATCTAACCCCATCCGCTTTTCGTCCGTACCCAGCCTCATCCAACAGTTTCTCCGCCCGCGCCGGATCAAAATCGTACTGCGGACCCTCCCCGCTCCATGCCCAGTGACTCGCCGGTAGCATACTCGCTGCCGCCCGCGCATGCCCACCCAACAGAGTCTTGATGATCAGGCCCCGATCGATTGCCAATGCAATCGCCTGCCGAACCCGCGCATCCTTAAGCAGCGGGTCGCGCAGATTGAAACCCAGGTACTGAATAACCGTCCCACCCGTCTCGTCCACCTGCACATCAGGCCGCGCAGCCAGCGTCGCTAGGGAATCCAAGGGGAGGGAATTGACCGCCACATCCCCCGACCCCTTCTCCAGTTCCAACGACTCCGTAATCGCATCCGGCACAACTGCAAACCGCACCCGCTCCAGCTTCGGCAATGCGGCCCAGCTATGCGGATTCCGTTCCACCACCACATCCTGGTCGATTTGCTGACTCACAAACCGGAACGGGCCCGTCCCCACCGGATGCTGCCAGAACTCCTTCCCGCTGCCTTCAGGAACAATCCCCATCGCCCCCGTCGAAAGGTTCGTCAACAGAAAATTATCCGGATGCTTCAAATGCAGAACCACCGTTCCCGCATCGGGAGCCTCCATTGAATCCACCGATGCGTACGACGCCGTCTTTGGCGAAATCACCGCGCCCGACCGCATCGACTGGATCGTCCAAACAACATCCCGCGCCGTCAGCGCACGTCCATCATGAAACCGCACCCCGCTCCGCAAATGAAACACCAGCGTCAACGGATTCGGCTGCTCCCAGCGTTCCGCCAGCGCCGGCGTGAATTGAAACTTCGCATCCCGCGCCACCAGCCCATCAAACAGAAGCGCATCAATCCGCTGCGATTGCGCATCCGCCCCAATCCGCGGATCAAGATTCGCCGGACTGCTCTCAATCAGAAACACAACGGTCTTCGGATCTCGTGTTCTCGCATGGCATCCCACAAGCGCCACCATCGCCGCCAGCGCAAGCGTCCTACGCATACGTCACCCACCCCGATCCGACTTGTCTGGGCAAGTCATGGCAGAAGTGAACTGAATCCGGACCAGGCAAAAAGGCACCGTGCCCCGTTCTTGCAACTTTTTTCTGTCGCAAGGGCGGGAAACCACAGCTCTCAACAATCCGTTCATCCGAATCAGCCTGAATGACCGGGTGGGCTGGCAGAGAGCAAGTCTCACACATATGTAACCTGCCCCAGAATCGCCGCCCGTCCCGCCCCTGTCGCCGCAGGGACATTCCCCGCTCGCCGATGCCACGTCTGCCACGCCATCAGCGCGAACGCCGCAGCCTCCTTGGCCTCCGCAGGCAACCCAAACTCCTCGCTCACCGCTAGTTCGCACCCCATCGGCGCCAGCCGCTTCGCCAACATCGCCATCAATGTGCGATTGCGTGCCCCGCCGCCAGACACGATGTAATCAACCCCACCCTTCATACGCGCCTTCACAAAACGCCGGTAGCTCTGCGCAATACTCTCGGCAGTCAGTGCCGCGGCCGTCGCCAACGCGTCCTCCGGCTGGGCGCTGTCCCGCTGGCAAGCGGCCAAAAACTTCACAGCATATTCCCGTCCAAACTGCTCTCGTCCGGTCGTACGCGGCGGCTTAAGCGCAAAGTATGGGTTCTTCAAAACTGACGAAAGCACAGGCGCAATCACCGTACCCGTTGCCGCCACCGCTCCGTTCCGGTCAAACGCCTTCCCAAACAACTCCTGCATCAGCGCGTCCATCACCATGTTGCCCGGCCCTGTATCGAAAGCCAATATCCGCTCCGGCCCGGCCCCCGCAGGAATCGCCGTAAGATTCGCAATCCCGCCAATATTTTGCAGCACCCGCCCGCGTTTCCCATCGGCGAACAGGACGTAATCCAGCAGGGAAACCAGCGGCGCACCCTGTCCCCCCGCAACCATATCCGCCGGCCGAAAATTCGACACCACCGGAACCCCAAGCGCGCCCGCCATCAAAGCCGCTTCCCCAAGCTGCCACGTACACGCAAATTTGCGCCCCGCATACAAACCCGCCTGCGCCTGGTGAGACAGCGTCTGCCCATGACACCCAATCAAATCCAGCTCCACCTTGTGCCGTTTCACCGTCACCGTGAGAGCCTCGGCATAAGCCATCCCCAGTCGCCAGTTCAGCCGCGCCAACTCCCCCGTCGAAATCGATTCCGCATTCATCGCCGCCAGCACCTTGCGCCGCAGCGCCGCAGGATACGGAAACCCCTCATGCGCCAGCAGTGCCAGCTTGGGCCGCAGCTTCCCCGGCGTAATCCGCACCACAGCCACGTCGATCCCATCCGCCGAAGTCCCGCTCATCACCCCGGCCACCGTCATGGTTTTTTCCTTCATGCAGGAAGCGTCTCCTGGGCTCTCGCCACCGTCTCCCCAAAGCGCAGAATCCGCGTCCGCAAAGCCTCAAACTGCCGCGCAGGCAAAGCCGGCGACACCCCATCCGCAAACAGCATCCCACGCAGCCGCTCCAGCCGCGCAGCCCGCTTCAGCAACATCCCGCCAAACGCCCGCGACCGTTCACCCTCCGCCATCAGCGCCTCATAAGCCCGCAATATCAGTTCAGGACTATGGCAAATCTCCACCAAATCCGTCCCCGCCCGAACCGCCTCCACCGCAGCCTCTTCGATGGAGAAGGACTTCAAAATCCCCCCCATCTCCAGGTCATCGGAAAAGACAATCCCGCGATACCCGATCCGCTTCCGCAGCACGTTTTCAATCCAGTACCGAGACACGCTCGCCGGCCGCCCTTTTCCCGGCACCTTGGGATAGGCCGCATGATTCACCATCACCATCGGCAGCTCATCCCGCAGTTCCCGATAAGGCGCCAGGTCCTCATACCAAAGCTCGCGCCCTGGACGCTGAATCTCCGGCGTATCCAAATGCGAATCCAGCGTCCCTCCACCCAACCCAGGAAAATGCTTTCCGCACCCTACCACTCCCTGCGAAGCCAGCCCCGCCACAAACCCCCGCGCATACTCAACCACGCCAGCCGCCGTCTCCGCCGCAGCCCGAGTCCCCATCACCGCAGCCGACTCCGCCAACCCCAAATCCAGCACCGGCGCCAGCGTGGTATTAAACCCGAACGCCCGAACCGCCCGCGCCACAAGTTCCCCATGCTCCCGCGCCAAGCCAGACACTTTCGGTGCCCTGTCATTCTGAGCGGAGCGCAGAGGAGTCGAAGAACCTACTTTTTCTATTTTTTGCTGACGCCGCGACTCCGAGGGTGCCCCATTCATTCGCGCCTTTTGCGAATGAGTGGGAGGGACCAACTCCGCACTCGATCTCCCAGCCCGCCCCACAGCTTGCGCCGAAGGCAAAGCCCCCAGCGCATCCCGCAGCCGGTTCACCGTCCCGCCCTCCACATCCACACACCGAAATCCATTCTCCGCACCAAGCGCAGCAGCCTCACCCAGCAACGCCCGCGTCTGCCGCGTATCCGCAATATTCCGCTTGAACAGGATGATCCCACCCGGCCCAACCACCTTCAGCCACGCCCGCTCCAGCGCAGTGAGCTCCGTCCCCGCCAACCCCACCACCAGCAAACTCCCCGCCGCCCGCCGCAAACTCGTCATCACCCGCGCCCTCAGTCCCTAGTCCCTACGTCCCTAGTCCCTGTTTTTTAAGCTCTTGCTGCAACTCCTCCAGCAAATTCAACGCCTGCAACGGCGTCAGCGAATTCACATCCGTAGCCTCAAGCCGATCCACGATCCGCTGCGAAAGCGGTGTAAACATCGTCAACTGCAACGGCGCATCCGTCTCCACCTGTACGCTCTGCCGCTCCGCCTTCTCATGCTGCTTCAGCACCCGCTTGGCCCGCTCAATCACGACCGAAGGCAGCCCCGCCAGCTTCGCCACTTCAATCCCATAGCTCTTGCTCGCCGCGCCCGGCTCGATCGTATGCAGAAAGACGATCCCCCCCGCCGCTTCCTTCACCCCCACACGCAAATTCCGCACCCGGGGCAGCCGTTCCGCCAGCATGGTCAGCTCGTGATAATGCGTCGCAAACAGCGTCCGCGCGCAAGTCTCCGCATGCAGATACTCAACTGTCGCCCACGCCAAACTCAGCCCGTCGAAGGTCGCCGTCCCGCGCCCCATCTCATCCAGAAGCACCAGCGACTTACTCGTAGCCGTATTCAAAATCGTCGCCGTCTCCGTCATCTCCACCATGAACGTCGACCGCCCCCGCGCAACATTATCGCTTGCCCCAATGCGTGTATAAATCCTGTCCACCAGCCCAAACCGCAAACTCTCCGCGGGCACAAAACTACCCATCTGCGCCAGCAGCACCAGCATCGCCGCCTGCCGCAGATAAGTGCTCTTGCCCCCCATGTTCGGCCCCGTAATCAGCAGCAGGCTAGGTCCTTCTTCTGAAGCCCCAACCCCTCCAGCATTCAAATACAAGTCGTTCGCGATAAAGCGCCCCTCGCGCGTCTCCTCCATCCACTGCTCAATCACCGGATGCCGCGCCGCCACCGCCTCCAGCACCGCCTCCTCCGCAATCACCGGCCGCACATACTTGCGAAGAGCGGCCAGGTGCGCAAAGTTAGCCAGCAAGTCCACTTCCGCCACCGCCTGCGAACTGCGCCTAATCCGTCCCGCCGCCTCCAGCACCGAGCCGCGCAGCGCCACAAAAATCCGCTTCTCAATCTCGATGCACCGGTCGTGCGCCGTCAGAATCTTGCGCTCATATTCCTTCAATTCCGGAGTCGTAAACCGTTCCGCATTCACCAGCGTCTGCTTCCGCTCATAGTCCGCCGGAGCCATCGCCAAATTGCTCTTCGTAATCTCGATGTAATACCCGAAAACGGAATTAAACCTGACCTTCAGCGACCCTATTCCGGTCCGCTCTCTCTCCCGCTCCTCAATCGCCGCAATCGCCTGCCGCCCCGTCGTCGAAATCGCCCGCAGCTCGTCCAACTCCGCATCCACACCGGCACCTATCGCGCCCCCGTCCACGAGCGTCAACGGAGGCTCCTCCACCAGCGTCCCGTGTATCCGCGCCGTTACATCCTCCAGCGCATCCAGACGCCCAATCAACTCCCGCCACAGCGCGGACTTCATTTCCCCAACCGCAACCTTCAACCCCGGCAGCCGCTTCAAGCTCGCAGCCAGCGCCCGCACATCCCGAGGCCCGGCAGAATCCAGACTCAGCCGCGCCAGCAACCGCTCCAGATCCAGAATCCCGCTCAACGCCCGCCGAATCTCCTCCCGCCGCATCAGGTCCCCAAGCGCCTCACCCACCGCCTCGTACCGCGCCTCCAGCGTCCGCGCATCGTACAGAGGCCGCACAATCGTCCCTCGAAGCAGCCGCTTTCCCATCGGCGTCTGGCACTCATCCAGCGTGTAAAACAGCGTTGCCCGCGCATCCTGCCCCGCAAACAACGGCTCAACCAGTTCCAGATTCCGCACCGTCACCTGGTCAAGCTCCAGGCACGTTGAGTGTTCCTGGAACTTCAGCGAATCAATGTGCAGCGCCTCAATCTTCTGCGTCGTCCGCACATAATGCAGCACCGCTCCCGCCGCAATCGCCGCTGCCGGGTGACGATCCAGACCAAATCCCTCCAGCGACCGCACATGCAACTGCCGTTCCAGCAGCGGAACCCCAAAATCCCGCGTCCAAACCCAATCCTCCACCCGCGTCCGCGCCGGAATCCGCTCCAGAGGTACGGGTATCTCCGCGCTGGCCGCAACCAGCAACTCGCTCGCGCCAGACATCAAAATCGCGTCCACCGCCAACTGCCGTGCGTTCCCACCGGTAAACTCCGCCGTCCGAAACTCCCCCGTAGAAACGTCCAACAGCGCCACAGCGCACAACGGCTCCTTCGCCGGTCCGGCCTCATACAACGCCGCAAGAAAATTGTTCTGCTCCTGCCCCAACCCGGCATCCAGCGCCGTCCCCGGCGTCAACACCTTCGTCACTTCCCGCCGGACAATCTTTTTCGTAAGCTTCGGGTCCTCCATCTGGTCGCAGATGGCAATCCGGTAGCCCTTCCTCAGCAGCCGCGTCAGATACTGTTCCACCGCGTGGTAGGGAACTCCGCACATCGGCTGCGACCGCTCCCGGTCCCGCGCCGTCAGCGTCAACTGCAGTTCCCGGCTCACTGTCACCGCATCGTCGTAGAACAGCTCGTAGAAATCCCCCATGCGAAAAAACAGCAACGCATCGGGATTTTCCCGCTTCGCCGCGGTCCACTGCCGCATAAAGGGCGTCAGCTCTGCCAAAGCTTTGTCAGGTGGGGGAATTGGCGGTGTCGATTCCGGAGGCGCTTCGTCCAGCGGGAAGAACGCCGGTGCCGCGGGTTGAATATCGTCCTTGATCACGCTGGCTTTAAGACTACCGTGAAGCGCCGGTCAAACGATAGCCGCGAGACGAGGTGGGGCGTAAGTCTCCTGGAGTGTAGCGCCGTGTCTCTGACCGGCTGTCTTTCGGGCGTCTCGCCCGAATCGTAACAGTCGGCCCTTGATCTTTGTCATTCCTACCAAACTCAATTAGCATCATCTCCGCCTATCAAAGCCAACCAACTCCCGGAGCAAAATCATGAAGCACCGCATGTCCGCCGTCGTCCTCCTCATCGCCACATCCCTCTCACTCTCTTCCACACACCTCAGCGCCGCCAGCCCCAAAAAACTCGACGCCCTCGAAACCCAGGCTCTCGAAGTCATGAAAAAGAAAGCAGCCGAACTCAACATCTCCGGCGTCGCCGTCGTCTCCTACGCCGAGGGCGACACCATCCAAAGCTGGACGTCCAAAATGGCAGTAGTCGGCCGTATCACCGATCCCAAAGCCAGCGAACACGGCAACAACCTGCTCGGCATCGCTTACGCCAAATCAGCCGAAATGGCTGTCACCCTGCAAGATAGCGGAACCGCCAAGCGCCCACCCATGACCGGCGAATTCGGCTGGCAGGGCGGCGTCATCCTCAAAGGCAAGTCGGGATACATCGTTGTAGCCTTCAGCGGAGGCAAGTCCGAAGACGATGTACAGGTCTCCAAGGCCGGCCTCGAAGTACTCAAAAAGGCGCTTTAGCCTGACTCATCCGATCGGTTGACCAGGTGTTTCTGTGGGACAACCCGGGCCGGCAGGTGATTTGCATCACAGTATACTGAGCAGTTACGCCTTTAAGGTAAATCACGGTATGTATCTGCTTTGGTTACGAGTTGCGGCGATTTTGTATGCAGCGGCCAGTGTCGCCGTTGTGCCGGCCGCCCTCTATGGACAAGTCCGCTGGCGCAGTTGGTGCGTCCATCTTGGCGGCCTCGCCATCTTCTTTCATTTTGTTTCCTGTGTTGAAATGCTGGGCCAGGCCCATCGCTGGATGCCTGTCGGCGTCCGTGAAGTCGAGTCGTTATCGGGCTTTACCGTCGCTGCCCTCTTCTTCCTGGTTTGGTGGCTTTACGACGCCATCTCGCTCGGATTGTTCGCATTACCGGTCACTTTCTTTCTGGTGTTGGTTCCCGCACTGGGACCGGACACCTACCATTTCCCATCCGAAGGAGTCCGCACAAGCTGGCTCGTTGCGCACATTGCGGCGCTGATGCTGGCTTATGCCGCTCTCGGCTTCAGCCTTTTGTCCTCGATTCTTTACCTCGTTCAGGAACGCCGCCTGAAGAGCAAGCCAAAGACAAAGTTTCTCGCCGGAGAAGACTCCTGGTGGGCGCCTTTGGATTGGCTCCCTCCGCTCGATACTCTCGAACGAATCTCCGAAGCCATGCTTGAATTCGGCTTCCCCTGCATGACGGTGGGGTTGGTTATCGGATCAGTTCTTGCCCAGGAAACTCCGCTCGGCGCCTCCTACTTTCTAGACCCAAAGATCATTGCGGCATTCGTAAGCTGGGCCATCTATGTGCTGCTGCTTCTGGTTCGCCGCACCTCAGGCCTTCGTGGCCGCAAAGCTGCATATCTTTCCGGCGCAGTTTTTGCCGTCGTAATCGCCGTCTGGGCTACCAACTTCTTTAGTCACGTCCACAGGTACGGTGGCCAATGACCCTCTCTCTCATTGGCATCAATTACAAGACCGCTCCCATCGAGCTGCGCGAAAAAATCGCCATCTCGCGCGAAGATCTTCCGGAGACGACTCGAGCCCTGGCCGCCGTTCCCGGTGTGACTGAGTGCATGATTGTATCCACCTGCAACCGCGTTGAGTTGCTCGCAGCGGTTGAGACTCCCGAAGTCGATTTGACCGGATTCCTGCACCGTCACTTTGGTCTGGATCCAGCCCTCCTCCAGCCGCACATCTATCAGCAACGCGACCGGGACGCGGTCCGGCATTTATTTCGTGTGGCCGCCAGCCTCGACTCCATGGTGGTGGGCGAGCCACAAATTCTGGGCCAGGTCAAAGAGGCATTCGCCGTAGCGCGCGCTTCCGGCACCATTGCCGGGCAGCTCGAACACCTGCTGCAAAGCGCCTTTGCCGCCGCCAAGAAAGTCCGCACCGAAACTGAAATCGGATCGAGTTCCGTCTCCATCGCCTCAGTTGCAGTTGACCTCGCACGCAAAATCTTCGGATCGCTCCAGGGCCGCACCGTATTCCTCGTCGGTGCCGGAAAAATGAGCGAACTGGCTGCGCGCCATCTTGTGCAACAGGGCGCCGGCACAATTCTGGTCACCAATCGCACCCAGGAGCGCGCCCGCCTCATGGCCGAGGAGTTCCACGGCCGCGTGATTCCGTTCGATCAACTCTACGACGCAGTCAGCGAAGCCGACATTGTGATCAGCTCGACAGGCGCACCGCATCCCATCT
>Ga0302189_10002714_pt1 | contig 14021 bp, 9 predicted proteins | sample II_Bog_E2_2_FD_194551 | JGI IMG/M metagenome (GOLD analysis project Ga0302189, IMG submission 194551) | Peat permafrost microbial communities from Stordalen Mire near Abisko, Sweden - II_Bog_E2_2 | ecosystem: Environmental > Terrestrial > Soil > Wetlands > Peat | place: Sweden: Abisko, Stordalen...
TTCGTCCTTCGGGAAATAGATGGTACCCGCAGCGTGGAGTTTGATCCCCGCAGCCGCATAGTCCGCAAGCGCCTTCGCCTCCTCGGAAGCATCCATGGGCAGATGGTCTTTCGTATCTTTTGCATTCAGCTCGCTCAGATTCAGCTGCTTCATAAAGCCAATCGCCTGAGCCCGAGTGAAGTTGCGAAACGTGTAACTGGCCATTCCCAGGTGAACCGGCGACGGCTTTGCGGATGCGAGCACCGGTTCCGCAAAACCAGGAAGTGAGCCAGAAACGGCATACGCAGCGGCTACAAGTGCGCCCGACTGAAATAGACTGCGGCGCGATAAGATTTCGTTCATAAAAGTACAGCTCCTTCAGGTCTACTGTTTGGCAGTTGATGATTCACCCACAACACAAACCCTCGTGTCGAATTAAAGGTGCGGCGCCCATCCCGGTTCGTAATCCCGTCCCCACAACTTCATCGCTTCCGCATCCTTCTGGATCTTTCCATCGGCCGGATCAAGGTGTAACTCCCGATTCATCTCCCAAGCCACGTTGGAAAGCTGAAGCATCGTTACAGCGACGTTTCCGATTGACACCGGAGCGTGCAGTTTTTCGCCCGTGCGAATGCCCGCAATGAAATTCGCAAAGTGCATATCGGTCATTGAGTCTGCGCCAACCAAATCGCCGGACGAGGTGCCTTTCCCAGCTTTGAATTCGCTGGTCTTGTTTCCCTTCAGGTCATAGACTTCGTAGCCATCGCGGTCCACAAGCACCGATCCCGTCGTCCCCATAATCACCGACCCGCGATCACGCCCGTAAGTCTTCATCCCCTCGCAGCATTTCCCTTCCCACGAAATCAGCTTGTCGTCGTATTCGTAGCTGGTAACAAGCGTGTCGTAGAATTGCCAATCGTCTTTGAAGTGGTACCTTCCCCCAGACGAAGTAATGCGATTCGGAAAGTCGACTCCTAGCGCCCAGCGACACACATCCACCTCATGGGTCCCGTTGTTCAATGTTTCGCCCGTACCCCAAACTTTGAACCAATGCCAGTTATACGGTTGCACATTATCTTTGTACGCGCGCCGCGGTGCTGGTCCCTGAAAAAGATCCCAATCAAGCTGCGGCGGGACCGGTACCTCTTGCCCCACGCCAATCGATTTGCGCACGTTGCTGTACCAGGCCTTCGCATAATAGGCATTCCCAATCAGCCCATTGTGAATCTTGTCCACGATCTCAATGGTGTGCGGAGAGGAACGCTGCTGCGTCCCCATCTGAACTTGTTTTCCATACTTCTGCTGTGCAGCAACCAGCATCGCTCCCTCGGCAGGATTGTGGCTGCACGGCTTTTCAACATACACATGCTTGCCTGCCTGCAACCCGGCAATGGCCATCGGCGCATGCCAGTGATCCGGAGCGGCAATCGTAATAGCATCAACTTCCTTCAGCTTCAGAATGTTGCGAAAGTCCTTGTCAGTGGCCGGCGCTTCGCCCATCTCGCGCGCAGTATCGGCGGCGAACTTCTGCAAGGTGTTACTGTCCACATCGCACACATGCGAAATCCGGGCCGCCGCCTTGTTCGCCTTGAGCGCTGAAAGGTGCGCGTAGGCGCGGGACCGAACGCCGATCACTGCAAAGTTGAGACGATCATTGGAGCCCATGATTTGGCCATAGCTCTTCGCTGTTGAAGCGAGAGCCATCCCCGCAGTTCCTACAGCAAGCGTGTCAAGAAATTCACGTCGAGTAATCAATTTGTTTCTCCATCAAACCCGCAAAGGTCTGTGTTGTTCGATCATGGGTGAAGTTCCAGCGGTGCCTGTCAACTTGCCCTAGAGCGCCGATGCATCGATCAATTCTTTTTTCATCCCAGCCCAACTGATGCGGGTCGAATCCTCCGCCGTACCCGCACCCCGCCAATGCGTCTCAAGGCTAACCGCCTCGCTATAGCCAATCTGCTTCAGCGCTCCAAACTGCGCGGCCCAGTCGATAAATCCCTTATCCACCGGCGACCACTCAACCTTGCCTTCTGCATTCTTGACAGCATTCTTGCAGTGACAGTGATGTATTCGATCCTTCGGAAGCAGATCCCATGCAACCGGGAAAGCATCGAGTTCGCCGCGCATGACGGCGTTTGCCGGATCCCAATTAAGCGCCAGGTGCGGCGTCTTCACAGCTCCCAAGGTCCGCGCGGCCTCGCGCCCGGTCGCAGTATTGCACTCAAACTCATTTTCAAGAACCAGCAAAACGCCTTGCTTCCCGGCGGTCTCCGCCATCGAGCGAAGCTTCTCGTGGATCGCTGCACGATACGGCGCGACGTCATCAAGCCGCCAGAAATCGAAGCCTCGAACCTTGTTGGTATTGAATTGCTTGGCCAGAGAAATCGCTTTCTCCAAAATCTCATCCTGCTGCTTGAATGTCACTTCAGCAGCGTTGTGCATATCGCCCTTGGAGCCGTATTGAGATTTGGGCGCACCCGGCCAGTCGGTCTTGCCCAGTGGACTGGCGATGTCAGTGACTTGCAGATTGTATTTGGCAAGGATTTTTTTCGATTCGGCGATCTCAGCATCGCTGAGCGCCATGGTGTTCTTGCCCCACATCGATCGCAGTTCGATCCAGCTCATGCCGAAATCATGCGAGGCAACATAACATGCATGATCGAAATCCGGTGAGATCTCATCGTTAATAACGGATACTCTGAACGGCGAGTCTTTCGCCAACGCACGCATCGGCATCGACACCGCCGCTACCATCCCAACTGCACTTGCAACGAACGATCTCCTGGAAAGCTTCTCCATCGATGAACCTCGATTTCTTCCCTGCAAGTGTAGTTCGAAGTACGAACTTAAGCAAGAATTGATTCTACATTTCAAATCCGGCACCGCGTTCTAGTGGCCCGCGACGCGCCATCAAACCACCTCCGGCTTTAGTTCGCAGGCTGCACATCCTTGGACGATGCTGCTGCCTTAAAAGTTCCTCTTGGCGAACCTCCCCATACGAAGGTTCGCCTTGAGTTTGCTGCTGAGCCTTGCCTTGTGTCAAAAAATTATTTTCACCGCCGCCTGAAGTACACGCGGGCCCCCAACCCCGTTGACGTTGCCAACACCGCTGCCGAGAGTTCCGGTGATTTTGCCCAGGTTCGATCCCACGGTTCCGTTGGGCAAGCCGAACGCTGGAGTGTTGCTCATGTTGAACGCATCGAACCGAGCTTCGAGCGAACTCTCGTGGACAATGGGAAAACTCTTGAAGAGAGACAGATTGTCAGAGAAGTAGCCTGGGCCACGGAATTCGTTTCGTTGTGTGTTGCCAACGACGCAGGGAACCGGGTTGCTGGCTGTGTAAGCGGTGCATGCTGCGGGCGCCGAAAACGAGGCCGGATTGAACCAGGCAGGCGCGGGATTCTTCCCGCCTGCAACACGATGCGTCACTTGGTAGCCACCCGTCTCATTGGCCGTCTGTGTTGTTCCCGGTGTCGCGCTGCTCGCCGCTTGAATCGTAAAAGGCAGCCCCGAGAGCATCCCGATGGTCGCCGATCCTTTCCATCCGCCAAACACGTAGGCACCGACGCCCGAGCTCATGAACCGATGACCACGACCCGCCGGTAGCTCGTATGTAGCCGTTTGCTCGAAGTTCAACGTCCTGTCAAAGTCCAGCAGGTTATAGTTGCGGCGCCGGGGGCCGCTAAAGAACAAGAGATTTCCGTCCTGCGCGCCGGTCTGATAGCCCTGTGCCTTACCCCATGTTAGTGCGGAATTGAATCCCAAGCCATTGGCGAAGCGGCGAGTGAGTTGGGCTTGCAGCGATTCATAGTTGCTTGAAAAGCCCATAAAGTATTGCGTTACCGAGGCGGTTTTCCCGAACGCAACGTTGAATGGATCATATGTTCCGCTCTGGCCATAGATCGAGGGTTCATTGATATTCTGCGCGATATCGATTCCCGTTCCGTGATTTGCAACATAGGCAATCTGCAGGGACATGTTCTTTGGCAGTGCCTGCTCGAGCGCTGCGTTCCACGAAGACACATAAGCATTCTTGAAGTTAAGGGGAATATAGAGATTCGACAGTCCAATTGTCCCGTTTGCCGCGCTCTCAGCCAGAACTCCGTTGGTTGGGAAGCTAACAGTCGGGGTGGCCGGTATGCCGGTGGTGAAGTTGATCACGCCGCCAACCGGATTCAGAGCAGGCCCGTAGGTTGGAGTGTTCGTGTAACCGGTGCTTGTCTTGATCGGATAATTATAGGCATAGCTGTTGTCCACAAAAGGAACATAGCTTATGCCAAATCCGGCTCTGATAACGGTTCTCTCCGAGGCGCGATAAGACGCTCCCAGCCGCGGAGCAATATTCTTGTAGTCCGTCTTCATTCCCAGATTTGACGGGTTGCCGTCCTCGCCCGCAATAACTAACGAATTATTGGCGGGATTGTAGTTGACGAAGCCACCCGCCTTGCGCGGCGTTGCCGGCGGGTACAACTCATAGCGGACTCCAAGATCGACGGTGAGCTTCGAATTCACTTGCCACTTGTCAGAGGCAAAGAAGAAGAGCCAATTCTGCCGATAGCAAGGGAAAGTGCTGTTCGTGTCCTGGCCAACCTTATAGGGCACGTCGAACAGAATACTGGCCATATCGTTGGCCTCTCCGGTGGCTGCGCCGTTGAACTTTGTCGCGCCCGGTGCGGAAGTCGACTGTTCTTCGAAGTAGAACTGCCCAGCAGCGGCATTGTTATTTCCCTGCAGAAGATCGTCGCGGACACGGCGGACGTCGGCGCCTGCCTTCAGCGTGTGGTTACCCAGAACCTTGGTCCAGTTGTTGGCAAAGTCAATATTGGACTCAGCGCGAAGCCAAGGCAGCGAAGCTGAATAACCGATCAATGGGCTCGAGAAGACATTGGCCGTGAAAGCGACTTGCCCGCTGCTCGTAGGGGTGTTGTCTGTTCCGTTGGGGCCATTTCCAGGAATACCAAGCGTTGTCGCATCGTCCTTTCCATAGTCCGTCTGTTGCGCCGAATTACGAAGATGCGCCAGACCAACACGCGCTTCAGTAAGCAGGGTTGGCGAGAACGCGTAATCGTAATTGACACCGGTACTATACGCCGCGGCTATTCCGGTCGCCTCAAATCCCCCGCCGCCAGGCCCCCCAAGGAAAGCTCCAAAAAGCGGAGCCTGGTTGGTGGTCGTGTTCTGATGACTGAAGCGTCCGGTCAAATGGCTCTTCTCATCGATCTTGAAGTCCGATTTGATGTCGTAGCTGATGGCATCCTTACTGAATGGCAGGTTCTGCGAAAAATTGTTGGTAGTTGCGCCGGACATGTAAGCCGCTGACGCCAGGTTCGTCTTGGGGTTTCTCGCAAGGGTATCCAGGTCTTGCAGAACGGTTAGTCCCACTTTGCTCAGTCCCGGGTTTGTCATTGGAATGAGGTTGCCGGCGAATGCAACTCGCCCTGTCCCGCAACTGTTGTTTGCGGTGCTGCCTACGCAATCTGCCGTATCTCCGGTATTTGGATCGTAGACCTGGCCTGAATACTCGCTCAGGTTGATGTTCCCGTTAGTCACGTTGTAGAACGGAATGGTCGCGTTTGTTGTCGCGGATTCGTGGTCGGAGACTCTCAGAAAATCTCCGAAGATGAAAAGCTTGTTTTTGACGATTGGACCGCCAAGCGATGCGCCCGTGTAGTTATAGACCAGCCGTCCATTGGGTCCCTGTGCAAAGTAATTGCGGGCATTTACGCCGTTGTTCTCCATGTTCTGGAAGACCGAACCATGCACTGTGTTTGATCCGGACTTGAGTGTGACGTTGACAACCGTTCCCACTGCTCTGCCAAATTCCGCTTCGAAGTTATTCGTTGTGATATCCACGTTCTGGATTGAGGCGGCAGGTGGAACCAGGATGATGTGGATCCCTGTACGCTGGTCGTCGTCGACCCCTTCAATCTGGTAAAGATTCACGTACGACGATTGACCGTTGGAGTTCGTGGAGAGATCGTTATTCGCGTTATAGAACTGAGAATTGTTGAATACGACGGGTGCCATACCTGGCACGGTATTGAGCAGGGATTGAAAACTGTTACCGCTGCTCAGAGGAAGATTGCCGATCTGGTTGCTCTCGATCGTGCTTGAGATATCAGCACGGTCGGTTTGGAGCTCGGGTGGTGCCGTGGTCACTTCGACAGTTTCCGTTGCACTGCCGGTAACAAGACGCACATCCACGCGGGTAGTGGTGTTTGTCTCCAGCGCTATGTTCTCTCGACTCTCTTTCTTAAATCCTTTGGCGACGACTGTAACTGTATAAATCCCCGGCGGCAGGTCGGGTTCGGTAAAGTTCCCACTCTCATTCGTAATCGATGTATGTTCAAGGCTTTGACCTACAAGAACGACCGTGACTGTGGCGTTACCGACTACTGCGCCTGAAGGGTCAGTCACCGTACCAAGGAGTGTGCCGTTCACTGCTTGCCCCAGCAATGCTTGCGAAAAACCAAGCAGGATCAGGGCGAAGAGAGACCCGGGGAAAGGTCTCAAAATTCTGCGTGCGATCATAGTGCGCCTCCAAAAATTGAATCAAATTCAAGGTTCGAACAAAATGATTTGTTCAAGCACCGGAGAACGTATTCCGAGCTATAAGTGGTTGTCAACAGTAAAATTCAAAGCTCGAAGTAAAACGATTTTTCCGGATTAAGACATGCCCTCTTCCGATGTTCTCTGAAAGAGGCAAATCGGGGGAAATTACGGAGCAAATGGCTACAAATCCTGAGCGTAAGCGTCGGCCAAGGTGGCCTTGCCGATTTATTCGCACATAACCCGCACAATAGGAAATGTGATCACGAAGTGCAAATCCGCAGATATATACAGGGGCATCCAGATTCGCGTACCAAATGTCTCCCGGTTCAACATGTAAGGGATGTGCCGGGTCTACTTCGTAGGAGATGCGACCGGTTTATACCCAATAAATACCCCACCCCTCCCCCCCCAAAAACCGTCCCCTCCAGCCCATCGTCTTTACTCAACACCAATAGCATGAGCGACTTATAAAATCGGCCCATGTACCAAACAGTAAACTTTACTGGCGAAAAACAGCCACTTTATGCGCAGAAATGCCCCGAAAACACCGCTTTTCATGCAGTTTTCTAATGTTTCCGCGCAACACAACAGCATCTAAAAAACAGAGTGAGACTCATGAACATGTTTGAACCGCGAGCGCATCGCTCCCCAACGTCGGTCGAATCGGCGAGAATACTCTTCGATGGTGAATCGGTATTTTGGAATGAGCGTTTGGCTCTGCGCGGGCTTTTGCCTGGCCTTCGGTAGTTTGCCCCGAGCCGGTGCGCAGGCAAGCGCCGCGTTCCCGTCGGACCCTTCGCGGCTGGAGAAACAGCGGATTGTCACCGATTCGCTTCCCAGCAAGCCCACAATTCCACCCACCTTCTCCATTCCCGTGGAGCCTTTGGGTTTCTCCGTTCCTGGCTCCATCTACCTCGGTCAGCGCAACGCCCTTGCGTCGCTCGATTTCCTCGACGAGAACCGGCTGCTCTTCACCTTCCGCGTGCCTGGCCTCATTCGCCGAGAGCCGGGGGCGCGAGGCGAAGAACGCCAGATCCGCGCCGTGGCCCTTTCGCTGCCCACCGGCATCGTCGTGGCCGAGGCCCTTTGGACGGTACACGACCGCACCCGCTACCTCTGGATGCTCAAAGATGGGCACTTTCTTCTGCGCGACCGTGACGGACTCCAAATGGGGGATGCCGCCCTGCAGATGAAGCCCTTCCTGCACTTCCCCGGCCCCGTGATTTTTCTGGAGCTTGACCCGCAACAGCAGTACCTTGTCACCGACTCACGTGAGCCAGTCGCTCCCGCACCGAACCCTGCGAATGACGCGAAACTCGCTACCGGCGAGAATCCGTCGCCGGCGTCCGCCGTAAGTTCCGCAACCGGCTCCGATGCGGGAGCCCAAAAAGCGGGAGAACAACAGGACACGGTGCTGCGTGTCCTTCGTCTCGATTCGGGCAAAGTCGTACTGGTTACCCGCGTCGCCGCCGCGGCTCATCTACCTCTCAATTCGGACGGCTATCTTGAAAGCCTGCGCGGCAATGGCTTGCGCTGGATGCTGAACATGAATTACTTCAATGGCGGCACCAGGATGGTTGGCCATGTGGACTCAACCTGCGCGCCTGTCTACGAATTCATCTCCCAGCGCGAACTGCTGGTGACCGCCTGCGAATCCTGGGGAGGACACAGGCTAGTGGCGATGGATACGGATGGCCGCCACCTGTGGGATGTTCTCGCCTCCGGCTCAGGCGTGTGGCCCTTGCTCATCAAGTCACAGGACGGCTCGCGGGTTGCGCGAGAGACGTTGGCAGTGAGCCATACGGTGAGCGCCTATGCGCCCCTCGATCCCGATGAGATCAAGGGACAGTTGGTGAGGGTCTTCGATGCGGCCAACGGCAAAGAGGCGCTTGCCGCCCCGGCTACCCCCCCTCTCGATGCCGGGGGAAACGTGGCCATCTCCCCTTCGGGGCGCCGCGTGGCAGTCCTTAATGCAGGGGCCATCCAGATCTTCGACCTGCCTGTGCCTGCGCAGATGCCCGATAGCACCTCGGTGCAGGCAGGGCATTGAATGGCTCATGTGAAGTCTCAGATTCAGCGTTTGTATTGTTCGTCGGTCACATGCTCCATCCAATCCACGACCTTGCCATCGAGACGCTCCTGAATCGCGATGTGCGTCATGGCCGTGGAAGGTGTGGCGCCGTGCCAATGCTTCTCCCCAGGCGCGAACCAGACCACATCACCCGGGTGAATCTCCTCGATGGAGCCCCCTTCCTTTTGAGCCCAACCGCAGCCCCCAGTCACAATTAATGTCTGTCCAAGAGGATGCGTATGCCAGGCAGTCCTTGCTCCCGGCTCAAATGTGACATTGGCGCCGGCCACGAACGCCGGGGCCGGGGCCTGAAACAGCGGGTCAATTCTGACTGTGCCTGTAAACCACTCTGCCGGCCCCTTGCCGGACGGTTGCGAGCCGATGCGTTTGATCTCCATGGCATCATTCTAAATGGGGTCTATATGAGTGTGGCTGCGCTATTGGATTTCCCATCAATGGCGCCAGTCCCTCCGAGCCCGTGTAGACTGGTCGATGGGAGATTCTTCTTGGCCACGGCTGTCGTCAACTATACGGCTGCGGCGGTCAGCGATCGTGGCCGCAAGCGTCCAACAAACGAAGATTCATACGGATTTTCCGTGGAGAGCGGAATCTTTTTTGTTTGTGATGGCATGGGTGGCGCTGCTGCCGGGGAGATCGCAAGTTCACTGGCTGTGGACGAAATGCTTCGCTCGCTCGGCACTCGTCATCCGTCCAATCACACGGCCGGAGAAACTCCAATGCCGCAGCTTGCAGAAGAAGCCATCTTCTCTGCCAACCAGGCCATCTTTACTCGTTCACAGCGCAACCAGAGACTGAGCGGCATGGGCACCACGCTGGTGGGGTTGGTGGTAGAGGAGCGCCGGGTATGGGTCATCAATGTGGGCGACAGCCGCTGCTATCGGCTTCGTGCCCGCCACTTGGAGCAAATCACTCAGGACCACTCGCTAGTGGAGGAACAGGTCCGTCTCGGCCGCATGACTCGCGCCGAGGCACTGCGTTCGCCGCTCAAGAATGTGATCACCCGCGCGCTAGGAACTCAAAACCGCGTAACGCCAGACATCATCGAGTTGGAGGCGGAACCAGGCGATCTATTCCTGCTCTGCTCCGACGGACTGACCCGCGAACTTGCTGACCCGCTCATCGAGTCTCTCCTATCGCTGGAACTACTGCCAGATCAGCTTTGCGCCCGCTTGGTGAATGCTGCCAACAAGGCCGGCGGCCACGACAACATAACGTGCCTGCTTGTGCGTGCGGGTCAGTAAGAACAAGCAGGAGGGAATTCTTGTCCATCGATCCCACGACGATTCCACAAAGGACCCTTTACACCGGGGCCGCCATGCCGGCGATCGGCCTTGGCACATTCGGTTCAGATCACGTGACTCCTGCCCAGGTTGCTTCGGCGGTTAAGGGCGCGGTGGCTGCCGGCTATCGACACTTCGATTGTGCCTCCGTTTACAGCAACGAAGCTGAAGTCGGCGCTGCGCTTGAAGAAATTCAGCAGGGCGGAGTGAAGCGAGAGGAACTCTGGATCACTTCGAAGCTGTGGAATGACAAGCACGCCGAGGATGATGTGATCGCCTCATGCCGCAAGTCTCTGGCTGATCTACGGCTCAAGTATCTTGACTTGTACCTTGTTCATTGGCCGTTTCCAAACTTCCATCCGCCGGGCTGCGATGTCACTTCGCGTAGCGCTGATGCAACGCCGTACATCCACGAAAACTACATGAAGACCTGGCGGAAGATGGAGGAGTTGGTCGACTTCGGACTGGTGCGGCATATCGGCACCTCGAACATGACCATCCCAAAGCTCAAGCTCGTGCTTCAGGACGCCCGCATCAAGCCCGCGGTCAATGAGATGGAATTGCATCCACATTTCCAGCAACCCGAGCTATTCCGGTTTGTGGTCGAGAGTGGTATTCAAGCCATCGGCTATTGCCCGATAGGCTCGCCTGGACGACCGGAACGTGACCGCACTCCGGAAGATACCAGCCCCACAGAAGATCCAGTCATCTTGAAGATTGCCCGACGTCACAGCTTGCATCCTGCGGTGGTCTGTATCAAGTGGGCTATTCAAAGGGGGCAGACGCCCATACCATTTTCGATAAACAATTACGCCGCTAACCTCAACGGAGTTGTCGCAGCGCCTCTGACAGACGACGAAATGCGGGAGATCGCAGCGATCGATCGAAACTGCCGTCTGATCAAAGGGCAAGTCTTCCTCTGGAAAGATGGCCAGACCTGGGAAGATCTTTGGGACGTTCACGGATACATCACGCCGCCCTGAAAAAGGCGCTTCAACGTGCTCCATTTAGCTTGATGACTGTATCCGGATTTTTCCTTGCACCATCAGCCTAGCCCGAACTGAAACCCAGGCAGAAAAGCGGAGAAAAAGAATGAAAACGACTATGACTGCTGCTTTCCTGCCGGGTGACTCAAGTGTCGAGCTTCGCACCGTGCCGATGCCGGTGCCGGGACACGGCGAAGTATTGCTTCGCGTCAAGGCATCGACTATTTGCGGTTCGGATATTCGGGCGATCTATCATGAGCATCTTGGCAAAGGACCGGAAGGCTACCAGGGAGTGATCGCCGGTCACGAGCCATGCGGGCAGATCGTGCTAACAGGAGAAGGTTGCCGCCGATTTACTAACGGCGATCGTGTAATCGTCTATCACATCTCTGGCTGCGGCTTGTGCAACGATTGCCGGCGCGGCTATATGATTTCTTGCACGAGCGATAAATATCGGCGCGCATATGGATGGCAGCGCGATGGCGGCATGGCTGATTTCATGCTTGCGGAAGAGAAGGATCTGATCGCACTGCCAGATGAACTCTCGTTTGCTGATGGAGCGCAAGTGGCATGCGGATTCGGCACTGTATATGAGGGCTTGGAAAAGATCGGGATCAATGGGAATCATGCTGTGCTGGTGACGGGATTGGGCCCGGTCGGGCTGGCGACTGCTGCGCTTTGCCGGAAACTTGGTGCCAATAAGATCATTGGCATTGATGTCGTCCCGGAACGCATGAAGATCGCTGTCGAATTGGGCCTTTGCGACGAAGTATTAGTCTCAGGCCCCGATAACGTGGAGCAGGTCAGAAGATTGACAGGCGGCTTTGGCGTGGAGCGCGCCGTCGACTGTTCTGCGAACGAGGCTGCGCGCGCTACAGCTATCCGAGCTACACGCAAATGGGGCCGGATTGTTTTCATCGGCGAAGGCGGGAAGGTCGAGATCAACCCGTCTCCCGACCTGATCCACGATCAGAAAACCCTGTATGGTTCATGGGTCACATCTACCTGGCTAATGGAAGAGTTGGTGGAACGGCTGGTCCGGTGGAACCTGCATCCGGCCGATATCATCACGCACCGCTTTCCGCTGGAACGCGCCGGAGAAGCTTATGCGCTGATGTCCTCGGGCAAGTGCGGCAAGGTCGCCGTTTGCGCAGACGAAGAGTTAGATTAGGACCGCAAATGCGGCATGTTGCTTTCACTATTCCACCAACTTTCTGATTCAAAAATCCACAAAAACTGCATGAAAAGCGGGTTAATCAGGGCATTTTTGAGCATAAAGTGTCTGTTTTTCGGGTCCAAAGTTTACTGATCGGTACATAGGATGATTCTTTAAGCTGTTGATTCTGTGTACTATGACCCACAGCACCACCCCAAAAAACGTGGAATTGCGGGTGGGGGGGGTGGGGTAATGATTTTTGATGGTACGGACCGGGATGTAGCTGACATATTGAACCCGAGACTTTTCTAACCCACTTTTTGCCTGCGAATTGGAAGGTCATGGTCACTATGCCGATTGTGCGCTTTCGGAGAGAATTGATCGGCAAACCAATGCGGGGCGCTGTTGTTCGATTGGTATGGGTCTGTGAGGAACTGGCCGATCCGTCCAACTGCGGCTTGAAGGGGTTCCTTCTGGTTCGCTGCAGCTGCCTTTGGCTTGTGCGACAGTAAAGAAGGGATGCAAGAGCAATTAAAAACATACCGTCGCACTCAGTTTCTGGGCTATAGCGCGTGCGCATTGGCAGGATGCCTGTGGGGCACGGGATTCTACTTCGGCAGGCTGGCATTGAACGAGATGAGCGTGGAGCACATGGTGCTTTATCGCTTCCTGTTTGCCTCGCTGGGCATGTTGCCGCTGGTACTGGCAAACCTGGGACGGCTTCGTCTCACAGGCGGCGAAATACGAATCCTTCTCATTTCTTCGGCGTTTGGTATACCCATTCAGTTTTTGCTTCAGTTTCACGGCCTGGCCTTGACCACCGTGAGCCACGCCGCGCTGATGGTGGGATCGATGCCGGTGCTGCTGGCCGCGGCGGCCGCAATATTTGCCGGCGAGCGGCTTGACTGGATCGGATGGATAGCGCTTTGCGGTTCGACCCTGGGCGCTGCGCTCATTGTGCTGGGCGGTACCCGGGGTCCAATGACGCAGGGACAGCCGTCACTGAGGGGCGATCTGCTGGTTGTGGCATCGCTGATCACCGCACTGGCCTGGGTGCTGCTTAGCAAGAAGCTGATGGAGACCCACAGCGCTCCTGTTGTGACGGCATACACCATTCTGTCCGGAACCGCGATGTTGGGGGTGATGGCGCTGTTGCCATGGCTGCTGAGTCCAGTGACCCATCAACACATCCAGCCGTTGCCGTTCGCACACCTTAGCTCAACGGCCTGGTTCGCGCTGGCTTTCAGCGGTTTGCTTTGCACGGCGACCACAACACTGCTTTGGAACTGGGGCATCCATCATGTGCCTGCTTCACGTGCCGGGGTCTTTCTGAATATTGAGCCGGCACTGGGATCGTGGCTCGGTGTTCGGCTTCTGGGAGAGCATCTTGGGCCCTATGCGTGGGCGGGCGGAGCACTGATTCTGGCGGCAGCCGTAACGTTGACCACACGGGGACACGAAGCGGGTTCTGTCGCCGAGCCGGCTGTCATTCTTGAGTGAGACGCGCGGGTTGCGGCATCGCGCGGTGCGTCGGTCGGCCTTTGTGGTTTCCCGCCCTTGCGCCTGACCACCCCCCGGACGAAGACCTGTCCGCGGGGACCCCGGTAACGCGCAAGAACGGGGCACGGGGCATCTGTAGCTGGTCCAGGACCGGGTTCATTGAGGCGCTCGCGAAGCGGTTATTTTTCAATGAATTCGCAGTCATCCCAGAAAACCGGTGCCGCATCTAACTTCGGGAACATGGAAGACGCGGCGATTATACAATCCAGAACGACAATGCCAACGAGCCTGAGCAAGCAGCGAGACTTCCTGGAAGTCTCGCTCACTTTCGCGCTGCTTCTCCTTGTGTTGTGGACTCCGATGCCATGGCAGTTGCCGCTGTGGGGCGTTGCCGTGGCTGGAATGCTTGCGTTGACACATAGGCGATTTGACGGGCTGGAGCCGATGGGTCTATGCAAGGGAAACTTCCGCCCTGC
>Ga0302189_10002719_pt1 | contig 14010 bp, 12 predicted proteins | sample II_Bog_E2_2_FD_194551 | JGI IMG/M metagenome (GOLD analysis project Ga0302189, IMG submission 194551) | Peat permafrost microbial communities from Stordalen Mire near Abisko, Sweden - II_Bog_E2_2 | ecosystem: Environmental > Terrestrial > Soil > Wetlands > Peat | place: Sweden: Abisko...
TCCGCCAGGCACGGTACTCGCACCATGCTTGTCGCGCCGGGCTGGCAAGGTCTGTGCTGCAAATCACTCTTCAAAGCCCGGAAACAGCGGGGGCCATTCCCCATAAGAGGAATGGCCCTTGAACTGGCTTGATCCGCCTTTCGGCGAAAGGCGCTCTATTTCAGCAAGCTTGAATCCTGAACCTGGCAATCGAAAAGCGAGGAAGTGGGCTCAACGGTCGTCCCTTTTGGGGCTCCAGCCACCTGGTAGCCACCCGGCAGATCGGGCAGGTTGCAGGGCTGGCCGAAACCTGGACTCCGGCTCACGTTGTTGAAGTTCCCGCTCACGCCGTTCTGCGTGCTCACCCGCACATCCACGATGTTGCCCTGAACCAGCACCGTGGTGTCTGCAATGTCCTGATCGGTGCGGATGATGGTCAGATAGGGACTATCCGGCGAGGCCACATAGACCTTGCCATAGCTTGAATTCTGGGTGGAAACGACGGTGCGCGGGTGGCCGATGACGGGCAGTGCGGCCTTCTCCACCGTGTGGCTGCTCAGGTTCACGATGGAGACGGTGCCGTCGGATTGGTTGGCCGTATAGGCACGGCTGCCGTCGTAAAGAACGGTGACGCTGGCGGGATGATTGCCGACTGGAACCGTGAAGGTGGTGCCGAAGGTGGAGCCGTCGTTGCCGTATTGGTCCAGGCTCGTGTCAATCACGCTGATGGAGTTGCCGTCGTAGTTGGCCACGATGAGCTGGTTGGTCGCCGTGTTGTACTCGGCATAGACCGGGCCGGAGCCGTGCGGCAGTTGCAGGGTGCCGTTCGGTGGGCAGTTGATGGGCTGCCCATCCTGGTTTACCGCCGGACAATTGTCGTCCAGGGCATTATTCTGCGTATTGATCACGGTGATGCTGTCGCTGCCCCGGTTGAGCACGAAAAGCCGCTTGAAATCGGTGCTCTCTATGCCGAAGACCGGGCATTGGCCCAGAGGAATCTGACTGGAAACCGTGTAGCTGGAGACTTCGATTCCGTCCGCCTCGCCGTTGACGGCAACCGATGAGGGCGAGATGTTGCAGGCCACGCCGCTGGAAATGTTATTCCAAGTGCTATTGCCGCTGGTGGCCGGGCTGTTGCCCTGGCTGATGCCGAAGACGCGCTGGCCAAAGCCGCCTGAGCCGATGATCGCTACGGGTGTCGGCGGCAGCGGAATGGAGCGCAGAAAGGTCTGCGGATTCCCGGTAAATGCATCGACGCCGCTGAAATTTGAAGTCAGCGGGTCGCTGTCCCATGAGCACGGAACGGCGGTGAGGTCTGAAACGCACAGATCGGCGGCCCACAGTCCGGATGACGACGAAAACAGGTTCACCGGCTCCGCCGTGCTCGGCAGCGTGGTATAGGTCACATATTTTTCCTGCAAAGCGGAGGAAACAGGGAAATTCGTCAGGGTTCCATCGCTGTTAAGCGTGTAGCCGTTGACGCCCAGAATGTCTACCGCGAATGCGGTCGGGCCGGGGCCGATGGGAGCCTCGGCCATCACGGAGTCACCAGCGTAGTCGATGATTGTGGCGATGCCGGGCGTTGTCGGCGAAGGGGCTGAAACCACCACGGCGTAGGACAGCGGCTGCGCGGCTGGTCCGCTGGGATTGACGGGCGAAATAACCGGTCGATAGTTGTTGCCGCAACCGGCAACCAGGGCAGCTGCCGCAATCGCCGCGCCCGCCTTAACCAATCGCAGACGCGCCTGGCCAGATTTCATGCGAAAAAGCCTCATTCAGTTCTTTCCTGCTTACCCCGTGATTGTAAATCAGAGGGCCGGAGTCTGCGTGTTGCCACGGCTACGTCTTGGACGCAGCCGGAGGGCACAAGGGTATCAGCGGGACCAGGCTCCACTGCCCGCGCTTCGATTTTTCGCCGGGATTCAGTGCCCCACAACCTCCACGATTTCGCTGTCCGGCCCGCTCCAGGCTTCCGCGCCCTCGCGCGTGAACTTGCCTGCCGCGTCATTCCAGCGCAGGCGGGTGACCGAACCCGCGCCCTTCTCGTAGGCGTAGGTCTTGCCGTCGTCGGAGAAGAGCGTGAAGCTCGCATCCGCGCCGGGATAAACGCGGACTTTGGCGATGGCTTGCGCCTCCTGTGTACTCTCCACCGGGACTCCCATTGGAAGGATCGAACCGGCACGCACAAACAGCGGAATCGTATCGATGGGAGCGGCCACGGTGACCGTCTGACCGCCTTTCAGCCGCTCGTTGGTCCAGAAGTTGTACCAGTCGGCCCCGGCCGGCAGGTAAACCTGCCGGCTGGTCGCGCCCTGCTCGGTGACCGGCGCCACCAGAAAGGCCGGGCCGAACATGTACTCGTCGCGCAGGTCGGCCACCTTGGGGTCGTTGGAGAAATCCAGCGGCAGGGCGCGCATGAACGGCGCTCCGGTCTGCCAGGTCTTGTAGCCGAGCGAATAGATATACGGCATCAACTGGTAGCGCAGCCGCAGGTACTTCTCCAGAATCGGCTCGGCCTGCTTGCCGTAGGACCACACTTCGTTGGCCGGGCGGCTGCCGTGCGTGCGGAAGATGGGCAGGAAGGTCGCGTACTGAAACCACCGGGTGTAAAGCTCAGGGTAATCATCGTAGCCGCCCACCTCGGCGCGGGCGTCGGAGGGATCAAGCAGCGGCGGGTGGGCTGGATGGTGCACGGCCGGCGGATATTGCCAGCCGCCTGTGTCGTTGGACCAGTAGGTCAGACCGGAAGCCGCAAAATCCAGGCCGGTCGGTATCTGGCGCCGGAGCGTATCCCAGGTGGGGAAGATGTCCGAGGACCAGAAGATGGTTCCGTTGCGCTGCGCCCCCAGATAAGCGTCGCGGGAGAGAATCAGCGCCCGCCGGCCCGGCTCGTCCTTGCGGAAGCCGTCATAGAGCGCCGCCGTGTGGAAGAGCGGATAGACGTTGAAGAACTGCGTGCCGGGACCGATGTGGAAGTAGGCTCCGTTGGGGGGCAAATCCGGCTCGGTCTCGTCGGCCCACAGCGAGTCGAAGCCCTGGCTGATGATGTCTTCGCGAAGGGTCTTCCAGTACCACACGGCGGCGTCCGGATTCGTCGTGTCGATGTCCGAGCCGGCGCGGTCGTACGGTAATCCATTGATCGGCGTGCCGTCGGCCAGGTGAATCAGCCAGCCGTTTTTCAGCAGTTCGTCGTAGTAGCGGTCCGCGGGCACAAAGCGCGGCCAGACGCTGATCATCGTCTCGAAGCCCATCTCGTGCAGCTTCTTGTTCATGGCCGCCGGATCGGGCCAGGCCTTTGGGTCGAAGTCGAACTGGCCCATCTTGGTGAAGTAGAACCAGTCCACCACCAGTACGCTGGCCGGCAGATGGCGGTCGCGGTAGCCCTGGGCAACGTCCAGAACCTCCTTCTGGCTGGAGTAGCGCTGCTTGCACTGAATGTATCCGTAAGCCGCCTTGGGCAGCATCGGCGTGGGGCCGGTCAGCAGCCGGTAGCCCGCATAAATCTCGTCGGCCGTCTCCCCGGCGATCACGAAGAAGGAGACCCGGTCGCCCACCTGTGATGTCCAGCGGGTCTGCTCGTTGAAGCCCGGCTCGATGATGGTCTTCGAGGGGTTGTCCCAGACCAGCCCATAGCCCTTGTTGGTCACGAGGAAAGGCACGCAACTGCTCGGTCCGGCCGTGGCCAGGTAATCTTGCCAGCAGCGGACCGCATGGCCGCGATGGTCGAGGAATCCCTCCTGGTTCTGGCCCAGGCCGTAGTAATGCTCATCGTCCGGCGAAGCAAAGGTCGCCCCCACGGTGAAGAACTCCGGGTCCGTGGGCCGGCGGTCATGCAGGATCTCCGCCGTCCCGTCCTTCTGATTGGGAATGGCCTGCGTCCAGCCTTCCATCTCCAGCAGCTTCTTGCCGTCGGGCGTGGTGAAGGTAATATGCGCGCCCGGAGCCGAGGGGCTGAAGTACTTGCCCGTATCGCCCCAGGAACTGTCGTGCTCGCGCTCCACGGTGACTGCCATCCGGTCCGACTTGTACACATCGGCCTGCGGGGTCTGGCTGGCGTTCCAGCCGCTAGCCGCGGGCTCGGCAATGAAGCCATAGCCGGGCGACGCCAGGGCCGGGTCGTGCTTCAGACTGATCGTCACGCGCAGAATGTTGGGAGCATAAGGCTCCAGAACAATGGTCTCGCCCTTGCGGTCGAGTTCGAGACGCTGGCTGGGACTCTGTGCCAGCGCGCCGGCTGCGGTGAGGACGATTCCGGCCAGGAGAGCAGTGACGGTTGAAAACCTTTTCATTGAATGCTCCATAAACTGATCAAGCACTAGAAGAAGCGCCGCGAAGATCAGTGTAAACCGATGCACCATGGGTTTGCAGGAAAAAGGGCGAGCGCCTTCCCTGCCCGGCGTCCAGACGATACGATGAAGCGTGGCTCAAATGAAGCTGGTCTGGCAATCGAAACTCGTTCTGCTCCTGGTTCTGCCTTTCGCGGCAGCGGATGTGGTGCTGCAAGGCCACTGGTGGGCGATCAATTCCCAGCCTGTAGCAATCTGGACCCTGGGCGTGAGCCTGCTCTTCGGGCTGGCAGTCCTTCAGTTGCGCGCGGCTACTCCCGCAGGGGCTTTTACCGGCGCGGCTATCACCGCCAATCTCATCTTTTCCACGACGAGCCTGCCCTATCTTCCGTGGCGAACGGCTCTGGTTTCGGTGCTGGCGGTCTTCGTGCTGTCGTTTGTGGCTACCCGGCTAGGCCGGGAGCGGAAGGAGCGGTTGGGCACGGCAGAGCAGCGCCAGGGGCGGAGTGCGGCGCAGGTCGCGGCCAACCTGGGCGTGGCGGCGATTGCCTTCAGCGGGCTCGCCCAATCCTGGCTGGTTGACACCGGCTGGTTTGCACGCGCCGGCCAGATGCCCGTGCTCCTGCTTGCCGCCGGGCTGGCGGCGCTGGCCGAGGCCGCCGCGGATACGGTCTCTTCGGAAGTGGGCCAGGTGCTGGGCGGGCAGCCGCGCATGATTACGAACCTGCGCCAGGTCGAACCGGGAACCGACGGCGCCATCAGCTTGGCCGGAACGCTGGCTGGCTTGGCCGCAGCTGCCCTCGTCGCCGCGGCTGGAACGCTGGCCCTCGGCGGCGGCCCGGCGATCTTCTGGATCGGCTGCGCAGGGGGCGTCTTCGGATTGTTCTTTGACAGCCTGCTGGGGGCGACTCTGGAACGGCGCGGCTGGCTCAACAACGATGCGGTCAATTTTTTATCGACCGCCAGCGCGGCGGTCTTTGCGCTGGCAGTACTGGCGCTTCTTTCTCGTTAATTTTGCCCATGCTAGAATGAACCCAAGAACGGAGAATTGGCCATGCAATTGACCTTGCCCCCGGAACTCGAAACGCTCATCAACAAGCGCCTTTCCAGCGGCGGCTATGCAGACGCTGAAGATGTCTTGCGCCGCGCCCTTGAGTCCCAGGACGCCGAGGAAAGCTGGACCGATGACGAACGCCGGGCGCTATCGGCACATATCGAGGAAGGTTATCTGCAGGCCGAACGCGGCGAACTGATCGACGGCGCACAGGCCCGTCGCGAGATTCAAGCGATGAAGGACGAATGGCGCTTGTCCAGACAATGAGCGCTTACGTTCTTACGCCTCTCGCCAAAGCGGATATATTCGATATCTGGTCCTACATTGCCGATAACAACGAAGAAGCCGCCGACCGCGTAGAACGAGCGATCTACGACGCTTGCGCCTTTGTTGCCGAAGGCCCCATGCGCGGTCACATCCGACCAGACCTTACAAGCCGTTCCCTTCGTTTCTGGACGCTGACCCGCTATCCAAACTACTCCGTTGTGTTCCGCCCTGAGACAGCGCCGCTTCAGATCGTCCCTGTTCTGCATGGGAAGAGAAATATACGCAGCATTTTGAAACAGCGCCAGTGAAGTTTCGGGCTGCGTGCATCGCGTTCAGGCGCCTCTTGTCCGCCGCCAGCGCGGCGGTCTTTGCGCTGGGATTGCTGGCGGCATTGGCTCATTTCGGCGTAGGTTAGGCGCCGGTTGTTCATGCAAGATGCGTTTTTTGAGGATTTCAGACCCTCGCAACAGTATCCTTTCAGAGGAGCCAATTCCCTATGAAGAAGAGTCAGCTGCACCGGTTGTCTCGCCTGTCCGTCCTGTTCCTCCTGATAGCAACCACCGCAATCTGCGCAGCGAAGAAGGGCTATCTGAGCCAATACAAGGGGGCGCCCTACCAGGACAGCCATTATCAGGCTGGAGCGCAGAAGATTCCCGGCAAAGTGCTCTGCGCTTACTACGACCTGGGCGGCGAAGGCGTCGCCTATCACGACTCCGACGCCGTCAACCATGGCAGCGGGGCGCTGAACCCGGCCAACGGAAGCTATCTGAATGAGTTCCGCATGAATGAGGGTGTGGATATCTCCTACACCAAGTTCGGGTTGGACCCTCAGATCGACGACACCCATTACAACCGCGTCCAGCCGCCTGCTGGCCTGCTCTATGTGGGATGGACCGTTCCAGGAGAATGGTTCAACATCACGGTCGATGCGGCCCAGGCCGGCGAGTACTCCGCCGATCTTCTCTACACCTCCAACCGCGGCGGCACGATCTCGCTCGATGTGAACGGGGAGCCGGCCACCGGGCCGCTCATCATCGCCTCGACCTATGATGCGGCCGACCCTGTGGCCTGGCGGCAGTGGCATCACTGGAACGTCGCATCCAATCTGGTCCAGCTCCGGCTTTCCAAGGGGAAGAATGTCCTCACCGTCCACATCCTGACCGAGGGACAGATGAACCTGGCCACCCTTGAGTTCAGGAAAAAGGATTGATTGCGGGAGTCATGCGAGGTTCTATGCGGTCCATCATTGACTGTCAGTGCAGGTGCATCCGCCAGGCCGTATAGCTGAGAATTTCGTGGGCAATGCGCTCGAACTCAACCGAGCCGCCGGCGATGGTTACGCGGGGCCGGGGCGAGGTGAGGACGTCGAGGCCGTTCGCGGCGCAGATGGCGTGAATCCTGAACAGATGCGTTCCGTCGCTGACCACCACCAGGCGGCGCATGCCGTTGGCGCGGGCGATCACGGCGATGCGCCGGGCCGACTCCTCGGTTGTGCGGCTCTCGGTTTCGGCGATGATGGCGCTCTCCGGGACGCCCAGGCTCATCAGGTACTCGCGGCCCACCGCGCCCTCCGAGTACTGGTCTCCGCCGGTTCCGCCCAAGGTGATAATCAGCGGGGCGATGCCGTGTTTGTAGAGTTCGTCGGCGTGGTCGAGACGGGCGCGGAAGACCGGGGAGGGGCGGCCGTCATACTCCGCCGCGCCCAGCACGCCGATGGCATCCGACGGCGCGGCTTGTTCGAGGCCGGCGAAGTTCTCAATCTGCACATAGACCCAGCCGAACCAGCCCAGAAACCCGATGACTGTAGCCAGCAGCAGCAAGACAACCAGACGAAGAGCCCAGTTGCGATGATGCGGCTTGGCAGGACGTTTCATGTGCATCAATCTTACCGCTCCATGCTTACCGCTGCAGCACCATGACAATCTCGTGGGCGGGGATGGCGCCTTCGCGGAGAATCTCCCAGCGTCCCTCCCCCAGCGAGAGATCAACGATGGTGGTTGGCAGTGCGCGGCCGGTGGGACCGCCGTCGATGATGAGGGGAATCTGGTCGCCGATTTGGTCGCGGACGCAGGCTGCATAGGTGCACTCGCAGGCTCCTTGCAGGTTGGCCGAGGTGGCCGTGATGGGCAGCCCGAAGCGTTCGACCACCGCGCGGGGAATAGCGGCGTCTGGCACGCGCAGGGCAACATTGCCCGTATTCGCCGTGGACCGCAGCGGCAACTTGGCGCCGGCCTTCACGATGATGGTCAGCGGACCGGGCCAGAAGCGCTCGGCCAGCGCGTCGATCAGGGGTTCAGTGTGGCGAACCAGCTCATAGGCCTGGGCCACCGAAGCAATCAGCAGGGACAGAGGCTTGTGCTTCTGGCGAGTCTTGATCTGGTAGATCTGCTCCACCGCGTGGAGATTCACCGGATCGACAGCCAGGCCGTAAAAGGTGTCGGTTGGCAAGGCAACTACATCTCCCTTGCGCAGACAGGAGACGATATAGTCGATCCGGTCCGGCTCTGGTTCATCGGGATGGACGCGCAGGATCTCCGCTGACAAGAGGCTCTCCCTCAGTTCCCAGGGTTTCTCGGTTGCTACAAAAGCCAGCAGGGCAAACGAGCTAGAATCACGCTAGAGCAGGAGTCGCCAGAGCGCTCCGTTCGCCCCAGATGCCTATTCGTATTGTACAGAGTAAGCAGAACGTCCGCTTGAAAGAGCTGCGCCGAGCGCTGGCTCATCCCGGCCGCGACAGCCGCGCGTTGGCTGGTCTCGAAGGGCCGAACCTGCTCGAAGAGGCTCTGCGCGCCGGGCTGCGCGTGCCTTGTGTCTTTGTTGCCCAGGGCGCTGAGGCTCTGCTGGAAGCGCTGAGGCTGCCGGCGGAGACCGAGGTGCTGCTGCTCCCCAGAGAGCTGCTGGATTCGGTGCTCTCAACCGAGACGCCGCAGCCGGTTGCGGCGCTGGTTGAGCCGCCGAACTGGAGCTGGGTCGAGGTGCTGAGCGGCGCGGAGAAGGCCGCCCCGCTGATCGTCGTTTTGGCCGCCCTGCAGGACCCCGGAAACCTGGGAACCATTCTGCGCTCCGCCGAGGCCTTCGGCGCAACCGGCGTCCTCAGCCTGCCCGGAACCGTCAGCGCCTGGAATCCCAAGGCAGTGCGCGCCTCGGCAGGCAGCGTTTTCCGGATCCCACTGCTTGCCGCGAGCACTGAAGAGTGCTTTGCCCGCTTGCGGAAGTCCAGCGTGAAGATTCTCTCTACCGCCGCACCCAAAGATGAGCATCGCGCCAAAGCCGCTGACCGCGTTGACCTGGCCGGGCCCTCGGCGCTCCTGATTGGCAATGAGGGCAACGGCGTGCCGGAGGAGCTGGCCGCTCAGGCCGATGGGACGCTGACGATTCCCTGCCCCGGTCCTGTCGAGAGCCTGAACGCGGCTGTCGCGGCCAGCGTGCTGCTCTATGAGGCCTCCCGGCAGCGAAGGAACCAGCGATGAGCCTCTTTGACGGCGAACCCGAAGGCCCCAGTGGACCGCTCCGCACCGCGCCCCTGGCCGAGCGGATGCGCCCCCGCTCGCTCGACGAGCTGAGCGGTCAGGAGCACCTGGTCGGCCCTGGCAAGCCTTTGCGCGTGCAGATCGAGCGCGATGACACCGGCTCCATGATCTTCTGGGGTCCGCCGGGCGTAGGCAAGACCACTCTGGCCAAGATCATCGCCGAGACCACCCGCGCCAGCTTCATCGAGTTCTCCGCCGTGATGAGCGGCATCAAGGAGATCAAGCAGGTGATGGCCACGGCCGCGCAAGCCTCCCATATGCACTCGCGGACGATCCTGTTTATCGATGAGATTCACCGCTTCAACAAGGCCCAGCAGGATGCCTTTCTGCCCTACGTCGAGCGCGGCGCCATCCGGCTGATCGGCGCAACCACCGAGAATCCCTCCTTCGAAATCATCTCCGCGCTGCTCTCCCGCTGCCGCGTCTATGTCCTCGAACCGCTGACCGACAAGCAGATTACCGCCCTGCTGCGCCGCGCCCTGGAAGACCGCGAGCGCGGCCTTGGCGCGCTGGAACTGACCGCCGATGACGATGCCCTCGAACTGATCGCCAGCTATTCCAGCGGCGACTGCCGAAACGCCTACAACACGCTGGAGGTCGCCGCGCAACTGGCCCAGGAACCGAATCGTGAGGCGGCCAAACACATTGACCGCGCCCTGGCCGGCGAAGCGGTGCAGCAGCGCGTACTGATGTACGACAAATCCGGCGAGGAGCACTACAACCTCATCTCCGCCTTGCACAAGAGCGTGCGCAACAGCGATCCCGACGCCGCGCTCTACTGGCTCGCGCGGATGTTCGCGGGAGGCGAAGACCCGCTCTATCTGGCCCGCCGCGTCGTCCGCATGGCCGTCGAAGACATCGGCCTGGCCGCTCCCGAGGCTCTCAACCTCTGCCTCTCCGCCAAGGAGGCCATCGACTTTCTCGGCTCGCCGGAGGGCGATCTGGCGCTGGCTGAGGCGGTGGTCTATCTTTGCCTCGCGCCCAAGTCGAATTCGGTCTACACCGCCTACGGCGCCGTGCAGCAGGAGATCGAGCAGACCCGCCAGGAGCCGGTCCCGCTGCACCTGCGCAACGCGCCGACGAAACTGATGAAGGAATTGAACTACGGCAAGGGCTACCGCTACGCCCACGACGAAGAAGGCAAAGTAGCCGACATGGATTGCCTGCCCGACTCGCTCAAAGGCCGCAGCTACTACCACCCCACCCAGGAGGGCCGCGAAAAACTCCTCGCCCAGCGCATGGAAGAGATTCGGCGGATTCGTGCTGGCAAGCACGGCGGGAGCTGATCTGGTCCCTCGTTGATTGAATTGAAGTGCGGAGCGCATCTTCTGAATCAGTTGGAGTAACTGCTGGAAGGGAGCGGGGTGGCTGACGATATCGATACTGGCAAAGGAACGCCGATTACGCTTCCTGTGATATCCGTATTTCTGTTTCTTGCTGCCGTTGTTGCATTGATCACGGGGATTTCTCTTCTCTTCCCAGGTCCAATCTGGAATGGCATGTGGGAGATGAATCGACCCGCTTACATCGCATTCGAGAAGCTGGGCAGGTTGTCCGGCGCGATCCTGCTGACGTTGGCAGCTATGGCAAGCATTGCTGGTGCAGGCTTGCTGCGGGGAAGAGGATGGGCCTGGTGGATGGCTGTTGCTTTATTTGCTATCAATGGTCTGGGAGACCTGATCAACTTGATTTTGTCGCATGACTTGCTGCGCGGCGGCACAGGTGTCTTGATCGCCGGCGCCTTTTTGTTCTTTCTGACTCGACCCGGAGTGAGGCGTCAATTGCTATAGCCATGCGCTCACATGCAGGCTCTCTCTGAAGTAATCCGTTCGACCTACCCCCCGTTGGTCTTTGTTGTCGTCTTCGGCAGCTTGCTCAGCGCATCCATCACGATTCCCGGCGTGAGCACCTCCGGCAGGAGCTGCGGGCTCGTTCCACCCGGCGCATAGAGCGCGTAAGCCGGCACTCCGCTACGGCCCAAAGCCGTCAGTGCTTGCGTGATGGCCTCATCGTGGCGGGTCCAGTCGGCCTTCATAAGGACGACATTCCGGGCCTGAAAAGCCTGTACAACCTCTGGCTGGCTGAGAGCGACACGCTCATTCACCTGGCAGCTCAAACACCAGCTTGCGGTGAAGTCCACAAAAACCGGCTGTCCGGCGGCAAGTGAGCGGCTCACCGCTTGCTCCGACCACGGTTGCCAGAGCCCGGAGATCTCCGGGGGAGCAAGCGTCTCCGCCGCAGTTGTCAGCCTGCGGGGCGCAAAAACGCTGATGATAATCACTCCAAACACAAGAATCACAGCGACCACCGCAGCCCATCGTCTCGCCGGCCAGCGTCCCAGGAACCAGCCTGCAATCGCCAGCAGCAGAAAGCTCGCCAGCAGCGCCGCCAGCGCGCCGGCCCCGTAGGCCTGCGCCAGCACCCAGGCCAGCCAGATCACCGTGGCGAAGATAGGCACGGCGACGGCCTGCCGCAGCACCTCCATCCATGCGCCGGGCTTGGGCAGCAGGCGCGTCCAGGCGGGTTGCAGCGTGAGTGCGACATACGGCGCGGCCAGCCCCAGCGCCAGCGCCGTGAAGACGGCAAAGGTGACCGCAGCAGACTGGGCCAGCGCGTAGCCGATGGCCGCTCCCATGAAGGGCGCGGTGCAGGGCGTGGCTACAACCACAGCCAGCACTCCGGTAAAGAAGCTGCCTGTATAGCCCTGCTTGGCCGCAAGCGTCCCGCCCGCGCTGGTCAGCGTCAAACCGATCTCGAACTGCCCGGCCAGCGAAAGGCCGAGGAAGAAGAGCAACCCGGCCATCAGCGCCAGAAAAACCGGCGACTGAAACTGGAATCCCCAGCCCAGCGTCGTTCCCGCCGCGCGCAGCCCCAGCAGCACCCCCACCAGCGCCCAGAAGGAGACCAGAATGCCCGCCGCATAAACCAGCCCATGCGCGCGCAGCCTGTGCAACTCCCTGTGCCCGGTGTGAACCAGCGCCAGGCCTTTCAGAAACAGCACCGGAAAGACGCACGGCATCAGGTTCAGCAGCAAGCCGCCGAGTAAGGCCAGCCCGGTAGTCTTTAGTAACAGCGACCAAGCAAAAGGTATTTGTTGCATCCGGTCGGAAGTCTGAGTCGCGGTAGTTAGGCTCGGCTGAATTGTTGATACAGGAGATGCTTGCGACGGAACCTGCTTTGGCATCGAACTGATTCCGTCAGGAAAGAATATCTCACCCGGCAGTGCAACAATCTCATAAGCCCTTCCACCCGAAAGTTTCAGAACTCCGCGCAATTGTTTTAAGGGCGTCTTGAAATTTGCATCTTTTTTCAGTCCTAATGTAAGCCCTTTTGCCATGCAGCAACCGAACTTCTGCGGGGCGGGATTGTCGATAATGTCCTGATCTTTGGGGAAAAAGGTTGCCTCCGTCTCCGTTCGACCCGTATCGATTTTTAACTCTATCTCTTCCAGCATCACCTGAAATATCGGCTTTGAATTTTTGGGAAGCTGCTGGGGTATGCTGCCAGCGAAGCGCCTGAAAATCGCGGAATCAGCGGCTAAAGCGGCAGATTTGTTGGGATGATCCAAAACTTCAAGGTTTACTTCCAATTCAGCTTTGCCGGGAATGCAACTACCACGGCAGACCAACCAATCGACTTTGGCATGGAGAGTGACCGGGCCGGCTTTGACGTTCTTGGCAACGTGCAACTTGAGTGGAAAAAGAACTTCGTCTTCGTAGCCATAATCCATCAGCGGGCCGAGCGGCAACCGCTTGGGCGCTGGGAACTGCATCGGTCCGGCTGTGATCCCGGTCGGCAGCGTCCATTGAATATGCGGCGGTTCGCCTGCATCGCCCGGATTCATCCAGTAAATATGCCAGCCCGGTTCGAGCTTGAAGTAGAGGCCAGCATCATTCCAATTGCCATTGTCGAGCTTGCTTCCGGGAACGAGCAGTTCCACTCGAACGTGGTCCGTCTCATAGAAACTCGACCCCGCCCGCGCGGGCAAGCCGGCGGCAAGCAGCAATGAGACCGCGAAGATCAATCGGGAAAGGCGCATGGCGGGAACTCTCGCTCCTTAACACTTGGACTCAGTCTAACGGATAAAGGAGGCAAAAAGAGGTCTCAGGTTTTCTACTCCCTATTCCCTATTCCCTAGTCCCTATTCCCTACTCCCTGCCCTTACACTTCCAGATCGTCATCCGGCTCGGGCGCGACGGCCGTTCCCCGCCGCTTGGCCAGCAGATACCCGCGCAGAAACGGCTCCAAATACCCGTCCAGCACCTTGTCCACATCGCCCACCTCGACCTTGGTGCGATGATCCTTGGCCATGCGATAGGGCTGCAAAACATACGAGCGGATCTGCGAGCCGAAGTTGATCTCGAGCTTCGAGTCTTCCAGCTTCTTGCTCACCGCACGTTTCTTTTCGAGCTCGTACTCATAGAGCCGCGAGCGCAGCATCTTCATCGCCTTGTCGCGGTTCTTGTGCTGCGAGCGCTCGTTCTGGCATTGCACGACAATTCCAGTTGGCAAGTGCGTCATGCGCACGGCCGAGTCGGTGGTATTCACATGCTGCCCACCCTTGCCGCCGGAGCGATAAGTATCGATGCGCAGGTCTTCGAGCTTCAGGTCCACGTGAATCGTCTCGTCAATCTCCGGCGAAACGTAGACGCTGGCAAACGACGTGTGCCGCCGCTTCGCCTGGTCGAAAGGAGAAATACGCACCAGCCGATGCACGCCGCTCTCGCCGGCAAGTTGCCCAAAAGCGTACTCGCCGGTGATGGTGAAGGTGGCGGATTTGATGCCCGCCTCTTCGCCGTCCTGGTAGTCGTTCATCTCGGTTTTGAAGCCCTGCTGCTCGGCCCAGCGCAGGTACATGCGCAGCAGCATCTCGGCCCAGTCCTGGCTCTCCGTC
>Ga0302189_10002782_pt1 | contig 13783 bp, 16 predicted proteins | sample II_Bog_E2_2_FD_194551 | JGI IMG/M metagenome (GOLD analysis project Ga0302189, IMG submission 194551) | Peat permafrost microbial communities from Stordalen Mire near Abisko, Sweden - II_Bog_E2_2 | ecosystem: Environmental > Terrestrial > Soil > Wetlands > Peat | place: Sweden: Abisko...
TCGACAGCAATTCCGGCCCCGTCGTCGGAGACCTCGATCACCACATGGCTGCCCTCCTGGCTGGCGCGCAGCTTCAGCGTTCCCTCCGGGTCCTTGCCCGCCGCCTGGCGTGCCTCGGGAAGCTCAATGCCGTGGTCCAGCGAGTTGCGCACCGCGTGTGTGAGCGGATCCTTGATGGCCTCAAGCAGGCTTTTGTCCAGCTCCGTTTCCTGGCCTTCCACCTGCAGGCGCACCCTTCGCCCCAGTCCCTGCGAAAGGTCCCTCACGATCCGGGGAATCTTGGAGAAAATATTCGAAACCGGCTGCATCCGCGCCTTCATTACGCTCTCGCGAAGGTCCGCCGTCACCATATCCAGCCGCCGCGACAGCACCGTCATGTTCGGATCGGCGGAAGTTGCCTGCAGCACCTGGTTGCGGGTCAGCACCAACTCGCCCACCAGGTTCATCATCCGGTTCAGCAGCGTCACGTCCACGCGCAAAGTGCTGTCGGCAGCCGCCCCCGCCTGGGCTTGAGCCGCGCGTGGCTTGTTGGCATCGCCATCGGCCTCCGCCGCGGCCGGCGCAAGCTCCACGGGCTGGGGCGTCTGCGCGGCAGTGGGCCTGGGCTGCGCAAGTACGGCCGCGGGCTGCGGCGACGCCTGCTCCTGCGGCGCGGGCGAGCGACCGGCCTTGACTTGCGCGGCCTGCATAGCCAGCGCCCTTGCCGGGGCCTGCAGCACGTCGAGACGACAAATCAACTCCGCGTCTTCCCCGTCCCCTTCGCTCGACTCCGTCTCGATCGTCTTCAGAATCGACCGCAGACCGTCCAGCAGTTGCAGCAGGCCGGTGATGATCGGCCGGTCAGCAACCAGCTTGCCTTCGCGCAGCAGGCCTAGCAGGTTTTCGCCCGCGTGCGCCAGCTTCTCAAGCCGCTTGAATCCCAGAAAGCCCGTGGTTCCCTTGATCGTATGCACCGAACGGAAGATCTCGCCAATCAGGCTTCCATCCTTCGGGCGCGCTTCCAGGTCGGTCATGCACCGCTCCATGCGGTCCAGCCCTTCCTGGCTTTCGATCAAGAACTCCCTCGTCAACTCGTCCATCGCCATCGTGACCACTCATCCGCCCGTCCAGAATCGAATACCCGAATGCCCCGGAGCGGGATGCGCACCTGTGAGGTTTATCGGTGAGAAATCACGCAACTTGAGGAATGGATTGGGAGGCTAGAGTCTGTCACTTCCCCGCTAGTTTTCCGAAGGCATTTCGATATGGTCGATCACCAGAACCTCCACCGGGCCCTTTTGGGATTCAAGCTTCAATCCCAGTTGCTCCTCTATCGCCGTGAAAATCGACGGCCCGGAATTATCCGCTGCGGAACTGCCTGCGCTCCCGTTGGGTACCGGAGCCGATGCAAGGTCCGGCGACCACTTCAGCACCAGGTTGTATCGGCCGTCTATGCCGGTCTTGTCTTGAACCACGCGGCCCACTACCTTCGCTAATTCCTCGGCCAGCAGCGCGACACTGTTCGACCCCTGAACCTCCATGTGTCCGTAGCCGGAGTTAATGGTTGTGCCGTTCGTCTGAATCGCTCCTAGCTTTGCACCGCCCTTGGCAACCACCAGCGCATAGATGGGAAGTTCTCTGGTCTCGATGTGTGTCGCAAGTTTGAACCGCTCGGCAAGCAGCGCCCTCACCATGCGCTCTTTCTCTCGTCTGCCGGCATCTGAGCTTAGCCCCGCCATCCGCGAATCCACAACGCTGTCCGCCTTGGCGTCGATATCGAACATCGTCGAGTTGAACCACGCAGGCCCGTCCACAATCCGCGACTCCGGCATCTCAAACGCCCATCGCGCCAGCATCTTCGCGCTCACGTTCACCGCCCGGAAGTGCCCGTCAAGCGGTGAGCTGTAAATGTGATTGCGGCCGGAGCGGTCGTCTATATTCCGATGGATGGCCTCGACATCGAAGAGCGGCGCACTGTCAGGCGCGTTCCCGCCCTGCGGGGTTGCCGAAGATTGGCTTGCCGCAGCCTGTCCATAGAGCGCCGCCCCTCCAAGTCCGATCAAAGCAGGTGCCAGCATCCCGAGTATTTTCACGAAGTACATCCCACTCATCCAGTATCCATCGCCGCAAATCGAAGTGTACACACGAACAGCAAATGCTTTAGCCTCAAAGCTCACACGATCTGCACACAGAAAGCCTGATCACCATGACGAACCCGTCGCAGCCAGCGCTCGAAAACCTGCTCGAATCCGCGCGCCAGGCGGCCCTCAACTCGTATTCGCCTTACTCCGGCTTCCGTGTCGGCGCGGCCCTCCTGCTCGCCAGCGGCGACATCGTCACCGGAACCAATGTGGAGAATGTAAGCTACGGCCTCACCATCTGCGCCGAGCGGTCCGCCCTGGTCAGCGCCGTCGCGCAGTTCGGCCCGGCAATCCGCATCGAAGCTGTCGCCGTCGCCAATTTGAACAACGCCGCAAGCCCGCCCTGCGGAGCATGCCGGCAAGTCCTCGCAGAATTCATCCTCCCCGAAGCGCCGGTAATCTTCCCCGCAGCCGACGGCATGCGCACCATGCCCTTCGCGGAAATCCTGCCCCTCGCGTTCGATATGAAACTTAAGTAGCCCACCAACCCGAGGCCCATCCGCCATGTCCACCGCCCTCCACACCATCGACCTGATCCGCAAAAAACGCGACGGCCTCACCCTCTCGCCCGCCGAAATCGCCCACATCGTCTCCGGCGCGGCCTCCGGCTCTATCCCCCTCGAACAACTCTCCGCCTGGCTTATGGCCGTCTTCCTCCGCGGCCTTTCGCTCGACGAAACACGCGCCCTCACCCTCGCCATGCGCGACTCCGGCGAAAAATTCTCTCCCGCCCGCCTCGGCAAGGTAGCCGTCGACAAGCACTCCACCGGCGGCGTCGGCGACAAAACCAGCTTTCTCGTCGCCCCCATCGCCGCCGCCTGCGGCCTCGCCGTCCCCATGATCAGCGGACGCGCACTTGGCCACACCGGCGGGACTCTGGACAAATTGGAGTCCATCCCCGGCTACCGCACCTCACTATCACTGTCCGAATTTGAGACAGTTCTCGCCCACTGCGGCGCTTCCATCGTCAGCCAGACTCCCGAACTGGTCCCCGCCGACCGCGTCCTCTACGCCCTCCGAGACCGCACCGCAACAGTCGAAAACGCCAGCCTCATCGGCGCCTCCATCCTCAGCAAAAAACTGGCCTCCGGCCTAGACGCCCTGGTCCTCGACGTCAAAACCGGCTCCGGCGCATTCCTTCGCAAGCAGCAAGACGCCGAGCATCTTGCCGCCCTCATGGTAGCCACCGCCGAGGCCGCCGGAACCCGAACCGTCGCCCTGCTCACCGACATGGATCAGCCCCTGGGCCGCGCCGCCGGCAACTGGATCGAACTGATGGAAGCGATCGAGTTGCTCCGAGGCAAGCGCCAGCCGGAGAGCGAAGACCTCCGCAAACTCTCGCTCACCCTCGCCGGGTGGATGATCCATCTCGGCGGCAAATCCGCCACGCCCGAACAAGGCCGCCAGTTTGCCGAAGCCGCGCTCGAAGACGGCTCCGCCCTGGCCATCTTCTTCAAGATGGTAGAAGCCCATGGCGGCGACACCAGCGTATTCGACGACCCCGCCGCCTTTCACAATCCAGGCGCGACACAGGTCCTCAAGTCCTGGGATAGCGGTTACATTTCCAGCATGGACACGACCAAAATCGGCTGGGCCGTTCAGCGCACCGGCGCAGGACGTGAGAAAGCAGGAGAACCAGTCGATCCGCATGCAGGAATTCGATTTCATGTGCGGCGTGGGGCGCTTGTTGGGGAGAAACAACCCATTGCTACCTTGTATGCAACCGACGAGGCGATGCTGGCCGAGCCAGCGGAACTCCTGAAAGAATCGATTACGTTTTCTCGAACGCCGCCGGACTCGCTCGATTTGGTAAGCCGAATCTTCACTCGCGAAAATGCTGAAGATTATTTGCGCAATGCTGTAAGGTAATCGGATACAGAACATTTCTGACCCTCAGTAGTCGGAGATCAACCCAAACGCGGCCCGGCAAAGCCTCATCTCTGACCACTGTTTTCGAGGAGCGAAAACCTTGGATCGATTCACCGGCATACTAGGCATTCTCGCCGTCCTGCTAGCGGCCTGGCTCGGTTCCACCGACCGCAAGCGCATCCGCTGGCGCACCGTAGCCTGGGGCCTCGGCCTGCAAGTCACCTTCGCCTTCCTCGTCCTGCGCTTCGACTACGGCCAGCGCGCCATGACCTGGGCCGGCGGCGTGGTCAACAGCATGCTTTCCGCCACCTTCGCCGGAACGCAAGTCCTCTTTGGACAACTCGGCATGCCCAACGGAGGCGCATTTGGCAAGATGATTGCACCTACGTCAGCCTCCATCTTCGCCTTCCAGGTGCTGCCCACCATCATCTTCATCTCCGCATTTTTCGCGGTGCTCTATCACATCGGCGTCATGCAAATCATCATTCGGGCCCTCGCTTGGATCATGCTCAAAACCATGCGCATCAGTGGTGCGGAAAGCATGAACGTGGCCGCCAGCATCTTCATGGGCCAGACCGAGGCTCCGCTTACCATCCGGCCGTTCCTATCCAAAGCCACGCGCTCAGAGCTAATGGTCATCATGACCAGCGGCATGGCGCACGTCTCCGGCGGCATCATGGCCATGTACATCTCGCAAGGTGTCGAGGCGCGCCACCTGCTATCCGCCGTCATCATGACCTCGCCCGGCACCATCCTCATCGCCAAAATGCTGGTCCCCGAAACCTCAATCCCTGCCACCGAAGGCAAAGTCGTCATCCCTAAAGACGAGCTGCACAAAGATGAAAACCTCATCGGCGCAATCGCCCGCGGCACCATCGACGGCGGCAAGCTGGCCATGAACGTGGCCATCATGCTCATCAGCTTTCTCGCCCTCGTAGCCCTGCTCGACATGGTGCTTACCTGGATCCACGGCGGCATTCCATGGGTTCCCGGCTCGCTCGGCCAGATCCTCGGATATCTCTTCGCGCCCGTGGCGTGGCTCATCGGCGTACCCTGGCACGACTGCCTCGCCATCGGCAACCTGCTCGGCACCCGCATGGCCCTCAACGAAGTCATCGCCTACATCGACCTCGGCAAACTGAAAGCCACGCTTGACCCCCGTTCCTTCACCATCGCCACCTTCGCGCTGTGCGGGTTCGCTAACCTGGGCTCCATTGGCATGCAGATAGGCGGCATAGGCGCATTAGTCCCCGAGCGCAGAAATGACTTAGCCAAGTTAGGCATAAGAGCAATGTTAGCCGGCACCATGGCTAACTTGATAAGTGCATCCATAGCCGGGATGTTTCTGGGGTAACAGGTCTGAATTCTATTGAGGATAAGAACGGTTCCGGCCCTCGGAGCGATCCTTGCCGCCGAGAAAGGTTAGGAAATTATCGCGATTACACCGGCCAGAACCAGGATCGCGCCTGCGGTAATCGCTCCCAGCGGCGAGAGAAGGAATAGGTAAACATCAATTCTGGCCACTGCCATTTCTCTCTCGCTGAAAGGACGCCTGAAGTCGCTGACCACTCCCTGGCGCCTGTGCCGAAGCGACTGCGCCAGTTCACGCTCTTGCTCCGTCGCACCCCTCTTGCGAAGGATACCCATCATGATGAACATTGCGCCGATCACGATGAACATTACGCCGAGGGCGATCAAAAACCACTTCATGGGGAGTCTCTCTTTCAGCACCGGGTCGTAGGAATCATAGCCAAGAATATGAAACTTCTTAGCCTTCTACAACCCTTAATCCGTGTTCCAGCCGCTTGGGAAAGGATTGATGCACGATCCAGTCCCGGTCCTTCTTGCCCTTCTGATGCAAGCATCAAATAACGTCATCCCGTTGCGTGTTCTGCGGCATCAGCCTCGTCTGATAAAAAATCCGCAACGCCATCACCGCCCCGCCCGATACCGCGCGAGCAAGTCCTCCAGCAACTCCGGCCGATAGCGAAAGTTCGTGGCCCTTAGCCGTTCAACCGCCGGACCCAGAGCAATCAAGCCCCGGCGTGAAGCCAGATCGAGCACCCCAAGTGTCCCGGTGACGGTAAATCCCTTTTGGGACGCGATGCGGGCGGCTTTTCTCTCGTCGATAAGCATCAGATCGGCGCCCAGAACATCTGCCAGCGCAAGAGCAGCCCGCTCTCCGAGATGGAGCGAGGCCGTTGCAGGGTCGGAGAGGACTGGAGCCGCAACAACAATCAGCCATTCCGGCGGAGACGCGGCCCAGGCACGCAACTCGGACGGAGCGCTCGCGTGACAGAGTTCCGCTTGAACCTCGTTAGGCAGATAGATCGAACCGAAAAGATCCTTCAGCAGCAAGACTTGTTCGATGAGATGGAGATAGCGGATCGGACTCGTATCGGCAACAACAAGGCGCCTCAAAACCCCAGCCGCTCCAACGCAGCTCGCTCACGCTCCAGATCCTCGACCGTGTACTCGATCCAGACCTCGTTGCGCTTGAGGAAGCCGTCCAACTCGTAACGTGTTGGAAATCCCAAGACCTGGCAAAGCTCGCGCTCACTCAGCCGTCCGCTCTTGTACTCCTCCAGCGCCAGAGCTTCCAGAACGCGGCGGGGCAAATCACCCCCAGCCGCATTCAAACTGCGCGCCAGATCGTCAGGAATCTCAACAGTCAGGTTCATTCCCTTACCGTAGCGCGGAACCATACCTGCGTCAAGAAGGCGCCGCTCCGCTCATCCTCTTCACCCGGTAAAACACCGTCAGCCCCGTCACCGACCCGCAAGTCAATATGCTGGCCGCCATCCCCAATATCATCAACCAATCCCGCTGATAAAGCCCATGCAACTCTTGTCCAACACAAGATGAGCCTGAGCGGGGGATTAGATTCCAACGCAAAATGAGCCTGAAGGAGTCTGAGCGCGCAAGCTGAAGATGGATGATCAGCGTGCTTGGAGCAGAGAAGTTGAGTTTGGTTGAGATCGAGGCATTTCTTACGGCCTCGGAAAGTGTGCGGTTCGCCGGATGCGGCCGCACGGAGATTTACGGCTGGGTTGAGCGCCTGCTCTGCCATCACGAGTACCCGCTTCAGAAGCGGCGTTCGAAGGGTCTTCTTCGGGTATACGTCGAGCACATGACCGGACTCAGCAGGGCGCAGTCCACGCGGCTGATTGGCAGCTATATCAAGGCCGGTCGGATCGCGCTCAAGCCCTCGCTACGGCCCCGTTTCCATCGCCATTACACTGCGGCCGATCTGCAACTGCTGGCCTTCGTCGATGAAGCCCACGAGCAACTCAGCGGGCCGGCCACGCGGCACATCCTCAAGCGCGAGTTCGAGGTCTACGGCAAGCCGGAGTTCGAGCGGCTGGCCAGGCTCTCCAACGGCCACCTCTACAACCTGCGCCGCAGCCCACGTTACGGCCTGCGCCACTACGAGAAGACACGGCCCACGGCGGTGCGGATCGGTGAACGCAAGAAGCCCGCACCCAACGGCCAGCCCGGCTTTCTGCGCATCGATACCGTGCATCAGGGAGACGGCCCCGAGGGCCGGGTGCCCCAGGTCTCGCCACTGAGACCTGGGAAACCAAAACCGCGAACCGACACCGTGGCCAACCTGATTTGAGCCCCATCGCAGGCGCATTCGAATCGGTGGTACCATGGAGGGCAACAGGGAATTCGCCGTGAGCACCGCTCCCAGACCGCGCGCCAATCGCACCGCCCAGCCCCATCGCGCTCCGGCTGCCGCGTCCCCGGTCGACCTCAAGACCTACGGAGAAGTTCTCCAGCGTGCCGCCTCGGTCATCGGCGATCGGCAGGACGCCATGCGCTGGCTGGGCACCCCGGTGGCCGCGCTCAACTTCGCTACCCCCATCTCGCTGCTCCACAACGCCGACGGCCGTAACGAGGTTCTCGCCGTTCTCGGGCGCATCGAACACGGCGTCCTTTGATCTCGGTCTTTCGCATCTCGTCCGCGGTCTTCCCCGTGAACAGCGGAGCCGGAGCCGCCCTCTACGGCGGACGCTGGAACAATCCCGGCACAGAAGTCATTTACGTGGCCCAGTCAGCTTCTCTCGCCGCTCTTGAAGTGCTCGTCCATTACAGTGTTCTTCCCCGCAATCAACTTTTGACGCAAATCGTCGTCCCCGATGCGCGAAGAATATCCCGCATCGAAGTGACCGCCTTGCCAGAGGATTGGAGATCCGATCCGCCTGCCGCGTCCACCAGAGCCATCGGGGACACATGGGCATCCAGGCTGCAAACGGCCGTTCTCTCCGTTCCTTCCAGCACCGTGCCAGGCGAGCGAATCTTCCTGCTCAATCCCCTCCATCCCGATTTCACTCAGATCCGGTTTCTTCCCTCTGCCCCGTTCCACTTCGATGCCCGCTTGAAGTAGCATTCCTTCAGACGGGTCCCCGGCCTCGCTTTTGGGACGATTTCGCGACCAATCCCGCCGATAAACCCCATGCACAATCTCAATCGCTCCAACCGGATGCCCCACTTCGAAGAATTTCGGCGGCATTTTCCATGCAACTTTTCCGGCAGATTTTCCGTAAACTACATCGTCTTCCCCGGAAAGAGAACGCGATGTCAACCCCGACGTTCGTCGCCGCACCAGGCTCCCAGCCTCAATCCACCGCCATCGCCCCCGCATGGCACACCGTCGGAGTCCTCGTGCTGCTCGCCAGCATGGTCGCCCTCGGCCTCCACGCCCGCGGCGGCGACCAATTGAACCAGGGCCACCACCGCCTGGTGGGCTACCTCATCACCATCGCCGCCGAGTGGCTCATCGTAGGTTTCATCGTCCTGGGCGCGCGATGGGGCGGCGCATCCTTCCGCATTCTGGCCGGAAACATTGCTCCCACTGGTCGCACCATCTTCCGCGACCTGGGCCTGGCACTGGCCTTTCTTCTCATTGTTCAAGTCGTCCTTGGCATCGCCACCGCTCTGGTCGGCCATTTCATCCATTCCAATCCCAACGCGGTTCTCAAAAACCTCATGCCGCACACCGCCCTCGAGGTCACCGCCTATCTCCTTCTAGCCCTCACCGCCGGCATCTGCGAGGAGACCATCTTCCGCGGTTACCTGCGACGCCAATTCACCGCATGGACTGCAAGCGCCGCCGCCGGCCTCCTTCTGCAAGGCATTCTCTTCGGCGCGGCGCATGCCTATCAGGGCACAGGTATGATGATCGTCATCGCCGTCTATGGCTGCATGTTCGGCTCGCTCGCCCTGTGGCGCAAGAGCCTTCGCCCCGGCATGATGGCCCACTTCCTCCAGGACGCCGTCGGGGGCCTGCTGCTGGCAAAATTCCTCACGAAATAACGGCACAGCGGGTGCTCCTACCTCACCTTGAGGCCTGAGACGCAAAAGCCTCAACCAGCAACCCTCGCAGCCCTCAGTCGTCTCACCCGATAAAACACCGTAAGCCCCGTAACCGACCCGCAAGTCAGCAAGCTGGCCGCCATCCCCAATATCAGCGACCAATCCCGCTGATAAACCCCATGCACAATCCCAATCGCCTGCAGCACGCTGAACCCGCCAAATGTAATCAGCGAAATTCCCTCATCCGTCTTCTTCCGCCACAACGCCAGCACCTGCGGCACAAACAGCAGCGCATTGCACCCCAGCCCCAACCCGAACAGCCAGTTGAAAAGCTCTTTCATAGCAAACCCATCCCAGTCCCTCAGTCCCTAGTCCCTTAGTCCCTATTCGCGAAGCGAATCGCATTGCGCGCCTTCGCCCGCACCGCCTCTTCCTCGCGGCTCCTCGCCGGCGCGTTCGTCTCCAGTGCGCTCAGCAGCCGCCCCGACACCGCCGCAATCTCATTCACCGCCAATTCAAAAGCCGCCTCATTCGCCTTCGAAGGCTTGTTAAACCCGCTCACCTTCCGCACGAATTGCAGCGACGCCGCCCGAATCTCCTCCTCCGTCGCCGGCGGATCGAAGTTAAACAGCATCTTGATATTCCGGCACATCGTTCGCCCCCCCCCCGCGAATTGAATTCTTCGCTACATTAGCGCTCAGTTCATCACTCTAATTGAACTCGCGCCTGTAGAATCTCAAAAAGCGCGCCGCCGCCCCAAACCATGACCTACTTCGACCAAGTCACTCAAGCCGCCGCCTTCCTTCGCGACCAGCTCGCCCCGGCGACACCGTCCGTCGGCATAGTCCTAGGTTCCGGACTGGGAGCGGTAGCGGACGCCATCCCCAGCCCCACCATCGTTCCCTACGCCGAAATCCCCCACTTCCCGCAATCCACCGTTCAGGGCCACTCCGGCCGCATCGTCGCCGGTCTCCTTGCCGGCACGCCCGCCATCGTCATGCAGGGCCGTGTGCATTTCTACGAGGGCTACTCGCCGCAGCAGGTTACCTTCCCCATGCGCGTCCTCGGCGCGCTCGGCCTCCGCGCCGTCGTCCTTACCAACGCCGCCGGAGGCATCGCGGAAGGCTACCACATCGGCCAGCTAGTCGCCCTCCGCGACCACATCAACCTCATGGGCTTCAACCCCCTCAACGGCCCCAACGAGCCGCGCTTCGGCTTCCAGCCCAACTCCGGCCTGCGCTTCTTCGACATGACCGAAGCCTACTCCCGCCGCCTCCGAGCCCTGGCCCAGCAAGCAGCAGCCGCTGAAGGCTTCCCGCTCGACGAAGGCGTCTATCTAGCCGTCCCCGGCCCCAGCTTTGAAACCCCCGCCGAAATCCGCGCCTTCCGCACCCTCGGCGCAACCCTGGTTGGCATGTCCACCGTCCCTGAAACCATCGTTGCCCGCCACATGGGCATTGAAGTCCTCGGCATCTCATGCGTCACCAACCTCGCGGCGGGCCTCGGCGCAACTCCCCTCAGCCACGAGGAAGTCTTTGCAGCCGGCCGCCAGGTCGAGCACCGTCTCGCCTCCCTGTTTCAGCGCCTCATCCCCCAAATCGCCGCCCTGCTGGAGCCGCAGCCGTGAGCGACCTACCCAGCGCCCAGCCATCCAAATCCGAAGCCGAGCCTACGCAATACCTTCCCTTTCCGCCCGTCATTGTGGGAATTGCCGGCTGTTCCGGCTCCGGCAAAACCACCCTGGCCGCGGCGCTTGCCCGAACCCTCGGCGGCGTCCACTTCTCCCTGGACAACTACTACCGCGACCTCGCCCACCTGCCCCTCGCCGAGCGCGCCCAGCAAAACTTCGACGACCCGGCTCTCATCGAAAGCCCGCTCCTCGCCTCCCACGTAGAGGCCCTCGCCGCCGGCCACGTCATCCACCGTCCGCTCTACGACTTCGCCACCCACACCCGCGTCCCCGGCCAAACGGAAGCCATTCATCCCAGCGCGTTTCTCATCGTTGAAAGCCTGTTCGCGCTTTGCTACCCTGAACTGCTGCCGCTTTACGGGTTGCGCATCTACGTCGACACGCCCGACGAGCTCTGCTTCGACCGCCGGCTCAAGCGCGATGTCGAGCAGCGCCGCCGCACCCCCGAGTCGGTTCGCCGCCAATATGAGGCCACCGTGCGCCCTGCCGGCATTGCCTTCATCCGTCCCTCCGCCGTCCACGCCGACCTGGTGCTGGATGGAACCGGCGCTCTGGACTGGAAGGTCGAACGGGTGCTTTCTGAAATGCGCACTCGCGGCCTGCTGCTCGGCGTCGCCTGACCGGCCCTCGATTCCCAGATTGGACCCGCCCATTCTCTACTGACACTTTTGGTTCATTTATCAAACTTTCATCCGCGGACTATCTTTTCCGGTCACTGCAACATCTATACAAGTAGCGTGAAAGTGTTTACCAAATTCGTGTCGAAGCTCCATCGCTGGGTTGCCGCGTGGCTGCGCCAGGGCATCTCGCCCCGCCGTCTCGCGCTCACGCTTGCCCTCGGATTCGCCATTGGATGCTTCCCGGTTGTGGGCATCCCCACGGCCATCTGCGCGCTGCTGGCCCTGGCGCTCCGGCTCAATCAGCCTGCCATTCAAGCGGCAAATTATGTGGTAATGCCTCTCCAGTTGCTGCTCATTGTGCCCTTTGTGCGCCTCGGCGGCTGGCTGCTCGATTCAGGCCCTTACCAGGCCGCCAAGTCGGTTGGCCTGTTTCACTTGTCGCCCAGGGAAATGCTTGCCAGCCTGGGAGGCTTCGCCGGCCATGCCATGTTCGCCTGGCTGGTCATCGCCATCCCCGCGGTCGCCCTCATGACGCTCGCGCTCACGGTGCTGCTGCGCCACGTTCCCGCCCTAGCCGAAGCCGAAGCCGCCGCGGGAGATTGAGCCTCTTTCCCCCACGGAACACCGGCAGGCGGCCCGCTCATCATCCCCGAAGAATCACCCTAAGTCATGAGTAGCTGTGCCCCGTTCATCGCAGTTTTATCGCGATGAGCGGGCGGATCTTGAGGTCAGATCGTGGGCGCGTGGCCTCGGTTTCGGCTATCTTTCCCAACCACGCCGAGGGTGGAGGGTGGCCCCGGTCTCGGCGATCTTTCCAAACCACGCCGAGGGTGGAGGGTGGCCCCGGTCTCGGCGATCTTTCCAAACAACGCCGAGGGTGCCCCCGGTCTCGGCGATCTTTCCAAACCAAGTTGAGGGTGCCCCCGGTCCCTCGCCTTTGGGGACCGGGGAGGGAGAACCGAACTGCCTGCAGCCGGTCGCCCCATCCATCGCTTTTCCGGGACCCCACGGATAGGCGGGCACCGGGGCACCGGGGCACCCTCTGGGTCGGGGTCGGGGTCGGGGTCTGGGTCGGGGTGATCCGATGGGTGGCTAGGCGATGGTTGGCAAGCCACAAAGCCCAGTCGCCCCATTCACAGGGAGCGAATAGAAAACCATGCGGTCGCCGTCGGCCGGCCCTGCGGCTCCGTGACTGCAAGATCGCCAGCCAGAGATCAGGAACTGCCAGCAAACGCCGGAATACCGGACACACGTCGACATGCGGGGACTACTTCGAACCGCTATCCGATTCTAATATCGATGTCCTTCCCGGCTGCCTGAGCGATCTTAAGGTTGTCGCCGGTCTGGGTCGCCGTCTGGGTTGCTTTCACACTTACTGTCTCTCCAGCTATCTCCTTCAGTAGTCCGGCAAGCTGATCGCGGAACTCCTTATGTTTCTCCGCAAGATCCTCGATTTCAAGGCGGAGTACTTCGAGACGCCGTGGGTTTTCAGGCTCGGCCACCGCGCGGTCCAGGACGGTTGCGGATTCAGTTCCCTTGAACTTGGCGGTCAGCCAATGGAGCAGCTTTGTTCCGGACTCGGTGATGCACTTATCGGTCAGGTGGTCCGCGGCTTTTGTTGCGGCCGCCGATACAACCGGACCGAGTACGGTCATCGCCTGTTGAGCGAGCAATGCGATATCAGTCATGGGATTCTCCTTGTTGAACCAACCGCAGGTACGGACTAAGGATCTTGACGTCCGGCTCCAATCCGAGCCGCCGGCTTCGGTCTGCATAATCCCGGCACGTCGCCCCGGCAAGCCCGTCGAAGACCCCAGGGTAGCGTGAAAATAAGGGCGCGAGCACCCGAAGAGATTCCGCCGCCGCATCGCGGCCCTCCGCCAGCCTTTCCATCCCCTCAAGGCAGTCGCCGAGTACGCTGAGCGAACTGGCGAGATCGGGCAGAAAGGCGTCCGGGTTGGCCTCCGCCAGCGCGCGGTAGTGGCGGACAGCTTCGGCGATGGAGGCCAGCGCCTCGACCCGCTGCCCCATCGCGCTCTGCATAGTCGCCTGGTTGTTGAGCGACATGGCGAGATCGGGCAGAAAGGCGTCCGGGTTGGCCTCCGCCAGCGCGCGGTAGTGGCGGACAGCTTCGGCGATGGAGGCCAGCGCCTCGACCCGCTGCC
>Ga0302189_10002795_pt1 | contig 13763 bp, 7 predicted proteins | sample II_Bog_E2_2_FD_194551 | JGI IMG/M metagenome (GOLD analysis project Ga0302189, IMG submission 194551) | Peat permafrost microbial communities from Stordalen Mire near Abisko, Sweden - II_Bog_E2_2 | ecosystem: Environmental > Terrestrial > Soil > Wetlands > Peat | place: Sweden: Abisko, Stordalen...
AGACACTTGCCGCAGGCGATTGTTTAGTGGCTAGAAGTCTTGTCTTGCCTCGAATAGATCGCCCGCGCTAGACTGGGAAGCGTTTGCCCGGGGTAGGTGCATTGCCAGTGGCCTCCATTTCAAACAAACCGATGCCCGATGCCTTGGAGGATCGACCGACCTTGGAGGAGCGGCGCGCTCTGATCCAACGAGTAGCCGCCAGTGAGCATTTCAGCCGCTCCGCGCGATTGCGGGATTTTTTGTTATACGTCGGAAAACAATCCCTCAAGGACGGCTCCCCGGAGATCCACGAACAAGAGATTGGCGCTAAGGTTTTTGGGCGATCCGCAGCTTACGACCGAAGCCAGGACAATATTGTCCGAGTGAATGCCACTGAGCTGAGGAAGCGCATCGAGCTGTACTTTGCGTCGGATGGCGCCCGCGAGTCTCTCATTCTTGAAATTCCTCGCGGCGGCTACATGCCGGTTTTTCATCGCCGACTACCTGAGAGCGAGAAACAACCGGAACCCATGCAAGAAGCACTTCAGGCGCCTCCGGCTCAGCCGCCAAACCTCCCCGCCGGGTCGACGAAACAAGCTGCTCATGGGTCGAACGTTCGTTTGCACCTGATTTGGGGGATCCTGAGCCTGCTGCTTGCTATCGCCAGCCTGACGCTGCTTCAACACGACCGCGCCATGCGAAATGCGGCATCAGCCTGGAATGGGAAGCCTGCTGTCGCCGCTTTCTGGGAGGGTTTCCTCCAATATAACCAGCAGACCGACATCGTTCTTCCAGACGATTCAGTCAGTGTGATTCAAGACATTACTCATCGTCCCATCTCGTTGGGGGAATATCTAAGCCGCGACTATATGCGGCAGATTCAATCTTCTAGCATGAGCGCCGATCGAAAAGCGGATTTGGACCAAATTCTCAATCACAACCTGGTTACATTCGGCGGTGTTCGCGCTGCACAGCAGATTTTATCGGAGATTTCCGCGCCGCACACAAGCTACCTGACGCTCGCCCGCCACTATAACGCGGATGCAATCAAGCGGAACAATGTCGTTTTTATCGGCGGCAAGAAGGCGAACCCGTGGGATCACCTGTTCGACGACCAGGTGAATTTCGTTACGGACTACGACGACGAGCATTCGCAACCGTTCGTCAATAACCTCCATCCAAAAGCGGGAGAACAGGCAGCATACCGCGGGTCTCACGAAGCGGATAGCCTGCTCGGCTACAGTGTCATCGCCTATCTTCCAAATCCGAGCCGGACAGGAAACGTAATCATCCTTGCGGGCACGGATTCAGATGCTACCGACGCGGCAGCTGACTTCCTTACATCGGAAGAGCAACTGGAGAAGTTCCGCAACTCCCTTCATGTGGTTCGATTCCCCTACTTCGAAGTGCTTCTCAAAACCTCCCGTCTCAGCGGCACGTCTTTCAATGCCGAGCTCGTCGCCTACAGAACCTATCCGGGACTTCATTGATCCGCCCCCGGCTGGCGATGCCGTGCAACCGCGGTTCCATCAGCCAGTTCCCAAGTTGGATCAAGGCTCAACGACCCTTGCCCAGTCCCCACTGGATGCGAAGGCCGGCGCGGACGTTCATGGGCAGGCTGGGATAACCGATAGGCGCAATGTGTCGATCGCCCATTAGGTTTTCCGCCTGCCCGTAGATCCCCAGCCATGACAGCAGATTGTAACTTCCACCAAGGTCGAGTTTCGCGTAGCCGTGATCGAGATTGCGGTTAGGCAAAAGCAGGCTGTTTCCGCCACTGGCATCGGCGCCCTCAAGATAGGTAGAGTCGTCGCTGCGGCTGGCAAAGGCTGAAGTAAGAATCGCGCTGAATTTCCGGTCCGCATAAGTCGCCGTGAAGAATCCGCTATGCGGCGCCCTGCGGAAAGGACGCGCTCCTTGAAGCGGCGAATAGGGCCCGATGGGAATACCGTTGGCGAACGTCGGGATGGGCCCCAGCAGAGCCTCATCGTCGTTGGTAAAAGACCGCTGCACCACCGCATCCAGGTAGGTATAGCCGCCGCGCAGGAAGAGATTGCGCCCGATGCCGCTCTCGACTGTCGCCTCGGCGCCTTGCGCCCGAAAGGCCTCGGAGTTCAGCGCAAGCTCATAGGCATAGTTGTCTTGAAGGATGGTCTCCAGTTGCTGCTGTTGCGCAAAGCTGAGATTCGGCAGCAGTTCTGGAACCAGGTCCAGCCCCACGTATTCGATCTCTCTGCCGTACTCATTGTGAAAGTAACTGGCGCGGAAGATCAGCCGCTCGCTGAAGAGCGCTTCCTCAACGCCGCCTTCGTAGGTGCGCGTGGAGGGTGCGGCCAGGCGTGAGAGATGCAGTTGCTGAATCGTGGACTGCCCCCCGTTGGCTTCGAGAAAGTTGTAGAGCGATTCGTCCTCGTCGGTCAGCTTGGGTTCGCGCACCGCATCCCCAAAATTAAAGAGCACACGGGTACCGCTGAAGATGCCCGCGCGCGGGCGAAGAGCATAATAGGAGATCCCCGCACGCGGCGAAGTCTGCGTGCCAAACAAGGAGTATTTCGCTACGCTGCCCCCAAGCGTGTAATAGAAGCGATTCTTGAAATCTCCATGCACAGCAGCCAGGTAATCGTAGTTGGTGGGAGCCACCGGCGCGTAATAGCTGCTGCCGGGCTCCGAGCCGCGCTCGTTTTCGTAATGAAAACCGATCAGAGCGGTCACATGCGGAGTAAAACGGTAATCTCCCTGGTAGACAAGCTGGTCGCGATCGTTAACAAGCTGGTCCCCGCCCGGGAAAGCGCCGGCGCAGTCTAGCACGGCCTGCCCTGTGGCAGAGTATCCATTCGCACCAGTGATGGTGACCGTGTTTCCAAGGTAAGCTGGGCCGTAGCAATAGTAACTAAATGCTTGCAATTCGCCTGAAGGTTTCCATGCTTTGTTTTGTTCCCGCTTGCGAGTAGCTCCGTAGCGCAGGGAGTTGTGGAAATCCGCAGTGGTTTGGTTGTCCACCGACGCACTTATGAAAATGTCTTGATCCTTCTCCGTAACATCGTCCGCGACATGATAGAAATCCCAGGCATTCGGAACCCCCGTCGCATCCACCCCATAGTGCAGCGTTGCGCGAATCTGCGTTGCCCCATTGGGCTGCCAGCCAAGATTGGCCGCCGTTGTTGCCACGTGATACTCATCGTTCGGCAGATCGTTGGCGGTTTGCAGCCAACTGAAGGCGCCAAGGTAATCCAGCTTGTTGTGCGCGCCGGCAATCTCCAACTCCTCCCGCGAGCTATTCAAGTTACCTGCATCGCCGTGGAACAGAAGCGAAGGAAAACTCGTTGTCCCATGCGGGGTGGTCAGGCTCACAACGCCGCTCGCAGCTCCGGGCCCGTAAAGGTTCGAATCCGGTCCTCGATACACCTCGGCAGTCTCAACTGCCGTCGTGGAGAGCGACCCAAAATCGAATTGATTGCCCATATCGCCCGCGCTCACTCCGTCCAGCAGAATCATGTTTGCATCCGAGTTCCCGCCGCGAACAAACAGCGATGTCTGCGCCCCGTGCTGGCCCTCCTGCACAACAAATGTCCCCGGCATCAAACGCAGCGCGCTCACCAGGTCGTCGCGCAAAGCCAAGTCCAGCGGCCCCAGCACGCTGGTGGCGGCGCTGGTCTGCGCCTGCGGCATTGGCGTTCCAGTTGCGGTTACCACAATCGACTCGCGAACCCACTCCGGCTCAAGCACCACATTCCGCTCGATGTTATCCAGCCGTCCAGCATAGAAGCCCGGCGTCTCCAACTGCCGAAAGCTCTTGGCCGAAACCACGAGGAAGAACCGCCCTTCGACCCCGGTAAGAATCTCGAAGCCGCCATCGGCGGTCGAGACAGCGGTGGCGACTACTTTGCCATTACTGAGCAAAGTCACATTCGCGCCCCTCACTTTGGAGCCCGTGGCGTCGCTCACCACTCCGCGAATGGACGCAGCCGGGCAAAGCGCGGAGAACCCCACGAAAAGAATGGAAAGGAAGATGCGATGCAGTGCGCGGCGCAGGTGCGCGCGCAAGACTTTGAAAACAGGCATGATGGCTCCTTCGTTCCCCTCGGAACGCAAGCGGGTTGAAAGCGCCTTGGACCGGTCTCCTGACTTGCGCCTTCTTCAGCCACCTTCCCAGAAGCAGGCCCGAGGGCCTCGTCTCCAGTGGTTTCCAGGGGATTTCCGCATTGAGCGAAGAGCCCCCGGCTGAAATCCTGCCTTCGTAACTCCAATAAGACGGGTTGGAAAGCAGAGGCGCTCACAGTTGCGGGGCAGTGGCGGAGTTTCACCGCCTTCCCGAGCATCCTGGCGATTGCCGTGGTGAACTGCGCTGCTCCTTTAGAGGGCAGCCGTGACGACATGGAACGGTTTTCCATGACATCAACATTTATAGCCGAGCCAGGGTGGGAAGTCAAAACCTCACCCGCGAAAAGAGTCGAAGCCTAAGCTGGTGAAACCGGCGCGGGTTGCGCTGTCGCTGCTGCCCGATGGGTTAAGCGTGGAAAGCGAGAAGTGGTGACCCCGGGAAGACTCGAACTTCCGACACGCAGTTTAGGAAACTGCTGCTCTATCCACCTGAGCTACGGGGCCACGTTTTGCAACCTATTGTTTTTCAACACTTTATCTGAATGTTTAATCGGACGCAAGGATTGAAGTCTTATCGGTCACCTATCGAGTCGCCACTTCTCTTTCGCCCGGAAACCGTTTTGGTGACCTCAGCCGAAGCTGCAGACACCAGCCGGTCAGCCGCGCCCCGGCTGTGCGGGGATCTCAGATGGGCCTACAGCATCACCCAAGATATTGTGCTGTGTCCTGTCTGTTCCGCTACTGTGCGGATGTCACCATTCACACTCACTAGCCTACTGGCAAAGGTATGCCGGTTGCAATGCCAAGAGTAGCTAACAACGCTGCTCAGCGTCAGCGCGGCGTCAAGCCGGCTGCGGGAGTTATGAGCCTGACTCCGCCTGCCATTCTGGAAACCGCCACATTCCGAACGCAAGAAGCGTCTGCTTCATTAGCCCATGGACTTCGCGAGGGTGGCAGAGACCCGATAAGCGCCTAGCCCAAAAAGGGCCTTGCCTAGCCCGGAATGGGCAATTCGGACGTTTACGGTTGAATTCTGGCGATTTTTTCATCCTGGCACAACGCATTCAAGGTTATCTTGAGGACACCGCCCAGCAAAGGGAAATCCCCGCCTGTGCGGAACAGTGAGGTGCGCCATGCCTGAAGTTCCAGTTGGCCTATTGCCCAAGTTGGGAACACTGAAAGACCAGAAAACCGAGATGAGCATCGAGGCTCTGGCGCGCTCCTTCCTCGACAACCTGTTCTTTGTGCAGGGCAGAAGTCTGGAACGGGCCACTGTCAACGATCTCTACATGGCTCTGGCTCACACCGTGCGCGATCGCCTCGTCCAGCGCTGGATCTCCACAGTGAGGAACTACCGAGCGCAGGACGTCCGCGTGGTCTGCTACCTCTCAGCGGAGTTCCTGACTGGACCGCATTTGGCGAACAACCTCATCAACCTGGGCATCTACGACGAAACCGAGCAGGCGATGTGCCAGCTCGGCCTTGATCTGAACGTGCTGATCGAGCAGGAAGAAGAGCCGGGACTTGGCAACGGCGGCCTGGGCCGCCTGGCTTCCTGCTTCATGGACTCGCTGGCCACGCTCGACGTACCCGCCATCGGCTACGGCATCCGCTACGAATTTGGCATCTTCGACCAGCAGATTCGCGACGGCTGGCAGATCGAGACCACCGACAAATGGCTGCGGCTGGGCAACCCATGGGCGCTGGAACGCCCCGAGGATGCCTTTGAAGTGAAGATGGGCGGATACACCGCGCGGCACACCGACTCCAACGGCCACCTGAACGTGCATTGGATTCCGCAGCGAGTCGTGCGCGGCGTTCCCCATGACACCCCAATCCTCGGCTACAAAACCAACACCGCCAACACCATGCGCCTCTGGGCGGCAGAGGCTGTCGAGAGTTTCGACTTCGGCACCTTCAACACTGGGGATTTCTTCGGCGCAGTTGGCGACAAAGTGGCATCCGAGAACATATCCAAGATTCTCTATCCCAACGACGAAGGCTTTCAAGGAAAGCAGTTGCGCTTGGAGCAGCAGTTCTTCTTTGTCTCCTGCAGCTTGCAGCATATTCTGAAGATTCAAGTGCACGAGAAGCGCCCGCTGGCCGACCTGCACCGCAACTTCGCCATTCAGATGAACGACACGCATCCGGCCATCGCGGTGGCCGAATTGATGCGCCTGCTGGTGGATGAACACTCCATGGAGTGGGAAGCCGCATGGAGCGTGACACAGCATGCGCTCTCTTATACCAACCACACATTGCTGCCCGAGGCTCTGGAGCAGTGGCCGAGGGGCCTGTTTGGTTCCCTGCTGCCGCGGCATCTTGAAATTGTGGACGAGATCAATCGCAGGCATCTGGATCAAGTGCGAAAGAAGTACCCCGCCGACGCCGATCGCGTTGCCAGGCTGTCGCTGATCAATGAGGGCGGGGAAAGATATGTGCGCATGGCGCATCTCGCCGCCCTGGGCAGCCATGCCATCAACGGCGTAGCCGCGCTGCATACCGAGTTGCTCAAGACCAGCGTTCTGCGTGATTTCTACGAACTGACGCCGGAGAAATTCTCCAACAAGACGAACGGCGTTACGCCCCGGCGCTGGATGGTTCTCAGCAACCCAGGCCTCACCCGGCTGCTGACCGCGCGCATCGGGGCGGGCTGGATTCACGACCTCGACAAGCTGCGCCGCCTTGAGCCGCTAGCATCTGACCCGGAACTGCATGAGGAGTGGAGAGCAATCAAGTTCCAGAACAAGGTGCGCCTCGCCAGCTACATTCAGGAGCGTCTCGGCATCAAGGCCGATCCAGCCTCCATGTTCGATGTGCTTGCGAAGCGAATGCACGAGTACAAGCGCCAGCACCTACAGCTTCTGCATATCCTCGCGCTTTACAAGCGCATCCAGCAAGACCCGGACGCGGAGATTGTTCCGCGCACCTTCCTCTTTGGCGGCAAGGCGGCTCCCGGCTACCGGATGGCAAAACTAATCATCAAGCTCATCCATTCTGTTGCTGAAACAGTCAACGCCGACCCGCTGGTGCGCGAAAGGCTCAAGGTCGTCTTCCTCCCCGATTTCAGCGTGAAGCTCGGGCAGAGGGTATACCCCGCCGCCGACTTGTCTGAGCAGATCTCCCTGGCCGGCAAAGAAGCTTCGGGAACCGGAAACATGAAGTTCGCCATGAACGGCGCGCTCACCATCGGCACTCTCGACGGAGCCAACATCGAGATTCGGGAAGAGGTGGGCGCGGAGAACTTCTTCCTCTTTGGACTCACAACGCCCGAAGTCGAGGCCAAAAAGCGCGAAGGCTACAATCCGCGCGCGCTCTATAACTCGAACACCGATTTGCGCGAGATTCTCGACGCCCTGTCAAGCGGTGAGTTCTCGCGGGGCGACAGGTCTTTATTCGAGCCATTGGTCAATTCCCTGCTCAACGGCGACGACTATATGCTGCTGGCCGATTACCAGTCCTACATTGACTGCCAGGACCGCGTCAGTCTGGCCTACAAGAACCCGGAAGAATGGACCCGCATGTCTATCCTCAACGTAGCCCGCATCGGCAAGTTTTCCTCGGACCGCTCCATTCGGGACTATTGCGCAGACATCTGGAGGACCTGGCCGGTGAAGATTCAGTTGTAGCGGTTTGTACGGAGGACTTCAGGCGAGTTTATGTCCGATGGTCTCGTCCAGAATCTCGAGCACGGTGAGCGGGACAATCACAATGTGCTCGGTTCTGAAGAATCGATTGATCTCCGTGAGAGCATCGCTGCTGAAGTCGAAGCCTACAAAGAACCCCTTCTTCCGCTTGGTCCGAATCATGGCGGCTTCGAACTTGTCGATGTCGGGGCGGCCTACCTTGTCCATCTGCTTCACCTGGATTGGATACCAGTCATCCATGAAGTCAAGCTGCCCGGCTTCCTTCCCAGAGGCAGCAGGCTCGGAGCCAACGGGGTAGATGCGCCCATCGATGCCCATGTCGCCTACCTGCGTCTTGTTGGGTATGCCGCCCAGGGCGATGACGGCCCAGTTCTCGAACTCGAACGGCGGGATGGCGCGGAGCTGCTTCTCCGTCCATGGCAGGTCGCGAACGATAAAGCCCTTTCCGTGAAGCCAAAAGTTTTCGTCTTCACGAAGCTTGCAAACATCCCTCAGGCGTTTTGCCATCACGCGGCAAGCTGTCGGGGATATGTCAATTCCAACCCACTGACGATCAAGGTTCTGTGCGGCAACCAGCGTGGTTCCGCAACCGCAAAAGGCATCGAGAACAATGTCGTTTGGCTTGGATGAGATTTCGAGTATGCGTTCCAGCAATCTCAAGGGCTTCTGCGTTGGATAGCCGAGGCGCTCTTTGGCTTGTGAGTTAATCGGGGGAATGTCTGTCCACACCGTGTCGATGGGGCGTCCCTCTTGTTCGTCGAGGTAGCGCTTCATACGTGGCACCGCACCGGGGCTCGGCTGGACCACAATGCCGGTCTCGTACCCCTCCTGCATCCGCTGTCTCGTCCATCGCCAAACTTTCTTGTGGCCCAGAAACTCATAAGTCAGGTTAGGCCGGTCTGGATTGGGATTTGTCAGATCGCACAACTGATAAAGCCGTCCATCCGGGTCGCGATGCGAGTATTTGCCAGCAGTTTTCGCATCGAGATTATCCAGATCATACGGATTGTAGGGACGGTTGAAGACGGTTTCTCCACCCCCGCCATAGAGAAATAGCGTGTCGTGATTGTTCGGGAAGCTTTTGAAGGCCAGACCTTTTGCAAGTGCACGGTGCCAGATGATCTCGGTGATAAAGTTGTTCTCGCCGAAAATCTGATCGAGCATTACCTTGACATAGTGGCTGGCGTGCCAATCGCAATGACAGTAGAAGCTGCCAGTCATTTTAAGAATGCGCGCCAATTCAACGCATCGGGGGCGCATGAATTCAATGTAAGCCCTTGTTGACTCATGACGGTCATCAAAGGATCGCTTCTCTTTGGTCTCACCCCAGAAGACCTCATAGGTCCGGTTGGAATTGAACGGAGGGTCGATATAAATGAGGTCGATGGAGGCATTGGGCAGCTTTTTAAGCTGCTCCAGATTGTCGCCACAGTAGACGACCCGCGTGTCGAGAAGGGAGGAAGGCTTCGCCATTGATACGAACAGCTTACAACCTTTAGCCCAGATTTTTCTTTCTAAAAGCGCCTTCCCGAGAGTTCCAGCCATTCGTGCCGGTCCGGCGACAAACAGACCACCATTTTCAGCCTGTTCGGCGCCAGGGACGTGCCGAATCAGTGACCTTCGCCATTGCCTACGCGTAATGCCGTGACACACAGCCTTCAATCGCGATACCCTGTTGGGTATGCGCTTGACGCAAGCGAAGGAGTTTTTCGACCCACATGCCCATCCAAACCACCACGAATATCTGGCACAACGGCACCCTCATTCCCTGGGAACAGGCCAACATTCACGTGATGAGCCATGTCATCCACTACGGCTCCAGCGTATTTGAGGGGATTCGCTGCTACGGCCAGCCGCACGGCTCGGCTGTCTTCAGGCTGCCTGAGCACATGCAGCGCCTTTTGGACTCAGCCAAGATCTATCGCATGGATTTGCCCTTTACGCTGGAAGAGCTGTGTGCCGGCGTTGTGGATCTGATTGAAGCCAATGGTGTTACGCCTTGCTACATCCGCCCCATTGCACTCCGCGGCTACGGAGAAATTGGCGTCAGCCCCAAGGGGACGCCTGTCGAGGTTTACATTGCCAACTTCCCCTGGGGCAAGTACATTGCCGGGCACGGCGGCGCGGATGTCTGCATCTCGAGCTGGCATCGCCTGGCGCCCAATACCCTGCCCTCGCTGGCAAAGGCTGGCGCCAACTACATGAATTCTCAGCTGATTCAAATGGAAGCTGCGATCAACGGCTACCAGGAGGGCATAGCCCTGGACGTAAACGGCCTGGTCAGCGAGGGCTCCGGCGAGAATATCTTCGTGGTCCGCAATGGCGTGCTCTATACACCGCCGCTGGCCAACTCCACCCTCTCCGGCATTACCCGCGACAGCGTGCTAACCATCGCCCGCCACCTGGGTCTAGCTGTCACCGAGCAGTCACTGCCCCGCGAACTGCTCTACATTGCTGACGAGGTCTTCTTTAGCGGCACCGCAGCCGAAGTCTCCCCGATCCGCTCCATTGACCGCATCGTCATTGGCGACGGAAAGACCGGCGAAATCACCAAGAAGATCGCCGATGAGTTCTTCGGCATCGCCAACGGCCTCAAGCCCGATCGCTTCGGCTGGCTTACCCCAGTCAAGGTCAACGCCGCCGAACCCATCGCCGTTTAGTTTTCCCACACACCCGGCGCGGATGAAGTTGCCGGACTGGAGCACAGCGCAAAAAGCCGCCCTGATACGGGGCGGCTTTTTGCGTCATGAATTCTCATTCCTAGATCATTCTGTAACACGCCATTGTTTATGATTCACTCATGAATCCGCGGCCTCGTTTTCTCAACCCTCTGCTCGCTTCCTTCGTCGCACTCTTGCTTGTCCTCCTTCTGCCTGTTTCCGCGCAAGCCCAGGCCTACTCAGGCCGGCCCAAGCTGATCGTCATCGTGGTTATCGATCAATTTCGCGGCGACTACCTGAACCGCGATCACAGCAAGTTCAAGGGGCGCGGCTTCAAGCTCTTCACCGACGAGGGCGCCTGGTTCACGGACTGCTACTTCGATTACGCCAACACCAAGACCGCGCCGGGGCACGCAACCATCGGAACCGGCGCATACACCGACGGGCATGGGATTGAAGCCAACGATTTTTGGGACGCCTCCCGCTCCAACGACCACAAAGTGAGTTCGGTGGAGGATGAGCGCTATCAACTGGTCGATCTGCCGGCTGCGTCCATTCCCGCCAACCAGCCTGGCGCGCCAGATACCGCGCTCAAGTACGTGATCGGCGCTTCGCCGCGTAACCTGCGCGCCACCACGCTGGGCGATGAACTGCGGCTGGCGACAGACGGTCATTCGCGCGTTTACGGAGTTTCGCTGAAGGACCGGGCGGCCATCTTGCCCGCCGGCCAGTCCGCCAACGGAGCCTTCTGGATCGACACATCGAGCGGCCAGTTCACAACATCCACCTATTACATGGAGCATTTGCCGGAATGGGCGCGGGCCTTCAACACCAGCGGCCGCGTCTCGGAAGCCGCTCGCGAGGCCATGGTGGAGGGAACCACGCAGTTCTACGAACTGGTGGGCAGAACGCCCGCGGCGAACCGCTATGAGCTTGATTTCGCCAAGGCGCTCATTTCAGGCGAGAAGCTCGGCCAGAACGGGGTCACCGACCTGTTGGTCGTCTCGCTTTCGCCCAACGACATTCAGGGCCACCAGTTCGGCCCCGACTCGGACTCCGAGGAGCAGATGATCCTCAGCCTGGATCGCGATCTCGACGGTTTCAATACCTGGCTCGACAAGACCGTTGGCCTGCAAAATGTGTGGCTGGCGCTCTCGGCCGATCATGGCATTGCGCCAATTCCCGCTGACGCCGCCAAACTGGGCATTCATTCAGCGGTCGTCGATATGGATGCGGTCTATTCAAAACTGAATTCGGAATTGAACGCTCGCTATTCGCCAGGCAAGCAGGAGCAATACCTGATGCCGGGCCCCGATCTGCCCTACATCGTGCTCGACCGTCGGGCGTTTGAGAAGGTAAAGATTGGCGAACAGGCTGCCGAAGAAGCCGTTTCCGCGCTGCTGCCTGACGCCGTTGCCGGCGTGATCTCGAAAGCACCCGATTCTTTGCCGGCGCAGCATCGCCTTCCGCCCTCGCCCCAGGTGGTCGGCGTCTACTCCCGTCTACAGCTTGCCAGCGGCCAGTTGCCACCGTCCGACTGGGGCCGGTTACTGGCCCACAGCTACGCCGACCACGGTAACTGGTATGTGATGCTGGTGCTGGGCGCCTATCAGATGGAGGACTTGCACGGATCGATTGGGACCACGCACTTCAGCCCCTGGTCCTATGACCGCCATGTGCCGCTTGCCTTCTACGGCGCGCCCTTTATCCCGGGCGAGTATCATGGACGAGTAGCCCCAGTGGATCTGGCGGCCACGCTGGCCTCGCTTGCGGGCATCAATCAGCCGTCGGCTGCTGTGGGCCATGTGCTGACCCAGGCAATCAAGCCGATCCCTGTCCACTGACCACTGTTCACTGTCTACTGAGGGAACCGCCGCACGTGAAGCCCGACATGAGAGTTTCGTTGGCCGGCCTGGAACTGGTCAACCCCATCATCGCTGCCAGCGGCACCTTTGGCTACGGCATTGAATTTGAAGAGATCGTCTCTCTGGATCGAATCGGCGGTTTGGTCAGCAAGGGCATATCGCTGGAGCCGATGGCCGGCAATGCCGCTCCACGCATAGTGCAGACCGCGGCCGGCATGATCAACGCCATCGGTCTGCAAAACGTCGGCGTGCAGGACTTCGTTGAACGCAAGCTGCCCCCGCTGAAGCGATATCCACTCTGCAAGGTCATCGTCAATGTCTTCGGCTCCACAGTGGGTGAGTACCTCGGGGTCATCGAGCGGCTCAATCAAGCCGAAGGCATTGCAGCCTATGAGCTGAACGTCTCCTGCCCCAATGTTCACCATGGCGGCATGGCTTTTGGCGCAGATGCAAGCTCACTCGAATACCTGGTGGGAAAGGCCAAGACAGCATCGAAGCGGCCCCTCATCGTCAAGCTATCGCCCAACGTGACTTCGATCTCGCAAATGGCCAAGATTGCCGCCCACGCCGGCGCTGACGCGGTAAGCCTGACCAACACCTTTCTGGCCATGTCTATCGACGCCGAGACGCGCACGCCGCGCCTGAGCAACATCACAGGAGGCCTATCCGGGCCAGCCATCAAGCCGATTGCCTTGCGCATGGTTTACGAAACCGCACGCGCCATCAAGATTCCCATCCTCGGCATGGGCGGCATCATCACCCCCGAAGATGCCGTGGAATTCATGCTCGCAGGCGCGACCGCGGTCCAGGTAGGCACGGCCAGCTTCGCCGATCCGCGAGCTGTCGAACGGCTGGCGCGAGGGCTCGAATCCTGGTGCCGCAGCCACGGAGTGGAGAAGGTGGCGAGCCTGACCGGTGCGCTGGAAGTTCCGAAGAGCTGACGAAAGCCTCGATCGATGTTGCGTTTTCCGCAATTAGGTAGCGCCGACCTCCCGGTCGGCTGTCGTGTGGGTCTCCTGACCCACACTCGAATACTGGCGGCGTGAACGCCGCCAGTAGCGCAGACAATCCCAGTTGTCCGAATATCCACTTGCAATACCCAACTCGATTCCGCGCGCTATCATCGTTCCTATGAATTCCATCAGCCGCCGCGCCATGCTAAAGCTGGGATCGGCGGGTTCGCTTGCCACACTTGCTGTCGTCGTGCCCGAGGTCATCACGCAAGCCTTTGCTGAAGCAGCCACAGCAACGGTGCCCAGGTGGGACGTCTTTGAAGCGACTTTTCAAGGACCATCCGAGGGCAACCCGTTTCTTGAGGTCGAGTTGTCGGCCACTTTTTCCATGGGGCACAGAACCGTAACGGTAGATGGGTTTTGCGACGGCTCCGGAAGTTACAAGGTTCGCTTCATGCCCGATACCGAAGGCGAGTGGAGTTACACCACCGCAAGCAACGTCACAGCGCTCAATGGAAAAGCGGGGAAGTTCAATTGCGGGCCGGCTCCGACAGGGGC
>Ga0302189_10002800_pt1 | contig 13752 bp, 10 predicted proteins | sample II_Bog_E2_2_FD_194551 | JGI IMG/M metagenome (GOLD analysis project Ga0302189, IMG submission 194551) | Peat permafrost microbial communities from Stordalen Mire near Abisko, Sweden - II_Bog_E2_2 | ecosystem: Environmental > Terrestrial > Soil > Wetlands > Peat | place: Sweden: Abisko...
GACCCGAAGCCCATCGCTCAAAAACCTCACCCCCCCTACCCCCTCTGACCGGTTTCGTTGATGGCAAAGCACTTACCCACGCACCCCAAAAAACCCTCCTGAAAACAAAGAGTTTACGGATGGGCATCCGTCGCAAAACCACCCTTTTCTGTCGCAAATCGGCGCAAATCCTCCCAGAAAATCGATCCCCAACCAGTACCCATTGATCAATGGCCCATCCCGACCCGAGACCCAATACCCCACACCCTGCACCCCATCTGCTAGCATCCCTTTTGGAGACTTTTCCTCTATGGACGCACTCACCGGTGCGGGCCTTGGCGCCCGCCGCAATGAAGACATCGCCCTCGACCTGCTCAAATTCGTAGCTTCCACCACCGCCGTCGGCCGCCCCGCTGCGCCCTCCACCGGCTTCAACGCCCCCTCGGCCACCAAGCCCGAGGAGCACGTCACCCAGCTTCTTGAGCTTTACAGCCGCTGCCTCAAAGCCGTCGAAGGCGAGGCCTCCGAAACAGCGAAACCGGCAGCGGGAGCCTCAAAATAGCAGGCGACTCCATCTTGCGCGTTGCCGTGTGCGGCGCGGGCGCCTTTGGCCGCAACCACCTCCGCGTCTACCGTGAGTTGGAGAACGCCGGTCAACCCGTAGCTTTGGTAGCTGCCGTCGAGCCCGACTCCGCCCGCGCCGCCGATACCGCCGCCCAATACGACATCCCCGTCTTTCCCGACGTCGCCGCCCTGCTCGCCGCCGACCTCAAGCTCAACGCAGCCTCGGTCGCCGTCCCCACCGTCCACCACCACAATGTAGCCGCGCCGCTGCTTGAAGCCCGCCTCGACGTGCTCGTAGAAAAGCCCCTGGCCGCCTCGCTGGCCGAAGCCGACGACCTGATCGCACTCGCCGAAAAGAACAGCCGAATCCTCCAACCCGGCCACCTCGAGCGCTTCAACCCAGCGGTCCTCGCCATCGAACCCAAGCTTCGCCGTCCCATGTTCTTTGAAGCCCACAGGCTCTCCATCTTCACGCCGCGCTCACTCGATGTCGACGTGGTCCTCGACCTCATGATCCACGACCTCGATATCGTGCTCACCTTCGCCAACTCCCCCGTCCGCGAAGTCCGCGCCGTCGGCCTGCCCATCTTGTCCCCCAAAGTCGACATCGCCAACGTTCGCGTCGAGTTCGAGTCCGGCTGCGTAGCCAACTTCACAGCATCGCGGGTTTCCACTGAGCGGGTCCGCAAACTGAGGTTCTTCGAACCCCGCCAGTACGTCTCCATCGACTACGCACGCAAAGACCTGCTCGTCATCCGCATCGACCCAAAAGCCAGCCCCGCCAACGCCGACGATCTGCTGAGAGCGCTCCCACCCCACATCGCCGCCATGGTCCCACGCAACATCGCCGAAGATGTGGCCGCCGGCAAGATCGACACCGCCACCATTGCCAAATACGCCGCCATGGCCGGAATCGATCCCGCAGTAGTCGCCCAGTTCACCAACCCCGCCGGTCCCGCGCCAGGCCTCAGCTTCGCCAAGCCAGAGGTGACCCCAGGCGAGCCGCTGCGGCTTGAGATTGAGTCGTTTCTTGGGTCCGTCCGCACCCGCCGCCCGCCGCACGTCACCGCCCGCCAGGGCCGCAACGCCCTCGCCCTGGCGCTTGAAATTCAGGCCACCATGGCCGCCCACGCCCTCCGCGCCGGGCTCCAGGACTTCTTCTCCCCCTCCGCCTGAACGCCCGCTACTCCATTCCGCAAGAAGTGCAGAACGCTGCCATGATCCCGATCGACACCCGATTATCGCCCTGCCCCGGCGCGTTAAACGGAAACCGCCGCTCGTATTCGACATACGGCGAAGGATATTTCTGCGACCATGTGTCATCCAGCAGCACCGCCATCACTTTGGCGCTCGAGTAGCCACCAAACGGCCCGCCGCCGGCGCGATACCCCACTCCCGGCTCCACAAAGAACTTCACAAACTTCCGTGTCGAAAACGGCTCCCATCCCGGCACGCGGAATAGTGGTAACACCGCCGAACCCTCCGTCGAAAACCCATTCTGCCCATGCATGCGGTCGTATTGCAGGTCCAGCGTGAACGCCCCGCCAATTTTTACCCCGCCAAACCCATTCGGTCCGCCAGCGTCCCATCCGCCCCCGCCGCCCACTCCCAGAATCGCCCCCAGAAACCCACGCGAGTCGTCATGGAAATTTTTCGGCGCAAAGTAAATCCCGGGCACCTCCGCCTGCGGATAAACCAATTCCTGGCTCTTGTCCGTCACAACCTTGCCGTCCACATCGGGCTCGCAAATCAACTCCGCGTCCGTCGCCCTCACAAAGTAGCAGTAGCCGGAGTGGCGGCCCTTTACCCATATCCGCGTAAACGGAGGGAGGTTCTTGAGATCTTCCCAGCTCACCTTCCCTGAAGCCTTACTAACCGGCAGGGTCGCCGTCTGTCCCGCCGCGCCCGCCGTCATCAATCCTGCCAACATGCATGCAACAAAAAGTGGAGTTCTCATGCCGCCATGCTATCCCCGGCCTCATGCTCCAAATCGCCCGGCTGTGACGGTTTCGCAACCGTCACAGCGGCATCCACCCTTACGCTGGAACTTCCTGGAAGGTTACACCGTATTCAAGATAGAACGGCGCAGCGCCAGCAAGTCTTGGCCTGCACCTTGCCGAACCAGTCACCGTCGGCGGAGGTCTCTTGTGATCCACCTGCTCTTTCTCATCGGCCTTTACCTGTTGCCCTCGCTCATTGCCGGCAGCCGCCATCTCTACGAGCGCACCCCCATCACCCTGCTCAACATCTTCCTCGGCTGGACCTTCATTGGCTGGATCATCGCCCTCGTCTGGGCCCTCACCGCCCCGTCGCCCTACATCGTTTATCCGCGCCCGCCCTACCCTCCCGATTACCGGTAACGACCGGAAATTCCGGTAACGCTGGGAAAGCGATTTACTTGGGCATTTTTTCCCATTCCCCCCTTGACATCCGCCTTCGAGCCCTTTAGCGTTGGCTCCCGTGGAGTGGTTATGAAAACTCCCGCCGCCTGATGGCCATGGGCGTTCATTTCAACCATTTTCCGGGGGATCCAATGCACAAATTCTCAGCTCATTTAGCCGCCCTTGTTGTCGCCTGCGCCGCGACCGTTGCCCTAATTCCAGCCCAGGCCCAGGCACCCGGCCAGCAACCGCCCAAGCAAGCCTGGCTGGACACCACTCTCCCACCGGAACAGCGCGCTGCCCTCCTCGTCCAGCAAATGACCCTCGATGAAAAGGCCTCCCAGCTGGTCAACCAGGCCCGCGCCATCCCGCGGCTTGACGTGCCCTACTACGACTGGTGGAGCGAAGCTCTCCACGGCGTCATCAACAATGGCGTAACCGAATTTCCTGAGCCCGTCGGCCTGGGCGCCACCTTTGACGTGCCCGCAATCCACAAGATGGCTCAAGCCATCTCCACCGAGGGCCGCATCAAGTATGAGCAGGCCCAGCGCGAAAAACGCGCCAACATGTTCTTCCAGGGCCTCGACTTCTGGGCTCCGAACATCAACATCTTCCGTGACCCGCGCTGGGGTCGCGGCCAGGAAACCTACGGCGAAGATCCCTTTCTCACCGGTCGCATGGGCGTAGCCTTCGTCACAGGAATGCAGGGCGACGACCCTCGCTACTACCGCGTCATCTCAACCCCCAAGCACTTCGACGTCCACTCCGGCCCTGAGCCTACCCGCCACACCGCCGACGTCACGGTCAGCAAGCACGACGAAGAGGACACCTACCTGCCCGCATTCCGCGCCGCCGTCACTGAGGGTCACGCCGGCTCCATCATGTGCGCATACAACTCCATCAACGGCCAGCCCGCCTGCGCCAACCAGTTCCTCCTTCAGGACACGCTCCGCGGCTGGTGGGGCTTCAAAGGCTACGTTGTCTCCGACTGCGGCGCCGTCATCGACATCCACAATGGCCACCACTTCAACGCCACCCAGGCCGAGTCCTCTGCCGTCAGCCTGCGCCGCGGCATGGATAACGAATGCGTCGACGGCGGCAACCTCGTCAAAGGCGACGGAGATTACAAACCCTATCTCGACGCGGTCCACCAGGGCTACATCAAGGAATCCGAGATCGACACCGCACTCGTACGCCTGTTCACCGCACGCATCCGGCTCGGCATGTTTGACCCGCCGGACATGGTGCCCTACACCAAGATCGACCCCAGCGAACTCGATTCGCCGGCCCACCGCGCCCTCGCCCGCCAAATTGCCAATGAATCCATGGTCCTACTCAAAAACGACGGCGTGCTGCCGCTCAAGACGTCTGCCCTCAAGATCGCGGTCGTCGGCCCCCTGGCCGATCAGACCAAGGTCCTGCTCGGCAATTACAATGGCCAGCCCACTCACACCGTCTCCATCCTTGAGGGAATCCGCAAGGAATTCCCAAACGCCACCGTCAACTACGTCGAAGGCACACAGTTTCTCAGCCATGCTGCCGAGCCCGTGCCGGCCTCCGCGCTCAGCGTCGACGGCAAGCCCGGCATCAAAATCGACATCGCAAAACTCGACCTCTCGGACATCAATCACCCCGGCCGTTCCGCTTCCATCGGCTCGCGGATTGACCCTGTCCTTGACTTGAGCGCCGCGCCCCTGCCCGCTGCCGCCGCCGGCGTCAACCCGCTCTCAGTCCTCTGGAAGGCCGACCTCACCGCTCCCACCAGCGGCGATTACAACCTCGGCCTCGTCGCCAATGGCTTCTTCCGCATTCGCCTCGACGGACAGAACGTCACCTCAGCCTGGGACAACAACGGCACCGATGCCAAGGTTGGCCGAGTTCACCTTGAGGGCGGCAAGAGCGCAAAACTCGAAGTCGACTTCTCTCCGGCTCAGAACTCCACCCCCGTCGCCAAACTCGTCTGGGCGCCCGTCAGCCTCAAGCCCCAGCCTGCTGCCACAGCCGCTGCCAAATCCGCCGATGTCGTCGTGGCCGTCGTCGGCATCACCAGCGAGCTCGAAGGCGAAGAAATGCAGGTCACCGAACCCGGATTCAAGGGCGGCGACCGCACCTCCATTGACCTGCCCAAGCCCGAGGAAGAACTGATTGAAGCTCTGGGCGCCACCGGCACGCCCCTCGTCGTCGTCCTCACAAACGGCAGCGCTCTCGGCGTCAATTGGGCCAAAGACCACGCCAACGCCATCCTTGACGCCTTCTATCCCGGCGAAGAAGGCGGGGCCGCCGTTGCCGAGACCCTGAGCGGCAAAAACAACCCCGCCGGACGCCTGCCCATCACCTTCTACAAGGATGTCAACCAGCTTCCGCCCTTCGAAGACTACGCCATGAAAGGCCGCACCTATCGCTACTTTGAAGGTGAGCCTCTTTACCCCTTCGGATACGGCCTGAGTTACACCACCTTCACTTACTCAGCACTTTCGGGACCAACCGAAGCAGTTACCGCCGGAAGCAATGCAACCTTCGACGTAACCGTCACCAATTCCGGCAAGCTGGCCGGCGACGAAGTGGCCCAGCTCTATCTCGAATTCCCCAAGGTTCCGGGCGCCCCGCTGCGCGCTCTGCGCGGCTTCCAGCGCGTCCACCTTGACCCCGGCGCATCGCAAACTATCCACTTCCACCTGCATCCGCGCGACCTGGGCATGGTCACCGATGCCGGCGAACCCATCGTCGCCGAAGGCCAATACACGGTCTTCATTGGCGGCGGTCAGCCCAATACCGGCGCGCAGGTTGTGAGCACAACTTTCAACATTGCCGGCAAACTCTACCTGCCCGAGTAACATCCAGCAAATACACGAGGGCGCTTCCAGGTAACTTGGAAGCGCCCTCGTGTTTATTTCCTAAGTCCCTGGTCCCTATTCCCTGTCCTTAAGAATCCCCTTCAGCTTTAGATACACCCCATTGCTCCACCCAAACCCGATTTCATTGCTCTTATACCCCGTCTTCACCTGCACGTCCGAGTTACCCGAGAGCACGTTGAACTTCTCGCGAATGGTCCCGTCCTTGGCAAACCCCTCGTCGATGGTGTGGTCGAACTTCGCCGCCAGCCTCTGTGCATCCGCGCGGAACCCCATTCGATCCAGCCCGTCAATCGCAACCCAATTTGTCGGAGCCCATCCGAACGGCTCGTCCCACTGCAACCCCGAGTCGAAATTACTCATCGACAACCCGCCTGGCCGCTCAAACAGGTTCAGCTTTTCCTCCACTTGCTGCGACTCTTCGCGCGTTGCCACCCCCGCCCACAGCGGATATAGCGACGAGATATACGCGTAGTCCGAAGACTTGCGATGTTCAAAGTCGTAATCCGCAAACACCCCTTCTTTTTCCCGCCAAAGATAGCGATGAATGGCCGCATTGCGCGCCTTCGCATTCTTCTCCCACCGCGCCGCGTCCTCCGGCTTTTCCAGCAGATGTGCAAAGTGCGACAGGTCCGCTTCATAGCGGAAAAGCAGGCTGTTCAAGCACACCGGCGCGTAATGCGTGGTCGCTCCGTCAAACGGCCCAAAGCGAAATCCAGGGTCAAATCCCGACTCCCGCATCGCCCGGTCGCCTTCATAAAAATTGCGGCTCAGCCGATAGCCGCCCGCCCACGCCCGTTCGCACACCACGCTGCCCGCCACGTCGCAGCTCGTCTGCTTCAACCGAGCCGCCTCCGCCGGGTCCGGATGCTCCGCGCCTTTCACCAGCATCCCCTCGCCCTGGCCCTGTTGCGCGCCAGGATGCGCCACCAGCCAGCGAATTACATCGGGGTAATAAGTGCTGTCGTCCGACTCCTCCGGCACCGGCCCATGCCCATAGTCGTAATAGCGGGCGAGCCCAGTTGTGCCCGCTAGATGCTCCGGCCTTACCCACGTCGAGTAGTCCTTCTCGGCCAGCCCATACGCCCGCTCCAGCCACGCGTGCGCCTGCTTGCGACCTTCTTCGGTAGCAGCGAAGCTCGCCGGATTTTCATACACAGCCCGTATCATCGATGTTAGAAACGGCGGCTGAGACCTGGTCAGATAGTAAGTCCGGTTCGCGTTCAGCACCGCGCCATAGTGCTCTATCTCAAACAGGAAGTTATCCACCATCCCCTTGGCTAACTCGGCGCGTCCATCCGCCTCAAGGCCAATTACAATGAAGTAACTATCCCACCCATACATCTCATTGAATCTCCCGCCCGGAACCACATAAGGATCGGGCAGGTAAAGCAGCCCCGGCGCAGACAGTTCCTCCGGCCGCACATCCGCCAGCTTTTCAATGCGCCGCGGCAGCGCCATCACCTTGACATGGCACTTCTCTGCAACTGCTTTGATCTCCGCTGGCTCCTTCATGTCCGCCGGCAGATAAATCACCGGGTTCACCGTCACCTTGATGTCCACCAGCGAGTGGCAGTCCGTCATCGACCGCGTCAGCGTGTCCCACGCCTGGTGAATATAAGCCTGTGTCGCGTCCGGATTCGGCACAGGGTTAGGTCCGGCGCCTACATCCTGCGCCTGGAGATTTGAATTCCCGATTGCGGCTACTACAAAAAACAACAAAGGAAACAGCTTCATGGTTACTCCACCGTGAATGACTTGGATTCACAGACCTATGGAGTGTACCGCACCCCCCGCGCCCTTTGCTTTTTTATCCGGGAACACTTCTCAACGCCCCGGTGTCTACACAACCACAGTGGTTCCGATGAGGAGTAACGCACCGGTTTGAGCCCCGCTCGCCGCGCCCATCCGCGCGACGAGCGGCCTGCCCACCTGCGGCCTGCCCTCCCCTATCGGAGCGGCCAATCGCCAGGGAGGCAGCCCATGTTTGAAGACTCCACCTTCGAATCCAACGGAAGAATCCGCACCCGAAGCCGCGGCTGGATGTTCGCGGCCCTCGCCTTCAACTCCACCATCCTCGTGGCCATCGTGCTGGTCCCGCTGGTCTACCCCGAAGCTCTGCCCCGCCAGGCCCTGCTCTACCTGATCGCAATTCCGCCGCCGGCCGCGTCCACTCCACCCACCGCATCTCACCCGGCGCAGCACCTTTCCACCACACCCGCCATCGACGCGCCCAACCCCTTCACCGCACCCACCCACATCCCCATCGACATCGTTCGCACGCCCGACGACGGCCCGGCGCCCACCGGCCCCATCGGCGCGCTCCCCAGCAGCGGCGATCCGTTCGCAACCGGCCCCGCCTTCCACACTCAGCCTCCGCCCGTCGTCGTCCACCCGGAACCCAAAGCGCCCATCCGCGTCTCCTCCACGCTCGCCCTGGGAAACCTCATCCGCAAAGTCATCCCCACTTACCCGCCCCTCGCCAAAGCCATGCGCACCCAGGGCACCGTTGTCCTCGCCGCCACCATTGCCAAAGACGGGGCCATCGCCAATCTCCGCGTGCTCAGCGGACCCACCGTCCTCCAGCAGTCCGCCCTCGACGCCGTCAGCCAATGGCGCTACCGCCCCTACCTCCTCAATGGCCAGCCCGTCGAAGTCGAGACCACCGTCAACGTAATTTTCACCCTCGCCAACTAACATCGGCGGGCAAGTACAACACTTTCCGTGTCCCATCCATTCGCAGCCTCGTCGCGAATGGGTGGGAAAGTGAAAATCTTCGACCTCCACAATCCCGGTGCGAGCCTCGCGCGAGCGTCTGCCGCGCCGCAGGCGCCTACCCCGCCAGCTTCTCCCGCGTCAGCTCGTTCCACTCCGCAATCCCCTCCGGCATCGCCGGACTCACCACCCCCGGCGCAACCTCCTCAATCAGCTTTTGCGGAGCCACAATCCCCTGCTTCCCGCGCAGCACGCCCTTCACCCACCCCACCGCCGCCAGCCCGTCCCGCCCCACAAACGTCTGCTCGATATAGAACCAGCGCGCATCCCAGCACACCAGCCGGCTCGTCAGCTCAAACCTCGAAAACACCGGCAGCGACCGCCGATAGGTCATCCACACCGCCCCCACCATTGCCGCGTACCGCGCCCGCAACACCGGCCGCAATAGCCCCGTCCGCGCCAGCAGGTGCGTCCGCCCATAGTCCATCAGGTTCAGGTAGCGCGCATTGTTCAGGTGGAGGTTAAAGTCGATATCGTTCGGCCAAACCCGCATCCGCAGCCGATCCTCCTTGAGCACGCCCAGCCGCGGCAATGGCCACACATATGCCCTCGCCGCCAACGCCGGTATCCGTACAAAGCTGATCCAATGCGACAAGCCGCCCGCCCTTCTGCACTCTGTCACAGTGTAGAAGGACGCGCGGCTTGATCAGTGCTTCATGCATCTCATTACGCGACGCCCATCGGTAAAGACAGGCATCGCAGCGCCGAGATCAGTTATTAAGCCCGGTCCCGCTCAGCGTGATGGTTTGCGGTGAGCCCACCGCGCTGTCGGTAACGGTAATGGCCGCGGTCGCGGGGCCGAGAGCTGTCGGCGCGAAATGGCCGTGGATGCTGCAGTTGGCTCCCACTGCCAGGCTTGTGCCGCAACTGTTGGCGAACGCGAACTGAGACGCGTTTGTCCCAGTTACAGCAATGCTGGTGATGGTCAACGCGGCGGTTCCGGTGTTGGTCATCACTACCGTCTGCGACGCACTTGTAAAATTCAAGGAAATCGAGCCGAACGACAAACTGGTTGCCGAAAACGTAACCGGAGCAGTTGGGGCAACGCCGGTTCCGGTCAACGCGATCGTCTGCGGTGAGCCTGCGGCGCTGTCGGTGATAGTGATCGCTGCGGTCTTTGCGCCGCTGGCTGTCGGTCCGAAGTGCCCATGGATGGTGCAGTTTGCTCCCACCGCCAGGCTGGTCCCGCAAGTGTTGGCGAACACGAACTGGGACGCGCCGGTCCCAGTGACAGCGATGCTGGTGATGGTCAGCGCCGCGGTTCCCGTGTTGGTCATGGTCACCGTCTGCGAGCCGCTTGACTGCCCCACAGTCACCGAACCAAAGGCGAGGCTGGCAGCCGACAAAGTCACCGGCGGCGTGAGCCCGGTTCCGCTTAGCGAAATGCTTTGCGGGGAGTCGCTGGCGTTGTCGGTTATGGTGATGGCTGCGGTCAAGGCGCCGACCGCCGTGGGTGCAAAATGCCCGTGGATGCTGCAGTTTGCTCCGGCCGCCAGACTCGTCCCGCAACTGTTTGCAAAGACGAACGATGAGGCATTGGCGCCCGTCACCGCGATGCTGGTGATCGACAAAGCCGATCCTCCGGTGTTGGTCAGAGTCACCGACTGTGAATTGCCGGAGGCGCCAACGGTCACCGAGCCGAACGAAAGACTCGTGGCGGATAACGAAACCATCGGTCCCGCCAGGCCGTTCCCGATCAGCTGGATAGCCTGTGAGGCGCCGGCCACATTCAGGTTGTTATCTGTCCACTGGCCGAAGCCACTGATGCTGCCCGCCGCTGTCGGCTTGAAATCGAACGCCATGGTGCAGCTCGTCCCTGCCGCAAGTTGAAACGCCGCCGATGAATTCGCCGTCGTCTGCTCACAGGTGGAAGAGTTGTCCCATAGGAAATTGGCAGACACGCTCGGACTCGTCCCCGTCGCCGGCAGCGAGATGATCAAAGGCGAGTTGCCGTCGTTGCTCACTGTCACCGTTTGCGGGCTGTCGCTGCTCGTTGAGCCCACTACGGTGCTCGCAAAGGTAAGCGTTGGCGTGTCGGTGAAATCCAGGTAGCTCACCGAACTGGTGCCGGCGTCAGCGACAACGACACTCCCGTTCTTTAGCACGGCCAGAGATTCTGGACTGCTGAATCCGGCCCCCAGCGTGATTATCGAAGTGTACCCGCCGGACGCCAAAATCTCTTTCACCGCACCATTGTTGCTGTCGGCAACAAAGATGTTCCCGGCAGCGTCCACTGATAAGTTCGACGGTCCGCTGAATCCGCTGCCAATGATTTTGACTGTGGGGATTGTGGGAATGCCGCCGCTCTCCGCCATAATCTCCCGCACTGTATTGTCGTCGTAGTTTGCCACAAATACATTCCCGTTCGCATCCACCGCCACGCCGTCCGGGCCGGACAGTCCGCTTGCCAGCGTCCTGACAGCAGCCGACGCGGGAATGCTCCCGTTCACCGCCATAATCTCCTTCACCGCACCGTTGCTGTAGTCGGCGACATAAACGTCGCCTTTCGCGTCCACCGCTACGCCGTATGGGTTCAAAAACCCGCTGCCAATGGGATTGACGGTGGTGTAGCCACCTGCCGCCACAATCTCCTTCACCTCGTTATTGAAGGTGTCGGCCACATACACATTGCCGCCTCCGTCCAACGCCAAACCGTTTGGCGAGTTGAATCCAGTGGCCCGCGTAGTCACCGTCGTCCACCCGCCCGATGCGAATACCTCCTTCACCGCATTGTTGCCGGTATCGGCAACAAACACGTTCCCGCTCGCATCCACTGCTGCGCCGCCGGGGCCGTTGAATCCGCTGCCCACACCCCACGAAGCTGCCGGTTGAGCAACTCCGGACGCATCGGCGGCAAAGGTCGTCTGCGGACCAACGCCGATTCCATGCAAATTGACCGACGCCAGCACGGAACCCGACAAGCTCAGCAGCTCAACAACACCGTTTCGCGCCCCAGGAGCGGTCGGCTTGAAGTTCACATTCATTGTGCAGGTTTGGCCTGCGGAGTATGCCGTGCTTGCCAGGCAACTGTCCCCGCCCGCATCGGTAAAGTCCAGCAGCGGAGCCCCCTGCGTCAGCACTGCGGTCAAGCCAAGCGTCCCGGCCGTGTCAAATATGAAGGTCAGCGTAATGGGAGACGAACTCGCAGTTCCGACGTTCACCGCGCCAAAGTTCGCTCCTCCCAACTGAATCTCCTTCACCGCATTGTTGCCGCGGTCGGCGACGTAGACGTTGCCGCTCGTGTCCACTGCCACATCGAAGGGCTCCAGGTAGGAGCCGGGCAGCGTCAGAACGGTGGGGTTGACGGGAACGCTGCCGTTGACCGCCACAATTTCGTTTACCGTATTGCCGCCGTCATTGGCCACGAAGACGTTGCCGCTTCCGTCCACCGCTACGCCGTCCGGGACGTCGAATCCTGTGGCCAGCGTAATCACCGTTGTATAACCGCCCGACGCCAGAATCTCCTTCACCAAACCGTTGTTTTGGTCGCCGACGTAGACATTGCCGCTCACATCCACTGCCAGGCCCGCGGGAATATTGAATCCGCTGCCCAAAGAATGGATCGTGGGATTGGCAGGAATCACGCCCTTCACCGCCAGAATCTCCGCCACTTCATTCGAGCCGTAGTTCGTGATAAACACGTCGCCGCTCCAGTCCACCGCCGAGCCAAAGATAAAGTTCCATCCGCTGCCCAGGGTTCTGATGGTGGGATTGGTGGCAGGAATCGTTCCGTTCACCGCCTCAATCTCCTTCACCAGGTGGTTGCCGTAATCCGTGACGAAGACGTTGCCGCTGGCATCCGGTACCACCGTAAAGGGATTAGCGAATCCACTCCCCAGCGTATTGATCGTCGGCGAGGCGGGGATGACTCCGTTCACCGCCAATATCTCCTTCACCAGGCTGTTTCCGTTGTCCGCGACAAACACGTTGCCGTAACCGTCCACTCCCAGCCCGGTGGGTGTAATGAATCCACTACCCAGGGTCACAACCGCCGGGACGTAGTGCGCCGTCTGCGCCCCCAGCGGAACGCCCGCCAGCAAAAACAGCGCCAAAGTCGCAGCTCCGGCGACCCACAACCCCTTCAATCCATTGCGGCCGGCGCGGGCACGCGGGGAGACAAAATCCTGATCCACTACTGAGGATTTGGCAGACTGAAACATCACACACCACTTTCTGGAATCGACACTCGGGTTCCGTGTTTGTGGACCGCGAAGGTCCGCTCGTTCACGTTTGCGCTTGTGAGCAAGAAGAGCCGCGACGCCACCGAAAGGCGATACTCGGACGCAGTTCAAAAATCGCGATTCAGGGGACGACCGACCAGGTTGCCCGGCGGCAACGCAGAATCGACGCTCCTTGAGACCTCATGCGAGAGGGCAGGCGTGGAGCCCAGGGAAAACAAACGTAGGCTATTGCGAATCCACACGCCTGTCAACAGAATTCGCGGCTTTGCGCCTGTGCCGCTCCGGCCGCGAACAGCTCCGTCAGGCGGAGAAGAAATAGGGACCGTCGAGGGAATGACAGCTCGGCAAAGCGAAAGCACCTCTCAAAAAGAATGCGTTGGGAAGACCTCCAGCGTGCGCGAAGAACCCACCTCAATGGGGCGCACAATATGGAGTGGCTGGCCCCGCAAATTCGTGACAGAGAATTCCGCTTTTTTTAAATGGCAGCACTTTCAAGCTGTGCGAGCCGAGCCCGAAATCACCCAGCCCCGCGCAGTCTCTCACTGCCCCGTCCCGCTCAGCACAATCGCCTGCGGCGAGCCCACCGCATTGTCCGTAATCGTCACCGCCGCCGTCGCTGCCCCGGCAGCCGCAGGTGCAAAGTGCCCATGGATTGTGCAACTCGCTCCCACCGCCAAACTCGTCGGACAGTTGTTTGCGAAAACAAACGAAGATGCATTCGTCCCCGTCACCGCAATACTGCCGATCGTCAACGCCGCCGTCCCGGTGTTGGTCATCGTCACCGTCTCAGATCCACTTAGCGAACCAACGCTCACCGTCCCGAACGACAAGCTCGTGGCCGAAAGCGTTACCGGAGCCGCCGGAGCCGTCCCCGTCCCACTCAACAGAATCGTCTGAGGAGACGTGATCGCATTGTCTGTAATCGTGATCGCAGCCTTCAATGCTCCAAGCGCCGTCGGCTGGAAGTGCCCGTGAATGGTGCATTCGGCTCCCGCCGCCAAACTCGTCCCGCAACTGTTC
>Ga0302189_10002807_pt1 | contig 13729 bp, 13 predicted proteins | sample II_Bog_E2_2_FD_194551 | JGI IMG/M metagenome (GOLD analysis project Ga0302189, IMG submission 194551) | Peat permafrost microbial communities from Stordalen Mire near Abisko, Sweden - II_Bog_E2_2 | ecosystem: Environmental > Terrestrial > Soil > Wetlands > Peat | place: Sweden: Abisko...
CCGGCCTAGGACACCGCCCTTTCACGGCGATAACACGGGTTCAAATCCCGTCGGGGACGCCAATTATTTCAGCAACTTACGCGCTTCAATAATTTTCTCGTACGTCCGTTTTGTTCCAATAGCAGCGGTGCCCTCGTTTTGAGGGTTTTCGTCGAGCAACATGCTCACAAGGCGGCTCTGAGCTTTACGCTTCACATCCGTGATGGCCTGCGCGTAAAGATTCATCGTCACCAAGCTGTTTGCGTGCCGCAATAATTCCTGCACAGTTTTGACATCTTCCCCATTCGCTTTCAGGAGAGTGGCGTACGTGCGCCGGAAAGTATGCCAGCCAATCCGGCCCTCAATGCCTGCCGCCTTGACTGCCGGTTGCAGATGCCAGCGGTTGAGCGTTCCCGGCCAGTACGGTTGCACTCCGTTTGTATGAGGGCTGGCAAAGACCCAGTCCTCAGGGCGCGGATATGCGCAAAGGTTCCGCCAGCGCCACAACGCTTCCGCAAGGCGAGAATCCAGCGGTACGGGTTTGCGTGACGCTTCCGTTTTGCATTCGCCAACGTGTTGAAGCGAGATCGAGCGCGTGACACTGATTTCAAACTTCTCGAAATCGATGTCCTGCCACTTCAGCGCCAGCAGTTCTCCTACCCTCAATCCGGTCATCACGTCCACAAGCACAGCGGTATGCGTCGGCTCTTCGAGATAGAGAAGTAATTCCTCCACCTGAAGAAGCGTCAACACTGTCGGAATATTCTTACGCTTGGCGCTCTGGCGCACATGCGTAATAGGATTCCTGTCGTGCCATTCCCAGCGAACCGCGTGATTGAAGACAGCGTGCATGATATTCCGAATTTTTGCTTTGCTGCCGTTGGCAAGATTGAGCGAATGCAGCCACTCCTCCACCGCAACCGCTTTGACATCCTTCAACCGGTAGTTTCCCCAGCGGGGCAGAATCCACTTTCTGAAGTAGCCTTGGTACGTTTCACACGTTGCGAAGGTTTTGTTCGAGTCCTTGCCCAATTCCTTTTCTCGGTAGTGTTCGACGAGCGTTTGCACACTGACCGTTTCGAGGTTGAAGCGCGGGCTTTCGGCGTTGATGTTGACCAAAAGCGACGCAACGGCCCGTTTTGCCGATGCCTCGTTCGGATACTGCTCCAGGCTTCCGACCACAAGACTGCGCCGCTTACGACTTCCATCGGCTTGGGGTTCGTACCAGCGGTACTCCCAAGCGTTTGGGCCGCGCTTGCGCTCCGCAAGCTGGAGGTTGCCTTGTTGATAGCGTGTCCGTCTCATTTTTCTCCTTTTCAAGAGCGGTGAGGCGGCACGGATAGCTGCTCTGAGCTTACATTTTCCGGCAAGCAGCGGTCGAGATCGGAAGCGCGAAAACGCCACAACTTGCCCAGCCGGAGACCAGCGACAAGGCCGTTGCGGGCGTACCGCTGAAGGGTTTTGGGATGGACCTTCACGAGGGCCGCAGCCTGCTCGCTGTTCAATAAAGGTTCGAATGAATAGGGGGAATCGAACATAGTTCGCACGCTCCTTGAACTCAAGATGCGACGAATTCTGTTTCTTGTCTAGCCCCTGTAAATTGAGACACTTCGGCCTCATCAAAGTTTGCATTTGGAGTGAAGGAAATGCAGCGACGTATAGAGAAATAGAGCGTATTGGAAGGTATTTTTAGGCATTCATGGGAATAGCCGTTTTTTTGATTTAATGAAAAGAGAATTGTGCGTTTCGGTAAAAAGAACCGACATTCCCCAGATAGACGGAGCATAGCCTAGGCGCGGGCGGTGTCAAGGGCGGCTGCGCCGCCGCTTCGCGGTCAAGACCCTTGACACCGCCCTCTCCGCCTCGGCAAACAATCCAAATATCCGGGGAATGTCAGTTTTAGAAGCCAATCCCAAGATCGTGCCCATAGCCGATTTCACGCCCAATTTTCAGCAGGTCAATTTGCGGCTCAGGCACCAAAGCAACGCCGTGCGCCAATTCACTCTGTCTCGTCTGTTCGCGGGTCAATTCAGTTGCCGATGGGCGCGCCGAAGAAATGCCGAGCGATTCGCGAAGCCGGTCAACATCGGAAGTGATAACCGTAATTCCTTCGCGGCCACGCGAGGCGGCGACGTAGAACTGTTCCTGCTTCATTCCGTCGCCGGAAAGAACCACAGCGTCCACAGTCTTGCCTTGGCTGCGATGAGCGGTGATCGCGTAGCCGTGGTCGAACTCATGGTAGTTTGCAGGCAGGGTGCGGCCATCCTCAAGTTGGATGCGTCCCCCATCGACACTGCTCACTTTTGCCAGCTCGCCGTTTGTGGCGCGAAACCCAGCCTCCCGACGATTTCCCGTCAACAGGAGCCGGTCTCCAGGAGCGACTTCGATTTGATGGCGCTCATGCACGGAGAAAGAGCGCGCCTGTGTAGGATTTACTGCGCGCTCTACACCATGCCGATCTCTGGCGACGATGTGCGACGCATTTGCTTCTTCGATAACGAGCGATTCATTCTTGCCGATCCCATGTGAAGAACGATGGAACTGCAATATCTGGCCTTCCTGGTAATTTGACAAGTCCTTCTTTTGCGCTTCAGTCCATTGCAAAGGCGCATGGCGTTCAAAGACCAGCCCGTGATTGAGTCCTCCGTGATGCTTCATATCTTCGCGGATGGCATGGGTAATCCTGCCAATCTCTTCATGAGTGCCAGCAACGACGAGCACTTTGCGACTGGGATCAGCCGCAAGCTCCTGGTAAGCAGCAGCCACGGTGTGCGCGGTATCCAGGTAAGGAACCTCACGAACGGCCCCGAGCTTTTCCAACTTTTCAAAACCCTGCTCTGGCGAATCGCGTAGCGTTTGAATCGCGTCCCGGTACTCTGCCCGTGTCTGCCGTTGCACGCCGGTCAGCGAGACGCTTTTCATCTGCGATTCCCGTTCGAGGATGCGCAAGGCGTCCGACGCTTCCACACTTTGAATCTGCCGCGTGTCCCCTGAGAAAAGAAGCCGCACGTTTCCGTGCTCCGCCAGTTTGAGCAACTCGTCCATTTGGCGGCCAGAGATCATGCCCGCCTCATCGACGATCAGAACTTTGCCGCGCACCGCACCCCGCTGAGCCTCATCCTCCAGGAGTCGAGAAACCGTCATAGCATCTCGAATGCCAACCTTATGCAACTCCTCGACCGCGCTGCGTGTCGGCGCGACCGCCGTCAATTTTCGCCCAGCCTCGCGTAAACCACGCTCAATCTCCTGAAGCGTCGCCGTCTTGCCCGTTCCGGCCGCACCGCAAAGATTGATGGCAAGATCGCGGGAAGCCAAAATCTCATGAACCGCCCGCCGTTGCTCATCTCGCAGACGCTCGGAAGGATGGAACTCGCGCTCGCCGCCCAACCGCTCAAAGCATCCAGTGCCGCGATCAACTGTCGCAATCATCCGCTGTTCGCGCTCAAGACTCTCGCGTGTGGTCAGATTGTTTCCAGCCCGGATGAGAGAACCCTCTGACAGCTCCAGTTCCAGAGCGCCACGGAACTGGCCACGGTCAATCCGTCCGCGCCCGTGGCGCAGGGCTTCGGTCATCAGGTCGAAATCGCGCACGACAGAGTTACGTTCAAAAAGGTGCGCCTTGGCATATTGAAGCGATTCCGACGCCTGAGAGAATTCCTGAGAAATACGCGGACGGCGTTCGATGGACTTGGCGCGGATGCTTTGCAGCGTTTGTCTTTCCTCTGGCGCAAGGCGGGATTGCTGCTGTTCTCTCACCCGTTCCGTGGAGATTTCCGCCAGCTTGTCCGCGCGGGTTTCGCGGACCAGCACGGCGACTTCATTATTGGTTGGCTTGCGGCCATGCTCCGCAGTGAATTGCGTGATCGCGGCATCGCGCTGCGCGCTTCGCACGCTGTACCTTTCGAGTAATTCATTCGATACGCCGCGAATCTCGAATCCATGATCTCTGCCCTTGGAATCGCGGCGCGGCTCGATCTCATATCCCAGCCCGCGCACTTCACGCGCCAGCGCGTTCCGGTAAACTTCCGTCAGATATGCGCGGCGCTCGTACAGTCCCGACGCCTGCAATGCCTTCCAGCGCCCTTCCACTCCGTCATAGGTCAGGTTGGCCGCAACCGCGTGGGTGTGCAACTGAGGGTCAAGCTCCCGGCTTGTGTCGTGACGATAAGCAGCAACAATCCAGTTGGCGGTAGTGCGATCCTCATTTGCACCGCTCAACCGAACCCGAGCACCAGCGTGACTCTCGGCCTCTGAGAGGGCTTCGCGGACGGCCTTGTCGTGAGCTGCAATCAGCCGATCATCCCCGCCGACGAGCGCCTGAATGGAAATCGACTTTGGCGCGGAAAATGTCAGATCGTACAGCGACCGCCCCTTGCTCTGCTCGCTACCGTCAACTTTCACGCGGTCCGCACTGTGCCGCGGGCGGAGGAACTCGCCGGTTTCAGGATTCAGCCCCTCCCGAATTGCTTCAAATTGCTCCGGCGTCACATTGCCGCCCAAGCCGAGCAACTCGGCGCCACGGCCATGCCACTCACCTTGAACACGCCGGTGTTCATCGTAGTAGTCGCTGTGTTCGAGATGCCTCTGAGCATAACCAGCACCGCCCGACATGGCCCGTATCGTCAGCATGACCCGACGCTAACGCTGTTCGAATTTGCAATGCAACTGCTTTCGTGCCTTGCCGCCCTGATTGCCGCGTCAATGCAGAAGCCTACAGGGCCAGTTCTGCACCCGGTCTGCCCGTATTGCAATCCATGCTGCCTGAACCTGCAATCGTCATTTCGGCTGAGTCCGGCGAAGAGCGTTCTCGCTGCGCTCGTTTTAAAGATAGACACCATCCCTAAGCCTGATGGCTTAGGATGGCCTACTCTGACCACCTGCCTCGAACAGAATTCGATTGACTTCGGATCATGTTCGAGGAGGATCGAGGGTTGTTCGATTGCATTCGATCAGTTGACCGGAGACCATTTAAACTGCGACTATGTCCGACAAAGACAACCCGTTTGAACCAAATGACTACACACCGGAACGGACGCTCGCCCGGATCACCGAACTCCAGACCTATTTGAGGGATGAACTCCTGCCCGAAGCAGAGGCGCGAACCGACAGTATATTCGTCGCGGACTTCATCCGATATTTGGACGTTTGGTCGGTTCACTTCGCGAATCAGTTGCATGCACCCCTGGAGTTTTTGGCGTTCGTCACACGGAATCTTCTCGAATTCAGTTTGCTGCTGCCAATTGTGTTTGAAAACGCGGAAAGTAGAGCCCTGTTCTTGAATGAAGCGCTTCGCTTGGATGTAGAAGACCTTAAGAACCGATTGTCAAAAGCATTCGCTGCAATTGATGCCACCCTCCCTGAGACCTCAATCGAGGACTTGGATTGGCTGCCGCCCGCTAGAGTTCGATTGTCCGGAAAGAGAGACGTTTTTGACGATTGGTTTCACAAGTTCTGTTCAAAGCTCATGCATCCGACTGCCATCATGATAGTGGCCCCTCAAGCGCTAACCGATTCTGATAAGCGGCTTACCTTCCGCTTTGCAGGTCTGCAGTATCTGGGGCGATCCTACAATGTCCTAGCCAAAGTAGTGTTTGACCGCTGAGGGCTTATTTGATGCATCGACAGCTTGGGCGCAAGGTTTTTGTTACGTCCAAATGCGCTGCCAAACTGACCGTCTTGATGATGGATAATTGAAGCCACGGGGACATTGAGCCATGTCAAGTGAGATCGTCAGGAAACTCACGCCAGAGGAAGAGGAGCTTCTCCGCAAACGTGAGGAATTGGCCTCAGTTCGGTCGGCTTTAGCAGAGCGCGAGCTGGAATTGGCCGATCTACGCGCCCAGTTGAAGAGCTTCGAAGGCCGCTATTTACGCCAAATCGGCGTTTTGTATGCCGAACTGGACGGCTGGGAAGCCAAAATTGCAGAGACTGAAGCCTCGCTCAAGCCCTCGGCGACGGCAAGACAGCGAGCCCAGGAAACGCGCAAGCGGGCGGAGGAAACCCACGAGGCCACTCATGGGGAGGCATCGAAGGCGCGAGATTTCCAGCCGTCGGCGGACCTGAAGAGCCTTTTTCGCGAGGCCGCCAAGCGCCTTCATCCCGATTTTGCCAATGATGAAGCCGACCGGCAGCTCCGTACCCGTCTGATGGCGCAGCTAAACGAGGCCTACGGCCAGGGCGATGCAGAATCTATTCAGCGCATCTTGGATGAGTTTGGGAACTCGCCTGAATCTGTCCAGGGCGAAGGCGTTGGGGCTGAACTGGTTCGCATCATTCGCCAGATCCATCAGGCAAGGAAGAACATAGCGGCAATCGAGAGCGAACTGAGCAGCCTACGCGCCAGTGAAATCGCGCAATTGAAGCAGGACGCTGAGGCTGCTCAACAAGAGGGCCGAGACCTTCTTGCCGAACTTGCGGCAGATGTCCACGAGAGGATTGCCAATGCAAAGGAGAAGCATGCCACTCTGTCGGCGGAGGTAGAGAAGCGTGGCCGATAAATATGCTATCCAGCACATTCCCGGAAACGGCAAGTTTCACCTTACTCAATCGGGCGCTCGCTGCGGTCTCATCGCTCGTGGCCGCAAAGATGCCTCCAATCTTTGGACTCGCGCACCCCAAACGCAGCAAGCCTCCCGTTTGATGGATTTCGACTTCGTAGTATTGGATTTTGACAAGGGGGACATCGAAGCCGGAGATACAAGCGATGTAATGGCCGTGCTGAAGCAATTGCTTGAACGTGACGCTGCGACTAAGTTTTGTGAAAGAGTGGACCTACGCTGCACAGGCTATGATTCTGATTCGCGTGAACTGTGGGAGATTCCTGAAGTTCGGGCCTTTGTCCAAAGACTCGACCAGCAGTTTCCTTACTGGTGTTATTTTCTCTCCCGAAATGGTGAGGGCTTGTTGTGGCTAACCTACTGTTTGTATCCCCTTGCCATGAGTCAAAACGAAAAGCAGCGGCTCTGGCTTCCAGCGATTCGCAAATACATCGAGGATAGAGGCATACCGCAGATGACTGCGATTTGCAGGTATGTTGGTTGCTCGGACCAGGAGGCTGTGCGGCTAACAAGCGGTGCCGCCAACTATCTGGTCAATAAGCCTCTGGGCAAATATGTTACCGACCAAGGTGCCCAGCAGGGTGATTCTCCGAATTCAGTAAGGTTTCCGAGAGCTGCGGAGCGAAGCGAGGCCGACGCTCAATACTATCTCGGCTCTCTCTATTACGAAGGCAACAATTTGTCGGAAAACCCTGAAGATTATGTTATTCAGCAAGATTATGCGCTGGCAGGAATGTGGTTTATGAAAGCAGCAAGTAAGGGCCACGCCGCCGCTCAGTATCACCTTGGCGTTATTCATTATGTCGGGCAGGGTGTCCAGCAAGATTTCGCGAAGGCTGCCGAGTGGTTTTATAAAGCAGCGGACCAAGGTTTGTTAGAAGCACAGTGCTATCTCGGCTATTTGTATGAGCAGGGACAAGGTGTGCCACAGGATTACGGACAAGGGGCCACTTGGTTTCGGAAGGCAGCTGACCAAGGCTATGCCGCTGCACAATTCAACCTTGGCTATCTCTATTCAAATGGACAGGGTGTGCCGCAGGACTACACCCAAGCGGCCAATTTGTATCGAAATGCAGCTAACCAGGGCGATGAAAATGCTCAGTTCGCCCTCGGCGTTCTCTACGAAGAAGGCAAAGGTGTGCAAAGGGACTACGCACAGGCCGCAACGTTCTATCGCAAGGCGGCAGATCTGGGGATTTCCGATGCAAAAGCCAGCCTCGACTTGCTCTATTCCAAGGGGCTATTGTCCCGGAGGTAGAAGACGATGAGCGATACACATGACCTCCTGATACTCCCGCAATCCAGCAATTCACTGCTGATCCGTTCGGATGCGCACTCCAGTCTCGTTGCACGGGGTCGAGTGGACGCAAATGCGCTCGCTGCGCGCCGAATTGAGAGGGTACTTCGTGCAGTTATCGCGAACCGGAAAGGCGAACCACTACGGACCGGAAAAACAAAGCTTCCCCCTCCCAGGCTGTACGGAGTAATAGATAGGAGTGGAGAATATGTGGTCGATCCCATCTACAAAGGGGTTCAGCCATTTTCTGAGGGAATGGCGGCATATTCCTCGACCGTGGAAAAATGGGTGTATGCATCACCGCTCGAAACGCTCTTCAATTCCGATCTTGGTGTTTGGGGATACGTTAATCATAATGGCCAGATCGTAATAGGCCCAGCATTCGAGCGGGTGAGAGAGTTTAGTGAAGATTATGCAGCGGCTGCGATCGAGAGCAAATGGGGTTTCATACGAAAGGATGGAACCTGGGCGATACCGCCACGGTATGACGGCGCACTTAGCTTCCGGGCTGGAGTTGCCTGCGTGAGAGTCGGCCAGAAGTGCGGTTTTATCGATAAATTGGGCGAGTTTGCGATTGAGCCACGGTTTGACCTTCTCCTTGATTTCTCGGAGGGCTTGGCCTGTGTCGAGCTGAACGGAAAGGTTGGCTACATTGGACGGGACGGGTACTTTGCGATAGAGCCACGATTTGATCCATTTGAAGGGAGTCTGCTCGGCGCGACCAGTTTCCAATTTGGGCTTGCGAAAGTTCAACTTAATGGCAAAGATTGCCTAATTGGCACTGGTGGGAATCTCCTTTTCCAATGCGCTGGTGGAGAGTCTATCGATGATTTGAGAGAGGGATTCGCCATCGTCCATGAGGCCGGTGATAATCAGGACCTTGGCTTTTACATCGATTCGCGCGGGAAAAAGATCTTGAGCGAATCACCCGAGTATTCCGATGAACTCGATGCCGATGTACTCGACGCAGTAGAAGGATTTGGGGAGGGCCTTGGAGTGGTTGCAGCGTCGTTTGCGACATGGCATCACGGAGAACTGCTTCCCCTACGGAGGCACGCGGAGCGCGCAGGGAGTAATCGTCTCTTTGGCTACGTGAGCAGCACTGGACAGTTAGCCATTTTTCCGCAGTTTGCTTCTGCGAAGCCATTCAGGGAAGGGCTCGCAGCAGTTGAACCCGACGAGTCCGCAGGACATGGCTTCATTGACAGAAGTGGGAATCTCGCCATCGAACCGAAGTTTACCCGCGTCCGTGACTTCGCAAATGGCATGGCCCCTGTTGCGGAACGGGGCGGAATAGAAGGAAAATGGGGCTTTGTAGATCGAGATGGAAATGCCGTAATAGACTGCCGGTTTGATCGGGTTGAGAATTTCCAAGAAGTCAAAGTGTAACAGCCCGTCTTGGTCAGTTTTCGACTGACGCAGGCTTGTTGGGGAGTTCCGAATTTCAACGATTACGAGATTTCAGTTGCAAGTTTCGCTGCACCGTCAGGTCAGAGCCAATGCGGCACATTTTACTCAGCCACCTCATTTTCGCCAGCGCCTTTTCTCAGGACCTCCAAAACGTCATCAGGCGTCTGACCAACAAAATTGCCACACATTATACAGATGACCAGTTTCTGATCCGTCCAACTCACGGGCGTTGATGTCGGATCGCGCGACAAAAGTACGTTGAAACTGTTCCTCGCAGGCAAAACGCGGCGATACCTCGCCCCACATTCGCAGTTCATCGAATCTCTCTCCATGTCCAATTCTGAGTTGCGGCCGATACCAATGAAAGAGTGGCACTCTGCCGCTATGGGCATACCACACAGTAGTTCTGTAGCCTGAATCCACCAGTCTTGCGAAAAACGGGTTCCCCTAGTAAATGGGAACAGGGCCTTTGGGCGTAATACATTCCCGAATCATCTCATCGGACAGTATCCCCCTGCCAGACTGCCACTGTCCATTGACAAAGCTGAAGCCTATGTCGCCAAAGGTTCCTCTCTCTGAGAGCATTCGCCGCGCATTCACAGAGAGAATATTTCCGATGCCAAGCAGATTCTGTGGTTTGAAATCGACCATTAGGCCGCTTGGCAACTCAACATGCAGAGTCGTGACGGTCACATTGCTCGGACCATCGCACATCTGTTCTGGGAGTGAACTGGAAACCTTCATTTCCTCAGAAGAGCCGTTCATGCTCTTAACGATTTGCTTGATGCGTTCAAAGAGATTTCTGAGTGCGGCCTCTTGGATTTCAGCATTCTGTTGATTCACCGAGAACTCCTTTCCTTATGCAGATCAAAGACAAAAGCCACCGAGAGATTCCTCACGGTGGCTGTAGAGTTCCGGTCCAGCTACGCTGGTGTACTCTTCTCGGCCTGCATTCTCAGTTAACTCTGAATTCTCCGAGCCGCGCAACAAGAAAATGCAAAAGTTTCAAATTCTCTTGCGGAAGAGCCAGTATCCACACCATCCAAGCAACAGAACGCTCAAGCAAAGATCAACTGGTTGCCACTGCGCCCGTTGCATTCGTATTGGCAAAAGGGGATTCATCAGGAGAGCAACAGCGGCAAAGGCCCAGGTCCAGCCTCGCAACCCTACTTGATATACCCTCCATGCCCAGAAGACAGCGCCCACGGTAATGACAAGTCTGAGCACCATGTAAAAGCCATAGGGATACTTGCCGAATGCCGCTACGAGCAGCAGGACCGCGCCGAGTGCGGTGAGAGCAATTTCCTGAAATCTTCGACTATTCAAAGCGGCACACTCAGACTAAACCCACCACTTTGGTGTTAAACGCAGAAGCCGCCAAGGTTGCTTTCAACTCCAGAGCGGGAGGTTCTGCCAGTTGGCGGGGAATTGCATCGCACGAAGATTGACCGTTGGATGAGCGTTAAAAAGAGCCTTGAGCCGCTCGCCCCAGCGAGAATCAGGGGCAATATCGGCGAGTAGCGTCTGAATGATCAGCGCGATCACATACAAGCGGTCATTGCCAATGCCGCTTGCCTTCCACGCCACGGGCAATTCCGGCTTGACTGCGAGTTCCCGATTCCACAATCGGCTGTGATGCGCGCAAACATTGCGGACAGCCGTCAGGGAGTGAAGCCAGCTTACAAAGACCGGCTGTGGCTGATTGAATTCTCGGGCGATTTTCTTCCGGAGGCTGGTCCTCAAGTGTTCGTACATCTTCGACAGCGCGCCGAAGCTGATCAGTTCCGTTGCCATCCACACGGGCAATTCCGTTTCAGAGGTGTACTTGGTCCGATAGTGGCCGATGAAAACCTCGGTCGAACGCCCCTCTTCACGCCGGAGAATCCTCATAAAGTCGGCATGATTGAATGTGGCCGCGAAATTGGCTGCGTCCGCATAGCCGAACACGCCCAGGTCTTTTCCTATTTCGTAGGTAATGACGGCCCGAACGCTGATCTCGATCCTGTCCAGGGCTTCGCGCACGAGCCGCCGCAGGTCGGCATCGAATCGATAGAGATCAATGATTTGCTCAAAGGTCGTCCTCGGACGAAAGTTGCCCGTGGCCGGGTCTTTGAAGGGAATGAAATACGCGCTCAGACGGTAATAGCCGATTCGTTTCAACCAAAACAGCGTACCCGCCCTGTCTGCGCAAGCGAGACCGCGACGGATCAATAAATCGAGTTGATCTTCGTAAGGAAGATGCGGCTTGCTGTATTTCATAGGAAAAAGAAAAACCCGCCGATTTGAGCTTCACCTGTTTCCAGGGAGAGGCTTGGCGGGTATGTCATCACTATAGTGACGGCATACCCGCCAATTGTCAAGTGTTTTGTCCTCGCGGTCAGCCGGATCGGAAAGCATTTGAATGCCTGCAAAGGCATTGATTTCCTCCCAGATAGCCGCCCGTCATCGCGATCACTCGATTCTACCGCCCCTGCCCAGCGTCGGGCTTCGCGTCGTGCTGGAAATGATGCTGTTTCTGTGCGTTGCCGCCTGAACTGCCGCTTTTGTCCTGTTGCAGCGTTGGAGCCGGTTGCACCGTGGCCGGCGCTGGCGCTGGTGATGTTTCGGAAGGCGAATCCCGGCAACCCTGAATCTCCATCCCGCAGAACATACCGACAAGAAGGGTTGCGCCGCACACAAGAGGAATCCAGATGCGCAGCAAATCGCCTCTCAATTCGTGCAGGAGAGCATCAATCGTCTTGGCACGGCTTTCGAGGGAATAGGTCAATCGGTTGTTGGCAGACTCAACTTGAGCAACGATTCCGCCATGTGAGTTCGACAAATTGCGTAGAGCAGAGGAGAGTTCCTTTTGGGCAGCGGTCAGGGCGGCATTGGTTGTTTGCAGACCGTTGACCGTGGCCGTTATGCCCGATTGAAGAAAGTGCTGGCGCAGACTCTCGCCCAGGAGCTTTGCAATTTGCTGCGGATCAAGACCGGCTTCAACTTCGCCGGGGAGAACAGAAATACGCGCCTCCAATTCGTGAACATAGCCGAGCATTTTCTGTTGGGCTTCATCCGAGAACTGCCGATGCAGATCAAGCATTTCCTGAAAGCGTTCGCGCTCATCGGCAATATCCTTTGGCGTGTGGCGGGTGAGCAGGGCCAGAATGCCCATCGCTTCGAGAATGCGCAGCATTTCATCGTCCGGGCTGAGCGTCCGAGTATGCGCGAGAACGCGATAATACTCGGTCTGCAACTCTTCGGGCACAAGGCGGGCGAGAGAGTCGAAAAGCGTTGGCTCTCCCGCCGTAACAATTGCGAGTTGGGAAGTGACCGGAGCCGTACTCATGGCAAGAACACCTGTCTTGCCCGGTCGAATTCAGAGAAGAGCCGCCGCCGGTAACTCTGCGCACGCATAACAAGCGACGCCCGTTTCAATTCGTCAATATCGGTCTTGCGGTCTACTACCTGTCCCAGTTGGATTCCGTGTTGCCGGACTGGATTTTCAAGTTCAGCGAGCCGGAATTCCATCTGCAAGATTTCCGGCGAAAAGGCTTCACGGAAACGAATTGCCTGTTCGGTTGACCTCCAGTATGTGAAATCCGCGAGGGCGCTCGTTGCGTTTTCAACGACGACGTATTCGACCCGATCCTGTAACCGGCTGGCCCAGGCCAGGACGCTTTCGACGCTGGCCGGGTCCGGGGTGACTACGCCGACGGCTGTAAAACGAACACCGATTGCAGCCACGTCCTCATACATCGACTCGAACCAATCGGCGGCAACCTGCCCAGCACCCGCCCCCATGTCGGCGAGAATGATCGGTGTACCGCTGTCGAGGTGATCAACAAAGGCGTCGAGACCAGCCGGAGTGTGAATGTTGACCTTGGTCACCGTTCCGTTGAAAAAGTGCTTCAACGAGCCGCGAGCTTTATTCTCCGTATCGAGATCGAGCAGAGTGACCGGAATCTCGTTGGTGGCGAACCACTCGGCCAGGGCAACCATGACGCCGGTTTTACCCACTCCGCCTTTGCCGCCCATTGTAAAGACAACACGCTTTGAATACGCCGTCATTTCTCACCTCCGTTGCTTGCTAAGGTCAAAGGTTCGTTCTCACGGAAAACAAAGCGTGCAGGCTTCGCAGTCCGCACCACTGGCATTGCTTTGAAAGCGCTAACGCGGTCAAGCACCGGCGACTCTGCCGTAGCAAGCTGGACTGGCGGCAGTTCGAATTGTGTGCGCTTGCGATGCTTGGCGCGAACCTTCACAAAGGAATGCAGAGTGCTCGGCGCAACGTACAAGCCAAGGCGCTCCTCAAAGAGGTGCGCAACCTCGCGGTACGTCCGCCCCTTGCGTCGTAGCTCGCGGATCAGTTCGCGGTGAGGTTCCAGTTTGGAGCGTGGAGGTTTGGGCGGTAGATCGCCAAGTTCAGCAAGAGCCATTTGGCAATCTGAATTCGTGGAAGGAAGAAGAGTCATGGCACACCCCATCGTGACTGAATCGCCACAGC
>Ga0302189_10002813_pt1 | contig 13717 bp, 9 predicted proteins | sample II_Bog_E2_2_FD_194551 | JGI IMG/M metagenome (GOLD analysis project Ga0302189, IMG submission 194551) | Peat permafrost microbial communities from Stordalen Mire near Abisko, Sweden - II_Bog_E2_2 | ecosystem: Environmental > Terrestrial > Soil > Wetlands > Peat | place: Sweden: Abisko, Stordalen...
CGCAATATCTTTCGAAAATCACCGCATGACCCAAGCTCGGTCATGCAAGTCACGTCGATCATCCAATCAATGCGACGTTGATCTGCTGGAACAGAAATACTGTCCCTAACGCTAAGCATGTAGTTTGCATCTCTGAACGTGCCCCGTTCCATAACCTTTCGTGGGGTAGACTCAAGTGGATAGTTGGAAGACGTCGGGTGTCCAGTATCGGCTTCCTCCATGACGAACGCACCTCGATGTGGCTCTTCGGCAAAATGCGCTGCCTTTGCAACAACAACACCGTTTTCAAAATCGACCTGAATCCAAATGTCCTTTGCTGGAGCGAGATGGAAGAGCGCAAATCCGTAGTTCCGGAACATGAATTGATCGTATGAGCGACCGCCTGATGAACCAATCGACGACCGATATCGCTTAAATTTTTCAAGACTATCCTCAAGTGCCGATGTTTGCGCTGCTCCAATCTGTACACTTGCGAGTACATTCAGAAGTTCCTCCGCTCGGCGACGCTCAATGAACGATTCAGCCAAGCAACTCAGTACTCCCAGAATAGCGAAAAGTGCACTACATAAAGCCGCCAGCTTATACCTTCTCTTCATGGTGAATCTCCTACTGATGGTAGCTGTCTGTCATTATTCCGTTGATATACGAAGGTGCATTGGCAGCCTCATTGTAGAGGTGTTCATAGGCATAGTCGGGTAATAGGGGGACATGATACCAATTCCCCACGTCCCAGGCCGCAGACCGACAAGCGAAGCCCCCATCGCTCATCGCTGAGCAGCTAGAATTGCTGTGAATAGGTATCATGTCCCCCTATTTCCCTATTTCCAAGCCACCCCAACCACAAGGACTACAGACCTTAACCCTCGTGGACTAATCATCGAAACCCTTGGGCTTCGTCTTCCACTCAAATCCCTTGGGCGTGACCGCCGCAGAATGGATGCGACCGCCGATGGGTCCGTGTTCGCCTAGAGCGTCTATGCAGAGTTGGATGTATCCCTCGGTTAACTGTTTCCCCTTGTCCAGCGTTTTCGGTGCATGAAGTTCCCCGGCCTTGTCCGGGTAGTCATCCACTTTTGGGCCGTATCCGATGGCGAGACCGGATGGGTAAACAGTAAACGCGGCCTTGGACGGGCTGAGCCATCTGCGGTCACAGTGTCGAATTTCAACCTTGACTTGCTCAGCTTTGCCTTTGACATACCCCACGAAGACTAAGCCCGGAAAATACTCCTCCGAGAGGTTGATTATTGCGGAATGCTTGAGATAGTAAAAAGACAGAACGCAATGAATACAGTCGGCCATTTTCATTGCGTAATCCTCTAGCGATGAGAAGTCGCACCCCGCAATCTGTTTCGATGCGGCCAAAGAGACTACTGCCAAATCAAAAGAATCAAAGACTGTAAAGGTATGTTCAACCGCGCCATAGCACCCCCACGCGACCACCGAATTGCGGGGGAATGAGTGGAATATCTTAACGGTCTCGTCGTTGGTTACCGTGTCCTGTGTCTGCCGCCCATCAGCAGAGAGGATATATCCCTCAGGGGTGTGAACCGCCGCTATCGCTGTCATGCCCGGAATTATATCCCTGTCCAAGTTGGGATGAAAAAGACTGAGCCAGCGAATCGTACATCAACGCGCCGCCGCACATGCACGCACTTTCCCGTCCAAGTCAGTGTACGGGCCGCTTGGCACTTCCCCGCAATAAACATCCAGAACCTCAGACCACATCTTCTTTCCTGCGTCAACGAAGCCTCGTAGGTTCCTACTTGAGATTTCTTGGAAACCCGGGGACAGACGGGACGTTCCCACCCCCGTTGGCCAGTAACGGAAAGTCGAAAAAACCCTTAGACACCTTGCCTCACCCCTTCCCTCGCGCCCCTGAACCCGCAATTGAGCGCTGGTGGTGCATGCAATGCATGCACTTTCCTCGCTTTGCAGAAGCTTTCACGAGCAAATTTGTATGCGAAAACGCCCTTATTTGCGCACTTTTTGCATCAAAAACACCTTAAAACAGCCTTATTTGCACTATTTGTCACCGGCTAGCCGGAACACATTAGCACCTGCTAGGACGTCCGCTTCAACGGCGCAGCGTACGCATATTACGTCATGTCATGCGACGCCCCAGGCGCAAAGTTCCGGTCTTGAAAGGGCCGAAATCGCACTGGGCAAGCTTACTCGGCCGCGCCGGCGTGAACCACAAACACCTGCTGAGGCGAATCGACTTCCGCGGCAAATCCGTTCACCTTCAGCTTCAGCGATTCGATCGCCGCCTTGTGGTCGAGCGGCGCATCGAAGCTCAGCTCGTACTGGTTCTGGAGCCGCAGCGCCAGATCGTCCAGATATGGCTGAAAACTCACCGGATTGCCCATCGCAAACCCATAGCTTCTGCCGCCGGTGGCCTGGGTCACCTGTACCAGCAGGCCCTGGCCTCCATTGCCCGACATCTCGCTTGCGGAAGAGTCGGCCCCATTCCGCCCGTTCCAGTAAATCGAATAGACCACCAGTCCCGCGCGAACTGAGTCGTTAGCCGCGGCCTGCACATAACTGTCGCCTGGATCGAAACGCGGGTTGTAGGGATCGACGCCGTCGGTCACCAAAACCACTTCGCGCCGCGCCTTGCGTTCAGTCGAAGGCCAGTTCTTCGCCAGATCCGAGAGGCAGAAGTAGGGGCTCGAACTGGTCCCGGTTGGCAAATGCAGATTCTGAAGCACTTGCGCGTGATCTGAGGAAAGCGGGCCAGCCAGCGCCGCACGTCCATTCTCCATGTATCCAATCCCCACCTGTGTGTTCGGCGGCAGGCTCTGGACGAAGTGCTTGATCTCGTCGAACTGGCGGCCCAGGTTATGCGCCGAACTGTCGATGAGCACAACCAGTTCCAGCCTGTCTTCGACGCCGCGCAGCGGTGTCCAGCCGGTAATGTTGGAGTCCTTTCCATTCACCTTGACGCCCAAATCCTGCTGAGAAATGTTCGGGGCCACCTCGGTGTGATGCTTCGAGAGAATCGTTACCACTGCCTGTCCATGACCGTCCTGCGCAGACACATGCGCGGCCATCGGCGCCGCCAGGCATGCAACCAAGATCGCCGTTCCAGTGGATTTCACGTGAGTCAACCTCTATTCGGTTAGACGCGCCGCGCCATGAACTGGTCCCAAACAGGTCAGTCGCCTCCCAGAGCCTTTGCAAACGAGTAAAAGAAGTCCAGCGACTTCCAAAACGAATCCACCGGAAGCCTCTCGTCCCGCCCATGCGCGCGCTCATCGTCCCGTTCCAGCGCAATGGCCGAGTACCCGTAGCAAGGAATCCCAGCCTGTGCAAAATAGATCGAGTCGCTGGCCCCGTTTTCCATCACAGGAGTCACCGGCACGCCGGGCCATATAGCCTCCGTCAGCCGCGTCAACGGCCCAAAAACCTCCGCAATCGCCCCCGCCGGGACCATGGCCTTTCGCTCGGGTGCTGTATCGGACACTTCACCAGCGTCGGAGACATATTTCACGGTCAGCTTTGGGTCGGCAAAGATTTCAATCAACTGCTTCCTGATCTCCTCCGGCGAGTGGCCTGGAAAGATGCGGCAATTCACATTGGCCTGCGCGGTTTGCGGCAGGGCGTTGTTGGCGTGCCCGGCAGCCAGCCGCGTAGCCACGCACGTGGTGCGGAAGTTTGCGTTGAAGCTCGGCTCGGCCCCCAGCCGCGTGGCAGCCTCCATATCTGGCGGGGAGGCGAGAATCGCTCGAATATCCGCGGCCGTCTGCCCTGTCTCCTGACTTGCAAGATTGGTAAAGTACGTCCGCGTCACTTCATTCATCTCAAAAGGAAACACATGCGCAGCCAGCTTGTTCAACGCCGACGTCAGTTCATAAATCGCATTGTCGGGCCGGGGAAGCGAGCTATGGCCTCCGCGATCGATGGCGGTAATTTGAAAGTCGGAGTAAACCTTCTCGGTAGCCTCCACGTCCGCCACCACCGCGCGCCCATGGTCCAGTTCCACCCCGCCCGCATCGGGATTGATGACATAAGCCGCGTCCACCAGATCGCGGTGCTGCCGAACCAACCAGTCAGCTCCGTTGAATTTTCCGCCCTCCTCGTCCGCGGTCAGCGCCAGTATCAGATCGCGCTTCGGCTTCCACCCCTCGCGATGGAGCCGCAAGAACGTGACCACCAGCGCAGCATCGGAGTTCTTCATATCCTGCGTGCCACGCCCGTAGTAATACCCGTCCTTCACCACAAATTCAAATGGATCGGTGGACCAATCCGACCGCAGGGCCTCCACCACGTCCATGTGGCAGAGAAATAGCACCGGCTTTTCACTCGACGTCCCCGTGGCACGGAACCGCACCACCAGATTCTGCTTCCGCGCGTCCGGACCCAGCAGGTGAACATCCTCGGCTGGAAACCCGGCTTCAAGGAAGCGCTTCTGCATCGCAGTGGTCGCGGTCGTTACATTGCCAAGTGGGGTGTCCGTGGTGTTGATCTCGATGAGTTCCTTGAAGATACCCAAAGCCAGCGCGCGATCCGCCGCCGACGCCGCCCGTAGCCCGCTGGTCGCGGAGGAACTGGCAGGCGACTCGGCCTGGGCCGGTAAGCTGTGGATGAACCCCGAAAACCCAAGGCAAACTGGCAGGAGGAACGAGACGATAGGCGATTGCAAACCAAGAAAGCGCATGTGCGCATTGTAAGGTGGCTGAGGCTCCTCTTGGCGTGGAAAGTGGACATACAGCATTTGCGCGCCGACAGAAATCGATTTATCGTGGTGCCACGTCTAAATCGAGGTGCAAAATGCAGTTCAGGCTTCTTGCTGCCGCTTCTCTCACCGCCTTCACGTTCGCCGCCGCCGCTCAAATGCCCGATAAGCCCATCGCCCGCCCCAGAATCACGGGCATATCGCACATCGCGGTCTACACATCGAACCCAGCGGCCACCGAGCACTACTACCGCGAGATTCTGGGCGCAGCAAAGCTGGCCGACCCCGAAGACCCCAAGGGCGTCCGCTATGCCCTCAGCGCCACGCAATTCATTGAGGTCCTTCCGCTGCCGCCGGATTCGGGAATCAATAGGCTGGACCATACGGCCTGGAATACCAACGACGCGGAACTCCTACGCAGATATCTTGGTTCCAGATCGTGGAAGGTGCCATACAAGGTGGAAAAAGGCGCCGACGGCAGCCGCTGGTTTGCTGTAAAAGACCCTGAAGGCAACAAGGTCGAGTTCGTTCAGCCACCCGAATACCCCAAGGCGCCAGTCAATCCCAATGTCATCGGCCACCACATCATCCATGTCGGGTTCCTGGTCCACAGCCGCGCCGTCGAGGACACGTTCTACCGCGATCTTCTTGGTTTCCGCCCCTACTGGTTTGGCGGCATGGTCGAGGGCAAAGTCGACTGGGTCAGCCAGCAGGCCCCTGACAGCCACGACTGGCTCGAATATATGCTCACCAGCGGTCCATCCGGTTCCGGCATCCCCCCCACAATCTCGCAGCACAATCTCGGCGTCCTCGACCACTTTTCCATTGGCGAGGGTTCCGTATTCGAGGCGTACAAGGTGCTTCAGGATGATAACCGCCTGACCGGCGTGCATGACGATCAACCAAAGATCGGCAAAGACGGCAAGGGTCAGTTCAATCTTTACGATCCCGATGGCATCCGTGCGGAACTGATGAATTTCCACGCGACCGATAAGCCCTGCTGCTCTTCGTTTACTTCCGACGATCCAGCCCAGTAGACCAACTATCTGTTGCAGCTTTTGGTGGAGCGATCATGACGAAGTGGGAAGGATTCAGCGCAATTGTGTCGTTGGCCGCAAGCCTCGCTTGCTGCGCTCAAGCAGTTCCGGCCCCAGCGCCTGTGCAAGCTCCGGCTGCCGGTACAGCCAAGCCCACATTTGTCATGCCGCCGATATACGTGGACGCGCCGCTCGGTGAGATTGCCCGCATGACCGGCGATGGCGAAGGAGCTTACAAGACGCACCGATATCGCGATCTGTTTGGCGAGCAGGCACATCCAGCCGCGGAAAGCCGGGCCAAGATCGAGAAGGCTTTCCTGCAACTCTTTCACGGAGACGGGCAGGAAGAGCGGATCTACTTTGAAACGGGAAGCAATGAGAACGGCACGCTGGCCTACGTAACCGACTGGGCAAACAACGATGCCCGCACAGAAGGATTGAGTTATGGAATGATGATATCCGTCCAGTTAGACAAAAAGCGGGAGTTCGACGCGCTTTGGAACTGGGCTAAGACTTACATGCTTGTAACTGACCAGCTGAATCCTTCCGTGGGTTACTTTGCGTGGTCGATGGGCACGGACGGCTCGCCGCGTTCGACGGGGGCGGCGCCGGATGGGGAAGAGTACTTCACCATGGCGCTCTACTTTGCAGCGCATCGCTGGGGAAATGGGCAGGGTATCTATAACTACCAGGCTGAGGCGGACAAGATCCTGCGCGGCATGCGGCACCACCCTGTGCTGACCGGAACGGGACCATTCCGCATTCATCCCGAGGATGCCCCGTTTACCCAGCCCGACCATCCATGGCCGAGTCCCAACAACTACGACGCTGAGAGAGAGGCTGCGGCAAAGGGTATGCTATGGCCCCCCAACTTCCGGTTCAATCGTACACCGCGCCCCGAGTCGATCGGGCCAATGGTGGATGAAGAGCACTTCATGATCAAGTTTGTGCCAAACGTTGACGGGGGGACGACCGATGCGAGCTATCATTTGCCGGCGTTCTATGAGCTCTGGGCACGCTGGGGTCCGGTAGAAGATCGCGCGTTCTGGGCCATGGCGGCGGATGTTAGCCGGGACCTATTCTCCAAAGTTACAGGGCCGGAGACGGGACTTACTCCGGACCGGAGTCATTTTGACGGGACATCGGTCGTTGGCTGGGACGGGAAGCCGACGCCGTTCAGTTACGATTCGTGGCGCAGCGCCAGCAACTGGTCGGTCGATTACTCGTGGTGGAAGAAAGACGAGCAGGAAAGAGTGCTGAGCGACCGGATTCAGAGATTTCTTTACGGGCAGGGTATCGATAAGTTCGTAGATCGCTACACGCTGGATGGCAAGCCGCTCTCGGCCAGGCATTCGGTTGGCATGGTGGCGACAACCGCGGTGAGCAGCCTTGCGGCGACGAACGGGATTGTTGAAAAACAATTCGTGGATGAGCTTTGGAACACGCCGGTCCCATCCGGCGAACAGCGCTACTACGACGGATTGCTTTACCTGATGAGCATGATGCATGCAAGCGGCAACTTCAGGATTATCGAAGCGCGATAGGAAAGAAATCCCCTTGCAAGCTTCGAGAATGGCAGCAGGCTGGAGTTACAGCCAACGCCTACCAGCGAATCAGAGGCAACAAGCTGGAGTAGTCGTCGGTCCATAGGTGTACGTTCGGATCCTCGGCTGGTTGTCTCAAACGCGCGGCAACTTCAGGCTGTGTAAAGAATTCGGAACTCGAGGTGAGCAGAATCCATGTGGCCGTGAACTCGCCGGTTTGCTCGTTGGCGAAGCTCGATACTCGGCGAACATTCATGCCTGCGGCCCTGGCTTGCAGCGTAATCTCGGGCTCAAGATCCACATGTTGATTGGAAATGTGAAAAGCAAGAATGCCGTCCGGGGCGAGATGGCGCTTGTAGAGGGCAATGGCCTGCGTGGTAAGCAGATGAAGCGGAATGGCATCCCCTGAAAACGCATCGATAACCAGGACGTCGAATCCCATCGGAGGTTCGCCGGCAAGGGTAGCCCGTGCATCTCCTTCCACGCTATCCACCTGTGCGGCGGAGTCGCGCATGTACGTGAAAAAGTGTTGGGCGATAGGGTAAACGGCTGGATTGATCTCATAAAAGCGAATCTTATCGCCAGGATGGCCATAGGCCGCGATCGTGCCCACGCCTAGACCAACAACGCCTACGTTCCGAGCGCGTCCCTTGCAGCAAAAGCGCAAAGCGAGTCCCACGCCGGAGTCCTCAGCGTAATAAGTGGTGGGCGTTCTTTGTAACTCCGGAGAAAATATCTGGTTACCATGCTGAATGGATCCGTTCGAGAGAGTGCGCATGGCAATGCCGGGATAGGCGGAAAGCGTCTGTCGCACGCGAAGGCTGCCATAGAAGTTGCGAATTGCGAAGAGCGTATCCCGATGGTAGGCCACCCGCAGCATGATCACCAACACCAGCAGCAGGATACTCGCGGTAGTCCACAGCAGGCGCTGCGCCCAACCGCTGCGCCAGGTTACAGCGAGTGCGAGCAGAGCGGTAAGAAAGAACGTAATTGCCAGGTCGTAATTGAAGGAAAAAACAAGCGGCGATGCAATTCCGATGAGGAACGAGCCGAGAGCCCCACCGCCGGCAAAGAGGAGATAGAAAAGTGTAGATTCGGAGTTTCGTTCTGGGCGCAGCGTGTAGGCCTCGGTGTGAAGAAAGAGGCAGGAGAAAAGGACCTCCACAAGAAAGAAGATGAGGCCAATTCGCAGCGGAACCGACACGTCGACCTGCGACAGCATGTAACCCAGGCCGGCCAGCATCACAACAACAAAGCGCACAAGAATGCCCCGAGGCAGGAGCCCGGGAAACTGAAAGGCAAGAATTAAAGTGACGAGATAAACGCCGAGCGGAAGTATCCATAACATTGGAATAGCCGCTATGTTCTGTGTAAGATAACTTGTAACTGCACTGAGTTGCATGGCTGCGCCCATGGGTAACAATACCCAAAGACACTTGTGACTCAGCGGCGATGGTGTTAAAGCGGACTCGTCCTCTGCATTCTGCTGCGCTTGGGCATTTGCGGCCGAGCGGGTTCGCCAAGCCAGGATCGCCGAGACGAATGCGAACGCAGCGAAGCCAAAACACCACCCGAGTCTCTGTGCCCTCAACGTGAAGTGCGGTTCGATAAGGGTTGGGTAAATCGCCAATGCGAGCAGCGATCCAAGGTTTGAAAGGGCGAAGAGGCGATACGGAATGTCCCGGGTCTCAATGCGTGCAAGCCATACCTGCATCAAGGGGCTGGTTGCGCCGAGCATCAGAAAGGGCAGTCCGATCGAGATTCCGAGCGTGAGAAAGATCGAGGCAATGGGATGAGCTGAGCTTAGGCCGACGGTCCGGCTGGACCAGATGACTGCGGACACCGTGGCAAGCAGGAGCAGGGCGAAATGCGAAATCCAATGCGAACGATGCGCGAGCCAATGCGCATAAAGATAGGCGACCAGGAGACCAGTCTGGAAGAAGACGAGACAGGTGATCCAGACAGCTGCGGAACCGCCAAGCGTCGGCAACAGTTGCTTGGCCGCGATGGGCTCGGCTAAGAAAAGAAGGAACGCTGCCAGAAAAACAGCGGCAGCAAAGAGGGCTCGTAGATGGGGCATGGGCAACCTAATAGCATCCCTTCGCGAAAGGGCCAGCATTGATTCTGGTTCTCAATCAGGGCGGCCGGATAGCTCTGTTAGATACTGACCGCCGCAGGCAAAATATCCTCCACATCAACCCATTGTGTGGGGTAGTTGCCGGTGTAGCAGGCCGTGCAGTATCCGTTATGCTCCTGGCCGTCGCAACTCCTCAACAGCCCTTCCAGGGATAAGTAAGCCAGCGAGTCGGCCTCGATGAAGCGGCGGATTTCTTCAACGGACTTATTGGCTGCTATCAGGTCCCGCTTGCTTGGAGTATCCACTCCATAAAAACAAGGCGAAATTGTCGGTGGACAACTTATACGGAGATGAACTTCTTTTGCTCCCGCTCCGCGAACCATGCGCACAATCTTCCTGCTTGTAGTTCCTCGGATGATGGAGTCGTCGATCAGGATGACTCGCTTGCCTTCAAGCAGGTTGCGAACGGGATTGAGCTTGAGGCGGACGCCGAAGTCGCGAACACGCTGCTCTGGCTCAATGAAGGTTCGGCCCACATAATGATTGCGGATGAGGCCCATGCGAAACGGGATGCCAGCATGCTCAGCGTAACCCAACGCTGCCGTTACTCCGGAGTCTGGCACCGGGACGATCACGTCGGCTGGAACTGCGGATTCGCGAGCCAACTGGCGGCCCATCTGGTCGCGGCTCTCCTGCACCCAGCGGCCAAAGATTCGGCTGTCGGGACGGGCAAAGTAAACGTGCTCGAAGATGCAGCTCGATTGCGGAAAGCCGGTTGCATATTGGCGGCTGGTTACGCCGTCTTCCGTTACCATCACCAATTCACCGGGGAGCACGTCGCGCACAAACTCGGCGCGGAGCAGGTCGAAGGCGCAGGTTTCCGACGCAAAGACTACGGTATCGGGCCCGTCGGGGTTACGGATGCGGCCCATCGAGAGCGGGCGGAATCCGCGTGGATCGCGCGCGGCGAAGATGCGATCGCGGGTCATCATGACGATGGAGAAAGCACCCTCGACCTGCGCGAGCGAGTCAGCTATGGCGTCGACCAGCGAACTGGCGCGGGAGTGCGCGATAAGCTGGACGATAATCTCGGAATCGCTCGTCGTTTGAAAGTACGCGCCGGCACGCTCCAGACTCCTGCGCGCGTTACCCAGATTAACGAGGTTGCCATTGTGGGCAATGGCGATCAGGCCCTTGGTGGAGTCGACGCGGATGGGCTGGGCGTTGAGCAGGGCCGAATCGCCGGTGGTGGAGTACCGGGTGTGGCCGATGGCCATGGAGCCGGGAAGCTTTTGCAGCACATCGTCGGTAAAAATCTCTGACACCAAGCCCATGCCCTTGATGTTTGCAAGGTGCAGTCCGTCAGCAGTGGCAATGCCGGCGGATTCCTGGCCACGATGCTGGAGAGCGTAAAGGCCGAGATACGCCTGGCGGGCGGCGTCCGGATTGCCATGTATGGCGACTACGCCGCATTCTTCGCGGAGCTTGTCGGTGCTGCGCGCACGGCGGGACGCGGTCTCGCCGCTTGTACTCTGTGACTCTGCGAACAGTGTGTCCGAGGCGTCGATCTCACTTTCCAGTCCCTGGAAGAGGCAACGGATCATGCGGTCACCTCACCGCGCAGGGTTGCCTCAAGGGATTCAGCCCAGGGTCTGCGCAGGCTGGCGAGCGACGCGGAAATGAACGGCTCGCGGTCAACACTGATCTCGATGCGCTGACCGCCTGTGGTGCCGATGCGGGCGGCAAAGAAGCTGTATTCCGCCGCCAAGGCTTCGATTTTCGCCACTTGGCTGTGTTCGGCGGTCACCAGCATGGTCGAGGCTGGTTCGGCAAAGATGCCGAACAAAGGATGGGCCATCAGCGACTGATCCTGTTCGACACTTGCGCCTATGTTGTTTGTGAATGCTCCCTGGGCAACGGCAACAGCGATGCCCCCGTCTGAGATATCGCGGGCTGAGTGAAGCAGCTTGCGCGCGGCCAGCACAGCCAGAAGAGTGTGCAGATCGGCTTCCGCATCGAGATCGAGCGGCGGTGGCTGGCCCCAAAGACCGCCAAGGACCGCATGTGCATATTCAGAGGAACCGAAGGCTGCCAACTTGGCGGTTGCCGAGGCTTCAGGATCCTCCGCATCCTCCAACGCTACCGGATCGTGCGTCGCTTCAACCGGGTAATATCGCATGGGCTCGGGTTGGAAGGGCACTGTGAGGCTGGGATCAGGTTCCTTGCCCCTGGGGATGGGCCATAGCAGAACGATGGCATCGCTTTCCTGCTGAAAATCTGCCGGCACAGCATTCGTTACATCTTCAAGGATGCCGACAATTCCCAGTACAGGGGTAGGATAGATGCCTTCGCCGCGAGTTTCGTTATAGAGCGATACGTTACCGCCGGTGATGGGTGTGCCCAGTGCGATGCAGGCTTCGGCTATGCCGTCGATGGCCGCTGAAAGCTGGGCCATGATCTCCGGCTTCTCGGGGTTGCCGAAGTTCAGGCAGTTGGTGGCGGCAACGGGAGTTGCGCCGGTACAGGCCACCTTGCGGGCGGCTTCGGCCACGGCGTGCATTGCGCCCAGCTTGGGATCGAGGTAGGCCCAGCGACTGTTGCCGTCGAGGGCCATCGCAAGCCCGCGTTCTTTGATCCCTGATCCCTGATCCCCGATCCCTGTCCCCTTGATCCGCATCACCCCCGCCTCGCCGCCCGGGCCGATGACGGTGTTCGTCTGGACCATTGTGTCGTATTGCTCATGGACCCAGCGCTTGGAACAGACGTTGGAGCTGGCAAGCAGTTTCTTCAGGTCTTCGGTATAGTCACGATCCTTGGATAACTCGGCCAGAGCGTCTGCGGGAGGATCGAACGGCACGGGAGCTTTCCAGGTGCCGACCGGCCGATGGTAGAGCGGAGCGTCGTCGGTGAGGGATTTGTTTGGAATGTCGGCAACAAGTTCGCCGTGGTGGCGGATGCGCAGTCGCGGCTCCGCCTCCACGGTTCCCACGATGACGGCATCAAGGCCCCACTTGGAAAAGACGTCCAGAACCTCGCCTTCGCGCCCCAGGCTCGCCACCAGCAACATGCGTTCCTGGCTCTCGGAGAGCATGATTTCGTAAGCCGTCATGCCGGTCTCGCGCTGCGGAACCAGATCGAGCTCAACATCCAGGCCGACACCGCCGCGCGCCCCCATCTCGCAGGTGGAACAGGTCAGCCCGGCTGCGCCCATGTCCTGGATGCCAACAATTGCGCCGGTCTGCATGGCCTCAAGGCAGGCTTCGAGCAGCAACTTTTCCATGAAGGGGTCGCCCACCTGAACGTTAGGGCGTTTGGCCTCGGTGCCCTCGTGGAACTCTTCGCTGGCCATGGTTGCTCCGTGGATGCCGTCGCGGCCGGTTTTTGCGCCAACGTAGATCACCGGATTGCCCGTTCCGGAGGCCTTGCCGTAGAAAATTTCGTCGATGCGAACCAAGCCGAGAGCGAAAGCGTTCACCAGCGGATTGCCGCTGTAACAGGCTTCGAATTTTGTCTCGCCGCCAAGGTTAGGCACACCGAAGCAGTTGCCGTACCCGGCAATGCCGCTCACCACTCCTTCGACAATCGAGTGGTTCTTTTGAGCCAGCTTCCTGTCTTCCGCGCTTTGACCAGTCTCTTCGGCTATAGCGCCAAATCGAAGGGAATCCATCACGGCAAGCGGACGCGCGCCCATGGTGAAAATATCGCGCAATATCCCGCCGACGCCGGTAGCCGCGCCCTGAAAAGGCTCGATATAGCTGGGGTGGTTGTGAGATTCAATCTTGAAAGCGCAAGCCCAACCGTCGCCCACGTCGATAATGCCGGCATTCTCGCCCGGACCCTGTACAACGCGGTCACTCTTGGTTGGGAGCCGCTTAAGATGCACGCGGCTTGACTTGTAAGAGCAGTGTTCGCTCCACATTACGCTGTAGATGCCGAGTTCGGTGAGCGAAGGAACGCGCCCCAGAGCTGCGAGGATTCGGCTGTACTCATCTGCGGTGATGCTGTGCGTGGCGAGCAACTGCGGGGTTACCGCAACCGGCTCGGGAACAACCTGTCCAGAGGTAGCGAAATTCATCACGGTTGCCTTCATTGTCGCACGGCATTCACACTTCGCGGGCCGGAGGATGGTTGTGGAAAGCCAAGGTCGGTACTCCGTTGGGCACATCTTGCGCGCCGCAGCCAGCGAAATAGGTCTATAACCGCGCGATGGTGGAACGACTAGCCCATAGCGCGACATCGAAGAGCTGTGCGATACTTTGAGAGCGGATTCCCACCCGGAGCCGGGATGGCGGAACTGGCAGACGCAGCGGACTCAAAATCCGCCGATCGCAAGGTCGTGGGGGTTCGACCCCCCCTCCCGGCACCAATCTAAAGCCTCTATAGT
>Ga0302189_10002822_pt1 | contig 13698 bp, 14 predicted proteins | sample II_Bog_E2_2_FD_194551 | JGI IMG/M metagenome (GOLD analysis project Ga0302189, IMG submission 194551) | Peat permafrost microbial communities from Stordalen Mire near Abisko, Sweden - II_Bog_E2_2 | ecosystem: Environmental > Terrestrial > Soil > Wetlands > Peat | place: Sweden: Abisko...
CCAGCGAGCATACGCGCCAGCAGCTTGACCAGGCGTTGGAAACAATCGAACGCGTGGCTACCCGGCTCGGGATTCTGCAGGCTGCCATATAAACAGGCTTTGAAAGGGCATGGCTTTAGCCGTGCCACAAAAAGGCCACTAATTGCTTGGGCTTTAGCCACCGAGGGATGTAAATCGGGGCATTGCGGGTTTATGTGATGACTTCTAGAATGGGACCACAATGATCGCTCATCTGCGCGGCAAGTTGATCTTCAAGGAACCCGGCCAGGCCATTGTCGAGGCCGCCGGGGTGGGCTACGACGTCTTCATCTCCGTGCCCACGTTCACCGCGCTGCCCTCGGTGGGCGCGGAGACCTCGCTGCACATTCACACCCAGGTCAGCGAAGACCAGATTGCGCTCTTCGGCTTTCTCGATCGCGAAGAGAAGCGGCTGTTTGAGCGGCTCATCACGGTGAGCGGCGTCGGCCCCAAGCTGGCCATCAAGATTCTCAGCGGCCTCTCCAGCGAGCGCACAGTCCAGGCCATTCGCGGCCAGGATCACGCGCAACTGGTGCGTATCCCCGGCGTGGGCAAGAAGCTGGCGGAGCGCCTGGTGGTCGAGTTGAAAGACAAGCTCGACGACTTCGCCGTTGCCCCGGTGCAGCGCAGCGTGCAGGGCGCAGCCGTGGACGACGTTCTTTCCGCGCTGACCAACCTCGGCTATCAAAGGCCAGCAGCAGAGAAGGCAATCGAGCAAGCAATCGCGAAAGACGCGGCCCTCGCCGGCGATTTCGACGGGCTGTTTCGCGGGGCGCTCAAGCTGATCCGCTAGCGTCGATTCCGGACGTGCGGCATCTCATAGTACGAGGTGTCTCGTATGGCCATCGTCCGAAATTGTCCGTCCTGCGGCAAACCGAATCGCGTTCCGGGAAAGCATCTGGCCGACGCGGGCAAGTGCGGCGCGTGCAAGTCGCCGCTGCCCGCAATCGCTGAGCCGCTTGCCGTGAGTGTCGCCGAATTCGATGAGATCACCCGCGACAGCAAGGTGCCCGTGCTGGTTGACTTCTGGGCCGCGTGGTGCGGTCCCTGCCGCATGGCCGCGCCTAACGTTGCGCAGGTGGCGCGCGAACTGACCGGCCACGCGGTTGTCCTCAAGGTGGACACCGAGAAGTTCCCCGAACTCGCCGCCCGCTATAACGTCCAGGGTATCCCGAACTTTGCTGTATTTAATGGCGGGAAGCTCCAGTTCCAGCAAGCTGGCTTGGTGGACGCGAACACCATGAAAAGCTGGCTGGCCCCCGCCGCGTAGGGCAACGAGCCAAAAGGTGTCGCGTTGGCCAAATCGCGCTTGGCTAAGCCCACCACGCTACACTCATCCTTGTCATGGTTTCCAAACTGAAAAATCCGTCCGCCGCTCCCGCGCACCTCCGTCCCGAAGGGCTCAAATTCCTCAAGAGCCTCGAAAAACACAACGACCGCGATTGGTTCAATGAGCGCAAAGCCATCTACGAAGCCGAGCTGAAAGAGCCCATGCTGGCCATCATCCGTAAAATCACCGACGCGATGACCGACTTCGCCCCCAACCATGTGCGCCCGGCGGAAAAGAGCCTCTTCCGCATCTATCGCGACACGCGTTTCAGCAACAACAAGCTCCCGTACAAAACCCACGTCGCGGCCTGGTGGTCGCACTCGGGGCTGGAGAAGACCTCCGGCGCGGGTTACTACTTCCAGGTAAGCCCCAAGGGCGTGGTGATCGCCGCCGGCGCCTACATGCCGGAGAAGGAACAGCTCGCCGCCATCCGCAACTGGCTGCTGGAAAATCACGCCTCATTCAGAAAAATCATTCAAAAGCCCGCTGTCCACAAGATCTTTAGAGAATTTGAAGGCGAAGCGCTGTCCCGGCCGCCGAAGGGGTTTCCCTGCGAGCATCCGGCGATCGACCTGATCAAGCAAAAGCAATGGGGCCTGAGCACCACGCTGCCCGCGGAATCAGCGCTCGAATCCAACTTTGCGCAGACGGTCATCAAGCATTTCAAGCTGCTGGCGCCCATGGTGGACGCGCTGAATACGCCCATCGCCGCATCCCTCGCGCCCAGGAAAAAGGTCCTTTTCGGCCTGAATTAGCGGGGATTCGCGCCTCCGCCTGAACAGCCCGACGGTGCCGTCCCAGGAGGGCAGAACCCCTGAAACCGGGTGAAATCGGGCAAAAATAGGCAAAATAGGCATTATTTCCTAAGAAATTTGTGGAAAACGGGCTTTTTCGGTTGACTTTGCCCTGCCCCAAGCCGCATTGTAACGAACGACGGGTACTCCGGACCCGCATGGATACAGGGGTTTCGTGCAAGTGCAACATCGGTGGCACTCCCCCTCCCTTGCGGTACGCATAACGCGGTGGAAGCCCAGGAACATCGACGGCCCCAAGGGCCGCCCAGAAGGAGAACAACACTATGGCAACTGGACTGACCAAGACCGCTCTGACGCGGCAACTGGCCGAGAAGCTGGAACTGACCAACAAGCAAGTCGCAGCCTTCCTGGATCTGCTGGCTGAGACCGCGATTAAGGAAACGAAGAAGAACGGCGTCTTCGTCATCCCCGGCATCGGCCGGCTCGTGAAGGCAGAGCGCAAGGCGCGCATCGGCCGCAACCCCCAAACTGGCGCGGCCATCAAGATCAAGGCCAAGACAGTTGTGAAGTTCCGCGTGGCCAAGGCCGCAAAGGACGTCATCGCTCCCGTTAAGAAGTAGTAGCATTCCGGACTGTATTCCCGACTAAGGACAAGAGGGGAAGAGCACCAAGCTCTTCCCCTCTTTCCATTGGCGATGAAGGTTCAAAGAGCGAAGATAATCAATCCGGCAGCCATGCAGTTTCATCCCATCCAGCAGGTCAATCAAAATGACAACTGCAAACTCACTCAATCCGGATATGTCTCCCGTCGTTGGCGCGCCGGTCTTGACGCTTCTTCGTCTTGAGGGCCTTGCGGCCGCAGCTTTGTCCGCGGTGTTCTATGCGCGCACCGGTGCAAGCTGGTGGATGTTTGCGGCGCTGTGGATTGTGCCCGACTTAAGCCTGCTCGGCTACTTGGTTGGCCCGAACATCGGCGCTCGCGTATACAACGCAATTCACAGCTACGTGACGCCAGCAACGCTCGCGGTGTGCGGCATGTTGCTGAAAAGTCCCTTGCTGGTGCCCATCGCGCTCATCTGGATGAATCACATCGGTGTGGACCGCCTGCTGGGCTATGGCCTGAAATACACGGCGGGCTTTGGCTGGACGCACCTGGGCAAGATGGGACGGGGCGGCAAGGAATCTATTCCGACAAGCTAGACTTCACTGCGCTCTGCTTGCCGGACTTCGGCATGAGCGCGCGCACCACCAGCGAAACGCCAAAGCTCACCACCACTCCCTGAATCATCAGCCGGTTGTTATAGCTCCACGAGAGAGCCGCGAAAACAATAAACACGCCGATGGGATTGATCTCCGCAATGACAGCGCGCAGCCAATGCGGCTGCTGGCTGCTGGGTGGCAACGTAGTATGCACCTGTGGAACCAGGCGCGGCACAGCGCTGAGATAATTCCGATAAGGCTCGCCCAGTTGCCCGGTTAGAAATGCCTCTTCCGCCAGAACGATGCGCATCAGAAAAACAGTGAGCAGGACCATGGTAAAGAGCGCGCCGGTGGGCGGCATCAGGAAGCACATCGCCCCCACCATGCCCCACGAACCGAGATAGAGCGGGTTGCGCACGTAACGATACGGGCCGGCTGCCATCACGTCCGCTGCCTTCATCCGCGAGCTGTTGACTGTGCCGGGCCCCAGGTACGCCGTGCCCCAGATGCGGAACACCGCGGCCTTTGCGGCGATCAGCGCGACAACGATAATCACGATGGGCGTGGCAATGGTGAAGGAAACCAAGCCGAGGCGGCTGATCTCAAGCGCCAAAGCTTCGAGCAATGACATGCGGCCCGCGAACCACCCGTGCATCCCGAGAAATTCAATCCAAGGCGACCAGAAGCCAAGGAAGATGACCACCACCATGATCACCATGCGGAAGCGGAACTCAAATCTGGTTGCCTTCATCCACCACTCCCCTTCAGCCGGAGTTTAGCATTCGGGATGAAGCGGTGCATGCTACTCCGTGCGCAGCGCCTGCATGGGATCGACCGATGCGGCGCGGCGTGCGGGAACCCAGCAGGCTGCAAGCGCGATCATCACCAGCAGCGGCGGCACAATCGCGAAGGTGAATGCGTCGTGCGGTTGAATGCCGTAGAGGAAGCTCGAAGCGAGTTTCGAAAGCATCCATGCAGCGGGCCATCCAAGCACCAACGCGATGCCCGTGAGCACCATGCCCTGCCGCAACACCAGCCGCTCCACCGTTCCCGGCTGCGCGCCCAACCATCATGGGAAGTTCAAGCACATCAAAGAAGTTGGCGCTGACGGCCTGGCCCCACACCCGCTCCGGCTCGCCGCTGCCGCCAATCGAAGCGGGAAGAATCTCATCGTAAGCAGCGATACCGGAGAAGGACTTCGTCTGGTCGCGCACATCGTTGAAAATGGGGAGCGGAAAATCATTGCAGCACTCATCGCCATCGTGCATGGTCTTCAACGTGAGCAGCGTCGATGGATCGCCCACCGGCGCGGGCCGCAGCACAAAGCGGCTGACCATGGAGAAGATGGTGGCGTTCGCGCCGATCCCGAGGCCGATGGAGAGAATGGCAATCGCCGTGACCACGCGATGCTTGCCCAGCGTGCGCAGGCCGTAGGTGAAGTCGCGCACGAGCGACTCGAGCCAGGGCAGCGTTCGCCGCTCGCGATGCGCCTGCCGCGTTTGCTCTGCACCGCCGAGGCGAATAAGCGCCTGACGGCGTGCTTCCTTAGGGCTCAAGCCTGCACGGATGCCATCGTCTGTATGTAGCGCTATGTGGCTTTCGAGTTCGGCGGAGAAATCGGCGTCGGTTCTCCGCGACCGGAACAATCCGAAGAAACGCAGGGCAATCGATCGGATGGTACGCATAGGACCTCCTTAGGCCTCTTCAGCCGGGTTGAGAAAGCGAGCGAGAATCGCGGTGGTCTGCTCCCACTCGGCCGCGGCCTTTTTCACCTGGCGATGGCCGGCCTTGGTCAGCTCGTAAAACTTTGCCTTGCGATTGTTTTCAGAGACGCCCCAGTGCGAGCGGATGGCGCCCTCCTGCTCCAGCTTGAGAAGCGCGGGATAGAGCGTGCCGTAGTTCAACTGCAGCAGGTCACCGCTGGTTTGCTCAATGCGCCGCGCCAGCCCGTAGCCGTGCTGCTCGCCCATGGTTTCAAGGGTGCGCAGAATCATCAGCGCCAGAGTTCCCTGCCAGACATCGGTTTTGTCGCCCATTTCCTTCTCCTCTTGGAAAGCAATAGGAGGAGTGTACATGCCCCTCTATGGGAATGCAATACGAAGGAGCTGGGCGCGCGGTTCCGTGGAATTTCGTTCCTCGGACGGAATGCCTCCTTTCATCCCCATCTACTGTGGTAGGCTGGCGCGTAGATTCCTTGTTTTCTTTCGATTGAGAGGCTCATCCATGCTGTCGCGTTTTCTTGCCGCTGTCGCCGCCGTCGTCGTCGCTTTTCCGGCGGCTGCCCAGAATCCTGTTCCCGCAGATCTTGGCGCTTCCGTCCAAAAACAGTTGCCGGGCCTCGAGGAGACCTACAAGCATCTGCACCGCAACCCCGAGCTCTCGCACCACGAGGAGCAAACTTCGATCTTTGTTGCCGGCGAACTGCGCAAGCTGGGATATACGGTGACCGAGCATGTAGGCAAATATGCGGATGGTTCGCAGGCGTGGGGCGTGGTGGCGATCTTGGAAAACGGCGCTGGGCCGCGGCTTCTGTTGCGCACCGAGCTCGATGCGTTGCCGGTGGAAGAGAAGACCGGCCTCGACTACGCGAGCACCGTGAAAACCACCAATGCGCAGGGCCAGACGGTTCCCGTCATGCACGCCTGCGGGCACGACATCCACATGACCGCGCTGCTGGGCGTAGCCCGCGAGCTGGTGGACCGCAAGAGCCAGTGGCACGGGACGGTGATGCTGATTGGCCAGCCCTCGGAAGAGACCATCGACGGCGCGCGCGCCATGCTCGCCGATCACCTGTATGAGCGTTTTGGACGGCCTGATTTTGTTCTCTCGGAGCATGATGATTCCGCGCATGCGGCCGGCAGCATCGCCATTAAAGGCGGCCCGCTGCTGGCCAGCTCCACCAGCATTGACGTGGTCATGCGCGGCGTGGGCGCGCATGGCTCCGCACCGCAGGCTGGCAAGGACCCGATCCTTGAGGCCGCGGAGTTTATCGTGCTGGCGCAGTCGATCGTGAGCCGGCAGATCGATCCACAGGAGCCCGCGGTGATGACCGTGGGCACCATTCACGGCGGCACCAAGCGCAACATCATCTCTGAGGAAGTCACGATGGGCATCACGCTGCGCACGTATTCCGATAAAGTGCGCGATCAAATCATCGCGGACATTCGCCGCACTGCCGAAGGCGTTGCGGTGGGCTACGGCGTGCCCGCGGATCGCATGCCGATTGTGACCGTGAGTCAGACCGAGATTACTCCCGCCACTTATAACGACGCGGCACTGGCCGAGCGCTTGCGTAAGGTTGCCGTGGCCGCGCTGGGAGCGGACCATGTGAATCCCGCGGAACCGGTCATGGGCTCGGAAGATGTGGGCCTGTTCTCGCTGGACGGCAAAATTCCGGCGGTGATGTTCCGCCTTGGCGCGGCGGACCCGGCGAAACTCGCGCAGGCTAAGGCCGCGGGCGTTCCGCTGCCCGGCCCGCATTCGCCGCTGTTTGCGCCTGTGTATGCGCCGACCATCACAACCGGCGTGACCGCCATGACGGCGATGGCGCTGGATCTGCTCCATTGAGCACCTGCGGAGCGGCAGATGCGGGTTCTATTTTGCCGGATCGACAAGCGCCCCGTACACCACTGAGCGGCTTTCGAATTCGAGATTGGGACTCGCCGGGCCGAGCATGCGCTGGATCATGCCGACGAACACAACATCATTTGTCGGATCGTCCCAGAACCACGTCCCCGCTGCGCCATCCCAAAGGAACGTGCCTTTGCCTTCGGGCAGATTGGCTTCCGGCGGATCGAAGACCACCGCGCAGTTGTAACCGTATCCAAAGCCCGGCCTCATCGCCATCAGCCCAATGCCGAACTGACCCGTGAGCAGCTCCGCGGGCACGTGGTTACTGGTCATCAGCTTCACCGTTGCAGGCGCGACGATGCGCTTGCCGTTCAGTTCGCCGCCGTTCAGCATCATCTGCGCAAAGCGAAAATAATCTTCCGCCGTTGAGACCATGCCGCCGCCGCCGGAGGGCATCGTTGGCTCGCTCGCGTAGTCGGTCGAACGCCCGGACGGGCCCGCGCCGGCGAGAGCCAGCTCGCCATTCGGCCCGGTTGTATAAACAGCGGAGAATCGGTCGCGCTTCTCCGCGGGAACGAAGAAGCCCGCGTCCTTCATGTTGAGCGGCTTGAATATCTGGTCGCGCATGAAGTCGGGCAGCGACTTCCCCGACAGCTTTTCGACAATGTACCCTTCGATGTCCATCGACATCGAATACGTCCACCCCTTGCCGGGCTGATAAAGCAGTGGCAGTGTGGCCATCTTCTCCACAAACTCCTGCAGGTTCTTCGATTGGAAGAGGTGCGCGTCGCGATACATCTTGTCCACCGGTGTATTGCCGAAGAAGCCATACGTAAACCCAGCCGTGTGGCTCATCAGCTCGCGCATGGTCGGCGCGTGATCCGGATCGACAAGAATCATTTTGCCGTCCGCATCCATGCCCTTGTAGACCTTCAGGTGCGCGAACTCCGGAATGAATTTGGAGATGGGATCGGAGGGCAGCCACTTGCCCTGCTCGTAGAGAATCATCATCGCCACGCCTGTCACCGGCTTGGTCATGGAGTAGTCGCGGAAGATCGTATCCTTCGTCATCTGCGAGTTGATCGCCATGTCGCGCTGACCGTACGTGCGGTAATCAACCACTTTCCCATGCCGCGCCAGGATCGTGACGATGCCGGCAATCTGCTTCTGGTCCACGGCCTGCCGCATCAGCGCATGAAGCCGCTCCAGTCGCTCCGAGGAAAAGCCAACCGACTCCGGCTTGACGACGGTCATGTCCAAAGCGTGAGAGACGGGAGAGTGAGCGGCAGGCGCCTGCTGCGACCTCACCGAATTCAAACAGAAGACAAGCGCAAGTGCGACGCACAAAACGCGGGCAATAACGATTCGACGATTTGTGTTCATGAGTTTCCTCGCGGCGCGGCGGTTTGCCGGTTGCCGCACCCTTTATACCAAGCCAGCCTCTACACTATCTAGAGATGACCGAGACCCGCGGATGAACGAGACACAGATCAGCACCGACACCATTGCCGCAATCTCCACGCCCCCCGGCCGGGGCGGCATCGGCATCGTGCGCCTGAGCGGGCCGGAGGCTGCGTCGATCAGTGCGCAATTGGTGCGGCTGCGCCAGCCGCTGGAACACGCGCGCGCGCGGCTGGCGGATGTACTCGACGGCACGGAGAACGGCGCGGAAACAGACAACGCTAGTGGCAATATTGCCCGAATCGACGAAGCCCTCGTCACCTGGTTTGCCGCACCCAACTCCTATACCGCCGAGGATGTGGTGGAGATTGCGGCGCATGGTTCGCCGGTGGTGCTGGAGCTGCTGCTGAAGCGGGCGCTGGCCCTGGGCGCACGCCTCGCCGAGCCGGGCGAGTTTACCCAGCGCGCGTTTCTCGCCGGCCGCCTTGACCTGACGCAGGCCGAAGCTGTGCGTGACCTGATTGAAGCGCAGACGCTGACCCAGGTGCGCCAGGCGGCCCGCCAAATGGGCGGAGCGCTGAGCCGGCGCGTGGCTCCGGCAAAGCACGCGCTGGTGGAGCTGATTGCGCTGCTCGAAGCGGGCATCGATTTTGCCGAGGACGATGTGGACGTAACGCCTCAGAGCGAGATTGCGCGACGCATCGGCGAGCTGACGCCGCAGTTGACGGCGCTCGAAGCCTCGTTTGCGCGCGGACGCATCGTTCATGACGGCCTGACGCTGGCAATTGTGGGCCGGCCCAACGCCGGCAAGAGCTCGCTCTTCAACCGCCTGGTCGAGCGCGAGCGCGCCATTGTCACCGCATCGCCGGGAACCACGCGCGACCTGGTCACCGAGCGGATTTCGCTCAACGGCATTCCCCTGGAACTGGTGGACACCGCCGGCCTGCGCGAGGGACTTGAAGAAGCCGAGCAGTTGGGTATTGCCCGCAGCCGCGAGGCGCTGGCAGACGCGGCGCTGGTGCTGGTCGTGCTGGACGCCACCCAGACCTTGAACGACGAAGAGCACCGGTTGCTTGAGGCAGTCGAGGGCCGCCCCGCGTTGGTCGTCGTCAATAAGAGCGATCTGGCGGAGGACGGCGCGGCGCCGCGGGAGTACGCGGGCATTCCGGCACTGCGTACATCGGCGCTTACCGGCGAGGGCATTCCGGCGCTGCGGGAGCGGATTCTGGCGCTTGCAACCGGCGGCGCCGCGGAAGAACCAGGCATGCTGACCAGCCTGCGCCATCACCAGGCCGTTACCACCACGCTGACTGCGCTGGCCGACGCCTCAAACGCCAACGCCGACAACATCCCGCACGAAATGATTCTGCTCGATCTCTATCGCGCCCTCTGGGCTCTCGATTCGCTCACCGGACAGACCACCTCCGACGACATTTTGAATCTAATCTTCTCAACTTTCTGCATCGGAAAATGAGCTGGATGGTTGCACCGGACGACACTTCTACTTCGGCCAGGACTGCACTTCGCGAATGATAGGCAGCATGGTCGCAACTGGCGGCGCCGTTTCCGCTGCGGTGACAGAGGCTGTCTGATCCGTTGGCAGGCGGGGCAGGCGGTTCACGGTCACATGCAGAGGACTCAGGGATTCATTCATGTCGGCGCAGAGCGCTTCTCCTGCGGCCTTGGCCATTGCGTATTCTGTCATGCCCTCGGGCCGTTCGTCTACGAAGACTGTCGACGGGTAAAACAACGATAGCCCAGGCTGGCGTGAACGAAGCGCCTGTGCAAGCTGCCAGAATCCCTCAACGTAGAAGGCGATAAACTCCTGCAACCGTGCTGCCGAGAAGATCTCCGCCTGCGGCCGGAAGATGGGCGGCGTTGAGAAATAGTAGGCATGCGTCGGCGCTTCCGCCAGGTGAGCGAGTTGTCCTTGGGCCGACTTCCTGACATCGTAAGCCAGCGTTTCGCAGGCTCCGCCGGCCGAGCGGATTTGCTCGGCCACTTTTTCCGCATCGTCCTTCCCGGACTGCCACGTAATGAGAACATGTGCCCCGCCGCTGGCAATCAGCTTGGCCGTCAACTCCCCCAACCCGCGCGATCCGCCAACAATCAGGGCCACGCTTCCTGCAAATTCCTGAGGCCCCACCAGCCCCGCAATCGACTCCATCGTTGCCTGCCGGACAGGCGGCATGCGGCTTGAGCTGTAGATGGTTCCCGTTATTCCGCCGCCCGCGATCTCCTGATCAACTGAGCGAAAACGTGGGTCCGCCTCCGTCACGCGAAAAGCGAGGGAATCCTGTAAAGCGGATTCGGCGCATGCGCTCGCGGACAGCTCGCTATAGACAGAGTGCAGGCCCGGGCAAACCATGCCCACCAGGTGCGTGCTGGCCGCAATGGCCGCAATACGCCGAGCTCCAATCCACTTTGTCGCAGCTGGATAAAGCACCGCCGCATCCTCTGGAGTCATTCGAAAGGAGAGTCTTCCTGAACGGTCCGGCATTTGGTCGAAACTCAGATCCAGTGCCGTTGTCGAAAACGGCGCCAGTTCCAGAGAAGAAGTGGACCAATCAGGGTAATGTTCGGCTGCATCGCCAAATGTTACCGTCACTTTCGAACGTGCGGCCCCGCCTGAAGAGATGGTCAGTTGTGCACCTTTTGGCCCTTGCTTCGTAAGCACAACTTCCGCGCACTCTCCTACATAAACAAATTTGTTGAAGTGAACACGAAAGCCGCGCAACGCAGGCAACTCGGGAGTCGCTGCCGCAAAGGAATCGAGTGCCCAAAGGAACAGGTTGATTCCGTGGACGACCGGCGCACCGGCCTGCGTGCGCCGCGCCTGAAGAGCGTCCATGTGCATGGGATTGTAATCGCCGGATACAGATGCGAATCGCTTCTGATCGGTTTCAGTGAATACTCGCTCTGCCAAGCTCATCGGTTGTCTCCTTACGAGTGATCGATGCTCATCGTGAACACGCCTAAAACGCCTTGTACACAATGCCCGGTGCAGGCTGGTTGAGCAACACCGTCGCAACCACGGCAGCCAGGCCAAGCGCAGACGCATAGACGACCCGCGCATAGCGACTTGTGAGCACCGGCCCTTCCGAGGTCTTGATTGAAAGAAGCGCGGCGCGCAACAACTCCCATAGCGCCAGCACCACCGTCGAACTCATCCAGATCGCCATCCACACGCCAAGCCAGGCGGCGGCGCCCAATGCGGAATAGACTCGATCGATCTGAGCCCAGTTGGACCACAAACAGAAGAGCGAAATGGCAAACCAGCTGAACGTGAGTCCTCGGCCAAAAGCAATATAGACAAGGTTCTTCGCCAGCGCCTTATAACCCTTGCGCCCCAACCCACGCGCCAAGGCGATCTGCCAGAGCTTGTTGATTGAAATGCCTCCACCCAGCAGCAGGCCATAAACCACAAACTCCGATGTGCGTCCGTGCCAGATGCCGATGAGAAAAAACGTGACAAAGAAGCACACCACGCCGAGCAATGGCTCCAGGGCTTGCGATGTGATGCGCCGCATCAGCGCCACCAGCAAAGGGTTGTAGACATACGTCTTCAGCCATGTGGAGAGCGTGATATGCCAACGGTTCCAGAAATCGATGAATGAGGAAGCTGAGAACGGACGATCGAAGTTCTCCGGCAGGCGCACGCGCATGAGGCGCGCGACGGCAATCACAATGTCAATGTAGCCGGAGAAATTTGAGTAAAGGAAGAGCGGATAGACGACCGCCAGCCGGAAAGCGGCATAGATCTTAGTTGCAAATGGCAGCGGCTGCGACATCTGCGCCAGCGCATCTTCCTGCACTGCATTCAGCAGCATCGCCAGCACATTGACCTTGAAGAAGCCGCGAATGATGCGCTCCAGTTGCAGTCCAATCACACGGGGCCCAAGCGCGATCGGCTCGCCGGCAAACTGGTCGCGGGCAAACTCATCGTAGCGTTGAATCGGCCCGGAAATGAGGGTCGTGAAGTTGAGTGTGTAAATCAGGTAGTCAATGAATCCTATGTGCTGCTTGCTGTCCCGGTCTCCGGATTCAATGAGCAGATGGAGGACGCGGAAGAGGATGTAGGAAAGTCCCAGCGTGAAATAAGGCGAATGAATGAAGATTCCCTGCGGCAGAAATGTATATTTCTTCAACCATATGTAGACAAGCAAAACGGCAAGAATGCTCCAGACCGAAGACCTCGACCAGCCGCGCTCAAGCAGCACAAGCCCGCCGTAACCCAACAGCAGGAACGCGGCCAGGGGGAGAAAAACAATCGGGCTTTGTGCCAGCAGTCCAAGAAAGACCAGGCTGGCGAGCAGGAGCACGATCGAGCGCCACACCCGCGAACGGCTGAGGTTGGAGATCAGCGCGGCGGCAAGACCAAATGCTACGAATTGGAATGAAGCGGTATCCATGTCTATTTCTCAACTCCGGAAACCAACTGCGGCTTTTTCTCAGTCGTGAGGGAAGTTACCGCTCCGCCTGTCAGCGCCTTGGCCAGCAGCCCGGCGATGATCTCGTGACCGCGCGCGTCCGGGTGGCCATCCACAGCATGATAGTAACGCTCGGGATTCGGTATGTTACGGAATCCCGGCAATATGTCGATGTACACTCCACCGTGACTCGTCACTATCGTTCGCAATTCGTTGCCCAATTGGTAAGGGTCGTATCCTGAGGGGCACTCGCCCATCGAAATCATGGCCGCCTGAGCGCGATTCGGCACGAGAACAACGGCGAACGGCACGTGCGCAGCCGCGGCTTGCTCTTCCATCTGAGCCGCGTAGACCTCGAAATCTTTCAAATGCTCCGCCCAATCCGCGTTTGCTTCAACCGAAAGGAACCCGCCTCAGACGCGTTCATAAGATAAGACTTCAGATACAGACTCTGACTCCGATAGAGGAAGTGCTGCAGCATAGCTTTGATCAGAAGGATTTCGGCGCTCACTGACGGCGGAATTTCGTCTTTTGTGAAATATCCCCTGAGTCGATGAACCGCTGCCGGGACGCTCATGGAGGCCGTTCGTTGAGGGCCGGCCTGGTCTGATTGCCGCTTCGAAAGCGGTAAAACGACTGTCGAATTCTGGATGTCCCATGGAGTCAGCGTCCACAAAATCATGTCCGGGGCCTGGTTGCGGAGTACGGCATTGAAACGAAGAGACGTACTGTGCGGAACTCCCCACAGCATGCCGTTGTTGTAGAGTTCAACATTTCGTCCGGTCAGTTGCGAGAGCTCCACAGGTAGACGGCTCGCGAAGGCATCCTGGTTGTTCACCTGGTCTCCCAGCGTATAAGACGAACCTATCGCTGCAATCCTGAATGTGCCCGGAACTTTGGGTGCGCATTCAAAGTCCGCGCGCATGCCGCACTTGTTGAATTTGTATTCAATGAGTTCAGATTCGGCGGCCTTGACCCAACACACGCTGTTGGG
>Ga0302189_10002840_pt1 | contig 13666 bp, 10 predicted proteins | sample II_Bog_E2_2_FD_194551 | JGI IMG/M metagenome (GOLD analysis project Ga0302189, IMG submission 194551) | Peat permafrost microbial communities from Stordalen Mire near Abisko, Sweden - II_Bog_E2_2 | ecosystem: Environmental > Terrestrial > Soil > Wetlands > Peat | place: Sweden: Abisko...
AGTGGATTCAGCGCGCATCCATATAAACTGAAGAGTTGATCGCGGCGTTCGTTGACTCACGCGCAGCGCCCGGAATGGAGCTTCCCCTTGGTTGAGACAAAAGCAGAGACGATTTTTGACGTGGCAATCGTTGGCGGCGGCCCGGCCGGCTACACGGCGGCCATTCGCGCGGCCGAGTACGGGCTCAAGGTCGCGTTGATTGAGAAGACCGACAAACTGGGCGGCACCTGCCTGCACGTGGGCTGCATCCCCACCAAGGCGCTCCTGTTCAACGCCGAAATTTGGGACCACCTGAAGCACGCCGCCGACTTCGGCATTGGCGGCATCGGCGCGCCGACTCTCGATTGGGCCGCGGTGCTCAAGCGCAAGGACGCCATCATCGCCAAGCACACCAAGGGCCTGGACTTCCTGATGAAGAAGCACAAGATCGCCCGCATGGAGGGCTATGGCCGCCTGACCGGCCCGGCCCAGGGTGGCGTGCATACCGTCGACGTAGCCAACGCTGCCGGTGAGATCAGCCAGGTCAAGGCAAAGAACGTGATCCTGGCCACGGGCTCGGAGGCCAAGATGCTGCCCGGCCTGGAGGCGGACAGCCGCATCCTCACGAATATCGAAATCCTGGCCATGGAACAGGTGCCCAGGTCGCTGATCGTCATCGGCGCGGGGGCGGTGGGCATGGAGTTCAGCTCGCTGTTCCGCACCTTCGGCGCCGACGTCACGATCATCGAGTTCCTGCCCCGCGTGGTTCCGGTCGAGGACGAAGAAGTCTCGAAGGAGCTGACACGCCTGTTCAAGAAGCGCGGCATCGACGTGAACACCGGCGCCAAAGTCGAGAGAGTCGAAAAGACCGAAGACGGCGTCAAGGTCACCTACACCGACGCCAACGGCAAGCAGCAAGTGAAGGAAGCCGAAAAGGTGCTGGTGGCTGTGGGCCGGGCCGGGCGCACCGCCAACATCGGCGTGGAGAAGACCAAAATCGAGCTGGACCGCGGGCTGATCAAGGTCAACGAGGCCCAGGAGACGGCCGAGCCGGGCGTTTTTGCCGTCGGCGACATCGTAGCCGGTCTGCCGCAACTGGCCCATGTGGGCGCCATGGCCGGCATGGTGGCTGCGGCCAAAATCGCCGGCCGCAATTTCCGTCCCATCCGCCGCGACCGCATCCCCGGCTGCACCTATACCGAGCCGCAGATCGGGTCCGTCGGGTTGACCGAAGCCCAGGCCAGGGAAAAGGGCTACGACGTGAAGGTGGGCAAGTTCCCCTTTGCGGGCAACTCCAAGGCCACCATTCTGGGCAACCACGACGGCTTTGTGAAGATCGTCTCCGACGCCAAGTACGGCGAGATTCTGGGCGTACACACCCTGGGTCCGCAAGCTACGGAACTGGTTGCCGAGGCGGTCGCGGTGCTGGAGCTGGAAGGCACCGTCGAGGAGATGATGTTCACCATTCATGCCCATCCCACGCTGGCCGAATCACTGCTGGATGCTTATGGGGCCGTGGAGGGAATGGCGATCAACGCGTAAGGAGCGTCTACACCCGATCCAGCTCGGCAAACAGGTCTGCAAGCACGATGCGGATGGGCGTTTCGGGAATCGCCAGTTCGCCGGAGCGGGCCAGTTCCAGACCGTCTGCTGTTCCTCGATAACCAACGCGGGCAGTGGGATCGACGATCCAGACGTGCTCGATGCCGAAGGCGAGGTACTCTGCCGCTTTGGCGGCTGTGCGGCGCAACGTATCTTCCGGCGATTGAATTTCAATGACCAGAAGCGGAGGATGAGTGAGGATTCGCTCTCTGGGCGTGCCCGTGCGCAAGATGGTGAGGTCGGGCACACGGAAATGGTCCGGCTGGGTTTGCACGCGCTGCTCGGAAACGGCAACTACTCCCCATTCGGCGCGATGGGTGACAAAGATGCTCCCCAGAAATAATTGCAGGAAAGAATGCTCGAACTCGCCCAAGTCGCGCTCCTCGATAACCCCATCCACGTACTCGCAGTCGTGCTCGAAGACCGTCGACAGGTACTGCTCAACGGAGACGGGTTGATCGAAAGCGGGCTGCGTTGCCATGAAGACAGTATCCTCCGCATCGCTGGCTTTCGCTACAGCTTTTTCTTCCAGTCACACCGGAAACCGCACAAAAGAGGAGGCTTTTCCTTGAAGGAAAAGCCTCCTTTTGCAGCTCTGCGTGGCTGAAATTCAAAGCTCCATCGACTGCCCTGCCACCAGCGCCTTGGCCTTGGCGATGAAGTCGGCCAGGGGCATGGAGCCCTGGTCGCCCGCACCGCGGGTGCGGACGCTGACCGCGTCTGCTTCCTGTTCCTTGTCGCCGAAGACCAGAATGTAAGGCGTCTTCTGGTTGGCAAAGTCGCGGATCTTGCCGTTCATCTTCTCGTTCCGGTCGTCCACTTCCACCCGCAGCCCCGCAGCTTTCAGTTCGGCCTCGACCTTGCGGGCATACTCGTGGTGCCGCTCGCTGATGGGCACCAGGCCCGCCTGCACCGGCGCCAGCCACAGCGGGAAAGCTCCGGCATAGTGCTCGATCAGCACGCCGAAGAAGCGCTCCACCGAGCCGAAGAGCGCGCGGTGCACCATGACCGGCTGATGCTTCTCGCCGTCCTCGCCCACGTACTCCATCTCGAAGCGCGCCGGCAGGTTGAAGTCGAACTGCACGGTGGAGAGCTGCCACAGGCGGCCCAGCACATCGACGAGTTTGATGTCGATCTTGGGTCCATAGAAGGCTGCCTCGCCGGGAATGATCTTGTAGGCGATGCCCTTGCGATCGAGGACCGTCTTCAAGGACTCTTCGGCGACCTTCCAGTTTTCGTCTGAGCCGGCATAGTGTGCGCGGTCGTTGGGGTCCCAGGTGGATAATTCGACCTTGAAGTCGTGAAAGCCAAACGTGGTCAGCACGGCCTTGGCAAAGTCGATGCAGGCTTCGACTTCGTCCTCGATCTGGCTGGGCATGCAGAAGATGTGCGCATCGTCCTGGGTAAAGCCGCGCACGCGCAGCAGACCATGCATGGTGCCGGAGCGCTCGTAGCGATAGACGTTGCCCAACTCGGCCAGGCGCACCGGCAGGTCGCGGTAACTCTTGGGCGAGTTCTTGTAGATGAGGATGTGGAACGGACAGTTCATGGGCTTCATGCGATAGTTGCCGTCGTCCAGTTCCATGGGCGTAAACATATTCGCTGCGTAGAAGCCCTCATGGCCCGAGGTCTGCCACAGATTCACTTTGGCCACGTGCGGCGTATAGACCATCGAGTAGCCGCGGCGCAGACACTCCTCGCGCATCCAGTCTTCCATGATCTTGCGGATCATGGCGCCCTTGGGGTGCCAGAAGATCAGTCCGGGGCCAGCCAGTTCCTGAATGCTGAACAGGTCCAACTGCTTGCCCAGCAGGCGATGGTCGCGCTTGGCCAATTCTTCCAGGCGGGCAAAGTGCGCGTCCAGATCCTTCTTGCTGAAGAAGGCGGTGCCATGGATGCGCTGCAACTGCGGATTCTTTTCGTCGCCCAGCCAGTAGGCGCCGGCCAGGGTGGTCAGCTTCACCGCCTTCACACGGCCGGTCGAGGGCACATGCGGCCCGCGGCAAAAGTCCATGAACTTGCCATTGCGATAGAAGCTCACTTCGTCGCCGGGCGCGGTGAACTTGGTCACGAAGTGGGTCTTCATGAAGTCGCCGTCGCGCTCGAATTCAGCCAGCGCCTGCTCGCGAGGCTCAAAGTCGCGCACAAACTTCTCGTCGCGCGCGATCACCTCTGTCATTCTGGCCTCGATCAGCGCCAGGTCCTCGGGCGTGAAGGGCTTCTCGCGATAGAAGTCGTAAAAGAATCCCTGGTCGGTGGCCGGGCCGTGGCCCAGCTTCGTCTCAGGGAACAGCTCCAGCACCGCCGTGGCCAGCACGTGCGCGGCCGAGTGGCGCACCACCTTCAGGGCCTCGGGGTCCTTTTCGGTAACCAGCTCCAGGCGCGTATCCGCGGTGAGCGGCGTGGCCAGATCCACCAGCCGGGGCGCTGATGCGTCCTCGGTTGCATACATGGCTGCTTCCGCCGCCGGCTCGCCGCCGGATTCGGAGTCTTTTGCGGCAGTGGCAGCGACAGGCGTCAGCCGCGCCACTACGCAAGCGGCGGCCAGCCGCGGCGAGATGGAGTTGGCGATCTCAAGAGGCGTTGTGCCGGAAGGAACTTCGCGAATCGCTCCGTCGGGCAGGTGTACGGCAATCGTCTGTATGGTCATGATGGGTAGGAGTCCAGTGGGGCCGCGGTGGGTGAAAACACGGCCAACACCTTGAGGATAGAAGCATAAAGGGCGTCAAGTCGAGCGCCAACAGCCTTCCGCACCTGAATTCTCCCCGCCAAAGCGGCTGCTGCTCCCCAGGAAGGGCATGGATTAATGCCTCGAAAGACCGGCTCAACTTGCCGATAAGGGGAATGTTCACGCGCTCGGCCGGCGGGCTATTGTCATGTGCGTGGCTGGGGGAAGGCCCGCAAGGGATCGCACATAGCCAGGCAGCAAGATGGGCCGGGCTTCAACGGAGGGTAGCCTCCATCAGAAAGACGCCCGGAGATCGATACCGGGAAACCAACTGCTGTTCCTGGAGTTCCCGTCGTAGTTCAACCGCACGACCGGGAGCCTTCAGCAAATCGCTCCGCTCCGGATGCCAGACGCGACTACACCCTCTGAGGTCATCGCGGCCGGCATCTTTTTCTTTGCGGCGCTTTTTGCGCGCGCGGAATCCTTTTATTAAAGAGAGGAGTACGGGATGCGCTGGATTTCCCTGCTGTTCTGGGTTGGACTCTGCTTTGCGGTGGCGGGCGTCAGCGGCCGGTGGACGGCCAGCGAGGTTCCCGGATGGTACCGCACGCTGGTCAGGCCTGCAATCGCGCCCCCGAGTTGGGTGTTTGCGCCGGTCTGGACGCTGCTTTATGCCCTCATGGCCATTGCCGCTTGGCAGATTTGGCAGTCTGCTGCCTCGCCTTTGCGCACCTGGGCGCTGGCCCTGTTTCTGGTGCAGCTGGGGCTGAACTTTGCCTGGTCCCTGATCTTCTTCCGCCACCATGCCATCGGCGCCGCGTTGGTTGAGATTGTGCTGCTGTGGGCGGCCATCGCAGCCACAACCCTGCTGTTTGGCCGGTTGTCACCGGTTTCCGCGTGGCTGATGGCGCCCTACCTGGCCTGGGTGAGTTTTGCTGCGATTTTGAACGCCGCCTTTTGGCGGCTGAACTGAGGTCCGGCGGCCTGCGCCAGTCCATCTCCAGGCGGATGCCTTTGTTGTCACTCTGTATACAGGAGACCCGATTCTTCAATTGACTCGTTGCCTCTGCCACAAGAGTGGGATCAGCCTATACCTCCAAGGACCGGGGTGTGTCCCGGTAAAGGGAATATTCAGCGGCCGCAAGGGCAGATTAAGGTTCCTGTTGTGGATGGCGCACTCGGGCCGCAAGAGGCAAATCGATGCAGGTACTTTGCAAAAGCAGCAATGAGAGCGCGGAAGCCCATTGCAGCGTGTGTGGTCAGGGATTTGTGTTGTATTGGGAGCGCCAGTCGCGGACGGAGCGGGCTGAGGCACGGCGCGAAATCGAGAAAACGTTGCGCAAGCACCACGTCAACCAGGCGGGTCCCCAGGCCCACCCGCAGCATGGCTTCCTGGTGCCGGAGTGGGATGGCCCCTCCGCCCATTCCGGCGCATCCATTCTGGGCAATGCGCCCAGTTGGGCGCTGTAACTTCCTCGGAAGCCGGCATTCCCCCCGCGCAAGGTGTGGCTGAACGCACCAAGGGCTGGGATTGCTCCCAGCCCTTGGTGTTTGTTTCTGCTAGATTCTGCCGGAATCCGGCCTACAGGATTAGAGCGGCTGCACGTCTGCAGCCTGCCAACCCTTGGGCCCCTTCACCACGTTGAACTGCACTGCCTGACCTTCCTGCAAACTCTTGAAACCACTGGAATTGATCGCAGAGTAATGCACAAAGACATCTTCGCCATTCTGACGCGAGATGAAGCCGAAGCCCTTCGCGTCATTAAACCACTTCACAGTACCTTGTTCCATGTTGTTCGTATTTCCTGGATTGAATTGCGCTGGATGAATCGGAGCGACCACTGGCAGAATCTTGCTTGGTTGGGCGAGTTGCTGCTCACGCCCGGTTCGGCTCTAACGCTGGCGATAGTGTAACACTGCCCTGAAAACAGGATGCGGAAATTCTGGCGCCGGCGCCCCTTCGCTGTTTCCCGTTTCTGGAACAGCCTGACCAAAATGGGCTGAGTTTGCTCACGCCAGGCTGTGATATTGTGAAGGGTCGCCATGCCCCAGGATCCCGTACCCGGCCTGCTTTCCCGCGCTACCGAGCTGCTCGCGGAGCACTTTGACTCTCTGCCCCCGATCGAGACTGCTGTCGATACGGCGGCCATGGCTCGCGTGTTGGAAGCGACGGCGCACCGGCTGGGCGATAACTATCCCTATTTCCATCCTCTCTATGCCGGGCAGATGCTCAAGCCGCCGCATCCCTTGGCGCGGGCCGCCTATGCGCTGGCCATGACCATCAACCCCAACAACCACGCGCGCGATGGCGGCCGGGCCAGTTCGGAGATGGAGATTGAGGCGGTCCGCAGCATCGCCGCCATGTTTGGCTGGACGGAGTATCTGGGCCATCTGACCTCCAGTGGCACGCTGGCCAATCTCGAGGCGCTGTGGGTGGCCGGGCAGTTGGCGCCGGGGCGGCGGATCGTGGGCTCGGAGCAGGCGCACTACACCCACCAGCGCATCTCCGGCGTGCTCAAGCTCGACTATGCGAGCATCCCCGCCGATCACCGCGGGCGCATGAGCCTGGAGGCGCTGGAAGCCGAGCTGCGCAAGGGCGATGTGGGCACGGTGGTGGTTACGCTGGGCACCACGGGCATCGGCGCCGTAGACCCGCTGGACGGGGTGCTGGCGCTGAAGCAAAGATACGGCTTCAGGGTGCATGTGGACGGGGCCTACGGCGGCTATTTCCGCCTGATCCCGGAGACGCTGGACGAGCCGGCGCGGCGGGCTTATGCAGCTATCGACCAGGCCGACTCGATCGTGGTCGATCCGCACAAGCACGGTTTGCAGCCCTACGGTTGCGGCTGCGTGCTCTTCCGCGATCCGGCGGTGGGCCGATTCTACAAGCACGATTCGCCCTACACCTACTTCACTTCAAAGCAGTTGCACCTCGGCGAGATCAGCCTGGAGTGCTCCCGGGCGGGAGCCTCGGCGGTGGCCTTGTGGGCCACGCAGCAGCTATTGCCGCTGACGCCGGGGGGGGAGTTTGCGCGCGGCCTGGCTCGCGGACGCGCGGCGGCCCTGGAGTTGGATCGTCGCCTGCGTGGAGATGCCCGCTTTCAGCCGCTGGCGGAGGGTGCTCCGGAGCTGGATATTGTAGTGTGGAAGGTGAACGCGGAGTCCCACGAGCAGGCTTCGCAATTGGCGCAAAAAGTTTTTGTGGCCTGTGCCACAGGAAATTTGCATCTAGCTCTTGTACAATTGCCCAATTCCTGGTTTCAGCCGGAGGATTGTGCTGCAAGAGGAATGCAAGCCGAGCCGCTTACCTGCCTCCGCTCAGTGTTGATGAAGCCCGAACACGAAGCGTGGCTGAGCAGGATATGGGAGAGACTGATCGCAGGATATGCAGACGCAGTGAGGGAGTAGATTCGATGGCAGCAGGGAATTCGTTTTCGAGCAAAGAAGAAAACGTTCTCATTCGGGCTGGGAATTGTTCCCCGGCCATTCTGCCTTTCCTCGGCGTCAAGTTCCCTTCTCTGCACGTCAACGGTAATGAACCGATGCAGGCTCTGCGGGCGTCCCATGGCCCGCGCGCCCGCACCATGACCTTCGATTCTGGTGACGCCTGTGGCTGGGACAAGTGCATGCCCGCCGTTGCCGCAGCACCGCTGGACTCCCTGGCCCGGAGCAGATCTGGTCCCGCGCGTGGGAGCTTGGCGAGTCCATCTTCGGGCCTATGTTTGTTGAGATTGAATCCATTTAGAGGTTGAGACTGAAATGCATGATGCCGCTGTTCTACGCTCGCTGCACGTTACCCGCTTCCATGCGGAGCCGGCGATCTTTGTTGCGCCGGGCCGCGTTAACCTGATCGGCGAACACACCGACTACGCCGAGGGCTTTGTCATGCCGGTGGCCATCAATTTTGCCACTCTGGCCGGCATCTCGCCGCGCACCGACGGCAAGATCGTCATCTACTCTGAGAACTACCACGAGGAGCGGACCTTTGAGGCAGCGGCGCTGCCCGCCAAGGCCAACGGCCACTGGAGCGATTACCCCATCGGGGTGGTGGCCGTCCTCACTGGAGAAGGCCACAAGATTCCCGGCTTCAGCATGAGCCTGTGGGGCGATGTTCCCCTCGGTTCAGGACTCTCCAGCTCTGCCGCCCTCGAGGTTGCCACCATGCTGGCCGTCACTTCGCTCATCGGCGTTGTCTATCCAGGGCCGGTGCTGGCGCGCCTCTGCCAGCGGGTCGAGAACGAGTTTGTAGGCGCCAATTGCGGCATCATGGACCAGTTCATCTCCGCCAACGGCAAAGAGAACCACGCCCTGCTGCTGGATTGCCGCGACCTGAGCTTCAAGCTGGCGCCGATTCCGGCCCACATCGCACTGGTGATTGCCAACACCATGGTCAAGCACTCGATTGCCGGGGGCGACTATCCCACCCGCCGTCGCGAGTCCGAGGCCGCTTGCGCGATCATTGCCAGCCACCGCCCTGGGGTACCCTTCCTGCGGGATGCCACGCTGGAGGACCTGGAAAAATGGGGCAGCGAGATGGAGCCCAAGTCGCTGCTGCGCGCCCGCCACGTGATCAGCGAGAACCTGCGAACCGTGGCCGCCGAAAAGGCCCTGGAAAGGGGCGACCTGAAGGAACTGGGCCGGCTGATGGCCGAAGCGCACACCAGCTATAGCAAGGACTTCGAGGGCAGTTGCGTAGAGGCCGACCTGATGGTGGACCTGGCGCAGGATATTCCTGGGCTGATCGGCGCCCGGCTCACCGGCGGCGGCTTCGGCGGCTGCACCATCAACCTGGTGGAGCAGAGCCAGGCCCCAGCCTTTGCCGCGGAGCTTGGCCGCCGCTACGAAGCCAAAACCGGCATCAAGCCTGAGATTCACATCTGCCACGCCTCGGGAGGCGCGCACCGGCTGGAATAGGCCGCTCCTCGACTGCGCAGACCGGCATGCTGAAGGCCGGGGCGGATTCGTCTCGACAGAATCCGCCCCGGCCTTTTTTGATATGGTCAACAATCCGATGCAAACGCCTCCACGCGCCGCTCTGGGATGAAATCGGCGGGCGAACGAGCTGATAATCCAATGCCAGCCGAAGCATTCCTTGGTAAAATCATAAGGAGTTTACCCTGATGAGAACCGGGGAGGTCCCTGCCTTGCGGCTGGATTCCCCGGTTTTCACATTCCCAGACCGCTGCTTCCAGGACCCGAAGCGCGGCGGAGACACTAAGAACTATGCAATCGACATCCCTGAAACCGTTTTCGTACGAGACTTTCCCCACTGCCGGCATGGTCGCCTACTTTTCCATGGAGATCGCGATCAATCCCGGAATGCCCACCTACTCCGGTGGCCTGGGCGTGCTGGCCGGAGACACGTTGCGCTCCAACGCCGACCTGGGCGTTCCCCTAGTGGCCTTCACCCTGTTGCACCGCAAGGGCTACTTCCAGCAGCACCTGGATAGCACCGGCATGCAGCGCGAAGACGTGCAGCAGTGGAACCCCTCTGATTTCTGCGTCGAGGAACCGGCGCGCGTCACGGTTTCAATCGAAAACCGCACGGTGACGGTGCGTGCCTGGCGCTATGACATGGTGGGCCGGTACGGGCATGTGGTGCCGATCTACCTGCTGGACACCGACCTGGATGGAAACTCGGGATGGGATCGCGGCTTGACCGATCACCTCTACGGCGGCGACACCAACTACCGGCTGCAGCAGGAGATTGTGCTGGGCATGGGCGGCGCGCGCATGGCCAACGCTCTGGGCCACCGGGTGAACGTGTACCACATGAACGAGGGCCACGCGGCGCTGCTGACGCTGGCTCTGCTGGAGAGCCAGTTGGGCGGCGGACCGCTTGGCGCGGTCACGGCTTCCGACATCGAGCAGGTACGCCAGAAGTGCGTCTTCACCACCCACACCCCGGTTCCGGCCGGCCATGACCGCTTCTCGACTGAGCAGACCATTCGCATCCTGGGCGGCGACCGGACGGCGCGTCTGGAAGGGCTGGGCTGCTTCCGCGACGGCATGTTGAACATGACGCTGCTGGCGCTCCGCTTCTCGCGCTATGCCAACGGCGTGGCCATGCAGCATGGGAAGGTGTCCCGAGAGATGTTCCCAGAGTGTGAAATCGACTCCATCACCAACGGTGTTCATGCGCCCACCTGGGTTTCCGAGCCGGTCCAGAAGATGCTGGACGAGCAAATTCCCTCGTGGCGGCGCGACAATCTCTATCTGCGCAATGCGATCGATCTGCCGGAGCAGCAGATTCTCGCGGCCCATGCACAGGCCAAAGAGGAGTTGCTGGCCGAGGTCGCCTCGCGCACCGGCCTGGTGCTCAATCCCAAGGTGCTGACGCTGGGCTTTGCCCGCCGTGTGGCCACCTACAAGCGTGCAGCGCTGCTGTTCACTGACCCCGAACGGCTGGTGGAGATTGCCACCGCCGCGGGCGGCTTGCAGATCATCTACGCAGGCAAGGCGCATCCCCAGGATGAGCCGGGCAAGGCGCTCATCCAACAAGTCGTGGAAGATGCCGCCAGGTTCTCCAACGACGTGCTGCGCATCGTTTATCTCGAAAACTACGGCTGGGATCTGGGCGCGCTGCTCACCGCCGGCGTGGACGTGTGGGTGAATACGCCCAAGCGGCCTTATGAGGCCTCTGGCACGAGCGGTATGAAGGCCGCCTTGAACGGCGTACCCAGCCTGTCGATTCTCGACGGGTGGTGGATCGAGGGCTGCATCGAGGGATTCACCGGCTGGGCCATCGAAGACGGCGCCGACGACGCAGCGGAAGCCTCTTCGCTCTACAAGAAGCTGGAGACCGCCGTGGTTCCGCTCTATCTGCAGGCGCCCGAACAGTGGGCCCGGCTGATGCGCAATACGCTGGCCTTCAACGGCTCCTACTTCAACACCAACCGCATGGTGAAGCAGTACACCCGCAATGCCTACTATCCGGTGAAGCTGATCGAGCAGACCAAGGAAGTTGCAGAAGCGTCCTTCGCGGACTGATCCAGCCGATCAGCCAGCTGGCAAGTCAGCCTGATGCCCCAAGGTTTCCGCGTTTCAGCGGAAGCAGTGGGGCATTTTTGTGGATATTGGAATGACTGGGTCCCCACCTGGGCGCCCTCTGGGCACCGCGTCTCTGTTTTTTGCGCCTAGGTCTCTGACCGCTTGAAGTTGTACCAACTTGGGTGCCCCAGGTCCGGGGTCCCCACGGAAAGGCCTTCGTCCTTGGGGTGGAGATCTCGCTTCTGAGACCTGGGAAAGCATGAACTCAAGGTACGAAATCATCCGGTCAGAGACCTAGGGTGGGAAAGCCCAACAGCAATCGCGGGAATTGCACCCTTACCCCATCGGCTGGCGCAGGATGGTCTTGAGCTTTTCCGGGGCGCTGCGCCGCGGATCGTTGAGGTAAATCTCGTGATGCTTGCCGCGCGGTTGCTTCCCGGCCGTGTGGATAAAGTCGTGGAGCCGCTGGATCGTTGGACCCTCGGCTGAAAATGGGCCCACATACAGAATCTGCGCCGACGAACCCTCCGTCAGCGTCTCCAGGCGAACCCGGTCCAGCGCCGCGGGGTTCTTCTTCTTGCGCACCTCGTCGAAGGCTGCATCCACCTCTGCCCGTGCGATGAAGTCCGGTTGCAGAATCATCGCCGTCCACTGCCAGGTGGACTTGTCCGCCAAATGAAAGACGCGCGGATCGTCGGCCCACCACAAGCCCTCCAGCGGCATGACGCCGTAGTCGAGGCCGCGCGGACTCTTCTTGAGCGTGAACTTGAGCGTGTAAGAGAGCGAGTAGAGGGCCTCGACGGCTTCCTGAAAGGCCTGAGAGGTGTTGGGATCTCCCTGGCCGTCCACCATGAGATAAGTAAGCGGGGGAACCTCCACCGCAACCACGGCGCCCGCCGGCGGCTGGTAAAGATGCTTCCACTGCTTCTTCCAATCGAGCTTTTCCATGGCCCTCCTCCAAGTGGCGAATTGCCGCAGGCAGTATAGCTGGAAACACTGGCCAATACACCCGGAATTCGGGGAGGGCGCAGCTTTGAGTTTTCCCACCCTTTCGCCAGAACAAAGGCGAAAGGAGGGGGCACGGAGTTTTTTGTTGGGGACGTGGTGTACTTGGCTAGAAGCTGGAGGCGGCTGTCAGTCTCCGGCCACTTCTTCCAGCTCTGCGCCTACCCTGTGCAGCTTCATCACGTGCCATTGCAGGCGATCGAAGAAGAGGTAGACCACCGGAGTCGTGAAGAGGGTGAGCATCTGGGAGACGATGAGGCCGCCGACGATGGCGATGCCCAGCGGCTTGCGCAACTCCGAGCCCACGCCCATGCCGATGGCCAGCGGCATGCCGCCGAACAAGGCGGCCATGGTGGTCATCATGATGGGCCGGAAGCGCAGCAGGCAGGCCTGATAGATGGCCTCAATGGGCGGCAGACCCTGGTCGCGCTCCGCCTGCAGGGCAAAGTCGATCATCATGATGGCGTTCTTTTTGACGATGCCGATGAGCAGAATGATCCCGATGAGGGCAATGATGCTCAGCTCGGTCCCGGTGAGCATCAGGGCCAGGATGGCGCCGACGCCGGCCGGCGGCAGCGTGGAGAGAATGGTCAGCGGATGGATCAGGCTCTCATAGAGAATGCCCAAGACGATATAGACGGCCACAAGTGCGGCCAGAATCAGGTAGGGCTCGTTCCTGAGCGAGTCCTGGAAGGCCTGCGCGGTTCCCTGGAAGGTGGCGTGGACAGCGCTCGGCATGGCCATCTCGCGCTGGGCCTTTTCCAGAGCGGTAACCGCGTTGCCCAGAGCTACGTTGGGGGCCAGGTTGAAGGTGAGAGTAACTGCCGGGTACTGGCCCTGGTGGTTCACCGCCAGAGAGGTCCGCTGCTGCTCATAGTGGGCGATGGTGGACAGCGGGACCATGGCGCCGGTGGAGGACTTGAGGAAGATGCCGTTCAGCGAGTCCGGGCTGAGCTGGTACTTGGGGTCCACCTCCATCACCACGAAGTACTGGTTGAGGGCGGTGTACATGGTGGAGACTTCGCGCTGGCCGAAGGCGTCGTAGAGCACGTTGTCGATGGCGGTGGCGGTGATGCCCAGCCGTGAGGCGGTGTCGCGATCGATGACCAGGTTGGCGGCCAGGCCCTGGTTCTGCTGGTCGGTGGAGACGTCGCGCAGCTCGGGCATGGCCCGCATGCGCGCCTGTAGTTGCGGCGCCCAGGTGTTCAGCTCATTCAGATTTTCGTCCGAGAGCGTGTACTGGTACTGGGCGTCGCTGCCGCGGCCGCCCACTTGAATATCCTGCTGGGCCTGGAGAAAGAGTGTGGCGCCCGGAACGCTGGTGAGCTTGCGGCGCAGGCGATTCACAACCCCGTCGGCGGAAATACGCTCGGGGCGCAGGTTGAGCGGCTTGAGGGCGATGAACATGAAGCCCACGTTGTT